>Ga0315293_10006211_pt1 | contig 11199 bp, 7 predicted proteins | sample YL17G13_20_MG_FD_203071 | JGI IMG/M metagenome (GOLD analysis project Ga0315293, IMG submission 203071) | Sediment microbial communities from Yellowstone Lake, YNP, Wyoming, USA - YL17G13_20 | ecosystem: Environmental > Aquatic > Freshwater > Lake > Sediment | place: USA: Wyoming | collected... | reverse complement strand
TACGAGGCGAGCGATCGGGTGGGAGGCAACTGCACAACATTAAAGCACGGGGACTTTCTCTTTGATTCGGGGGCCCATCGTTTTCACGACAGAGACCGGGGGGTTACAAGAGAGGTCAAGGAGCTGCTGGGTGCGGACCTCAAGACAGTCGATATTCCCAGCAAGATATACTATAAGGGGAAGCTCGTGACTTTTCCGCTGGCGCCTCTGGATTTGGCGCGGAATCTGGGCTTGTGCGCTTTGGCCAGGGTCGGGCTTGAGATATTGCGTGGAAGACTGGTGCGGGCGAAGCAGGACGGCAGTTTTGAGAGCTTTGCAATAAACACTTACGGCAAGACGATAGCGGAGCAGTTTTTGCTGAACTATTCTGAGAAGCTATGGGGGCAATCCTGCGATAAGCTGTCGCGGGCAATCGCAGGTGAGCGGTTGCAGGGGCTGAACGTTCGGACCTTTCTTATAGACTCGATATTGCCGAAGAAATCCAAGTCGAGGCATTTGGAGGGGACGTTTTACTATCCCAAATTCGGGATTATCGCGATATCAGAGAAACTGGCCGAGAGGTGCGGGCGGGGCAATATCCGGACGGATTCAAGAGTCACCGGGATTGCCCACAACGGCAGGAGAATCGAGGCTGTGGAAGTCAACGGGAAAGAATGGGCGGATGCGGACGAGGTTGTCAGCACCTTGCCGCTCGGGTATTTTTTGGGGGCGATGAGGCCCGCGGCGCCTCAAAGACTTCTCGACTTGGCAAAGCGTCTGCGTTACCGCAGCCTGATATTGGTGTCCCTTTTTATCGACAGAAGCTTGGTTATGCGGGCTGCAACGGTCTATTTTCCCGACCGGAGCTTTCCGTTCACAAGGCTGTATGAACCGAAGAACAGGTGCGAGCACATGTCTCCGGCAGAACAGACGTCGCTGGTTGCGGAGATTCCGTGCCAGAGAGACGATGGTGTCTGGGCGCGTGGAGACGATGAGCTCATCGAAATGGTCCGGTCGAAGCTCGTTGATATCGGCTGGATAACGGAGGCGGAGGTTATGAATGCGTCGGTCAGGAGGCTGGATTGCGCCTATCCGGTCCTTGAGGTTGGGGCTGAGCCGGCGGTCAGGGAAATAAGGGCATACTTGGAGAGTTTTGCAAATCTCACATTGTCGGGGAGGAACGGGAGGTTCGTTTATTCCTGGATTCACGATATGATGAAATTCGGCAGGGAGATAATCGGGCAGCACTGTCGCAAGTACAGGGACGCAGGGCCTCCAATTGTGGAGTTGAAGATGCCGGGCGGGAAAGGGATGAGCACGCAAAGAGATGAGACGCGGCAAATGTTATCTTCATAGCTTACTTTTCATTGTTGCCTTTCTTGTTCTGTTAGTGCTGCTCACGTCGGTGAACGGGCGGTTCTCTGTAGATGAGTTTGAACACATTCATAGCGCCTGGTACGTAAGAACCGGCCATGTCCCGTATTCCGATTTCTTCCAGCACCATAATCCGTTGTTGTGGTATGTGATGGCGCCTTTCTTGTGGGTCTTCGGACATACGGTTAGAACCGTGATGGTTTTCAGATTCCTGATGTTCATTTTCACGCTGGGAATAGCCTATTTGACATACTTGATATCGCGGGCGCTGACAGACTCCAAAGAAGCGGGCCTGTTCTCGGTGCTCCTGCTGCTATCTATGCGCACGTTCGTTGGCTCTGCGCTTGAGATCAGGCCCGATATTCCTATGGTCCTTTTTGGCCTGCTTTCGATATACTACTTGGTTAAGTTCCTGCAGACGAATGAGAATTGGCGCATAACCCTCTGCGGACTCTTTGCCTCGATCTCGTTTCTTTTTCTGCAGAAAATGATCTTTCTGCTGTTTGCCTATGCCGCGATATTTGTCTGCCAATTGTCAAGGAAGCAGATGTCGGCTAAGGGTGTTCTGTACTTCTGCGTTAGTTTCCTGGCGCCGCAGGCCGTTTTGGCGGGTTATTTGATGACAACAGGGTCGTTTCGAGATTACATTCTGGCCAACTGGCTTGTGAATGTGACTCGTGATATGACCGATACTCGTTTCGGTCTATCGTTGCCTCTGGCGGTGATGGGTTTTCGCAGGCGGACTCGCGGTTTTTGGGTTCTTTGCGCTCTTGCAGTTGCTTTGGTTCTCCGGGACAAGAAAACCAGCGTTGAGCTGAAAACAGTCGCATTCATCTGCTTGGTCTTGTTCCTTTCATTGTCCGTCTATAGGCAGCTTTCGGACCACTACTTCATGTTCGCCATTTCCGCTCTGTGTATTGTTGTTGCGTGTTTTCTCAAGATTGGCTTTGACAACCTCAAGCTGGCGGAGGCGCCGAGAATGCTGCTAATACTCCTGGTCATATTTATTCCGGCACACCTGCAATCAAGAGAGATAGACCTTGTTAGCGACAATGATCTGCAATTGGAGAAGGCGGATTTCGTGCTTGCCAATTCAGAGGACTGCGATCTTGTATATGACGGCTATAACCAATTCAACCTGTACAGGGGCGACTTGCACTACTTCTGGTATGCCCTCGGCAAAGACAAGTCCTTCGGCGCGTACAACATGCTAACCAAGAACAAGTACGGCGATTACGACATTTGCGAGCTTATCAGGTCGAAGAGGCCGAAGTTCATCTCCGATTTTGAAGTTGATATCAGTGGAAGCGGCTTGGCGGAGCTGTACCGCAAGACAAGATTTGACGGACTATATATTAGAAAAGCAGAAAGCCAACAACAGTAGCGGGAGGGAGCCTTTGGGCTTGTTATCCTGAGGGCTCCGGGCAGCAGTGGTTAAGTTCAGAATTGCAGATTTCTTTTGTCCCTGGCGCATTCTTCATTGGCGACGGCTTCTCTGGAGAAGCCAGTACTATTCGGACGACGAGATGCACGCACTGCAATGGGAGCTGCTGTCGAGATTGCTGCGACATTGCTTTGAGAACGTGGCTTACTACCGCAGGGGCTTTGCCGAGATCGGGCTGCATCCATCTGATTTGAGGAGGGTGGATGATTTGCGGCTTGTTCCGGTCATAAACAAGCGTATTTTGCTTGAGCGATACGAGGAATTCAAGGCAGACAACTTTGAGAGGTTCAGGCCGCGTGAGGTTCACACAAGCGGGACAACGGGCACTCCGATGAGCTTCTACTGGGATGCGGATTCCAACGTGCTCGAGCTTGTCTGCCAGTGGAGACATTTCTCGTGGTCGGGGTATCGGCTGGGCGAACCATTCCTTGATATTCGCAGCAGAATACTCGATGTTCCGAGCGGTTACGTGTGGAACTGGAAATGTAGAGGTCTTGAGGTTTCATCCGACAACATTGACGCGGCAAATGTCCAGAGATATGCGGAGCTGCTGCGGAAATATCGCGTCAAATTATGGCGAGGCCATCCGCATGCGATTAATTGGTTTTGTTATTTGTTGCATAATGCGGGGATCGATGACGTAAAACCGAAGTACGTGATCTCTTGTGCCGAGACGCTCATGGGCTATGAACGCGATTTTATCGAGTCGTGGTCGGAGTTGCGGGTATGTGACAACTATGGCCTGAAAGAGCACAACGCTCTAATCCACCAGTGCCCCGAGGGGGAATATCACATCGCTTCGGAATACGGCGTTGTTGAAATTATTCGGGACGACGGCCAGGCGGCGCTGCCGGGCGAGGAAGGACGGATTGTGGCAACGGGTCTTCACAACAAGGCTGTTCCACTGCTTCGCTACGATACGGGAGACTATGCGGTGCAGTCCGACAGGAGGTGCTCGTGCGGAAGGACGCTGCCTTTGGTGGAGAGGATTACCGGCAGGATTGACGACCGTATCTTACGGGCGGATGGAAAATGGGTATCAGGTTTTCAGAGGGTGTTTTGTTTTGCCAAAGGGGTGCAAAGGGCTCAGCTTGTGCAGGAACAGAGAGAGAGCCTCAACGTATATCTCGTGCTTGGAGAAGGTTACGTAGAGCAAACCGAAGTCCACTTGCGCACTGAATTGAAGAAGAAGCTCGGCGAATCGATGGAGATTCGAATTCACCGCGTGAAAGAGATTCCGTTTCGTTCGCCGGGAAAGTCCAAACTTGTTGTGAATAAACTGGGATTCGACGACAGCACAGTAAAGGCTTCTGCAAAATTGCAGGTTAGGCCTACTTAGAAAAGAAAAAATCGTTTGTTGATTTTTTCTTTTCAATGGCAACCTATTGTCTCGTAATCGCTTAGGTAACTATTGAAGAAAATCATAAAAGAGATTTTCTTCAACCTCCAGGGTGGCAAGGGCCACAATATAGGTCTAACCTGCAATTTTGCAGAACTCATACAGCACAGTAGAAGAAGGAGTCTGCAAATGAGCACACGAGGATCTAACCGGCAGGCCGGGTCGAGGTCGCGCCGGGATTTCGTGACGGCGTCGGTCGGTTTAGCGGGGGGGCTGGCTCTGTCGCAGCTTTCCTGTGCAGTGCAAAATAGCTTTAAGGGGGGACGAGGCGCTGCGCGGTTCGGAATAGTCAGCGACTGTCACTACGCCGACACCGAGACGGTCGGCTCGCGTTACTACCGCCAATCGCTCGACAAGCTGGGCGAGTGCGTGGAGGCGATGAACGGCGAGAGGGTGGATTTTCTCATAGAGTTAGGCGATTTCAAGGACGAGGACAGGCCGGCGGTCGAGGAAAAGACCATTTCCTACCTGCGGGCGGCGGAACAGGCCTTTGAGAAGTTCAAGGGGCCAAGGTTCCACGCGCTGGGGAATCATGATGCGGACAGTATCTCGAAAGAGCAGTTCTTAGAGAGCGTTGAGAACACCGGGATAGATGCGGGCAAGACCTATTATTCGTTTGATTTCAAGGGGGCGCATTTTGCTGTTTTAGACGCCAACTACAGGGCGGACGGCGCCGATTACGACCACGGCAATTTCGATTGGACCGATGCGAACATTCCGGCGGCCGAGCTGAGCTGGCTCCGGGAAGACCTTGCGGAGGCGCGCGGCCCGGCCATTGTTTTCGTTCATCAGCTGCTGGACGGAACCGGCGCACACTATATCAGAAACGCCGCTGAGGTGCGGGCAGTTCTGCAATCATCCGGCAAAGTCCCGGCAGTGTTCCAGGGCCATCAACATTCAGGGGGCTACAGCCAAATGGAGGGGATTCATTACTACACGTTGAAGGCGGTGGTTGAAGGCCCCGGCGAAGAAGACAATGCTTATGCCGTCGTCGAGGTCCGGCCCGACGGCTGTATTGTAGTCACCGGCTACCGCAAGGCCGTCAGCAAACAGCTCGCGCATAGAGCCGTGGAGAGTTGAACAGCGGCTGCGTCCGCGGCGAGCGGGGCCATCTTGCAGAAATCATACCAAAGGAAGGCGCGAGGCGCCGCCAGGGCTCAGGCAAAGCAGATATCAGGGCGGCTCTTCGCTGTATGTCTTGATAAGCAGGATCACGCTGCGAGGAATCCAAGTTTCATCCTTGCCTTCAGTCAGGATCACCCAATCTTCGTCCATTCGACTGAATTTTCCGGTAACGCAGGTCTCGGCGCCGTTGTGCATATTCGAGGTCGGGGGAACTAGAAGGTCGGCAGCGGCTCCGAGGGTGTCGCGCCGAAACTGGACGGTGCAGTAAGACCCCCGCTTGGGGACGTTATGACCTTTCCGTTGACAGCCTGCTATGACAAATACGCTCAGGATCATTACCGTTATCGCAAGTCTTGCTATTATTTTCATAGCTAATGTCCTTTCTTCGACTACAAGCCGCCTCATGTTTTGTCTTGATACGGTATTCTACCGCACCAAGAGGGACGCTTTGATATAATCAGTCCCAGGGCAGGTCCTTCGCGTCGGGCTTGACGGCGTTTGCGGGTCGCGGGTGGTTGTCGTCGAAGACGTACATATTCTTCTGTTCTTCGATGGTGACAAGGCTTTCGTCGAAAGAGCCGTCCGGCTTTTTGACGGTAACCACGGAGAGGCCGAGGTGTTTGGCGAGGAACTCGTAGGCGGCGATGCGCTTCGAGTAGCCGTAATCGTGGCCCTCGTCGGCGAGGTGGACATATTCAACATTGTGGGCGGCGCCGTATAGTTCGTAAATGCTTCGGATGTGCGGGTATTCGACATGCGGTGTGTTTTTTGTCCAGTCCTGGCCGTCGGAAATGAGCAGCATGGGTCGGGGGGCGGCTAAAGCGGCTATCTCGACATTGTTCGTTTCGTGCCTGGAGCTTTTGTGGATGGGCATTCCGCTTTCGCAGTTGCACCCGCCGAAGAAGTGCGCCGAGACCATTACGGTGGGAACGGAGACCGTGACGCGGTCGTCCACTGCGGTCAGGAGGAATGTTTGCGTTCCCCCGCCGGACGCGCCCGTTACGCCGATGCGCTTGGGGTCAACGTCGGCCAGCGAAGTGAGAAAGTCAACGGTGCGGATACTGTTCCAGAGCTGGAGTTTGAGTGCTTTGGGCCTGCCGTGGTCCCAGCCTGCGTTTTTCCAGTCGCCGTATCCGACCATATCGTAAGCGAAGACGACCGCGCCCATACGGGCCAGGGTCGCGCAACGCTTCTGCATGTCGGGTCGAAACCGCCCATAATCGCCGGGACTGCTGAAGTGTCCGTGCGGGCAGAGGACGGCGGGGAAAGGTCCCTTGCCCGTGCGGGGCCGATACAGATTGCCGGTGACAAATACGCCGGGCAGGCTCTCGAACGCCGCGTTTTCGATGGTGTAGCCGGCGTATTCGCGCTTGCTGTGAATGAGGGGATTGAGCGGGCACTTTTTGGGAAAGGGCAGCAGCTCGGCGCCGCGAAGTATTCCCTCGCGGATGTTCGCGGCCCGCGACTTCCAGTCGGCGAGGTTGGAGTAACTCGCCGCAAACTTAGCAAGCTGCTCTTTGGCCTGTTCTTCGGTTTGATAATTCCCCTGGCAAAGTGTGGGCTTCTTCTCTTCGGCGCCTTTGAGGAGCCCGCCGAACTGCCCGAATGTAACTACCATTACGGCCACGGTACACGCCTTGCACAGTCTGATTAGTCTGTTACGCATTTGTCTTTTCATAATGATTCCCCTTTTCGTGTTCTTTTAAGAGTTCTGCAATTTGGCAGAAGCCTTTGTTCTTTTCACTCATAGATCATCTACCTGCGACTCTTGTGTATGCAAGCCGATGTTCCTACCATTCAGCGAGAGGTTTCACGGTGACGGTATCGACAGCGCCAGCTTTCCACTTGGGCGAGAGCAGGATTGCCAGGCGGATATTTCCTTGTGCATTGGGCAGGCGGAGCATAAGCCGGCTGACGCCGGGGTTTTTCTTTTCGGGCGGCTTCTGCTCGGCGGACTCGACCGTAAATTCCCCGCCGGACGGGGAGAGGATTCGAGCGGTCAATTCTTTGCCCTTGAGGCTGAGCGTCGCGCTGCCGCCCTTTTCAATCTTAATCTCTGCGTCCGTCGTCATTCCCCAGGCGAGCTCGCAGGGTTTTTCTATCTCGAATTCGTCCTGCACAAGCACGGCCAGGCGATTCTCCACCATTGCGACGCCGCGTGTGGTTTTCCCGGCAAACTTCTGATAGGCGCTCGTCAGGTCGATTATGGCAAAGGCGGATGACCCGCTGCTCTGGAATTTGCCGATGCTCGACTTGGCGTACGCATCCTGGTCCTCACCGCTTAACAGGGGGACATTATGACTTTTTGAGTTCAGTCGGTAATAAGACCACCGCTTGCCGCCCCTTTTGCTGTCCCAGTAGCCGTCCATATTGTAGTCGTCCGAGCCTAAATCCCGCGCCCATCGGACTCCGAGCGCATCAAGTTCGAAATTGCCCAGGTCGAGATGGCCGTGGTTGACCTGGTTGTAGCCGGCTTTGACGCCGACGAAAAGAGCATCCGGGTCGTCCCAGGCGCTGCGGAAGAGAGCCACTTCGACCGGCCCGCGGAAATAGCGGTCGAGGTCCTTTGGTGTGGACTTGCCCTTGGGGGCCGGCACATACCAGATGACGTGCTCTGGGCTTGCCGAGCCTTTGGCAAGCTCGGCGTGCTCGGCCTCGGCGTAGAATGGATTGTCGAACGTGCGTGCGAACCAGAACAGGCAGGGCATTGTCCTTTTCGATGCCCTCTCGCCACTGTCGGCGAGGTTGAGAAGAAGGCCTGTCGGGCCGGTGGTGTATATCGGGAAATACCCGGCCTCGGCCAGCCCTTTGATTTGCAGCAGGCCGAAGTCTTTGCCCAATGCCGTCTGCAGCGCCGTCAGGCCGTAGGCGGTATAGTTGCTGGCGTAGTGCCAATAGCCGGGGCCTTCGCCCCAGGCGCCGTCGGGGCCGTAGGTCTTAATGGCGCGAGGCAGAGACCGGACTGCCGAAGCGACAATCTGTTCGGCGTAGTTGGGGTCGGATTCGGCTATAGCAAGCGCGCCGGCAATCAGCCCGCCGTTGCAGACCTGGTTCCAGTTGTGCTCGCTTAGCGCCCAGCCTCCTTTTTTGTAGGCGATGAGTCCCCGTTCCAGGCCGTTTTTGATAAGGCCCGCCTTTATCTTCGCCCGCGCGTCGGCGTCCATATAGGAGTACAGCCAGTCGTACCCGACACCGACGGCGTGCGACATCTCGGCGGTGTCGAGAAAATGCGAGGGGTTCCAGTCATCGAATGCGCAGACGGCCAGCATATTGTCCACGGCTTTGCGGGCGTACTCTTGGCGGCCCGTCCATCTATAAGCCAGGGCAAGGGCGTAAACCCGGCTGAGGCACTCCCTGCTGACGTGCAGAAGGCGGGGGCCGATCTTGTCGTAGGTGAGCATGGGCTTTGTCATATAGCCGTCCGCCCTGTCAATGACGTCCTTGACGCACTTCTGCAGAACCTTGTCGTTTGTGTACTGCTCTTTGAGGCTCTGCAGGTCTTTGTCTTTTAGCATCAATCGCGGGTGGCTCTTGTCCAGCGTTTTGAGCACCTCGGAAGGCTCTACAACGGATTCTTCAGCCGGCGCCAAGGCCGCAAGCAGGCAGGTTATCCCGACCACCAACAGCCCAAACCTGTACTCGTTACTCATAGTTCACCTCTATTTGACCAGGGCAAGGTTTCATTCCTTCGACTTTGCTCAGGATGGTGAGCCTGTCGAACCATTTGCGGTATTCTTGTAGAATAAAGGCTTCTGCAAAATTGCAGGTTAGGCGTAGGGTGGGCTTCAGCCCACCACTTCAGAGCAGTTCGGTGGGGCAAGCCCCACCCTACAAAAAGAAAAAATCGTTTGTTGATTACCTGCAATTTTGCAGAACTCATTTGTGGAACACAACGGCCCATCGGGCCCCAGGCCCCGTGGGGGGCAAGGCGGCATTGTATCATATTTCTGATGCAAAGAGACCGGTCCGGCAAAAAAAATAGTCAAGACAGTTGCTTTTGCCGTGTAGATCTCGCAAGATGAGGGAGCGAAGCTATCAAGCAGTTGAAATTCGGTGAAACTGTCAGAAAATAGTAAGTGGCCAAATCCGAGTGGTCAAAGAGGCGCCAGGATGTCAAAGGATATGAATCGCAGGCAGTTTGTCGGAAGGTCATTAATCGGTTCGGCGGTTATTGCGGCGGCGGCGGAAAGCACGGGGGCGTCGGCGTTGGGGAGTTCTGTTAAAGGTCTTCCGGCGGGCAAGATCGGCGGCGTTGAGGTTAGCAGGCTGATCATCGGCGGCAATCAGTTCAGCGGCTGGTCGCACAGCAGGGACCTGGCGTATCTGCGCGACCTGTTCAAGGCATACAGCTCGCAAGAGAAGATAATGGAGACTCTTGAGATATGCGAGGAGAATGGGGTGAACGCGATCATAACGTCGTCGTCGGGGTATCTCGCCAAATACTGGAAGGAGAGAGGCGGCAAAATACAGTGGATTGCCCAGGTCCATCCGCAATCAGACGACCTGACGAGCGACATAAAACGGGCGATTGACGAGGGGGCGGTCGGGGCTTACGTGCAGGGTGGGGTCGGAGACAGCTTTGTCAAAAACGGGCGCGTCGATCTGCTTGCCAAGGCGGTCGATTTCATCAAACAAAACGGCCTGATTGCGGGGATCGGCGGACATTCGGTGGAAGTGCCTATCGCGGTGGAAAAGGCGAAGATAGACGTTGATTTTTATATGAAGACGCTGCATCACGGGAATTATTGGTCCGCCACGGCGAAGGAGAAAAGAGTGGAGTTCAACGTCGATAGCGGCAGCCCGTACGATCATGACAACATCTGGGAGATCGCGCCGGAGAAGACCATCGAATTTATGAAGAACGTCGAAAAGCCGTGGATCGCTTTTAAGGTTTTGGCGGCTGGCGCTATTCATCCGAGCGAGGGCTTCAAGTACGCCTTTGAGAACGGGGCGGATTTTGTCTGTGTGGGGATGTTTGATTTTCAGGTCAGAGAAAACGTAATCATTGCCAGAGACATACTGTCGGGCGAATTATCAATTAAGAGGCAGCGTCCGTGGAGGGCGTGATTGCGGTACCAGCCAACGCTCTTGCAAGTGGCCCTTGCCACCCTGGAGGCAGATTCGCCGGGGAACAGACTTCTCATTCGCAACCCAGATGCTTCGCCTTCGGCTCAGCCCTGTCCTGAGCCTGCCGAAGGGATGACATGAGGATATCGGTTTGCCAGAAAATGATTTCATACCCCGTCCCGCCGTAAGTCTAATGCTACTCTGCGAAGTGCCTACTCCGCCGTAGTAGCCTCGCCCACGAAGGCTGGAACCGAGTCGTTTCGCTACGTAGCACGAGAGGCGCGTTGACAGGTTCGATGCCGTCTCATATCATTGCGGAAAGTGCGATTCCATAGAAAAGGTGGTGGATTTATGGAGAAGTTCATATTCCGGACAACCGGCGAATTGGCGGCGGCAGCGGCGGGTAATGCAGCCAAGACTGTAAGAGACGCAATAAAGGCCCGGGGACGCGCGAATATTATTCTTGCGACGGGGGCGAGTCAAATCGAGATGTTAGGCCGTCTGACAGCGGCGGAGGGCGTCGATTGGTCGAAGGTGACGATGTTTCACCTTGACGAGTACATAGGGATCGGCCCGGATCACCCTGCGAGTTTTAGAAAGTACCTCAGGGAGCGGTTTGTCGAAGAGGTGGGGAATCTGAAGGCGGCGCATTTCGTCGATGGCGACGCGGACGACCCGAAGCGCGAGTGCAAAAGGCTGGGAGAGATTATCAGGGAGCATCCAATTGACGCCGCGATGATAGGGATCGGCGAGAACGGGCATTTGGCGTTTAACGATCCGCCGGCCGATTTCCAGACCGAGGAGCCTTATA
>Ga0315293_10006210_pt1 | contig 11200 bp, 17 predicted proteins | sample YL17G13_20_MG_FD_203071 | JGI IMG/M metagenome (GOLD analysis project Ga0315293, IMG submission 203071) | Sediment microbial communities from Yellowstone Lake, YNP, Wyoming, USA - YL17G13_20 | ecosystem: Environmental > Aquatic > Freshwater > Lake > Sediment | place: USA: Wyoming | collected... | reverse complement strand
TGAAAGGGTAGGGAAGGGCAAGAAAGCAGAGGACATAGAGAAGCCAAGGAGAAAAAAGAAATGAAAAAAGCCCAAATCGGCGAGGTTTTCATTTACCTGATATCAACATTGATAATAATCCTTGTTTTATACTATGGCTACAATGCAATAAAAGACATAGGCAAAAAGCAGCAGGCGCTGACGGTTGTAAAATTCCAGAACGACCTTTCGGATTTGATAACATCAACTGCTTCAGACTATGGAACAGTCAGAATGGAGGACATCTATACTCCGGGCGGAGTTACAGGCGTATGCTTTGTGGATCCGAATGTGATAGCTGCAAAAAACACCGCTGTAATTCCCGAGTATCAAACCCTCATAAGGGACAGCGTTGCCGACGGCGTGAAGTCAAACGTATTCCTGCTTCCTGAGGGCAATCCATTTTACATTGAAAAAGCTTCTGTCAATGGAGATTTCCTCTGCTTCCCTGTTGTGCAGGGAAAGTTCAGGATAAGGGTTGAGGGAATGGGAAACAGGGCGGAAATATCAATACCAACATGAGATTCTCAAAAAAAAGAGGAGCCATAGAGGTTCAGTTCAACTGGGTTTTTGTCCTCATAGTAGGGGCATTGATTCTTGCATTTTTCATAAACATATCAACGGTCCAGAAAAAAAATGCAGACCAGACCCTTGCATTTGATTTGCTTTCGCGGGTTGACCTGATAATGAGCGGGGCATTGACGATTCCAAAAACAGGGCAGGTATTTGACATGCCTGCCATAGATTTCGGCGTGGAGTGCAGCAGGATTTCAACCCTTGGGGTAAGCAGGCAGTTTCCAGGAAGAATTGTATTTTCCCCCGATACGCTAAGCGGCAAGAGGCTTGTGATATGGAGCCAGGATTGGACAGTGCCTTTCAAAGTTTCAAATTTCCTCTATCTTACAACCTCAAACGTGAGGTATGTAATTGTTTCGGATTCAAACGATGATTATGCAAAGCAATTTTATGATTCCCTGCCTGACAACATAACAAAGGAGATAGCCCCGGTATCAGCCTTGAATGATCTGGGAAATTACAAGATAAGGTTGATATTCCTGAGCAAGGTTTCAACTATCACCTATGATGCGCTGATAGGCATGCAACTTCCTGCTTTTATGGACAGAATGTCCTCGACTGCGGTTACAGGAATTTACATAGATGAATCCATTCTAGATTCTACTTTAGTCAGGTTCATAAAAAAAGACACCAATAACCAGCTAAATTTTGTAGGCGATGCAATCCCGGTTTATCAGGAGCCGATGGTTTTCGGCGCAGTTTTTGCAGACAGCCTGGAAGAATTCAATTGCTCAATAATGAAAGCATTCAAGAAGCTCCACTATGTCAGTGAGATTTACGGTCGGAAGGAATCAGCGCTGACAGATACCTACTCTTTATCATCAATGCAGGAATGCCAGGATTCAGCAACCACAAGGGCATCGGACCCAATCGGCAGCATTGCAAATGCGGATTACGGCAGCTTGAGTTCGATTATAGCCGCAATAGCCTCAAATTCAGGAACAGTTGAAAGCAGGAACAATTTTGCCATAGCAGCATCCTGCGCACCCATATACTAAGCAAAATGAGAAAAGCACAAATAAAAATCGGAGAGAGCATAGCGGTCTTAATGATATTTTTCATCCTTGTTGTTGTTGGAATAATTTTCTGGTCAAGGTACAGCCAGGTTCAGCTTGCAGGACAGCAGGAAACCAGCCTCCAGTCAACAGCAATCTCACTTTCCCAGACAGTCACTTTTCTTTCAGAGCTGCAGTGCTCAACACTCCAGGTAATCCAGTTCAGCTGCTTTGACCTTTACAAAATCCAGGCGATGAAATATTATTTAATGGATAACCCTGATGTGAACAGGACAAATTATTATTTTGATGTCTTTGGCTTCAGCAACATAACTGTCTATTCAATATATCCCACAGAGCGAAGCTGGAATGTCTATGATTTTACAGGAGGAAACATAACAGGATATATCTCAACACAGGTTCCCGTCTCAATACTTGACCCGATAAACAATGTTTTTTCCTTTGGCTACATAGATGTAAGGGTTTACACAAGGAGAACTGCATGAAATTCAGAAAATCCCAGACAGAAATGCTTGGGATAGCAATTGTTGTAATTCTCATATCAATTGGAATACTTTTCATTGTCTCAAACTCAATCTCAAAAGCAGGGCAGCAAAGCACGAAAGCTGAGTTCTCAGAGAAACAGCTTGCAACAAACATACTGAGCGCCATGCTGCAGACATCAACCAGCTGCCAGAATGACAGGATAAGCACGTTGATGATTGATTGCGGGAATGGAGTTACAAGGCCTCAGCCCTGTGGAGGAGAAACAATACAGGGAGTGTACATACCAGAAACACCATACCCCTGTGCTTACCTTAATGATACAATATCACTAATCCTCAATTCAACACTTAAAAAATGGAACAGGAAATACCAGTTTTTGGCGTACACAAACACAATAGACCTGCCCAAGATAAACATATCATCAAGAATAAATGAATGCCTTTCAGGAACAGGAACAGGGCTGAAGTATGTACAGAAAGATTCTTATTACCTGCCGCTTTACCCAGACACAATGACTGTGGAGTTGTCGCTATGCAGCTGAAAAAATCAAAAAAATCGCAGAGCAATCTTGGGAGATATCTTTTGATAATCATTTTGTTTATTGTAGCATTCATAATATTAATAATAATATTTCAAAATATCATTTCAAAAACACTAACATGAAAAGAAAAGCCCAGATGCAGGAAACCACCTCAACAATGATAGTTGGAGCAATAATATTTGTGGTTCTTCTAGTTGCTTCAACCACAATGAATGCCGCGATAAAGGGAGGGTTTGGCAGGGAAAGCTGCAAGGTCAGCATTTCAAAGGTACAGATACTTAAATCAGCAACACTGGAAACAATAAAATCCTCAATTGACTGCCCAATGGGATATGTTGACATAAAGCAGTCAGACCTGCCTTCTTCCAATCCATCAAATTATGTCAAAAAAAAGTTTGCTGATGCGATGTACAGCACATGGTATGTTTCGGAGAAAGGAGAGAATGTGAGATTCTCTGAGACTGAAAAAGGAGGGCAGGTTAACTGCCTTCTCTATGCAAAAGTAAGTTTCAAAGACATTAAGGATCCGGAAAAGCTTGACCTGAGCGGGATGAAAGAATGGTTCAGTTCAAACTATCCGAGCAACTCTGAAACATCATACTTTTCCTATCTCTCGTTCAATAACCAGCAGGCATATCATATAATAGACGCATCGGACCCAAATAACCCAAAAGAAACATATTCCCTTGACCCAAGAAAAAATTATTATGTTGTCTATTGGGCTTCAATGACAAATTCCAAAATTCTGTCCCTGCTTGAGCAACATATACCTATTTTGGCAGAGGTTGTTACAAATGCGAATGCTCTGGGAGGGGCAGGAATCCCTGAGGTTTTTGTTGTTCCGGAGAATGAATTCAAAAGCATAGGATGCGAGGCACTTTTGAACTAAAATGGAAAGGCAATCATTTTTGTTGTGGATGATAGTTGCTGTAATAGTATTAGTCCTGTTGCTTATTAATATTGACAGCATCAAAAATTTTGCAATGGGAGAGTCGCACAGGGAAATCTGCAAGAGACAGGTTGATGTTACTGCCATTTCAACTTCTTTCCAAGGGACTGTAAACTGCCCGATACTTAATGTTACAATCAAAGGAGATCCGAATAGTATGGCATCAAAAGAGCTGCTTGCAAATACAATGCGGGATGCGAGATATGTTTATGATGCTGCCTGGGAGGGAAATGACCTGTTCGGGGCTGAGTCCGGAACATTTTGCGCAGTTTATGCCATAGTCAATTTTGCGCAGAAAGACAAATCAATGTTTGATTTCAACAAGTATCTTACCAAGCCCTATTCTTTTACAAGCGACAAATCCTATCTTGATTATTTCTCAACAGGAAACATAGGGCTTTCAAGCAACCTGCTTCCAATCATGGAAAATTCAGAGCTTCCTTCAAAGGACAAATATGCAGTTATTTTCTGGTATGTCAAGAACTATAATTTAATTGACAGTGCAGTAAATAATATAGGATGCGCTGTTGCAGGAAGCTGTTCTGCAGCAGGAGCAAGAACATTTGGAAAAATTGCTGCTATAGGAGCAGGGTCAGTTCTTGGAATTGGAGGAGGGGTTTTGATGGTTACAGGAGTAGGAGCTCCTGGAGGGCTTTTGCTTTGGTCTGCAGCAGGAGCTGTTGTCGGAGGAGGAACTGCGGTAACAACTTTAACTTATAATGGAATTTACAAGGAAAATCCAGTAAAGGCAGTGCAGGTAATTGTTACAACCTACAATTCCGCTGATGACCTTGAAGCCCTTGGCTGCAAGATATTCCCTGTTTCACTCGGTACAAGACCGCAATGATTAAAAACAAAATGATATTAACAAAAAAAATGAAAAAAGCATCCTGGGCATGGGATGAAGTCGGCAAATGGGTGTTTTTTCTTATTTTGCTGGTTGCAATAGTTTTCATTCTTTTCATAATGTTTGGGGGAGCGCAGGGAGTATGGGAAAAAATAAAAGACGCTCTTTTCATAGGTGCAGGATGAGAAAAAAAGGAGATGTTGAAGCAGGATTCATCGCTCCGATACTTATGGTCATTGTTCTTGTCGTAGGGGCAATTCTCGTTTATGAGTTTTTTATATCCAAATCTTCAATCACAAGAACGCTTAGCGACTTCATAGACAAATACCGCTACCCTGTTGAATGGGGCAGCTACCAGTTCCTGAAAGAAAAAGTGAATGGTATTCTGACAGGGTGCACGAATATGGAAGATTTGAGTTCATCTACTGCCGACGATATTGCGAATAGAAAGGCAGCAATAAATTCACAGGCATCAAAATGGTCCTCTCTGATAGAGACTCAGATAATCAAACTTGACAAAACAAAAGCATCAATGCTTGACAGGTTTACAAAGCTGAATGCTGAGGTTAAGGCAGATGCAGGGTTCTGCTTTGCGCAAATAGATTTTGCAAATGCAAAATTTGACGGAGTGGATGAGAAAGGATTCCTTAGCAAAATGGATGCTGCAAAAGCAGGATTCAATAAAATCAGCACAAGCCCTGAGTTTTCAGTTTCAGCAATGATTAAAGACAAGATTGCGCTCATAGACAAGATAAAGGGATGTGATTTCAGCAGCAAGGAGATTGAAGCGCAGTGCACTGCTGAAAATACAAACTATTATTGCATAAGTTACATCGAAAGAAATCTAATTATAAATAGGGACCTGGGCCATTGGGTATGCAAGAAAACTCTTTGCTCTGCCGCAAAAAGCGACCAGCAATATTGCACTGAAATCGCAGCGCAAACTGTTGCAAGCAGAGTCTGCTATGCCAAGGCAAAGCTAAATGAAAATGGAGAAGGTTCGTTTGATTTCTGTATACCATGTCTGGAAATAAAATCATGCAGCGATTACGGGCTTGACCCAAATAGCTGCAACATGGATGCCTGCAACAAGGAGCTTTCATGCGAATATCCATATCCATACCTTACAGGAGGTTGCAGGGAAAAAGGAGCGGGAAAAATCTGCGCAGACTTTCAGACTCCCGAGTCTTGCGCAAGCCAGGGCTGTTCTTGGGGCGGAGTTCAGGGATGCATGGAACTTGCAGTAATTCCAGGAGTTTCAGAGCAAGGTTAACCCTCCCCTAAACATTTAGAAACCTTTAAATAGTCCTTATCATTAAAGAGTCATAAAAATAATGCTTTTAAAAGCTTGGAAAGAGGTGTTAAAATGAATAAAAAAGCACAGGGAATGTCCTTGAATGTTATTATTATTGCAGCCCTAGGACTGCTTGTTCTTGTTGTTCTTGCGATAATATTCACAGGAAACCTAGGAACTACTGTAAGGGAAATTGATAAATGCAGCAATAAGGGCGGAACCTGCGTGGCAGCCCAGACATCCTGCGTAGGCACCTATGATAAAATCGCAAGGGGAGCCTGCGACCTGAATGGAGACAGCAAATTCCACTTTAACAATGATGATAGTGACGGATACTGCTGCCTCAGCATTGGAATATCAGGCGCAACGTAGTATGAATAAGAAAGGAGCAGAGCTTTCGCTCAATGTAATAGTAATAGCAGTTATTGTTATTGTTGTTCTTGTTGTTTTAATTATAATATTTTCAGGCAGGTCGAATATTTTTGTGAAGTCAACAACACAAATAGAAGAGCCATACTCTGCCACAAGATGCGATGTTCCCGGGACAGGGAGATATTGCGCATCTGAATGCAGTCAGGGAGACACTGACCTGAAGCTTAGTACCTTCACCTGCGGAGACACCACAACAAGGGGGACAGGCAAGTGCTGTTGCTGCACAACTGGTTAAAATGAACAAAAAAGCTGCAGAGATGTCATTGAATGTCATCATAATTGCAATACTTGTGATAATTGTCCTAGTTGTTGTGGTTATTATTTTCAGCGGCAGGATAAACATTTTTGGAAAAACAATTGCCAGCTGCCAGGCCCAGGGAGGATACTGCGCAGCTCCGCAATACACTTCAGTTGCAGGGATTTCATATCCGGCATGCCCTGCAGGAGAAACAATGATAAAGAATACTGACTGTGGAGAGCAGATTTGCTGCCTGAAGGTGCTTTCATGAACAAAAAAGCAATGGAGTTATCTTTAAACACAATTGTTATAGCAATAATTGTAATAATTGTTTTGATTGTGGTTGTATTTATTTTCATACAGAGGTCAAATGTATTCGGTAAGAGCGTTGACCCTACATGCGCAGAAAGAGGAGGAAACTGCAGGAAAGTGTGTCTGGATACTGAATATGCAATTTATAGTATAAGAGGATGCACTGCAGAAGGAGTTACGGCCACAGAGGATAAATCAAGAGGAACCTGCTGCATTGTTACAGAACAAAAAACTCCAGGAGCCACACAATGAAAAAGAAAGCAGATGTAAACTGGATGGTTGTATCAATGGTTATTGCAGTAATTGTTTTAGCAATAACAGCATATTTATTCTGGAAATATTCAACACAGTCAGCAATACAGGCACAGGGGATAGCATCCTGCAAGGCAAGGGGAGGAGGATGCACAGGAACTCCGGATCACATAGAGAAGGATTGTACTGCTGATGAGATAAACGTAGGGCAATTCAGTTGCGCAACAGGACAAATTTGCTGCATCAAAACATCTGCATCATCATAAATGAAAAATAAAATGCGTTCTAAAAAAGCAATAATATGGGGAACCTTAATAGGTCTGGTGATTGCTTCAATTGTGATAGTTTTTGTTGTGGTACCCATACTTGCCGCTGGCTACAGGATTCTTTTTCCCCAGCCAGACTATGCAACCCTGAATGGATTTGACAGGCTTTCAAGCGCAATACAAAATGCAGAATTACGAGTAAACTATGTTCCATTCCAGATAACAAGGGGATTCAAGGTTACAACAAATGAAAATGACAAGAGCTGCGTCAAAAACTGCATATGCCTGTGCAAAATGACGCTTGGGAAGGGATGCCTAAATAGGATTTACAAGGAAACCTGCTCCCCAAATAACATAAAAATGCAGGGCGAGCTTTGGGTGCCTTCTGTATTTTTGTTTGAGGTTTCAAAGAGCGGGGACAATGTGATTTTGGAAGGGGATTATTCTGACGATGCAGTCAGGCTGAAAAACTTCCAGGATTGCGTAGGTTCAGGAAAATTCACAAGCTTCCCTGTTACAGACCGCTCATGCATGGCATGCACAGACAAGCTTGAGATTGGCAGGACTGATTTGGGCAATATGCATGAAATTGAGGTTGGATGCGGGAGATATTCATATCTGGATAACACCTATGAAACAGGCGCAGGAACAGAAGGGCCATATCTTGAGGAAACAGAAAAGGCAATCTCCCTTCCAAAAGGCTCTTTTGACATTGACCTGGCAAAGGCCCAGTGCCAACAGGACCCATGCAATCTTGCGGAAACAAAGAAAATAAAATGCATCTGGGATGATGCATCTGGCTCATGTGTAAGCAGCACCTCACTTCAGTCTTCTTCTGTGCCCGTTCTCATCCAGTAAAATTCATCCAATAACATAAATATTTTAAATAGAATTCTATTGAAACAGCATAAATGAGGCTTTTAAGGCATAAAAAAGGGCAGGTAGGCGGGGCAGAGTCTGATGTCGAAGCAGAGATAGGCAAGCAGCTAATTGAACTTATTCTTGCAATTGTAATCGGAGCATCAGCAATTGCCTATGCAGTTTCAGTCGGCTCAAATATGAGGATTATGGAAGTAAGGTCTGCAAGGGATTTGGCCCTTACCATTGAGGCAATTGAAGGAAGCCCTGGCAACATGCTTTTCAGCTATGCTGATGGATTTGGTTTCCAGTACAAATTTTCTACAAATAGGGTTGAAGTTTATCTGGGCAATGAGCCCACAGATATCAATTCCCTGAACTTTTTCTTTTTCCCGCAGGATTCTGCAATTAGTTTCATTTTTCCAAAGGATGCGCTTGGCCCCCCAATAGGCCAGCAGAAAACAGCAATAGCGCTGAAAAAAAGCTACCCCCAATTCATCTTCGGCGCGTCTGATTTGGTTTTTTCAGTGTCAAACTGCGAAAAAGCTGATTTTAAGGGTTCAATAGATGTTTTGGTTTTCTATTCCTCAACCGATGACTCGCTCAGAAATGCAGTTAATGATAATTTCAAATCAGCAGTTCTCTCGATTTCATATTATGACAACCCTTCAGGCTTTGAGGCAGCAGCAAAGGCAAACCCTTCTGCAATAATAGTTGAAATTTCCCTCAGCCAGGAAGAATCAGAGATAAAAATATTTTCTCTGACGGACAAAAAGGCAAATACAATAGCCTGCACTGCCCAGAATCTTTTCAATGCAAAGCAGGTTTCATCTGTTGTGCTTGGAACATCTTCTAAAGATAATCTGAATCTTATCAATCCATCTTCATTGAAATTTGAGATAGGAAGCAAGGCGGATTATAATGATGCAATTCAAACCATTGTAAAAAGCATAGAGGCGCAGATGCAATGAAAGGAAAGAAAGCAATGAATGCCTATGACATGGTTTACTGGGTTGCAAGAATACTCTTCGCAATACTTCTGCTTGTTACAATATTCTTTCTTGCCAGATTTTACGAGCAGAGCCAGCTTCAGACAGCAGGCATAGAAGCAGGAGTTTTCAGGAACTATCTCCTGTATTCGCCCAGCGGAATTTCATATCATGATATTTATACAAACAGGGTTTATCCAGGAGTAATAGACATAAATAAAATAAATTCGCAGCAGATGGAAGATGCAGCAAGCTTTGGAAGCCAGAACAATGCCATTGCAGCAAAAATAACACTCATGGACACTTCAAAGGAAAGCAGTAATAACCTGGTAAAGAGCGCCTACTACAATAAGCAGCAATATGATAACTGGCTTCCTCTTTCAGGAGCAGGATTTTCAGGAGTAGGAACTGTAATGAAGGCAGACAACTCATCCTATGTTTTGTATGTAGATGACAATGGAGATACCCATCCCGGAATATTGCTTACTGAAATACTGGTGCCAAACTCATGATGCTAAAATCAAAAAAAGGGATAGGAACATCTGTTGCAGTAGATGTTCTCATGATTGTGGCATATCTTGTATTTTTCATAGGAATTGTTTTTGCAGTTTCAACCAAAACTCCTGGAATGACTACTGTTTCAGCAGAGCAGGCAGCAATTGGCCACCAGCTCGAGCTTGTAAGCGCGTTGAAAACTCCCCTTGAAATAAAGGATTCTGCAGGAACAAGAGAGACAACGTTTGCCTATTTCCTTGCAGATGTTCTGGATGCATGCCCTCCGCCCCTAAGCCCACAGACGGACCCCACATTCCAGGCATTTTATGCACAGCAAAAATCAGAAATGCAGCAAAGAATAAATGAAGATTACAGCCAATTTTCAAATCAGATGAAGCTCTTCTTTGATGAGTTTGAAAAAGAAGGCGCATGCATTGGAATTGAATCTTCTGAAAAATGCGATCTTTTGGACGGGATTGCATCAAAAATAGACTGCCCAACTACCGCATTTATGGCATCTATGATCCCCGAAGGAAAAATAACAATTCCAACAAGGGAAGGAAACACGATAACATTCAACGTCTATCATCTGGAAGCCGGCGAAATAACTATGGGATAAAATGAAGATTATGAAAAACAAAAAAGGAAAATATTTCATAACACTGATATGCGTATTTCTCATAATCTCTCTTGGAGTATTCCTTTATTTTGTAAATAAGAATAATAACAGAGGCAATGCACTCGGAGATATAGGACATAAGGCAAACAAAATTCTTGGAGCTTACCAGGATGCAGAGAGCGCTCTTTTGTTCATTGACATGTCTGCGAAATACTCTGCTCCAGGTGCATACTTTATGACTGCCTATGAAGGAGCGATGCCAGAGGATTCTGATTGCGGAAGGTACTATGACTTTGCGATGTGGGATTTTGAGGATGAAAACTGCATGCCTTCAGGCAATGAAAACCTGCAGAATTCATTTTCATCCCAGATGAATAAGCAGCTGGACGATTACTTTCAGCTTTATCTTGATTCAACCATTCCTCTTGACAACTACGAGATAAATGCATTTGAAAAGGATTTCCCTGTTTCAGGGCAAACCTCCGGAGAATTTTCAGCTTCTCCCCAAACAGAAACCAAGCTGGTTATTTCAGGCGATACAATAAATCCTCTTTTGTTTGAGGTTAAGGACATAGGAAATTTCCAGGAAATAGGAGTTCCAATAACTTTACCTACTAGGCCGATTGGAAAAACAGATGTGGAAAGAATTGCTTTTATAATCAACACCTACGGAGACACAATTAAAAAATACTGTGAGCCCCTTGGAATTCCGGAAGCGCTTATGGTCGGGCTTATAATGCAGGAGTCAGGAGGAGACTGGAGCCAGATATCCTGGACAGGCTGTGCAGGATTGAACCAGTTCTGCTATAAAACTGCCCAGGGCTTTGAAGTATTCCAGAAACTGCAGAAATGCAATTGTCAAGGCAAATCATGCACGTATGGAATCGCTGCCTGCAATGAGCTGAATGATGACCGATTTAATACTGACAAATCAATAAATGCAGGATGCAAACTGCTTAGCCAAGATATCAATTATTTCAAAGGCAAAACCAGCAAGGTAGAGTTTGGAATT
>Ga0315293_10006208_pt1 | contig 11201 bp, 10 predicted proteins | sample YL17G13_20_MG_FD_203071 | JGI IMG/M metagenome (GOLD analysis project Ga0315293, IMG submission 203071) | Sediment microbial communities from Yellowstone Lake, YNP, Wyoming, USA - YL17G13_20 | ecosystem: Environmental > Aquatic > Freshwater > Lake > Sediment | place: USA: Wyoming | collected... | reverse complement strand
CTCAGGTTGCGGGAGCGTTCTGTGGATCGCTGATTCTGTACGGGCTGTTTCACGGACTGATCTCGCATTTCGAGGCAGTGAATGGAATCGTGCGCGGCCAGCCGGGGAGTCAGCTCTCGGCGATGGTGTTTGGGGAGTACTTCCCGAACCCGGCGATGATCGGGCCGAACCCGGCTTTGGGGGTGGCGGCGGAGGAGGCCTTCCGACAGGTGTCGCACGTGACGGCCATGTTTGGGGAGGCGATAGGCACCGCATTTCTGGCCTGCTTCGTGTTCGCGCTTACGGAACCGCGCAATTCGCAGGCGCCTCGGTTCATGGTGCCGCTGTTCATCGGGCTGACGGTGTCGATCATCATCTCCATCATCGCTCCGCTGACGCAGGCGGGGCTGAACCCGGCGCGTGATTTCGGGCCGCGTCTGGTCTCCTACTTCTTCGGGTGGGGGAGCATTGCGATTCCGGGGCCGCGCGGCGGATTCCTCACCGTCTACATCCTGGCGCCGGTGGTCGGGGCGATAGTCGGGGCCGGCGTGTACAACGTCTTGGTGCGAAACTACCTGGCGGTCCCCAGCAGCGTAGAAGTCGATGATGCGAAGGTGCCCGCGCAGGAGGTGGCAGGTGTCTGAGTCTTCAGAAGGGATGAGCGACGCGCCGGCGGTCATCATCGTGCCGTGCCGGGATGGCGGACACGTGGGTTGCGAGATCGCGCGTCGAGCGGCGGCCTTGGTGGCGGCGGAGACCCCGGAGGCGGTGCTCGCGGAGGCCGAAGAGTGTCCTCGCGGCAGAAGGCAGTTCGTGATGGCGGTTGACGGCTCCCGCGGTTGCGCCGCGTCGGCTGCTTTGGAGGAATGCAAGGTGCGGCCCGCGGCGACGGTGTCGGCGCCGGAGGTGCTGGCCCGCGCGGGACTGGTGAAGCCGGGGGTGGATGTGCGCGGGAGGGTGGAAGAGCTGAGCGCAGCGGTGGCGGGGGCGATTCGGGAGTCGCTGCAAGAGGTGCTGGAGGAGGTGCGGGAACGGCGGCGTTATGGGGAGGAAATGGCTCCGGTGCTGAAGCGGTTCGCCGGCCTTTGGAGCAAGGTGGAGGCGCTGCCCACACCGCCGAACGGGGAGCTGGCGGAAGCGGAACGGGCACGCGTGGAACTGCTGGCGAGACGCTCACGGAATCTGTTCGTCAGGTTCGACGAGGTAGTGCCTCCGACCGAGTGGGCGGAGCCCCACGATCTGTTCCAGGACGCGCTGTTGTGCATCGCCTATGCCTGCGAGGGGTGGGTGGGCAGCGATGCCGACCGGTGGGAGCAGAACCTGGAGAAGGCGCGGGTTCAGATCAAGCCGCTGCTGAGGCGGCTGGAGGCCTGAGCCGGCGCGGGTTCGCAGGTTGCCGGGACATCTCATAAGCGGACTCGGCGGATCGGTCGCTTCTTTCTCTGGAGCGCATTTCATAACCCTAGATCGACTGGCTAACCGGCCTGCATGCTGGCCTGAAATGCGCCTGCCAAAGCCGGCCACCCTTGCTGTGCTGTTTCACAACCGCGAGAGGAGGTTGTGAAACAGCTTCTAGGCAGGTCTTGGCGGATACCCTCCGAATCCACTCCAGTGGATCAGCGCGCCTTGCGCTCGGAGGAAAGCATGCGAGTCATCAACAGCCACGCCCACTTCCACGGGGCCGACGAGGTGGAGGAGAAGCGGTCCCTCTGGGACTCGCTCGGCTACGTGAAGGTCTGCATGAGCTTCCAGAACGACGAGGTTCTGAAGCTCGCCGAACGCTACCCGGACTACATCATCCCGTTCTATCATCTGAAGCTTGACGAAGAGGGGCCGGAGGCGGTGGAGGCGGCCAAGGAACGCGGGTTCCACGGCCTGAAGCTGATAGGCCCGCAGCGGCCGTACTCCCACGAGTCCTACTTCCCGGTATACGAGCGGGCGCAGGCGCTGGGGATGCCGGCCTTGCTGCACACGGGGTTTCTCAGCTATAGCGGGGGACGGGGGGTGCGGCAGGAGAACCTGCATCCGACGTATCTGATCACGATCGCCACGCACTTCCCGAGCTTCCGGATGGTGGGCGCACACCTGGGCAATCAGTGGCCCATGGAGGCGGTGGAGGCGATGATGGAGTGCGAGAACGTCTGGTATGACATGAGCGGGGGGACGATACGCAACTATCCCACCTCCTGGTTCCGCTGGCTGTTCGAACGCGTGGACCGCAACCAGACGGACCAGCAGCCGAAGATTGACCTGGAGGTGGTGGGGAATCTGGTCTTCGGGTCGGACAATCCGGATGACACGATGGAGTTCTACCGCAATTTCATGGCCGCGCTGGAGATTCCCGCGTCGGTGCAAGAGAAGATCTATTACGATAACGCGGTGAAGTGGCTGGGGCTCTAGCCAACGGGGCCGCGAAGGCGCGCCGGCGGAGGTGAAGTGAGGTGCAGCAGAAAGTGTCGGTGGGGAAGGCCTGGGGGAAGAAGTTCCCGGAGCAGGTAGTGATGGTGACGACGGCCGACCGCGGGGGCCGTCCGAACATCATCACGCTGGGGTGGGCGATGCCGACCTCCGGCGATCCGCCGATGTGCGCGATCTCGATTGGGCTGACGCGCTACAGCCATGAGCTGCTGGCGGAGGTGCCCGAATTCGTGCTGACGTTTCCGGCCGAGGATATGGAGCAGGCGATGCTTCTCTGCGGCACGCGGTCGGGCCGGGAGGTGGACAAGTTCAGGGAGGCGGGTCTGACGGCGCTTCCCGCGACGGAGGTGCGGCCGCCGCTGATTGGGGAGGCGGTGACGAACATGGAGTGCCGGGTGGCGAGCACGCACCTGACGGGCGATCACACTATCTTCGTCGGCGAGATCGTCGCCGCGCACCACACGACGCGCAACGTGCGTCGTCTCTATAACCTGGGCGGCGGACGGTTCGGGGCGCTTTGAGCTGGGCGACGCAGGGCGAACACCGGAGCGCATTTCATAACCCTGGATCGGCTGGCCGGCCCATATGCTGGCCTGAAATGCGCCTGATAATGCCCGCCGCCCTTACTACGCTGTTTCATAACCTCCATAGGAGGTTATGAAACAGCTTCTGGGAGGTGACAGGGGAGATGAAAGTAGTGCACACGGAGGAGGTTCCGGCGCAGCCGGTGACCGATGAAGGGGCGCGGGAGGTGACGGTGCGATGGCTGATCTCTCGCGCGGAGGGCGCTCCGAACTTCGCCATGCGGGTATTCGAGATGGCGCCGGGCGGATGCACTCCTCAGCACGAGCACGCCTGGGAGCACGAAGTGTACCTGCTCGCGGGGGAGGCGGAGGTGGTGGGCGAGACCGGCGCGACGGCGCTGGCGGTGGGGGACGCGGTGCTCGTAGTACCCGGAGAGAGGCACCAGTTCCGGAACGCGGGCAGCAGTCCGGCGCGCATGTTGTGCATGATTCCTCTCCCCGAGTAGGGGGAGGTGGAGAGGGAGACGGCCTGGGGGGCAACCGGCGGCGCACAGGACCGGACGCGGCGCGCGGGGAATAGGGTTGGGGGGAATGGGGAAAACTGAGGGAGCGAGAAAGCGCCGGCGCCATGGTGGCCCGGCGGATTTTTCGGCGGACATGATGCCGTCAACCAGGGCCTCCAAGACACGCTCTAGAGAACCTCATAGCTTCGGCCGAATCGGCGCTGCTTCCGAGCAGACCCGGTGCGGGTCGCACGCCGCGAGGTGGGGGCTTCCGCGCGCGGCGGCCGTGCTGGTGGGGAGCGGATTGCTGTGCCTTTGCTCCTCGGCGCCGGCCCATGCTTACATCGGCCCGGGCGCCGGATTCGCGGTGCTGGGCTCCTTCCTGGTGGTGCTGGCGGCCCTGGTGTTGGGTGGGATGGTGCTGCTGACGTGGCCGCTCCGCTTCCTGCTGAGGTATCGCCGCCGACGTCGCGCCTATGCGCGAAGCCAGGTGAAACGAGTGGTGATCCTCGGCTTCGACGGGATGGACCCTGAAATCGTCGATGGAATGATGGCGGCCGGTCGTCTGCCGAATCTGGCGAAGCTGGCCGAGGGCGGCACTTATGTGCGGCTGGCGACCACCTGCCCGGCAATGTCTCCCGTCGCTTGGTCTTCGTTCATGACCGGGACCGGCCCGGGCCGACACGCGATCTTCGACTTCCTGCACCGCGACCCCCGGACGTATTTGCCAGACTTGTCGTCGGCGCGCATCCGTCCGCCGCGGCGAATGTTGCGGCTTGGGTCGCTGCAGATTCCGCTCGGGCGACCCTCCGTGCGTCTGCTGCGCCGGAGCAAGCCGTTCTGGTCGGTGTTGAGCGATCACGGGGTCTTCTCCACGGTGCTCAGGGTGCCCATTACGTTCCCGCCGGAGCGGTTCAACGGGCTGCTGCTGTCGGGGATGTGCGTGCCGGACTTGCGGGGGACGCAGGGGTCGTTCACTTTCTTCACGAGTGGGAGTGGGGGGCCGTCGGAACACATCGGGGGCGAGCGGATCGATGCGAGGCGGGAGAACGGAGTCTTCCGGGCGGCGCTGCCCGGGCCGCCGCGCATGGGGTCGGCGGAGGGGGAGCCGGCGACGACGCCATTCCGCGTCAGCCCCGACGGAAACGGGAATGCGCGGCTGGACATCGCCGGGCAGCGGGTGGTCCTGCGTAGGGGTGAGCTTTCGGATTGGGTCCCGGTGGGCTTCGCGCTGGGGCCGGGGATGCGCGCGAACGGCATCTGCCGCTTTCTGCTGAAGCAGATCGAGCCGGAGCTGGAGCTTTACGTCACGCCGATCAACATCGACCCCGAGCGGCCTGCGCTGCCGGTTTCGCACCCCATGACGTACGCCATCTATCTGGCAAAACGCCTGGGGCGGTATGCGACGTTGGGGCTGGCGGAGGATACGTGGGCGCTGAATGAGGGGGTGCTGGACGAGGAGTCTTTCCTCCAGCAATGCCAATTGTACTTCGAGGAACGGGAGCGGATGCTGTTCAACGCGCTGGGGAACCTGCGCGAGGGCTGTGTGGTGTGCGTGTTCGACACCACGGATCGCGTGCAGCACATGTTCTGGCGCTATCGAGAGGCGGACCATCCGGCGAACGAGGGCAAGGAGAGCACGCGGTTTCGGGAGGCGGTGGAGCAGGCCTACGAGCAGAGCGATGAGCTGCTGGGCCGGGTGATGGAGAAGTCGGGGGAGAGGGACGCGGTGTTCGTGATGTCGGACCACGGGTTCGGGTCCTTCCGGAGAGGGGTGAACCTGAACGCCTGGCTGCGTGACAACGGCTACCTGACGCTTAAGCCGGACACGACCGGAGAGTCGGAGTGGCTGCGGGATGTTGACTGGGAGCGCACGCGCGCGTATGCGGTGGGATTGGGTGGGCTCTACCTCAACGTGAAGGGCCGGGAGGCCCAGGGGATCGTGCCACCGAGTGAGGCGGAGGAGCTGAAACGGGAGCTGATAGGGAAGCTGACCGGCCTGCTGGATGACGCGCTGGACACGACGGCGGTCGATCGAGTATTCGACACGGCGGAGGTCAACCCGGGCCCGTATGCGAACGTCGGCCCCGACCTGACGATAGGGTATGCGCTGGGTTACCGCGCTTCGTGGGACGCCGCGCAGGGTAAGGCCTCGGGTCCGGTGATAGCGGACAACACGCGGCGGTGGAGCGGGGATCACTGTGTGGACCCGAGCCGCGTTCCGGGCGTGCTCTTCAGCAATCGACCGCTGGAGGGAGCGCAGGCGAGGATCGTGGACGTCGCCCCCACCGTACTTTCGCTCTTCGGCATCGAAACCCCAGGTTACATGGAAGGGCGCTCCTTGCTGGGAGAGACGGAGCGGGAGCGCTCTGCTTAGAAGCTGTTTCATAACCTTTTCGAGGTTATGAAATGCGCGCTAGGAGATAGTCGAGAATGAAGGAGACTTCGCGCAAGCGGATGGAGTGTGAGGGCCCGGCCGACCCTTCGAAGCGGGAGACGCTGAAGAAGCTCGGCCTCCTCGGGCTGCTTGCGGCCGTTGACGTTACCGCTCTCGCCTCCTGCGGGCGCAGGATGCTGTCGGCGGGAGGGCGCGAGCGAAAGGTGATAGTGCTGGGGCTGGACGGGCTGGACGCGCGCCACGTAGAGCGTTTGATGGAGCGCGGCCGGCTGCCGCAGATGAGCCGGCTGCGGGAGATGGGGGGCTTCCGCTCTTTGGAGAGCACGGTGCCGCCGCAGAGCCCGGTGGCGTGGGCGACGTTCATCACGGGACGGGATCCGGGCGGGCATGGGCTGCACGATTTCATCCAGCGCGACCCGAGCACGTATCTGCCCTATCTCTCGATTGCGCGAACGGAGCCGCCGGATCGCACGCTGTCGGTGGGGCCGTGGAGACTACCGCTGTCGCACGGAAAGGTGGAGCTGCTGCGAGAGGGGCCGGCCTTCTGGGATCTGCTGGCCGAGCAGGGAGTGCCGTGCGAGATCTACCGCGTGCCGTCGAACTTCCCGCCGCGGGAGTCGGGGGCGAAGCAGCTGGCGGGACTGGGGGCGCCCGACTTGCGAGGGACTTATGGGGAGTTCTCCTACTTCACGGATGCGCCACCGGCAAATGCACAGCAGGTGACGGGAGGGGCGGTCTACCCGGTGCGGGTTTCGAACGGCCGAGTGCAGGCCCGCCTGATCGGCCCCTGGAACACGCTGCGGGAAGGGGAGCCGGAGTCGCAGGCGGATTTCGAGGTGAGGGTGGATCGGGAGAACCGGGTGGCGAAGGTGATGGTGCAGGGGCAGGAGGCGCTGCTGCGGGAGGGGGAGTGGAGCGAGTGGTTGGCCGTGCGGTTCGATATGATCCCGCACGTGAAGAGCGTGACCGGTATCTGCCGCTTCTACTTGAAGCAGGTGCGGCCGCACTTCAAGCTCTACGTTACGCCGATCAACGTGGATCCGATGGACCCGGCGGTGCCCATCAGCGCGCCCGCCGACTTCGCCGGCGAGCTGGCGGAACGGTTCGGTCGGTTCTATACGCAGGGCTTCCCGGAGGATGTGAAGGCGCTGTCGAACGGCATTCTGGACGACGGGGAGTATCTGCATCAGTCCGGGATCTCGATGGCCGAGGCGCGGCGCATGTACGAGTCATCGCTGAACACATTCCAGCGGGGGCTACTCGTGCAGTATTTCTCTGAGACCGACCGCACGCAGCACATGTTCTGGCGGACGATGGACCCTCGGCATCCGGCCTACGAGGCGGCGCTGGCGCGGGAGTACGGCGGCGCGATTGAGGAGTGCTACCGCGTCGGTGACGAACTGGTGGGACAGGCGTTGGAGGCCTGCGACGCGAACACGACTCTGGTGGTGCTGTCGGACCACGGCTTCGCGCCGTTCTATCGGGAGTTCAATCTCAACACGTGGTTGGCGCAGAACCGATACCTGGCAGGGGTTGGTCCTTGGCGCGGGGAGGCGGATTTGTTTTCCAACGCGGACTGGCGCCGGACGATGGCCTACGGGATGGGGTTCAACGGGCTGTATCTGAACCTGGAGGGGCGGGAGCTTTACGGGGCGGTGAATCCCGTCAACCGGGAGGCGCTGGCGCGGCAGCTCGCGGAGGAGCTGAGGCAGGTGCGCGATCCGGAGACGGGGGAGCGCGTTATCGAGAACGTGTACCTGGCGGAAGACGTGTATGCCGAGAGAATGCCGGACAGGTGTCCGGATTTGATAGTAGGCTACGCCCGGGGCTACCGCGCGTCGGACGACTCGGTGCTGGGTAAGGCGCCCGAGCAGTTGGTGCAGGATAACACCGGGAAGTGGAGTGGGGACCATTGCATCGATCGCTCCCTGGTGCCGGGGATTCTCTTGGCCAACCGCCCGATCTCCGCGGAGAGGCCGGGACTGGCCGATGTGACGGTCAGCCTGCTCCAGGAGTTTGGCGTGGCGGCGGCCGAGGGCATGTCCGGGGAATCCGTGTGGTGAGGAGTGAGCTATGCTGGGCCCTAAGGTGAAGCTCGATAAGGAGTTGTACGAGAGGCTGAAGCGCTGCGCGGAGGCGGCGGGCTACTCTTCCGTGGAGGAGTTCATCCGGCATACGCTGGAGAAGACGGCCGCCACCATCGAGGAAGCGGACTCCGAAGAAGAGGTGAAGAAGCGACTTCAGGGTTTGGGATACCTGGACTAGCGGAGACGATATGTCGGCCTTGAATGCAGGTATCACGCGCGCTTTCGACCTGGTCTTCCTTCCGTCCGGGGTCAGCCCCTGGCTGGGGATGATCATCGTCTCGATGGTGACCGGGTTGGTGCTGCTGCTGGTGTTCCGATACACCTCCAACCAGCGGGGCATCCGCGCGGCGAAGGACCAGATCATGGCCCACCTGCTGGAGGTGCTGCTGTATCGCGATGAGCTGCGGGTGGTGCTGCGGGCGCAGGTGCGCTTGTTCGGCGATAACTTGCGCTATCTGGGGTACGCGCTGGTGCCGTTGCTGTTCATGCTCGTGCCGGTGGGCTTGTTGCTGGTGCAGACGGATCTCCGGTATGGGCACCGGCCGCTGCAAGTGGGGGAGAGCGCGATCGTGGCGGCGCAGATTAGGTCGGAGGGTGGGGCTCTGGAGGCGGTGTCGATCTCGGTTCCGCCGGGGTTGGAGGTGGAGACTGCGGCGCTGCGGATGCCGGACGTGGGAGAGGTGGACTGGCGGGTGCGGGCGGTGTCGCCGGGGACTCACGAGCTTCGTATCAGAGTCGGCGGAGAGGAGTTCGTGAAGCAGGTGGTGGTGGGCGAAGGAGCAACCCGCGTGGCGATCCAGCGGGTCGGGGGGCCGGCCTGGCGGCAATTCCTTTATCCTGGGGAGTCGCCGCTGCCCGGCGAGGGGCCGGTGGAGGAGATCCGCGTTTTCTATCCAGGCGCGTCACTGCGGTTCTTCGGGTGGCGGCTGCATTGGATCTGGCCGTGGTTGATCGTCTCCATGGTGTTCGGGTACGCGCTGAAGGGCCCGCTGAGGGTGCAGGTGTAGCCGGCGCGGGCGCCGCGCGCTTGAAGTTCAGAGGTAGCCCAGGTCCTCCAACCGGCTTCGGATTTCCTCCAGGTGCTCGGGCTCCAGCTCGCGGCGAGGTGGGCCAATGGATGTTGGAGCTTTCCCCACGCGATCAAGTTCCAGACCCGCTCGTGCCCGTAGTAGAGCAAGAGTTTGACTACGATTTCGACGGCCCCAATCCCGACGCAGAGCAGGGCTTCGCCGGTGAATACGTAGACGATGGCCATGGTGGAGATGGTGGCCAGCACGCGCCAGCAGACGGCCCTTACCAGGCTTCGCTTGTGGTACTCGCGCATGGTGTCGCACCTCCCCCACCGAATTGGCTCGGCGGCCGTGCAGGTTTGTGTTTCACCCCAGCATCCAGCCCAGGATGACCTTGGCGAGGTCCGAGATTTCAGGGCTGTCGGGGATCGGCAGATGAGTCCAGACAAAGGCGTCGTCCCAGGTGTGCATGCCCTGGAAGTGCGTGTCGGCGAAGACTTCGTCCCCCTTGGTGGTTCCCTTCAGGTCGAAGCCGGGCTCGCTGAGCAATACCAGGTCTGGCGCCAGGTGGGCTCTGGGCCCCTGGTAGATCTGCTCGCGTTCGAAGATGTGGGTGATGACCGGCCGGCCCTCGAAGGTCATCTCCTTGAGGCGGGCGGCGAGCTCCGCCCGCAGAGCCGGGGCCTCCGAGGGTGCGACACAGCCGGAGGCAAAGCGCCCCTTCACGTTCAGGTGGAGGCGACCGGGGTCCAGGGCGAAAGCGCGGGTGGTGGGGGTGATGTCGGCCACGGAGGTGGGATCGTCGGCCTGGTAGTCGAGGTATCCGTTTTCACGCAGCCAGGCGTTGAGCCGGAGGTCCTTGTTCACCGCGGCGAAGCCGTGATCGGAGAGGAGGAGGAATCCTTCGCCCTCGCGGTCGGCTGATTGCCCGCGCCGGAAGCGGTCCCAGAACTCACCGATGAAGTCGTCGATCGCGCGGTAGTAGGCCATGGCCCGCTCGTGACGCGGGTCGTCTTCCCGGTCGACTGCGTTCCAGAGGAAGTGATGAAGCCGGTCGGTGCCGGTGACGACGACCTGGAAGTAGTCCCACTCCTCGCGCTCCCAGAAGTAGGAGGCAGCCCGACGCCGCGTTTCCAGGGTGGCCTCCAGGTCGGCGAGCAGGAGGTCCGGATTGTCCCGCGCGCGCTGCGTGTCGACATCTATCCGGTAGCTCATGGCTTCGAGCGCGGGCAGGTGGTCCTTGGGCCACACGCTCTTGCTGAGCTGGAGCGCGACGAAGCCGGAGACGAGGGCGCCCGGGATCGGCCTGGCGGGATAAGTTGCGGGCTGGTTGATCACGGCGCACCGGCGCCTCGATTCGCCGAGCTTGTCCCAGAACGTGGGGGCGGCCAGGTCGGCGAAGGTGGGGAAGCGGAGTCGATAGCTATCGGGAGCGACGTCGGTGAATCCGAATATGCCGTGCTCGGCCGGATTGGCGCCGGTCATGAAGGAGGACCAACTCACGGAGGAGACCGGGGGGAGAGAGGCCCGCATCTGTCGGAGTTCGCCGTCCTGGATTATCTCCGACAGGCGCGGCATCACCGCGTTGTCGGCCAGGCGCTTGAGCAACTGGAACGGGACCCCGTCCAAGCCCACGACACAGGCACGGCGCTTTTCTCGCCTGCGAAGAAGACGCATAGGTTGCCTCAGATGTAGCCTAGATCCCGCAGGCGTTCCTTGATGCTCTCCTCTTCGTCCTCGCTGTAGCCGCGCCCGTCGCCGGCCGGGATGTAGCCCATCTGCTCGAGGGTGCGGATGATCCTATCCACGGAGGTGTCGATGTCCTCGTTGGCGGTATCCACGACGACCTCGGCCTTCTCCGGCGCCTCGTAGGGGTCGCTCACGCCGGTGAAGTTCTTGATCTCACCCCGCAGTGCTTTCTCGTAGAGGCCCTTCGGATCGCGGTCTTTGAGGGTGTCGATATCGCACTGGCAGTAGACCTCGACGAAGCGGCCGATCAGCTTGCGGTTCTCGTCTCGGACGGCGCGATAAGGAGAAATGGCGGCGCCGATTGCCACCACGTCGTTGCGTGTGAGGAGGTTGCAGACGAATCCGATGCGCCGGATGTTGATGTCGCGGTCTTCCTGGGAGAACCCCAGGCCCTTGCTCAAGTTCTGTCTGACTACGTCGCCGTCGAGGACCTCCACCTTCATTCCGCGCTCCAGCAGGAGGTCGCGCACGCGCTCGGCCAGCGTGCTCTTTCCAGAACCGGAGAGGCCGGTAAACCACAGTGTGAATCCCTT
>Ga0315293_10006207_pt1 | contig 11202 bp, 8 predicted proteins | sample YL17G13_20_MG_FD_203071 | JGI IMG/M metagenome (GOLD analysis project Ga0315293, IMG submission 203071) | Sediment microbial communities from Yellowstone Lake, YNP, Wyoming, USA - YL17G13_20 | ecosystem: Environmental > Aquatic > Freshwater > Lake > Sediment | place: USA: Wyoming | collected... | reverse complement strand
CGATCCCCTTGGCCAACGCACGCAGCGTCCACAAGGCTTCGAAGTCTTTTCGAGGTTTGATCTGAATGAAAATATCGGCAGCTTTCGCGCTTTTTGTCTTGCGAACGTCAACGATCACGCACGTCCGGTCCTTCCGTCCGTTAGGCAGGAACATTCCCTTCGGCATCAGACTGTACTTCGTGAAGTGGCGTGGATGACTTTCCGCAGGGTTCGACCCCCAAAAAATGATCATGTCCCCGCGATTGGCCACTTCACCCAGCGAGCAGGTCACTTCACCGACTCCCTGAAAGGCCATACCCGAGGGACCGTGACAGACGCTGGTCGTGGTGTCGATCGTCCCTTTAATCCAATCGGCGATACTGACAGCAACACGCTGTGCCTCACACGGCGAATCACTGAGACCGTAAACGATCGGGTACTTCCCGTTCGTCAGGATTTCGGCGGCGCGATCGTATCCGGCTTCCAGTGAGGCCGGTTGACCGTCGATCAGACAACTCGGTCGTTCATCGATCTGGTGGTTCAAGAACCACGCCTTGCCGAGAACGCAGGCTCGCTTGGCCTCAATGATGTGGTTGTCCTTGACCGTGAGATCGATGTCGTCACAAACACACCCGCAAAACGTGCAGGTCGCGTCCTGAACGATCTTCAGTTCGCCGGGCACGCTGGCGGTGGGGGCGAAACATTGTGTTGAGGCACTTGTCATCGGGAAGAGACCTTAGAATCATCGGTGTCACGAATTCTCGCCGCTACAAATTGTGCCGGTCAAGCCCCGGGCTCATCATCGTCCTCAACCCAAGATCTGCCTGTACGAAGACTGCTAAACTTTTCGGATTATTCTGATCGGATCAGATACCAGACGCAACCATGAATCCGAGCGCTAATTTTATGAGAGAGTCGAGAGACGGCGGCCGCAGACCGTGGCTCACGCGAGCTTCTCTAACACCACGTCCATTCCCTTGCTGGTCGGCATTCCCGAACCGTGGGTGTCGCCTCCCATCAACCGACTGGAGATGTCCCCGTAAGCAATGAACAGCATTCCCTCGGGAAGTTCGTCCTTCCGCGCGGCCGTGACGCAGACTTCGACGACCTGTCTCTCTTCGCTGGTCAGTCGCACACGGTCACCATTGGCAAGTCCAAGTCGCTCCATATCTCCCGGAGCGACTTGGAGCGTGTTGATCTCACGCTGGTACTTCTCCAAGAACTTTCCCTCGCTGATGCCACACCCTTGGTCACTAGTCCGGCCCGGGATCAGAATGAATGTTTCGGACATGGTCACTTTCGGGGAGAACGGTCGGCACGAGACGAGAAGGAACAAAAGGCTACTGAGTATCGGTTCAAAGGGTATCGATCAGCGAGAAAATAACAGAGCAAAATCAACAGCACTCACGGTTGTCCGCAGCCGTTTCCGCTCCGGCAGCAATTCACGCTCAACCGCAATCCGTCGCCTGGCGCATCAAAATGACCCCCCTCAATTAGGGATCGCCAAGCGGACTCCCATCAGGCAACCAGCCCTCTGCGGTCCAGCCACGAGCGATGTTGTATGCCTGAACCATTGCTAAAAGTCTTTTCGGCGAGAGTTGTGCCCTCACATCTTCGGGGAGTGGTTGATTCAACATTCGAGCGGGCAACGTATCTTCGGCGGGAGTCCAGCCCGCGAGAATGTTGAAGCGTTTCTTCATTGTGACGATCCGTTGTGCGGTGGCTCGAAGTTCCGCCTGTGACACGTCCCACCCGGTGACGAGGCTCAGCATTTCGGCGGCATCGGCAAAGAAATCGTCGAAGACGCCACGCAGGAACTTGCACAGAATCAATGAGTCCATCAGGGCAGCCTTATCTTCGGTTTCAATCGCCAGAACCGCCGCTTCAGGACCGACGTTCAAGCGATCAACCGTCTGCGAGAAATCGACCTCATAAGCGCCCGAACGATTGTGGTCTGCGCCGCGCGATCCAACGGCAAAACCGAGGGCCATCGTTTGCAGGCCTCGTGGATCGTAGCCGGGGATTTCCAATCCCTTAACTTGCGGAGCGAAGTCAATCGTGTCACAGCCAATCTCATGAGCCATGTAGCGACTTCCTTGGGCCAGAAGTCTTCCAATTCCCTCACCGCTCACAATCAGGTCCAGAGCCCGCAGCAACCCCGCGCCGTCTCCGAATCGAAGCCACGGTGCGTCAAGGTAACCCCGTTCGGCACACTCCATCGCAAACGCAATCGTTCCTCCAGCGCTGATCGTATCGAGCCCCAGTTCGTCACAACGCCGACTGGCTTGCAATACGACCTCTGCATCGTCGATGCCGCAGAGCGGGCCCAACGCGAACAGGTTTTCGTACTCGAGACGCACGTTTCCTTTTCCGTCTTGCAGTCCGTAGATGTGTTCACACCCGATCGTGCAGGCCGCGCAGGATGCCCGAGTTCGCTCACGACTCACATTCATCTGTTCGGGCGAGATGGCCTGAGCCCCCTCGAAACTCCCCTGCTGAAAGTTTCGCGTCGGCAGGACGTTCAGCCGGTTGAACGCCAGCAGATTCGAAGCCGTTCCCAACTCGCGATACTTCGCCGTCGCTGGACCAAACGATTTTTCAGACAGTCGTCGCGCAAACTCGGTCAGCAACTCAGGGTTTCCCCACGAGCAGCGACGAGAACCACGAACCGCAATCGCCTTGATGTTTTTGGAACCGAGTACCGCGCCACTGCCTCCACGTCCTGCGTGCCGACCATCATGCGAAATCGTGGCAAAACGAACCAGTCGTTCTCCCGCTGGACCGATCGATGCGACCTGATAATCCGCTCCAAGCCGCGCGCGAAGTTGCGTTTGTGCCTCTCGGTTAAGCAAGCCCGTCAGTGATCCCGCTGGTTCCACACGCACGACGTCTTCGTCAATCACGATCACCGAAGGCTCGGCCGCCCTGCCAATAATCACGATCGCATCGTGACCGGTTCTCTTCCCCGCCAATGCAAAGCCGCTGCTGGACAGTGAGTCGTTGATTCGCTGCGTGAGCGGACTCTTGCTGACCACGGCAAACTTGGCAGACGTCGTCAGCGGACTTCCCACCAACGGACTGAAGACGAAAGCGAGTGCGGCGGGGGGGGAGGTTGGATCGACGGCGGCCACACCTTCCCGCAGCAGCAACGCCACGCCCAAACCACTGCCGCCGAGACAACTGCGGAGAAATTTTTCATCGAGCGTGATCCGATCTGACGAGCCCTTCGTCAGATCGATGCGGAGATAACAACCATGATAACCCGGAAGATTGCCTGTCACATCGACTCCTGTCATCCCCCTGCGTCGAGTGACAGCAGCAGTACCGTGTCTCCGTCACTCAATGGAGTTTCGCTCGCTGTCACAAAACGCTCGCCACGCACGTTGGCCGTATAACCCCGGCGCAGGCATCGCCCGTCAATGCAAGTCTCTGCCAATATCGGGAACCTTTCCGCCAAATCAACCAGCACGTCACCAAGGCACTGTCCGTTGGATATCGTCAGAGACACTCCGGCTCTGGCACGGGGAATTCCAAACAATTCAACGGTCACCTGCATCCGTCACCGCCTAGCACATCATGACGACACGACTGTCCCTTTCCGGATGATAGAAATACCTTTGACTGCAGGCAACACGCGCGTTGCAACAACTCCAACGATATGCTGGTGCGTGCCGATCACTGCGGGTTGATGCGAAGTCGATATCACTCAGGAAGGAACTCGATGGCAGGTTCAATACCCGACCGTTCAAATGTCGATGTTCGAATGCGCGGTTTTTCCGCGAGAACAACGGTTGAGGCCGCTGTGGAATGGATCGATTCGGTCTTGCCTGATTTTTCTCAACTTGCCACCGAAGACATCAGTTTAGCCGAAGCGGCCTCACGCGTTCTGGCGTGCAACGTCACGAGCGGCGTCAATGTTCCGAACTTTGCCCGTTCGATGATGGACGGGTACGCATTGCGGGCTGAGGAGACCCAGGGGGCGTCGTCCTACAACCGCCTGTCATTGCGAATCCTCGGCACCTGCCTGCCGGGAAACGCCTTCGCTTCACGTGTTGGGGCGGGAGAGGCCGTACGCATCATGACCGGTGCTCCGCTTCCTGTCGGAACAGATGCCGTATTACCCGTTGAGGAAACGGAAATCGACGGAGAGACGGTGCTGGTCTTGAACCCGGTCTCCCCAGGCAAACATGTGGGCCAAGTGGGAGAAGACATTCGAATCGGGGACCTCGTGCAGCACGCCGGACGCGTCCTCCGGCCGCAAGATGTCGGAGTGCTGTCCTCCATTGGCATCAGAAAAGTCACGGCTGTACGAAGACCACGCGTGAGAATCCTGATTACGGGAAATGAATTGCTCCCGGCGGGAACTCCACCTGTTGACTTCCAAATCCCTGATGCGAATGGGCCCATGTTGTCTGCATTGGTCAGACGCGACGGTGGCGAATCAATTCCTTTTGACATTATTCCGGACGATCCCGAGGCCATCCATCACGCGTTCCTGCAGCAGGCCGATGTCGTGCTCGTTTCGGGAGGATCAAGCGTCGGACAGGAAGATTTCGTCCCCAAACTGCTGGCGGATCACGGCGAGTTGGTGATTCATGGAATCGCCATGAGACCCAGCAGTCCGACGGGAATGGGCCGCATCGAGGGAACGCTCGTTTTTTTGTTGCCGGGCAATCCGGTTTCCTGCTTGTGCGCTTATGACTTTTTTGCAGGACGAGCGATTCGTGCTTTGGGAGGTCGCGCACGCGACTGGCCGTATCGTCGCATAAGTGCGCGTCTCTCCCGCAAACTCATCTCCACCGTCGGCCGAGTCGACTATGCACGGGTCATCGTTCGAGGCGACGAGGCCGAACCGATCTCCATTGGCGGAGCTTCTATTCTCAGTTCGACAACTCGAGCCGATGGATTCGTTGTCGTTCCTGCAGACAGCGAAGGATATCCGCCGGGTGCGGAAGTCGATGTCCATTTGTTTTCATAGACATTGGGGGTCCTTCCCTAGCCACAGTGTCAACAGAATCGGATCCAGAGTTCGTGCGCGACACAATGTCTTTTCCGTCAATCCGCACTCGAAAACTCCTCACCAACATGACTCACAGGCCGGAACGGAATCGTCGATAAATTCGCTCCGCAATTCGGCAAATTGCCGGTGCAGGATGGGCATCGCTCCCGCATGACTGGCCACCAGCGATCCGACACGATTCGCAAACGGGATCGAGCGTTGCAAGGGCCAACCGGCAAGCCGCGTCGCAATCAGAGCCGCGGTGAACGAGTCGCCAGCTCCAACAGTGTCTACGACCTTCACGGGGATCCCGGGTTCATCAATCATTTCCGTTCGACTGACGGCGAGGCAACCTCCGGCGCCTCGTGTCACGCAGACAAGCTCCAACTGCGATTCGTGTTGCAGTAAATGTCTGGCGAATTCGAGATCGTTGGCCGAATCTGTTGAAAAAAAGGGCGATAGAACTCGAACCTCATCGTCATTCAGTTTGACAATTCGGGCGTGATGCAACGAATTTTTAATCCAATCAATCGCATAGAAGGGCGAACGCAAATTGACGTCATAGACGGTCAAACAGGAGGGAGAGGCGATACGCAGACAGGCCTGAATGGTGTCACGGCTGGTTGGCGAACGTTGAGCGAGTGTCCCGAAACAGATTGCGGGTGCCGACCGCAAGGCGGCGATCAGTTCCGGCGTCAGTGCGAGAAAGTCCCACGCAGAATTCGGCAAAAACGTGTAGGTCGTTTTATCGTGGCCGAGCTCGACAGTGACCGTGCCGGTCGCGTGATGCGGATCGCGTTGCACGAGATCCAACACCAATCCCTGAGAGGTGAGTAACCGGCAAAGATCATCCCCCGATTCGTCGCAGCCAACACGCGTCACAATCGCGGCTTTCAACCCGAGTTGCTGGGCGTGAAACGCGACATTTGCCGGAGCACCTCCCGGCAAACGTCGATCGGGAAAACAATCCCACAAGAACTCACCTAATCCAAGTAGCGCGGGCGTCGATGTCATCGTCGAGATCCTCCTTGAGACCTATTCACAATGACTTGCTCAACGCCTCTGCAATCGCCTCGTTCGAAATTTGCTGGCCCGTCAAGGACTTGCACATAGTGGAAATGTAGGTCGTAAAGACATCGGTTGGCTCAATCACTTTGCAGCCGCGTAAACGAGCTTCTTCGATCAGAGGTGATTCGAATGGCAGGTTGCTGAGATCCATCACAGTCATCCCCTTTCGGAAAATGGACGGATTGATCGGGGTGATTCTTGAACCATGATTCAGGTTGGGTGACGTAATGACAATCACATCACTCAGGGTGTCGTACATACTTGCCTGTGGCACAAAACGAATTTCCGCCGCCTGAGCAATCTTCTGCGATTCTGTGTCATCACCCGAAGTGAGGCTGACCGAACCGCTGCGTTGTTTGATTCCACTAGCGATTGAAATCGCCATATCATCAGCACCGATGATGAGTGTATTCTTTCGATTCAGCGGGCGATCCCCGGGTGTCTGATGGCCAATTTTTTCTTCGAGCGCCCTCAGAGATGCCTTCCAGATCAAGTTGTATGCTTCCCATCCATGCGACTGTTTGATAACGAGATCCGCCATTCCTAGGGCTGTTAACGAGTCACCGTCGTTGGAGGCCAGTTCACGAATTCGTCGGTACATTGAGGGAGTGGCGATGATTGCCGGGATCTTCAGAACGTCAAACATTTTGGAAACTTGTTGGAGTGATCGAAAATCCAAGGGCAGACACCGCATGTTCAATCCGAGCTTATCAAACACGGTGTTGAGAATCTTCGAAACGATTTTTTCGGAAGGGTCCGCCGACGTGATACCGATGAACCGCGTCTTGGAATCGACTCCGCGCCAACGATACACATCGTCGAGTTCGCCAACCGTAGGCTGTCCAGGGAATGCTTCCATGCCTTTTTCCAGAGCCGCATAAACCCAAGGAGATCCATATTTCCGGCTCAGCAAGGAAAAGGTCAGCCCGCTACGGCCCAAACCCAGCCCAACCACAGGGATCAGGCGTTTGCGGCTCACCGAGGCAAGAAGCGGCCAGGCGGCTTCCAGTGTCTCTGTGGGCCAAGTGAATTTGACCACGTCCGCATGGCAGCGAGTCGCTTCGTCGAACGCCTCTTCGATGTTTAAGAACGGTCTGGCAAGACTCACAAAGCTGATGACGCGTTGCGTCTTGCCAAATCGAGGAATCTTTTGGGCGGTCACGGGATCCATCTCAATATAGGCTGGACCCGCCAAAATCGCCTGTCGCAGCAAAGCCATCCGCTGATCCTCTGTTCCCTCAAAGTGACCGCCTTCATTTTTGTTTCTGCAGGAAACGAGAATCGGCTTTTCGAATCCTTCGAGCATCGCCTTCACGTCCGGCTCCTTCAGCAGCCGGTCCAGAGACACTTCGACAATATCGCATTGGTTGGCTGCGTTATAGAGGTCAACCTTTGCCAGCTGACGAGACTCCGGAGTAATCGAAATACAGATCATGAATTATTCCTGAGTGAGTCTTTCGTTGAAAGACAACATTAAAAACCAACCATCGGCGTCAAAACGCCTCTCGGCTGGGGGGACTGGACTCCACCTTTCGCATGCGATTATGCCCTTGGCATTCTGCCACGATCAACGAGGAATTCAAAGAAACGTCCACGAGTTGCGGCGAAATGCTCCGGCGATCACAAATCAATCCCATCGGCGGCAACGGCAATAATCTAACGAATGCCCACCTGCAGGGAGGTTGGCCAAGCCACAAAAACTTGCGGACTGTCATTAAAGAATTCCACGTGATCCCCGACGCGAAGATCCTCGGTTGTCACCTTGTCGCTTAAGGCACTCGCCGTCGAGAGGAATAGTTTGTAGATTTGGCTGACCATCGGTTGATCATGGTATCGAGAATCAGCAACACACCGCTGCTTTTTTTGCATTCAATTTTCTTGAGGAGATTCACGAATGACAGGCTACACCGTTCATACGGGCTCGAATCTAAAGTTTTCCAAGAGTTGGGATCGCATCTTCAAGGCGAGTCGCTCAACCAAAAAGACAGATTCGTCTGGAACCGCCAAGAAACAAAACTCCACGAAAAAGAAGCCCTAGGATCTGCCGCGACCCAAGTCGATCAATCTCTGACGAAACATTTGGCGACCACCTGCAACAACGGCCCACACCTCTTCCTCGCAAGATCTACTCAAATTCTATTTGATCGACACCATCCCCCCGAGAATCATGAAAAACATGCTGACTCAACGGAACAGCGGCCGTCTCGCAGGTGTCGCACCACCGCTGTTCGTCTCTTGTCGGATTCCGTTTCGAACGGATCCAAGGGTCACAGGCAACGCGATCTCTGCGTCGGAATTGAACGGCCTGAACGGGAACGCCCGTTTCAGCAATGGAACAGAACTCCTATGACCGAATGATGGCTTGTGGGTGTTGACAAATTTGACTGATCCGCGTTGGACGACGGCACCCTCGCCGATGCTATAATCTATCCCCCAATGAAAAATCGGCTAGTTCGTCGTTTTGAATTTCACGTGAGTTTTTCAGAGAGTTTCCACGGTGCCGCGCGAGGACGAGAAGAGTGTTTACCAATTCCCTTGCCACATCGAAAACCGCTGACCGAATGCCTCAATACCCCTGCTTCAGCAAGGCGATGGCCCTGATGAAAAATTATACGACGTTAACGTCTTTGGTTTTGTCATGCTTCTTGATGTCTTGGAATTTTACTCGACCTTTGGCGGCCGAAGTTGACCCGGTTTATCAACTGCTCTTAATGGATGCGCGCGCACAACTCATTCACAGAAGGGAGCTGCGACTCAATCAGCTTCCCCCCGCAGTTCCCGTGCCAGAAATCAACGGGGAGAACCTGTGTGAAGTTGACCGCTTCATCACGGCACGATGGCAGGAAGCAGCTGTGCCGGCAGCACAGAACCCTCCCCCGCTGTGCTCCGATAGTTCTTTCCTCCGTCGGGTCTTTCTCGACATCATCGGCCGCATTCCAACCCTCGAAGAAACGCAACGGTTTCTCGACAATGACGCTCCCGACAAGCGAAGCAAACTGATCGACGAACTGCTCAGCAGACATGAAGAATATGCCGATCATTGGACACCATTCTGGGAAGAAGCCATTGCCAGCAACCCGGCCCCCATCGTCGGGGGCATCCCGTCGCGCGGAAATCACCAAACATGGTTACGAGACCACTTTCAGAAGAACACGCCCTACGATGTCATGGTGGCGGAATTAATCGATCCTCGCATGCCCGGCCATCGACCTCCCGAAGTAAAAAATATCAACGGCAAACCGACACAGGCCGGATTCATTCTGAATCAGACGCAGACAAACACCATTCAGACCGCTGCGTTGATCGGTCAAGTCTTTCTGGGCACTGGTATGAAGTGTGCCAGTTGCCACGACCATTTCGAGAACCACGAATGGTTGCAGTCTCGTTTTCTGGGATTTGCCGGGCTGTTCAGTTCCAGCGATTTGGAGCACATTCGTTGCGAAAAAAACATCGGCGGTACGATTCCCGCCGCGTTCCCGTTTGAAATTCCTGGTGTGCCGACGGAACCTCCCCCAGAAGTGGACGATCGGTTGCACTACGTCGCATTGGTGTTGACCGATCCTTTAAATCCTCGATTCAGCAAAACGATCGTGAATCGATTGTGGCGGCGATATTTGGGGCTGGGATTGTTCGAGCCGATCGATGATTTTCGACTCGATTCTCCCTCGAGTCACCCGGGATTGTTAGATTGGCTCGCCCAAGATTTCATGACACACGGCTATGACATAACCCATACGGTCCGCCGAATATTGAATAGTCGAACCTATCAACTTCGATTCGATCCGCAGCGGGAAGATCACTTTGACTCGGCCCATCGAAATGCGCCGCGCTACTATCAATCGCCGACACTTCGAAAATTGACCGCGGAACAATTAATTGATTCCATCCGTCTTGCTACTCAGCAGAGCCTAAAAACAGAGGAACGCAGCTATCGAGTCACGACGACGACGGCCCTGTCACGTTCGCTTAGTCGTCCCGCATCCCGTACGGAGGTCAGTACGGCCCGGTCTGAAGATACGGCCGTCGTTCAGGCATTAGAGCTACTGAACGGCAATGAGTATCACAATTTGATCTATGAACAGCGACCTTTGACAACTCTTGTCGCATCGCAAGCAGGAGATGAAGCGATCCAGACGTTGTTCCTCGCCACCTTGAGCCGTGAGCCCACCTCCGACGAGTATCGAGCGATTCGAGCCTTTCTTGTGCCGCAGATCGAGTTTCCGACATCCACGCACGAGAGACTCAGCGACGTGTTGTGGACGTTGCTGACGTCTGCAGAATTCCAGTACATTCACTAACAGCCAGAGGCTGAACGCAATCAAGGAATGCGACGATGAAACGACGCAACTTTCTACAATCCGGTTTGCTCGCAGGTGCGACAACGGCGGTACCCCGTTCACTCAGGGGCAACAGCCGCCCTGCCCGGGAATTGAAGAATGCAACGGCCGATGCTGTGGTCTTTATTTGGTTACCCGGTGGAGTTGCCCAAACAGACACATGGGATCCCAAGCAACACACACCCTACCAAGAGGGAATGAAAGGGAATGAACTGCTGGGCACATGCGACTCGATCCCCACCGCAGTGGACGGACTGCGGTTAGGAAAAGGATTGGAGACCATTGCGTCCGTAATGGATCAGGGTGCCATCCTGCGTTCACTGACCAACGATGTCACCTTTGGGGCGATACACTTGAAGGCCCAACATTACATGATGACCGGTAATTTGTTTCCGGTGGGCGTGAAAGCCCCGAGCTTAGGTGCGGTCGTGGGACGAACATTGGGGAGACGTAACCCGGCGGTTCCAGAGTACATCTATATTGGCCGCGACATCGACACAAGTGACAACGAAAAACTGTTCACGAGTGAGTTTCTTGGCCCCGGATTCTATGGCATCAATTACGGTCCGTTCATGATTCCCGATCCGACTCAGGGACTGTCCACGCTCGAGTCAGCGGCAGGAATGGCAACCGCAAGACTGGATCGGCGGCAAAAGCTGTTCAAAAACATCGCCGATCTTTCCGAACGGGAAGTTAAAGAGTCGGCCAAAGCCGGCGAATACTTGAAGACCATCGACGATGCACGGGCCATGATGGACTCACCGGTTAAGGCCGCTTTCAACTATCACACCGAAGAAACTCCAGAAATTATCGCAGCCT
>Ga0315293_10006206_pt1 | contig 11205 bp, 4 predicted proteins | sample YL17G13_20_MG_FD_203071 | JGI IMG/M metagenome (GOLD analysis project Ga0315293, IMG submission 203071) | Sediment microbial communities from Yellowstone Lake, YNP, Wyoming, USA - YL17G13_20 | ecosystem: Environmental > Aquatic > Freshwater > Lake > Sediment | place: USA: Wyoming | collected... | reverse complement strand
AGGGACCATTTCGACGCGATGTTCAGCGACTCGTAGACGACGCCCTCGCCGAGCGTGCCGTCCCCGAGGCACGCCACGACGATTGCACCGGAGCGTTTCTCTCGTTCCGCAAGGGCCATGCCGGTGGCCACCGGGACGATGCCCCCCTGGACGCCGTTGCTGTAGAAGTTCCCGCGGTGCAAGTGCTGGCTTCCGCCGACGCCGCCGCAGATGCCGCCGGAGCGTCCCAGGATCTCGGCCGCCAGACCCTCCGGATCGTCCGTGAAAGCAATGTAATGCCCGTGGCCGCGATGGTTGGAAAAGACGACGTCGCGATCTTTGTCGAGGGCGTTCATCACGCCGACGGCGCAGGACTCCTGGCCCATGCAGGTGTGGACCGTGCCGTTGAGCACGCCCTTGGCAAACAGGTCGAGCATGGTCTCCTCGAACCGGCGGATAAGCAGCACCTGCCGATAGAAATCGAGGGCGGAAGCCTGGCTTTCCCGCAGCGGAGGCTGTGAGGGCTGCACGTGTCCCCTATCCCACGAGCTGCACTTGGGCGTTGACCAACGAGTACTGCTCCCCGCACGCCGGGCAGGTTGCCGAGCCGCCGCCGCCGAAGGCAAGGCGTCCTTTGCCGCAACCGCAGGTCCAACCGATCTGGCCGGCGGGGGCCCCATCGACCACGGCGAACGGGGGCACGTCGCTCGTGACGACCGCTCCCGCGGCGACGGCCGCGTGCTGGCCGATCGTCCGGCCGCACGTCACGGTGCAGTTGGCGCCCAGGACGGCGCCCCGCTGGACGAGCGTGGTTTTGACGCCGTTGCGGGCGGGGGACCCGGCCTGCCGTGGGGTCCCATCCGGCGCGAAGACCACGCCCGGCTCGCAGACGACCTCGTCCTCGAGAATCACGCCGTCGGCCACGAAGACGCCGTTTTGGATGGTCACCCGGTTGCCGATGGCCGCGGAGGGCGCGATCGAGACGTGCTCGGCGATCGCGCAGTTTCGCCCGATCGCCGCGCCGGCCGGGATCCGGCAAAAGGCCCCGATGGACGTCCCCGCGCCGATGGAAACTTCGAGATCCACCGATGCGCTGGGGTGGACGGAGAAACCGGGCACGGCGTGCCCCTGGCTTGACCGCCACGGCGCCGCTGCGGTCTGGACGCCGCGAGAGAGCGATTCCTGGCACCGGTCGAGCACGCGGAGCACTCGGAGGCCCTCGCGGCCGTCGGTCAGGGGCGTCTTGCGCGCGGCCACGCACTCCAGGAAGTGGCGGCACTCCTCCTTGAGCGGCTCGGTCTTCTCGATCGCCACCGCGACCGGCTCGGCCTTCACCGCCTTGGGCACGCGGCCGGGCCAATCCACGCGGTGCGGGTACAAGAGGAGCTTGTTTTCGGCCATGTCGTCGAAGACCGCCATCTTCTCGGTGCCGACCACCACCAGCCGCTGCTCCTTAACGGGATGGAGCCAACTGACGAAGATGTGCCCGGTCACGCCGCTGGCGAACCGCAGCCGGCTGAGCGTCACGTCCACCACGCCCGGCGTGAGGTAACTCTGCCCTTCGGCCTCGGCGGCGACGGGCTCCTCGCCCAGGAGGTGGAGCATCACGGAGATGTCGTGCGGGGCGAAGCTCCAGAGGATGTTCTCCTCGGTGCGGATCAGGCCCATGTTGAGCCGGTTGGAGTACAGGTAAAGGACGCGGCCCAGTTGGCCCTCGTCGATCAATTGGCGGAGCTTGCGGACCGCCGGATGGTAGAGGAGGATGTGCCCCACCATGAGGATCAGCGACTGCTTCTCGGCCAGCTCCACGAGCGAGCGGCCTTGCTGGGCGGTCAGGGCCAACGGCTTCTCGACGAACACGTCTTTGCCGGCCTCGAGCGACTCGGAGACGATCTCGTAATGCGTGGCGGCGGGGGTGGCGATGGCGACCGCGCGAATGCCGGGATGGTCGAGCGCTTCTCGCAAGGCGCCCGTCATCGCCGGCGGGCGCTCCTTGAACGAGAGGGCCTTCAGGCGCGAGGCATTTGCGTCGCAGACGCACTCCAACGCCCCCAGCTCGGAGAATACCCGAACCAAGTTCTTACCCCAATAGCCGCACCCGATGACCGCGATGGGGAGTTTGTTCACGGGCGATCCCCCTTCAATCTCTTTATCCACGGTACTCGATCAGCCACGACGGTGAAGTAGGGGGGCAGGCATTCCTGTCTGCCGACAGCGGAGGGCAGGCATTCCTGTCTGCCCTTGGAAGACGTGGTGTTGCCCCCCAGGCAAACACTTGTTTCTGTCCCGCTCTGGACTCTCGACTCTGGACTCCTGCGACAGACAGGAATGTCTGTCCTCCTGCGGAGGGGTGACTGGCGCGCACTCCGTTCCCGTGGGTGGCACCGCCGTGGGCGGGCCACCGCCTGACCCTCACTTTCTGATTCTCCACGAGCCTCCCCATGCGCCAAGAAGGGACAGGCAACCATACCTTGGGAAAGGCCGCTTGGAGGGAGCCCCCAGGAGAGCGGGCGCCCGTCCGGGTCTCAGGGCCAATGGGGGGTCCGCGGGGACATGATTGCCCCCGTTCAACCTCCGGACCGGCTAGTCGTCACGGGGGGGCGCTCGGGACAGGACGCCTTGGCGTCAACGCTGTCCACGTCGCCCGGTTTGTATTCCGGCACCAGCGATTCGAGTTCTCCGCGCAGGATCGGGTCCGGAACGTTATCGACTAGCCGCTCCAACCGGAGGATTCCTTCGCGGACCTCCCCCAGCGTGTAGGGCCGATGATAGGCGGCGCGCACCTTGGGGTGCGAGGTAGGCAAGGTTTCTTCCTCTTCGAAATACAGCTCCTCAAACAGTTTCTCGCCCGGTCGGATGCCCGTGAATCGAATGTCGATCGCCCCGTCCGGAAGCCCGGAAAGACGGACCAGATCCCGGGCCAAATCGACGATGCGGACCGGCTCTCCCATCTCCAGGACGAAGATCTCCCCACCCCGGCCCATGCTGGCCGCCTGCAATACCAGTTGCGAGGCTTCGGGGATGGTCATGAAATAGCGCTTCATCTCGGGGTCGGTGACGGTGATCGGGCCCCCCCGGCGGATCTGTTCCTGGAAGATCGGCACCACGCTGCCGGCGGAGCCGAGGACGTTGCCGAAGCGGACCACCGTGAACCGTGTGGACGACTCCTGGGAGAGCGTGTGGACGTACCTCTCGGCGATTTGCTTGGAGACGCCCATGACGCTGGACGGGTGGACGGCCTTGTCCGTGGAGATGAGAACGAAGCTCTGCGCGCCGAACTCGTCGGCCAGGTCGGCGATGCGCTTCGTGCCGAAAACGTTGTTCTTGACCGCCTCGCCCGCGTTGCTTTCCATCATGGGCACGTGCTTGTGGGCCGCGGCGTGGAAGATGACCTCGGGCCGATGCCGCTCGAAGAGCCGGCGCATCCGGGGCGAATCGGCCACGTCGGCGATGCAGGCGTAAAGCTGCGTCGGGGCGGCTTGCTCCTTGAGCTCGCGCTCGATGGTGAAGAGGCGATTCTCGCCGCGGCCGACCATGATCAGGATCTTGGGATTGAACCTGAGCACCTGGCGGCAGATTTCGGAGCCGATGCTGCCGCCTGCCCCGGTGACCATGACGGTGCGGGCTTCCAGCAGGCGGCCGATGGCGGCGGTGTCCAACCGGACCGGCTCGCGCCGCAGGAGGTCGTTGATTTCGATGTCGCGGATGGGAACCCGGCAGTCGCCGTGGAGGCGGTCCTCCAGGGCCGGGATGATCCTCAGGTGCAGGCCGGCCTCGTTGCAGGTCTCCATCAGGGACCGGAGCCGCTCGCCGGGGAGGGTGCCGGAGATCACCAGCACGTCGGTGGCCGCGGACGACTGGGCGATCTGCCGGATGTCCTCCAGCGAGCCGAGGATGGGGATCTGGCCCAACCGCCTGGCCTTTTCGCCGTTGGTGGCCACCAGCCCTCGGATGCGGCACCGCAACTGGGCGTTGGACTGGATTTGATGGGCCAGCACGCCGGCGGCATGGTCGGTCCCCACCAGCAGCGCCCAGCGGCAGTCTTTGGGGTTGATGGCGGGCCAGAAGTGCTCGCGGAAGCCCCGCCAGCTCGACCGCAGGGCCCCCAGAATCACGATCGTCAGCAGGCAGTCCAAGAGCAGGACGCCCCGCGGGATGTGCTCGTACTGGGCAACCACGGGGATGTGGTCCGGCTCGCCCACGAAGTAGTCCGCCGTGGCGGCGAGGATCAGGAAAATCAGGCTTGCGCGGGCCAAGGCCACCAGGTCGGCAAACGTCACGTAACGCCACCAACCGTGGTACTGCCGGGCGGCATAAAAGACCGCCACCTTCAACCCCAGGACCCAAGGGAGGCTGATCCAGAACCGCGCCATGACGGCCGGGCCCGGTGCTTCCTCAAAGTTGAATCCCAAGCGGAACCCGAACGCCAGCCAGTAGATAAGAACGAACAGTGCGGCGTGGCCGACGGCCAGGAGCCAAACGCGGGCCGCCCCCACGCGCACGAGGGCCGAATGCGCGATTCGGCAGGCCTGCGCCAGGAAGCCGTCTTGCCCGCCGGGTTTGGCTCCCGAGACGCCATCCCGCGGACCGACAGGGCCTGCACCGGAGTGCCGACCTCGCCTGCTCCGTCCATCGCTTGCTGCTTGCGTCATGAGATCAGTCGGAGAGTCAGAGGAGGGTTGCAAAGGGGCCGGCTGCCATATCGCAGGGGATCGGGGCTACTGGTCCGCCTTGGTCGTGCCGCTTACGCGGTCGCGGGTCTTGCCCGAAGCGCCTTTCTCGCTCTTTTCCGCTTTCTCGTCCGCGTAATAGGGGTCGGCCCCATTGCCGGCGGCCGGCTCGGATCCGTAGCCGTAACCGGAACCGTAGCTGTAACCGTAGCCGTAGCCTTTCCGGTACTTGTCGTAGCGATACCCGCCGTAGCGGTAGCTGCCGTACCCGTAGCCGGTGCCCTTGCCAATGCCGTTGACGACCACGCCCAGGGTGTGGACCCCCAAGGCGTTGAGGACTTCGTTGGCCCGCATGGCGGCATCGCGGGCGTGTTTGGTCAGCCGCAACACCATGAGGACGCCGTCCACGCGGGGAGCAACGACGGACGGATCGGTCACGGCCAGAAGCGGCGGGGTGTCGACGATGACGAAGTCGTATTTGTCGCGGACCAGGTCGATCATCTCCTTGAAGCGGGGCGAGGTGAGGAGGTCCGCCGGGTTACGGGGCCTCGGGCCGCAGGGCATCGCGGAGAGGTTCTTCACGGTCGTGGGCAGAATGGCGTCCACGATCTCGGTCTCGCCGGCGACCACGGAGCTGACGCCGGCCGCGTTGTCCAGTCCAAAGTACTTGTGGATCTTCGGGCGGCGGAAATCGGCATCCACCAGCAGGACGCGTTTGCCCGAGTCGGCGATGGAGACCGCCAGGTTCGCGGCCAAGGTCGTCTTCCCGTCGCCCGGATTGGGGCTGGTGATCTGAATGACCTTGTGGGTTTCCCCCTGCGTGCCGAAGTAGAGCGAGGTGCGGACCGCACGATAGGCTTCCGACTGGCGGCCGCGGGGCTGGTGGTAGGTGCAGATCACCGGGTGCAGGGGCGACTCGGCGGCCTCGCCTTTCTTCTTCGCATGGCTGCGGCGGTGGATGGGGATGACCGGGATGTGTCCGACGATCGGCACTCCGAGCTGCCGGCACACGTCCTCCGGGCTGCGGAAGCTCCGGTCGGCCAGCTCGATCACGTAGCACAGGCCCACGCCGGCAAACAGGCCGAACACGCCGGCCACCGCCAGGACGATCGCCAGCTTGGGCTTGACCAGCTCGCCCAGCGCGGGGTCCTTGAGCTTCTGCATGGTGATTCCGCCGTAGTCCTTGGTAATGTCCATTTCGGCCAGTTGCCGCACCACGGTGTCGAACAACTTCCGCGTGTCGTCGCGATCGGCTTTCAGGGCTTCCTCGTCGGTGCGGTTGCTCTCCTGCTTGGCGAGGTTGCCTTCGACTTTCGAGAGCTTGTCCAGGCGCTTGATCTTGTCTGCCGCCAGGCTGACTTCGCGTTTCAGGCTTTCCAGGTATATCTTCAGGACGCTCTCGGAATCCGCCAGATCGGGAATGGGCACGTTGAGGATCTGCTCGCGGAGGAGACTCAGCTTCTGCCGCGCAAGCCTCACCTGGGGATGATCCTCTCCATACGCCTGGACCGCCTGCAGCTCATCGAACATCGTGCCGAGCAGCTTGTCCAGGACGGCGTCCCGCGGTCGCATCTTATCGAGCTGGACGTTGGTCATCAGAAGCTGCATGGACGCCTTGTTCACGCCCGACTTCAAGGCCTGCTCGATCGCCTCGGCCAGGGCCTCCAAGTTGCTCGCGTCGATCTGGGCCTGAGAGATGGCTTCGACGAGCTTGATTTTCTTCAAGTCGTGATCGCCCATCGGCTCCGGGCCTTGCAGTGCCACGCGCCAGGGCGCCTGTTCACGGCTCTCCTTTAGGGCGTCGTCCAGATCCTCCAGGTCCAAGCGCAGCTCGTCTTTGGCCTTGGTGATCAAAGCGAGAATCTCATTGCTGAAGACCTTGTAGTATTTGGCCAGGCACTTCTCGTAGCTGTCGATGACCGCATCGAGAACGACCGCGCAGTCTTCCGGAAACGGGCTTTCGAAGGTCAAGTTCGCGACGTTCGGGTCCGGGCGGTTGCGGTCGCCGGCCCGAGTGGTCCTGAGGTGCTCGATGATCGCCTTGGTGACTTCCGCCTTGAACTCCTCGGGGCCGGATGCCTCGATGCCCTGGAAGGACGGCAAGCTGTGGAGCTCTTTATGCTCTTCCACGGCCTGGCGCACGACGCGACTGCTGGTCATCAAGATCATCTGGGTCGAAAGGGCATCCTCATAGCCCCCGTAGGGCGAGCCCTTCGAGGACGCGGTGTCGCCGGAGAGCTTCGCCTCCTTCTTGATCAGCAGCAGTTGCGCCTCCGAGCGGAACATCCGGGTCGCAGTCAGGAAATAGAGGTAGCCTAACGCGACACAGAGGGCCAGCACGGACAGGGCCACCCATTTGCGCCGCCAGACCACCCCCAAGAGGTCAAAGGTCGAGCCCTGTTCGGTCGCTTCCAAGGCTGCCGCTTCGTTCCACTCCAATTGCTGGGCCATGCTGTTCCTCTCTTCACCACTCCGGACGTGATGTTCTCGGTTGCCTGGGTACGGACATTGCCCGACCACCGGGCGCGCAACTTCTCATAATAACGGGCCTTTCGCTTTTCCGCCAGCATCCGTACGCCCTCGCCGCGACCCGCAGGCGACGACGCGGGAGCCCGCCGATACCGATCCCGCTCGGGCTTAGCCGTCGGGAGTGCAACTGGCGGACCAGACGCACCCGCTAGCGGGCGAAAACCGCAAGTCGAGGCTCGATAACGACTTGCCTCGTCGCTCCTCGGGCGAGTCCGCGCCGCGGCGTTGCCTTTTCTCGCCATCGCTCGTTCCCTTGTGCCGCCGTTCCGCCACGCTCCGCACGGCCTTGCCTCTCCCCAACCTCCACTACTGCGGGCTTGGGCCATTGCGCAATGACGCGTCGTGCAACTTCCAGAGCCAGTTTCGGATCCTGCGATCGTCCGGCACCATCCGGCCGAGAAGGCCGACCTGCTCGATGGCCTCGTCGATCTTCCCTTCACGCTCCAAGAGCATCGCGTACTCCTGCCGCCACGGCAGATACCTTGGCCGAAGCTTAACCGCGCGTTTGTAGCTCTCGATCGCCTCCGCGTGCTCCCCGCGGCACTCATACGCCAAGGCCCGAAGATACCAGGTCTCGTCCTCCGGGAGCTTCGCGTCGGCCAGAAGCTCCAGCGCCCGTTGGGTCAGCGCGGACCGCACCTTGTCGTACTCCTCGGCGAAGAACACTCTTCGAGCCAAGTGGATCAGGAGTCTCGGCGATTCGGGCAGCAGCCTCCGCACGGTCTCCACGTCGTCCAGACGCCCTGCCGTCGATTCCACGACGGGTCCAAGGAATGCCTCGCTCAAGGTGAGGCACGTCTTCCAACTGGCATAGGCCGCGTCGAGACGGCCGGCCTGGAAATCCAACAGCCCGCATTGGTAGAGGACCTTCGGCGCCGTCGGCTGCAGCCGACGGGCCCGCTCCAGATGGAGCCCGTCCTCCGCCGGGTCCGCCACCAGGCCGTAGAGCTCTCCCAGGCCGACGTGGGGCTCCGGAATCAACGGGCAATAGCGGCGTGCCAGCAGGAAGTGGCTCAAGGCCGGCTGGAGGGTCTCCAGGACCACCGGCTCCTGCCGCAGCTTCTGGAGATCGGAGGTCTGCCCTCGCCGGGCAAACTCGTGCATCAGACGGTGGAGCGACGTGCCGGAGGCGTATCTTCCCCAAAGGGTCGCCTCGTCCAACGCGCCCAAACGGCCCTGTTTCAACCGCTCGAAGGCGCGGACGTGATAGAGGTGCGTCCAAAGGATTCCCAGTTGCGTCTGAGCCTCGGCATCGTCCGGTCGGATCTCCAAAGCGGCAGTCAGGCGCGAGATCGCCTCCTCCAAATCGGCGGCCGAGGCTCCCGAGGGCGTACCCTCGTCAAAGCCGCGGCGATCGATATCCCTCATCGCAATCTCAATCGCCGCCGCGCGTCGCAACTCGGTGAAGCCCCACGTGCATGCCGCACCCAACGCGACCACCAATGCCGCGGAGGCCCACCGCAAACGGGGCAAAGCCGCCAAGACCGGCCCCCGGGACTGCGCCGATAACTGTGCCGCCCTCCCCGCCACCGCGCCGCAGATCACTGCAAACGTCAGCATGTTGGCGGGAACGTAAAGCCCATAATCGAACGGCGCGTGCAGGACCTGGGTGCCCAGAGCGAACAAAGCCACGATGCCGAAAGTGCCCCCGTTGGGGTCGGAGTCCTTGCGCAGCACGTGCCAGACGGCCCAGCCCACCAGCGCAATCATCGCCACCAGCAGGCCCAAGCCCGGCGTCCCCGCTTCCACCAGCGTTTCCAGGTACTGATTCTCCGCGTGTTTGTACCAAAGCACGCGAGGATGGTCCTGGTAAGGGCCGTAAACGTAGCGATACGTCCCCAGCCCGCTCCCCAGACGCCAGAAATCGGGAACGGCCCGGGACGATTCCTCCCAGTGAGGCCAAGGGCTGTAGGTCGCGTCCAGCAGGACGGCCAGCCGTGCAGAGGCCGAACGACTCATCCCGACCCACATCGCCAGGCCAATCCCGGCCACCGCCACGAGGCCCAGAATGGCCGCCGGAGCAACACCTCGCCGCGTGGCAAGGGCAACGAGGCCGGTCAAGACGACTGCGCCAACCGCGGCAATCCACGCCCCCCTCGAAAGCGAGCAGACGATGCCCGCTACGATGCACGCCGCCAGAGAGAAGCCTATGATCTGGCCGGCGTCCAGCCGGGCGAAAAACTCGATTGCCCGCCGCTTCAGAAGGGCCGCTAACCTCGGTTTCGGCTGCGACGGCAAGCTCGGGCCTGCCAAGGGGCCCCGTTGCGCCCGGCCGACGATCCAGATCAACATTCCCAGCGCCGCGGCCAGACAAAGGGCCAGATAGCCGGCGGCGTTGTTGCGGTTGACGAACGGGCCGAACGGTTGGGCCCTGGTCGGTAAGGGAATCCGCCAGTACAGGGAGTTGTTCAACGTGATGAGCTTCTGGACGATGGCAAACGCGGCGATCGCCGCGCCGTTGATTCCCAGGACAAAGCACAGCCGCAATTGGGCCGAAGGGGTGTGGAAAACGGCGGCCCCCAGGAAAAACGCCGCGACGGCGAGGATCAGGAGCGACAGCTCATACCGGGTCGAGGCCGGGTAGAGGCTCAGCGGCTGCCGGTCCGGCGCCACAGCGCCACGCTCCGCGGCCAAGGACGCCTCGGCAGTCGACACCGGAACCTGGAGCTCCTGGCGGAACTCAGCCCCGACGGGCGAAAGCAGGGCGGCCGTGTTGGGATCGAGCGGGATCAACTGCGCCGCACCCAAGGCCAACCCGAAGATAAGGGGAAGCAGGGCCGCCGGAACGGCGAGCCGCGGCGCCCCGCGGCGGAGCCGGCTGAGCAAGAGGCAGCCGAGGGCCGCGACCGTGGCCCCCGCAAACCACACCTGCGTCTCGGTGTAGACGCCGCCGACGAGCCAGGGCCCGACGGCCAGGACACCCAGGAGAATCAACTGTGCGAAAAGGACCGCCATCTCGATACTGCCCACGCCCGGCGACGGGCCGGTTCGGTCGAACCGGGCCGCGCGGACACGAACCGCGCCTCACGAGGGGATGCTCGTTACGTGCCGCCACACCACCAGTGTCGTTCATCGCTCAGGCCTCCGTGCCCGGTCGCAAGGGTACGCACTCGCAGCCGCAACATGCCCAGAGCCTTTCCCCCAATCGCGACGAGACTGCCTCGATGCGGTTCATTCCGCGAGAGCGGCAAGCCTCTCCGTCCCCGTTCCCCCAACTTGCCGACCCTTGGGCCGCATCGACGATCGCGCGTCAAGAGTCGAAGAGCCCCTGGTCAATCGCGCCGTAGGGCCCGCAGGGCGATTCCTCGGAGCAGCCCTAGTACTTGTTTGGACTGGCCGTTTCATTGGACAAAGCGCCGATCCCGAGGCCCATCCCCACGGCTCCCAGCGCGGCGCCGATCATCCCCAGGCCCCCCAGGCCGCCACCTCCGCCGCCGCCGTATCCTCCACCGCAGCCATAGGCGGCGGGGTCCACGCACGGCGCGGGCGTGTCGGCGGGCGTTTGAGCCAGCAAGTCCGAAAGGGCGTCCGCCCCGTTCAGTGGGACCAGCGTCATGTTCAAAGTCAACTCCGCGGCTGGGGCGTCTCCCGCAAAGGGCAGGACCTGCACCGTCATCGCGGCAAAACCATCAGGACCGGAGGCAATCACCGAGTAGACGCCGGGCTTCAGTCCCGGGACCTGGAAGACCCCGCCGGCGTCGGCCTGTGCCGTGGCAACGACCTGACCGTTCTGAAGGAAGGTAAGCTTGCCCTGGGCGGGCGAGGGCTTGCCGGCGGAATCCAGGATACTCAACTTGCCCTTCAGGTTCCCGTCCACTTGGAGATGCACCACGGTGGTGTTAGGAGCCGGGAGTTTACCGTTGGCCGGCGGAGGCGCACCCGACGACCCATTCGGAGCGGCACCCTGGGCTTCCCCCGCGGCCGGTTTGCCTGCGGGGTCCTGAGCGACAGTCAGCACAGGGTAGAGCAGGATGGACAGTGCCATCAGACTCCGCACCAAGTCCTGGCTGAACGATGGTTTAGCTCG
>Ga0315293_10006204_pt1 | contig 11207 bp, 6 predicted proteins | sample YL17G13_20_MG_FD_203071 | JGI IMG/M metagenome (GOLD analysis project Ga0315293, IMG submission 203071) | Sediment microbial communities from Yellowstone Lake, YNP, Wyoming, USA - YL17G13_20 | ecosystem: Environmental > Aquatic > Freshwater > Lake > Sediment | place: USA: Wyoming | collected... | reverse complement strand
CGGTCTTGCTCTGGGCTGCGAGAGTCAGGCCGATCACGTGATCATGAACCTCCCCCACAGCGCTTCTCAGTTTCTCATCCCGGCCATGAGGGCGGCGAAGCCCGGAGGGATAGTTCACTACTACGCAATAGCGCCTGAGAAGGATCTTTACAGGGATCTGGCTCTGATAGAAAAAGCGGCAGATCAGATGAGCGCATCGGTTGAGGTCATCTATGAGGGCGTGGTGAGAAGCTATGCTCCTCACAGATACAATGTGGTCATAGACTTCCGGGTGCGCAAGTCCCCCTGAAGGGCTTTCCACTATCTTGGGCATCATCGTAAAATTAATATTCCGGGCGGATAGTAGTAGTATTAGCAAAAGTCGGCCACACTTTGATAGTCTACCCCCCATACATCCTGGCGGCTTTTGCCTCATCTTTTTATAGCGCGGATCAGAGAGGTCTTTTAGTATCCATCTCCTGCTACAAGAGTCAACGGCTAAACCTTCACCGCCCGGCAAATCAAAGTCGCAATTTGGACGCAAGATTAATACCCGAAATCAACCTACAGATATATAGAACGATTTAGAAAACAAATTGCAGTTACTCATAGGGGATGTACCTCCTGGCAGAAGACTTCGATATAACAACAGCTAAGGGCCTCTCCGAGGCCGAAGCTGCAGGGCTGCTCAGGCGGGAAGGGTATAACGAGCTGCCTTCGACCAAGCCTCGCACCATCTTTGCCATCTCCCTGGAAGTGGTTAAAGAGCCCATGTTTCTACTCCTGGTTGCCGGAGGCCTGATTTATCTTCTGCTGGGTGCCATCCAAGAAGCTCTGATGCTTTTGGGCTTCGTCTTCGTTGTTCTCGGCATCACCCTTTACCAGGAGCGAAAGACGGAGCGCGCACTGGAGGCCCTGCGCGACCTCTCCAGCCCCAGAGCCCTGGTGATCAGGGACGGCGTGCATAAACGCATCGCTGGGCGAGAGGTTGTTCCCGGAGACCTGATAGTTCTATCCGAGGGGGATCGCGTGCCTGCCGATGCAGAGCTGCGATACTGCGTCAACCTCTCGGCGGACGAGTCTCTTCTCACAGGAGAATCCGTCTCCGTGCGTAAAGTCTGCTCCGACGGAAAGTCCGTCATATCCCGGCCGGGTGGCGATGACCTGCCCTTCGTTTATTCCGGAAGCCTCGTGGTGCAGGGCCAGGGAGCAGCCCAGGTGAAGGCCACAGGAACCAGCACGGAGATCGGCAAGATCGGACGGGCATTGCAGAAGGTCAAGACTGAGAAGACGGCACTGCAAAAAGAGACCTTTGAGCTGGTGCAGAGGCTGGCTCTGCTGGGACTGGGCCTTTGCGCTGTAGTGGTGGTAGTCTACGGATTGACCAGAGATGACTGGCTGCAAGGATTTTTGGCAGGCATCACCATGGCCATGGCCGTCCTGCCGGAGGAGTTTCCTGTGGTCTTAACCATCTTCCTGGCCTTGGGTGCCTGGAGGATCTCCCAGAGCAATGTTCTCACCCGCCGGATTCCTGCGGTCGAGATGCTGGGCGCGGCCACTGTTCTTTGCACGGACAAGACCGGCACCCTCACACAAAATCGCATGACTGTGACAAAGATCTTTGCCGGCGAAAAACTTTACGATCTCGACGTAAAGCAGGGCCCTTTGCCCGAGGGCATTCATGAGACAGTAGAGTACGGCATCCTGGCCTCGCAGAGCGATCCTTTCGATCCCATGGAGAAGGCCTTCAGGCAGCTGGGCGACGACTACCTGAAGAAGACTGAGCACATGCATAAGGATTGGATTCTGGTTTTGGAGTATCCTCTGTCCAAGGAGCTCCTGGCCATGTCTCGCGTTTGGAGGTCTCCGGAAGGCACGGATTTCATCATCGCATGCAAGGGTGCGCCGGAGGCCATTGCAGACCTCTGCCATCTGGATGCGCTTTCTCGCCAACAGCTTTCAGAAAATACAAAGATCATGGCCAAAGAAGGCCTGCGCGTCCTGGGCGTGGCCAGAGCAAGGTTCAAAGAGACGGCCCTGCCGGTCGGCCAGCACGACTTCCAGTTTCAGTTCCAAGGTCTCATCGGCTTGGCCGATCCCGTGCGCCCTGGCGTGGCCGATGCCATCAGGGAATGCTACGATGCCGGGATAAGAGTAATAATGATAACCGGAGACTATCCGGACACGGCTCAGGCCATTGCCCGCCAGGCTGGGATCAGATCTGCGGATAAAGTTCTGAGCGGACCGGAGCTGGAAAGGATCTCCGATGCAAATCTGCAAGAGCACATCAAAGGCGTTAACATATTTTCTCGGGTGGTACCGGAGCAGAAGCTGAGGCTGGTTTTGGCCTTGAAGGCCCAAGGAGAGGTGGTGGCCATGACCGGCGACGGCGTCAATGATGCGCCTGCCTTGAAGGCGGCGGACATCGGCATTGCTATGGGTGGCCGGGGCACGGACGTGGCCCGTGAGGCAGCTTCGCTGGTGCTTTTGGATGATGCCTTCCCTTCCATTGTGCGGGCGGTTCGGCAGGGGCGCAGAATATTCGACAACATCAAGAAGGCCATGGCCTACATCCTCGCCATTCACGTGCCCATTGCGGGCATGTCTCTTATTCCCGTGCTACTGCAGTGGCCCCTCGTCCTCCTGCCTGTGCACGTTGTCTTCTTGGAGCTGATCATCGATCCGGCCTGCTCCGTTGTCTTTGAGGCTGAGCCGGAGGAGGAGGATGTGATGCGGCGACGACCGCGCGATCCACAAAAGCCTTTGTTCAGCAGACGCACCGTGACCCTGAGCCTGCTGCAGGGCCTAAGTGTTTTGATCATCACCCTGGCGGTCTTCGCGGTCTCTCTTTACCGTGGTCAGGGGGAGATGGAGGCTAGGGCCCTGAGCTACACCACCTTGATCGCGGCCAACCTGGGTTTGATATTGACAAACAGATCCTGGTCACGCACCATGCACGAGACTCTGAGCACGCCCAATGCCGCCCTCTGGTGGGTGATAGGAGGAGCCTTGATCTTTCTGGGATTGGTGCTCTACGTTCCTTTCCTCAGAGATCTCTTTCAATTTGCCTCCCTCTGCGTCATCGAAATAGCCATCTGCCTCCTGGCAGGGATGGCCAGCATACTCTGGTTTGAGGGACTGAAGATCTTGAATGGCAGGAATATGTGATATTACAGACGGAATTATTCATCCCAGTCCTTCGTCCCCGAAGGCCGGAGGATCTTTTGGGCGTCTCCGCGCAGGAGCATGTTGGTGAGCGCGGAAAGCGAGCAGAGTGTGCCCCTCCCTTGGATCTCCTCGCCATCCGGACCGGGTATGTGGGCCACGATGCCGCCCTCGGCGGTGACCTCGATCTCGGTGCCGATCTCGCTCAAGCGGTGCAGAATGATGTTGCCCGTCGCGCCCATGGACTTCTCCATCCAGCAGTGCTTGAAGGGACAGAGGTTGCAGTAGTTCTTGAAGAGCTCGGCGCTGGCCTCCGGAACGAGCCCGGCCACGATCTCCGCCTTGGCGGTGCCGTAGGCCATGCAGCATCCCCGTACGCCGCGCGCCAGCAGCTCATCGCCTTTGGCCAGAGTTACCTTCACATGACCGCCCTTGACCTCGTAACGGTTCTCGATCCCCTGCTCGAACTTTTTCAGTCCCGTGTTCGGGGAATCCTTCAAGGCCTCTTTGATCCTCTCCGCCAGCAGGGGCGTCTGCGCCGCGCCTATGGCCACGGCGCAGGTAGGGCAGTAGGAGGGCGGCGACGTGGTGATCACGCCGCCCCCCCTGTCCAGGAAGGTGGCCACGACGCCTAAGCCTTTTCGCCGGATCAGCGTTCGGCCGCCCAGCTCCTTGACGGCCACCAGTGCCAGCGCAGCTGCAGTGAGCACCCGCCCGTAGCCCTGCAAATATGCTACCTTTTCGATATCCTCCGGGGTGTTGATGCCTTCTTTCTTCAAGCCCTCGGCCACGTCCTCCTGAATCAGCCCAGCATTGATCTCGGCCGCGAGCACGGCGGGCGACCAGACCACACCGAAGCCCTCGCCGATGACATTTCCCTGATCATCGAAGATGCGGGCCAGGATGCCGCCCGGCCGCTCGTAGGCCACGATGCGACCTTTGGCGCGGCAGATCTCCTCGGCCACGCCGTGGCAGATGCCGCAGGCACCCTCGCGGGGGTGGACGGCGGACTTGACATTTTTAATAAGCTCTTCTTTGAATGTCATAATTGATATCTCTATAGATAGCTCAATTTCATTTCGATATCTTATGCTATTGACAGAGGCAGTTCAAAATCTTAACGTTCGCAGGACTCAGCTCGGCTATACTCTCAAAGGGATTTAAAGGATATCACCAACAATCTGCAAAGGCCCTGTAAACAGATCTAGGCCCTGGGGAGACGCAGGTTTTATGCTGGCCCTTGAGATTTCTGAATCCATCGCCATCCTGGATGATGACTTGCACGCCGCATCGCTGAAGTGAGAGGTGTTCCTGTAATTGACACCCTTAGCATGCTCTTAAACGCTAAGCGTGCTTGTATCTTCCTTAAATTCACTCATAACGCAAGAGATACCGTCTCGCTCGGGGCGTGCCTTGGGAGCCCCGCCGCGTCGGCAGCGGCTCCTTCGGCTTCCTGAATGCTGATGTCGCCTTACCTGAGGCGCTGCATCAAGCTAAAGGGTTCCTCCTGATCAATTTCGCTTCATCAAAGACCTTCAGGATCAAGGGCCTTCTTCCCTTTGATTTAGAAGAATCCGCCATGGTGAGATGACCAAGACCAGCTGCTGTAGTAGGTCGCTCCACCCGGCCCGTAGACATTGGCCGCCCACCAGGGGTCGTAGTTGTACACCGCTGGATCATAGTAATAGGTGCTGTAGGCTACAGGCGTCGTATAATAGTATTGGGTCGGATAATATGAATAGGTGTATGTGGGATACCAGGTATAATCGTAGTAGGATGGAGTCCACCAGGTGTATGAATGTGAACCTCCTGGATTCAGCCAGTCGTATCCGCGATCATGACCGTTGAAACCATGATGATCGCCACCAAAGTTATGCTCATGGTCATATGCTCCATCATCTGCAGCGCTTGCACATACTGCCATCAGCACAGCCAGCGTCATTACAGACAACATCAGTTTGATTGTATTGATATTAATTCCTCCAGATGCCATATTCTTCGGCTTAATATTAAAGCCTGATTTTTATGTAGATTTCATCTAATGTCTATATGAGTCCTCCATGAATTCGTGCATGCCAATAATGATACCAACAAAGAAAAAGATTTTACGACTGTATCCAGCCTTGCGATCATGGATGAAGAACATTTTTCAGAGGCAAAAAAAAGCCTGCAGTCGCTTTGTGGGCCCTGAAGCCCAAGAAGGCAAAATCCAATGCAACCCCTCATGCTCGCCCCGAGCCCAATCCGGCTCTCACGACTGATTTCCGGGAATGCTCTCCTCTTTTGGCACCTCTATATGCAGGGTATAAAGCAGATCCCTGATGGTCTCCCAAGGGTAAGTGGATATGACACGGCAATTGGTCCTTCCGCGATACTCGCCGCTATCCTGAACAGCCCCGTCCGGCGAGTAGCTGGCAGCCACGACGATATCCCCCTGCTGGTAAGTCTCTGGACCCGTGTACTGGTTTTCGAACCTGAAGCTGCCCAGCACGCCCGGCTGCCCGTCTATCAAAGGCTGATAGAGCTTGGGCTGATCGGCCCCCGAGCCCTGCAGGGCCGCCACTACAATATCTTTATTGGCATCGATGCTGGCCAGCATGGGCTTTTCATATTCAGTCAGGGCTAACAAGGCAAAGTACTCTGCGCTATCCACAGTGAGGTAGTACCTGGTGAATTTCACTCCGGACGATGTGACATCGTTGGAAGGGCCTTCAACGATGACGGAGTACTTCGTTGTGGTATTCATATCGAAGGATATGTTGAAGGGCCCCACCATTCCGGCCTCGTGGGCGGGCCAGGCTGGGGCCGCCAGAAACAATATCAGGAACAGGATTAATTCAATGCGCATTGCTCTTGCCACCGAAGTCATTGCTTTGCTCTTGTCTCATGATCATTTCATCTTTTTGGTGATATCGGCCTCGTGGATCATAGAGACCGAGGTCTAAGGCACCATCTCATTGGCATACCTCAGAGCATCCCGATAGAAACCAAGAGCGTACTCCTTGACCATCCTGCGAGAGCTGAACCTGGGAGTCGCGCTCTTTATAGATTCCTTCATGATCTTGACCCAGCCCTGTGATACTCCGGATTCATCTTTATCGTAATAAACAGGCACTATTTGTTTCTCAAGGATAGTATAAAGTTCTTCAGAGTCCATCGCTTCAGAGTCATTTCCAGATCCGTTGAAGGCCCAGCCGTTTGCTCCGTTGTATCCCTCGATCCACCAGCCATCCAGGACGCTCAAATGAGGCACTCCGTTTATCCCGGCCTTCATGCCGCTGGTTCCCGAGGCCTCGAAGGGCGGCTGGGGATTGTTGAGCCAGACATCTACTCCATGGACCAGATACTGCGCTAGCTCCTCATCGTAATCCTCGATGAAGGCGATCCTGCCCTCGAAGGTCGGATCTTTGGCCGCATTGAAGACCTGTTGGATGAGCTGCTTGCCTGAGTTATCGGCAGGATGCGCTTTTCCAGCGAATACGATCTGCACCGGATGCCTGGGATGGTTGAGAATTCCTTTCAGCCTCTCCAGATCGTGCAGAATAAGGTTGGCCCTCTTGTAAGACGCAAACCTGCGTGCGAAACCGATGGTCAGCGTGTTGGGATCGAACATGATCCCCGAGGCCATGACGATATCGGGATCAGCACTCTCCTTCCACCTCTCACGGGCCCTCTCCTGCATCACTGTTATCATTATCATCTTCAACAGCCGGTGAGCTCTCCACAGCTCCTCATCGGGAATGTCGTCCACCAGCTGCCAGATGGAAGGATTATCGTGATCAGCCAGCCAGTTCGGGCCCAGATATCTATTGAAGAGCAAAGCCATGCGTGAGTCTATCCAGGTGGGAACATGTATGCCGTTGGTGATGTAGCTTATGGGCGCTTCGCCCTCGGAAAGCTTCGGCCAGAGGTGATGCCACATCTGCTTTGTCACCTCTCCATGCTTCTTGCTCACGGCATTGCAGTGGGTTGCCATCCTCAAGGCGAAGGCGGTCATGTTGAAGCCGGCCGCTGGATCGCGGGGATCTACGCCCAGCCGGTAGAACTCGTCTCGGTCCATCTCCAGCAAAGAGATGTAAGAGCCGAAATACTTGTCCATGAGGGCAAAGGGAAAGACGTCATGGCCTGAGGAAACGGGCGTGTGAGTGGTAAAGATGGTGGTGGCCCGGACCTGATCGGCCGCATCCCTGTAACCGAAACCCTTCTCCACCTTCTCCCTGATCCTCTCCAGGACGGCGAAGGCAGAATGGCCTTCGTTCAGATGAAGGATGTATTGGCGAACGCCTAAGGCATTCAGAAGCTGCGTTCCGCCTATCCCCAAGACGATCTCTTGAACCAGACGCTGCTCTGGATCGCCTATGTAAAGGCGCGACGACATGCCCCTGTTCCAGGGATCATTGGCCTCGATATCCGTGTCGATGAGGTAGAGGGGAATCCGGCCTATCTGGGCCTTCCAGACCTCGAAGTAGATGGGTAGCTCGCTGATGGGCACCTTGATCGCCAAGGGTTGCCCGTCCATATCTCTGACGCGGCTGATGGGAGCCCGAATCCTGTCTAACGTCTCACTCTCATTCATCTGCCAGCCGTCAGGCGAGACTTTCTGGTGCAGATAGCCTTCGGGATACATGAATCCAAGTCCAATCATGGGAACGCCCAGATCGCTTGCTTCCTTGAGGAGATCTCCCGCCAAGAAGCCGAGTCCTCCCGCGTAGAAAGGCAAGGAATGGTGCAGGCCGTACTCTGCTGAGAAGTAGGCGATGGGGTACATTCCAGGATTGGGAACTTTGGAGTTGAACCAGCTTTGGTAGGCGTTCACCTCTGCATCGAACCTGGCCATGACCGCATCGTAACGCCTTAAGAATCGTGAGTCCTTGGCTGCGGCATCCAGCATGGACCGGTCCAACTCGGAGAGCAGCTTCACGGGATTCTGGGTCTTGAACTCAGCTCCATTTCCGGCGAGCTTGTAGAAAAGAGCTCTGGATTCAGGGTGCCAGCTCCACCAGAGGTTACATGCCAGCTCCCCGAGACGAAATATCCTTTCCGGAATGTAAGGAAACTTGTCGCCGAAAGATTCCATTCTGCACCTTCTCAGGCTCCTCAAGGGGATAGGTCTTATTTAAAGCAGAAGGCTCAGGGGAGGCAGATAAACGCTACAGCCGGCTGCAGAGCTCAAATGACGGAAAACGGACTACGGGGATGCGTTGCTTTCGGTCAGCGGGGAAAAAGTCAGTTCAAGGTTTTGGCCCGCCCTCATGCCCTGGGATAGGACCCTAGCACCTTGACCATGGCCGCCTTCTCTTCGATTCCTGCCAATGCCGCTCTGACCTCCTCATCGCTGACATGCCCCTCCAGGTCGATGTAGAAGTAGTAATCCCCTAAGCCCCTCCGGCTGGGCCGCGACTCGATCCTGGTCAAGTTTATCCCGCGCGAGGCGAACTCCTGCAGGATGGAGAAGAGAGCCCCTGGCCGGTCCCGCTGCAGGTAAATGACCAGAGAGGTCTTATCCCTGCCCGTGGCCTCCGGCATCTTTCTTCCCGCCACGACGAAGCGGGTGATGTTATCCCTCGCATCCTGGATGTCCCTGGCGAGAACGCAAAGGCCGTACTTCTCTGCCGTGCCCGCTTCGGCTATGGCCGCCATCTCCGGGAACTCCAGTGCCAGTTTTGCGGCATGGCTGGTGGAGCCGGTGGTTCTGACCTCTGCTTTGGGATAATGCTCCCGCAGGTACTGCCGACATTGCGCCAGGGCCTGGGGATGGGAGAGAACAACCTTGATCTCGCCATTGCCGCGACCGACGAGACAATGCCTGATGGGCAGATTCACCTCGCCAGTGATCACGACCTCTAGCCTGCGCAGAAGATCCATGACCTGGGGAACGGCTCCTTCCAGGCTGTTCTCCACGGGAACGACTCCTGCGTCCAGCTTCTCCGCCTCCACAGCCATCAGAACCTCTTCGAAGTCGGGGAAGTAAACCAGTGTCGCATCCGGTGTGCCTTTCGACCAGCAGAGAGCAGCCTTCTCCGAGTAGGTCCCCTCCGGACCCAGCACTCCTATCTTCAATTCTTCTCCTGCCCTTTCTCTTCCAGCTCTTTCATCAGCTCTACCGCTCTATCCACGCTGATCCTGCGCTCGGCAGCCATTCTGGCAGCGATGATCTCGATCAGATCGCACTTCGCCCCGGCCTGCGCAGCCACGTTCTTGGCATGCAAGGACATGTGTCCCCTCTGGATGCCCTCCGAGGCCAGGGCGCGAAGCGCTGCGAAGTTCTGGCAGAGCCCCACGGCAGCGATGATGCGGGAGAGATCGTCTGCGCTCTTCACTCCCAGGATCTTCACCGTCGATTTGGCCACGGGATGGACGCGGGTCGCCCCCCCCACCAGGCCCACGGCCACAGGCAGCTCGATGGTGCCTACCAGATCGCCGTCCTTGTTCTTCTCATACCTGGTCAGCGATCTGTAGCGCCCTTGAATCGAAGCATAGGCATGGGCACCGGCCTCCACAGCCCGGGTGTCGTTTCCCGTCGCCAGCACCACCGCAGTAATGCCGTTCATAATGCCCTTGTTGTGGGTCGCGGCCCGGTAAGGATCGACTTCCGCGAGCGCTGCAGCCTGGATGATGCCGTCCACGACCTCATGGCCGCCGATGTCCTCGGCCTTGAAGATCGCCTTCGCCCTGGCCAGTCGCCGATCTGCCAAGTTGGAGATGATCCTCAGGTAGACTCTTCCCCCCGTGATCTCTTCCATGCGGGGCGCCAGCGCTTCGGCCATGGTGTTCACGGCATTGGCACCCATGGCATCCCGGCAGTCCACGATGAGATGCACCACTACCATAGGCCCTATTCTGGAATCGATGACCTGGACCTCGATGTCTTTGACCCCGCCTCCGTACTTGACCAGCAGGGGATCTCTGTCGTTGGCCATCCGGGTCAGCTCGTCTTTATGAAGGAGGATGGTTTGCCTGGCGCCGAAGGGATCACTGATGCCCGTAACCTGGATCTGGCCCCGCATCACCGGCCCGCTGCTGGAGGTCAAGAAGCCGCCGGACTCTCTCGCCATTCTTGCGCCATTGCTGGCTGCGGCAATCACAGACGGCTCCTCGGTGGCCATGGGCACGAGCACCTCCCGGCCGTCGATGACGAAGTTTGTGGCAATTCCCAATGGCACCTGGAACACGCCTATCACATTCTCCACCATCTTATCCGCCTGATCGAGATCAAGACCCTTCTTTACCTGGGATATCTCTTCCTGGCCAAGGCCGGCCTGCTCTGCCACAGCCTTCAGCCTCTCGCCCGGAGGAAGCTTGTAGAACCCTGAAATTCTGGAAGTCACCTTCTCACACCTCAGCAATGCGTACAGAACGTCCTCGAAGGGGAAAAACTTTATTCCAGTCAGCCGATCTAATTTCGATGGACCAACCTTCAGCTTCCTCTTTGGCCAAGGCAATCTCGGATCTGGAAAACATCGTGGGCAGGCTCAGTCCTGTGCAAAAGATGCTGCTTGGGACAGACGGGTCCGTAACCAACCTGCTGGAGGTGGTAGTCGGCAGTCCCGTCGAGATCGAGACTCTGGTGCAAAGGATCGTTCCAGCGGATGAAGCCGTGGCCCAAGAGCTCGCTCTAAAGCCTGGCGACGAGGTCAACTACCGGGTGGTGAAGCTGAAGAAAGCGAACACGGGAGAGACGCTCATCCATGCCGTCTCCCATACGCCCTTGAAGAGGCTGGAGGCAAGCTTCAGAGACGACCTGACCAAGGCAGACATTCCCATTGGAGTCATCCTGAAGAAGCATCAGATCGAATCCCGCCGAGATATAACAGCCACAGGATTTTCCCAGGCAGGCGGAGAGATGAGCCGCGTCTTCAATATCTTTCCCAGCGAGCTGATGCTCTCCCGCAACTACAAGATCTTCCGGCAGGGAGAGCCTCTGATCGCCATCCGTGAGACTTTTCCCTACAATAGCTTCCAGGATGAGCACCGGATAGTGGTAGAGACCCCCTCCCGCATCCATCTGACCCTGACGGATCTGACAGGGAACTGCGGTCGGGTGGATGGGGGCGTAGGAATTG
>Ga0315293_10006203_pt1 | contig 11207 bp, 11 predicted proteins | sample YL17G13_20_MG_FD_203071 | JGI IMG/M metagenome (GOLD analysis project Ga0315293, IMG submission 203071) | Sediment microbial communities from Yellowstone Lake, YNP, Wyoming, USA - YL17G13_20 | ecosystem: Environmental > Aquatic > Freshwater > Lake > Sediment | place: USA: Wyoming | collected... | reverse complement strand
CGTGGGTGCGCTGGGCTCTGGCCCGACAGCGAGGCCTCAGGCAACTCGACCAGGTCTACTGCGGCCCCGAGGCGGAACTGGTCGAGGCCGCCGCATCCCTTGCGAGCGGACGGCCTCAAGTCTTGGAGGACCTCCGGGAGTGGACCGCCGCCGAGGGAACCGAAGCCGGTCTGGAGCGCCTCCTGGCCGCCCTCGACCGCATCGGTTCCGAGGTTGCCGGCCCGGTCCTCGTGGTCCTGCCGGCGGGTCTCGCGGGCCTCTCCGCTCTCAGGTCGCGCGCGCCCGGAGGTCACGGCGGTCGCGTCCGCGCCCAGGCGCTCCTGTCGGTGCTCGAGCTAGGCCCCCCCGGCGGGCAGTAGCCGCAGGGGCACGCCGCCCCAGCTTGACTGGACCGCGCCGCCAGGCCTAGACTTGGCCGAGGAGGCGGTGGCGCCATACCCTGGTTCACGATTCGTGAAATTGAAACCGGTGGCGCCGGCGGGCGCGGCCGCGTGTCCGTGCTCTCCGAGGACCTCCGGGCCCTCAATCCGGCCTACGAGACCGGAACGGTCAACTCCTACCTCATCACCGGCGAGGAACGGGCCATCCTCTTCGACTCGGGCCTGGGTATCGGCGACATCGCCGCCGCCGTGAGACGACTCACACCCCTCCCGGTCACCGTCATCAACAGCCATTCCCACTGGGACCACGTCGGCGGCAATCCCCTGTTCGGGGATGTCCGCGTCCACCCGGCGGGGGCGCCCTTCCTCCGGGAAGAGGTCGCTCTTCCCGACATCGGCCAGGCCCTGGCCGTCCTCGGGCTCCGGCCGACCCCGGTTCCCCATCGGGTGGGGCCGTCGTCGCCGACCGCGACGGTCGACGAGGGCGACAGCCTGGACCTCGGCGGACGCCGCCTGCGGGTCCTCCACACGCCGGGCCACTCGCCCGACTGCGTCTGTCTCCTGGACGAGGCCGGCGGCTTCCTGTTCACCGGCGACGCCGCCTACGAGGGAACCCTCTGGTTGTTCGGCGGCGAGGGCGCCGGCCCGGCGGCCGACCCGCTCCTGGCCCTCGCGTCCATCCGCCGGCTCGCCGCCGGTCCGGGTCGCCTTATCTTCCCCGCCCACGAGCGCACCCCGCTCGAACCGGGGTTCCTGCCAACGCTCGAGCAGGCCCTCACCCGGGCGCTCGCCCTGGCCGCGGAAGACAGGAAGGCCGGGGAGCCCTGGTCGTTCCAGTCTCCCCGGCCGATTGCCCGCAAGCTCTCCGTCAGCGGTCTGAGCTTCCTTCTCCCCCCCGGCTAGCTCCCGGACGGCAGCAGCCGTAACGGGATGACGATGACGCCGCCGTAAGCTCCGTCCTCCGCGGAGATCCAGAAGACTTCGAGGGTGGCCTCGGCCCAGCCCGACGCCGGGTCGACCAGCCCCGCCGGCAGGACGTACTCGATGTCCTTGGTGAAGAGGCCCCAGTCGCCCATGGCCCCCGTGGACCAGCCGATCGGGACGATCTCCTGCCCGTTCGCGTCCAGGACGCGGTAGTTCACCGTGCCCTCGAACACCGAAGCCAGGCCGGACATGGTAAACGGGGAACTCACCGTGGCGCCGGGCGCCGGCGTGAAGAGCTTAATCCAGCGCGACTCGGCTACGATGGGCTGCAGCGGACCGAGGACCTGCATGACGTACCCGTTCAGGTTTCCGTCCACGACCCAGGTCACGTCGGTCGTGGCGAAGCTCACGAGAACCAGGTCGTACGGGCGTGCCGGGCCGGACCCGGGAGTGCCGCTCGGGGCCGGTGTGTACTTCACCGTCACCGTGATGGCCTCTCCCCCGGGGGTCACGCGAGCCACGTCGAGAATCCCCGCCGCGGCGCCCTCCGGTTGCGGGCCGTACGTGACAAGCAGGTAGGTGCCTTCTCCGATGTTCTTGGCCTGGCCGGCGTCGAGCGGCAAGGACATCTCGACCCACTGCCGCACCTCATCCGGCAGCCCGGCGGGGTCTGGGCGCGACCAGATGCTCTGGGCCTTCGGCCGGCAGCCGGCCACTCCTACTGCCGTGAGGCCGATACCCGCCAGGGCGGCGAGAACCGCCACGGTCGTAACCACGGCAAGGACTCTCTTCCCCTTCATCCGACCACACCTACCCCGTTGATGACTGATGTCGGGGCCGGCGTCCCGATCGCTGCCGACGCGGTCCGCGCGTGGCGCGCCTAGCTGGCCGTACCGGCTCTCTCGCAGCTTTCTCCGAGCCCGCCTCTCTCCCTGCGCTTTTCTCCCTGCCGGACGGAGGAATGAATGCCCATGGTCCGAAACCTGGTCAGCGGCCGCGGACGCACCGGGCCCGATCCGGAGATGGAGGCAACGTCTTGAACATCTTCGAGGAACTGGCCGAACTATCGCGGGCCGCCGCTATCCACGGACTTGAGGCCGAGACCGCCGCGCTCCTGGCGCGGCGTTGGCAGCCGTGGCTCGACGAGAGCCGCTCCAGCACCCTCGGCAACTTCATCGGCCTGGCCCGCGGCACAGACCCCGAGCCGCGGCCCAGCGTGGCGGCGGTCGCCCACATGGACGCCATCGGCTTCATGGTCACGCACGTCGAAACCGGGGGCTTCCTGCGGCTGTCCGCCGTGGGTGGAGTGAACCGCCGGCCTCTCCTCGGCCAGGAGGTTGAGGTTCTCGGCCGGCGGCGCCTGGTCGGGGTCATCGGCGCCAAGCCGCCCCACCTTTCGACTCCCGAGGAGCGGAAGAAGCTCGTGCCGATTGAGGACCTGTCCGTCGACCTCGGCCTGCCCGAAGCGGCGGTCAGGGAGACCGTCCGCCCCGGCGACGGCGTCCTCTACCGCCAGGACGTGGTCGCCCTGCGCAACGGGCGCGTCGCCGGCCGGTACCTCGACGACACCGCCGGCCTGGCCGTCATCGGCGTGGCCCTGGAGGAGCTCCGCCGCGAGCCCCACTCCGCGGACTTCTACGCCGTGGGCACCGTCGGCGAGGAGTCCGGCCGCCTTTCCGGTGGCGCCACGGCCGCTTTCGAGCTCCGGCCGAGCCTGGCCGTGGTTGTCGAGGTGACCTTCGGCACTTCCCCAGGGGGGGACGACCCGACCAACTCCTTCGCCCTGGGCAGCGGGCCGGCCATCGGTATCGGCGCCAACTGCCACCCTCGACTTGTGAATCTCTTCAAGTCCGCCGCCGACGAACTCGGCCTGGCCACCACCCTGGAAGTGATGCCCGGCGGGAGCGGCACCGACGCTTGGTCCATGCAGACCGCGCGCGGCGGCGTCCCGACGGCCATTCTCTCGGTGCCCCTGCGGTACATGCACACCCCGGTCGAGACCACCAGCCTCGACGACATCCGGAGCGCGGGCCAGCTCCTGGCCGCGGTCGCCAGGAAAGTGGACTGGACCCTCGTGGAGGCCCTATCGTGCTACGACTCGACGAAGTAAAGACCGGCTCGACGGGCGCCGGCGTGGATTTCGACCTGTTGGCGGCCCTCTCGAACGCCTGCGGGCTGGCCGGTGACGAGGACGAAGTCCGGCAGGTCCTGCGGCAGGCCCTCGCCTCCGACGCCTGCGAGATCTACACCGACACCATCGGGAACCTCATCGTCCGCAAGGGGAACGGGCCGGTGCGGGTCATGCTCTGCGCCCACATGGACGAGGTCGGGCTCATGGTAGCCGGGTACGACGACAACGGGTTCCTTAGGTTCAAGGAGAGCGGCGGCATTGACCCCCGCGTCCTGCCGGGGCGGGCCGTCCGCGTCGGGCGGGCGGGCGTCCCCGGGGTCATCGGCCTCCCGGCCGGCCACTGGCTCGACCCCGCCGACCGCGACAAGGTCGTCCCGCCGAAGGAGCTTCTCATCGACATCGGCGCCCGTAGCCGCGACGAAGCCGTCGCCGTGGCCCCGCCGGGCACTCCGGTCTACTTCGCCACGCGCTTTGAGCGTCTTTCGGACAAGATTGTCAAAGGTAAGGCCCTCGACGACCGCGTCGGGTGTCTCGTGGTCGCCCGCGCGCTCCTGGAGGCCGACTTCCGCGACCTCACCCTCCTCGCCGTTTTCAGCGTCCAGGAGGAGGTCGGGTTTCGGGGGGCGCAGGTCGCGGCGTTCCACCTCGCCCCCGGGCTGGCCCTGGCCGTGGACGGGACCTCGAGTTCCGACGTCCCCGGCGTGGAGCCGCCCGACACGTCGACCCATCTCGGCGAGGGGCCGGCTATCAGCCTCCTCGACGGCTCAATCGTCATGCACGCGAAGCTTCGGGAGCATCTGGTGGCCTTGGCCGAGCGCCATGGGGTCCCGCACCAGTACCGCCGCCTCACCACCGCGGGAACCGACTCGGGAGGCATCTTCCTCCAGAGGACCGGCATCCCGTCGTGCACCATGGCCGTGCCGTGCCGCTACATCCATGGACCTTCATCGCTGGCGAACACTGACGATATCGTCGCCGCCGTGAGACTTGTGGGCCTTCTGCTGGAGAGCGTCGACAAGGGGGAATTCCCGGTATGAGAGAGATCCTGAAGGAGTCCTTGAGGAGACTGGTCACCGTCCCCGGACCTTCCGGCCGGGAGTCGGAGGTCGGCCGGGTCATCGCCGACCTCATCCGGCCCTTCGTCGATGAGGTCCGCACCGACGCCCTCGGGAACGTCATCGCTACGCGCGGCGCGGCCGACAGCGCCGCCGCGACCGCGGCCACCAGCGACGCCGCCTCTCCCGCCTCGCCGCCGCGCCTCATGCTCTCGGCGCACATGGACACGGCGAGCCTCATCGTCACCGAGGTCACCCAGGACGGCTTTGCGCGCTTCGCCCTGATCGGCGTGTACGGCGCGGCCTCCCTGCCCGGTCAGGCCGTCACCACCCCCGCCGGCACGGTCGGCGTGGTCGGCCTTGACGACGGCGTCGACCCCAAGGACATCGGCCCAGGCAAGATGCACATCGCCATCGGCGCCGCCGACCGCGAAGCAGCCAAGAAGCTGGGCGTCTCTCCCGGGGAGGTCTTCTGCCTCACGCGTGACCTCATCGACCTGGGCGACACCGTGTCCTCGCCCGCTCTGGACAACCGGGCGGGCTGCGCCGTTCTCATCGAGACGGCCCGGCTCCTTCAGGAAGCCGATCCCGCTCCGGCCGCCGCCGTCGACTTCGTCTTCACCGTCCAGGGGGCCATCGCCCCGCGCGGCGCCCGGCCGGCGGCCTTCGCCCTTCGCCCGTCTCTGGCTCTGGCCGTCGACGTCACCCCGGCCCGCGGTCCGGGCAAGCCCAAGACTCGGGTCGAGTTGGGTCAGGGGCCGGCCATCCGGGCCAAGGACGGGAGCTACGTGGCCCCGGTGGCCGTGCGCGAACAGCTCGCCCGCGCCGCCGCCGAGGCCGGCATCGCCTGGCAGGTGGAGGTGTCTTCGTCCGAGGACGACGTGAGCGACGCAGCGGCCGTCGAGATTGCCGGCGCGGGCACCCTCACGGGCGTTGTCGGTCTCCCGGCCCGGCAGGCTCGCACGGCCGCTGCCGTCGTGAGTCTGGCCGACCTTCTGGCCGCCGCCAGACTCCTGGCAAGGGTGGCTGGCGCCCCCTAGTTTCCGCCGCCTCTGGGTCCGCGCCGACCGCACCCGCCGCGCCCGAAGCACTCCAGGCCGGCCAGCTTGGCGAACTGCTCGGGCGTGAGGATAGCCTTCAGGGCGTCGCGGTTGGTGAGCATCTTGTCGCGGAGGGCCGCCTGGACCCGGTCGAGGGCCTGGAACTTGGCGTCGATCTGCGCTCTGGTGGCCTCGACCGACCGCAGCAGACCTCCGAGTTCCTGGCGGAGCGTCCTCAACTGCTCGCGCAGGTCCTTCGTGTCCGCGCCGAACTGCTCGCGGAGGGCCTTGAGCTGACTGGCCTGGTCCGCGGTGAGCCCCAGTTGGGCCCGGATGTCGCGGCCGCGCCCGCCGGTCTCAAACGGAGGAAGCTGGGCCCTTTGGGCGTCCGGCGTGGGGGTCAGGTTGTCGCCGGCGGTGGCCGCGAGGGCGGCTGGAACGGCCAGCAAAGCCATGACCGCGACAACGGCGATGATAATCACTCTTTTCGCCATCTTATCTCTCCTCCCGGATGTGAGCGCCCGGAAGCATGCGCTCCTCGTCCCCCGACCATACCACGAAACCGTTAACCGGCAAGCACGTCGGGATGAACGATGTGTTAACAGCGCGAGCCAAGAAAGGAGCCCGAACTCTCGCTGCTCGGGCTCCCGCAAAGTCTTGGGCCGGCTGCGGCCCCTTCCTCGTGGAGTTTGATGGATTAGGGCTTGACGCGATTGCGCTCCAGGTAGTCCTCGACTTCCCTCCGCTTGAACCGGAGGTCGCGCGCCACCCTGTAGGCGGGCAGGTCTCCGCTCTGGACCAGCTTGCGGATGGTGGTGCGACTCTTTATCTTGAGTAGGCGCATCATCTCCGTGGTGGTGAGCATCTCGAGATTGCCCTCGTCCGTTTCCATCACCCGTCCCTCCCTGGTACTCCGCACTGCGCAGAGCCACGTGACCACAATTATCCAGTCATCGGGCGAACTCCTGCTTTGCCAATGCAAGTTTCACCCAGTAGCGTGATTCGACGCGAAGGAGCGCGACGCTGACCGCTAGCTATGGTTATGCGCGGTCTTCTCGGCAAAGAAGCTACCAAACTAGGGGACCCTGCCGGAACTGGTCGGGGTAGGTGTCGCCGTGAAGCGGGCGGAGAGGGGTGGCTTGCCCCTCCTGGGGGGCGAGAATGACCGCGATGCTGAGCAGGACCGCGCCTGGGACGATGAGGAAGAGGGGCCACAGACCAACGACTTCGAAGCTCATCAACTGCAGGTTGATGAGGACCAGGAAACCACCTATGGCGAGGATGAGGAGTCCGAGAAGGACCCGTCCGAAGTCAAGCTTCCTCACCGCTGTCATCCTTCCTCAGGGCAGCGACGAGCCTCTACCGAGAGCCGAGACATAAACACACGGGTAGGATTTCCATGCGGAGGACTCCTTCCCTTCTTGCCGGCCGCCCGCAGGCTCATTCGGTACGGGGGCGGGCCGCGGGGCCGCCCTTCACCGCTCCCCTCTCCCAGGCATAGTGTGGCTCGGACCTTGGGGCCGGCGCCGTCCGGCGCGCCCAAGGCCGGAGGGACAGACCTCGGTGACTCTTCTCTCGGTACTGGTCCTGGCCGTCGCTCTGAGTCTCGACAGCCTTGGCGTGGGCGTGGCGTATGGCCTGCGGCGCATCCGGGCGCCCTGGACCCTCTACCTGGTGGTCGCCCTGTGCACGGGTGTGCTCATGGGTCTGTCGATGGCGGTCGGCCATCACCTCTCCGGATTCCTGACCCCGCTCCTGGCCCGTCGGGCCGGGGGCGCCGTTCTCATCGGGGTGGGCCTGTGGCAGCTCTATCAGGGTTGGACCGGGTACCGGCAGCGGCTGGCCCCGTCCGAGAAGCCCCGGGAGTTGTTCCGCATGGGTATCCGGCCGCTGGGGTTGGTGGTCGAGATCCTCGTCGAGCCGTCCAGGGCCGACGTCGACCGCTCCGGGGTCATCGAGACACCGGAATCGCTGGCCCTCGGGCTGGCCCTCGGCCTTGACTCCCTGGGGGCCGGGTTCGGCGCGGCCATGTCCGGCTTCGGCCTGGCCGCCGTGCCGGCGGTCGCCGCGGCGTGCGCGGCCTTCGTCGGACTTGGGCTCCTCGCCGGGCGGCACCCCGCCACCGAGGCCCTAGTCCACAAGGCCTTCTTCTTGCCGGGGCTCCTGCTCATGGGGATAGGTCTCGCACGGTTCTAGCCGCCTCCGCTACGGCCCTCCCGGTCTCGGCCGCGCCAGAGGTCCTCCTTGCTGCCGGGCCACGCCTTCGGCCTTTAGAACGGGAGGTCGTCCCTGGCTAACGCGAGGCCCGAGTCCGCGATCCACCTCAGGAGCCCTGCCCAAAGGGTCTCGACGCACGCGTAGACCTGTTCCGGGTCGCCTAGGTCGCCGCGGGTCACGAGGTCGGCGAGTTCGCGATAACCCGCCGGCAGGGGTTCGAGGGTCAGCGCCTCAGGGATGACGCAGGGCCGGCCGCGGTAGTGGTGGCGGTGCGCCAGCCCAAGGAGTTTAGGGCCAGAGACCCATACAAACCGACGGCGACCACGGATGGGCCGAACCGGGAAAGCAGGCGGTCGGCCAGGCGCCGGACCAGGGCCAGCTTGTCTTCGCGCGATGTCGCCGCTGGAGCGGAGGGACGGTTCCCCGTAACTGGTTTCAGGCTTGTTTCCTCCCCTTCACCCGACAGGCCCAGGATTGGCTGACCCGACCAGGATACCTGTCCGCCGGGGAGGAGGGTCTCCGCGCGTGGCCCGGCGCGTCTCCCCCGCGGGTCCGGAGAAGATGCCTGGAGGAGGTCTACCCGTGTGACCCTTGAATAGCATTCTTGGTCGGGGGGAAAACGGTCCTCCAGCTTGTCCGACGCCCCCCCCAGGACACCGAAGGAGGAGCGATAGGAGCATGGCTGAAACGCGGTGGCTAGAGTCTCTGCGCGAAGACCCCGAGGCTGGCGCGGCGACGTGGGGCGGTGAGGGTCTGTCCATCCCGTCGGCCCACAGGTACGCCTTGCCCACAGCCCTCTTTTTCGTCCTCTGGGGTCTCGGCTCGTTCGCCACATGGTGGTTCATGGGCCCGCTCTGGTTCCTCGGGTACGGGATCTCGCTGGTGGTGGCCCTCTTTTTCGCGTCGGCCCTGAAGGTGGCGGCCGAGTGGGAGCGCATGGCGGTGCTGCGGGCCGGCAAGTTCAGCCGGATGGCTGGGCCGGGAATCCTTTGGCTTCTTCCCATCTTCGACACCGTCCCGTACGTCCTAGACCTCCGGATCATCCCCTTCGACGTCCCGAAGCAGAAGACCCTGACCAACGACAACGTCCCGGTCACGGTGGACGCCATCATCTACTACCGTATCGTCGATCCCAAGGCGGCCATCCTCAACGTCGAGAACTACCGGAAGGCCACCCAGTGGGGCGCCACGTCCATCCTCAGGGATATTATCGGCAAGTCCACCCTGGACCAGATCCTGGCGGAGCGGGAGCACCTCGGCCGCCAGATACGGCAGCAGCTTGACGGGCTCACGAAGGACTGGGGCATCCAGGTGCCCAACGTCGAGATCCGCGACGTGATCATCTCCGAGCAGCTCGAGGATGCTATCGCCCGCGAGCCCGCCGCCGAACGTGAGAAGCGCGCCCGCGTCAAGCTGGCCGAGGCCGAGAAGCTGACCGCCCAGACCATCTTCGACGCGGCCCGCATCTACGAGCAGGACCCGGTGGCCCTTCAACTCCGGTCGATGAACATGCTCTACGAGATGTGCATGGAGGGCAAGTCCACGGTCATCTTCGTCCCGACCGAGACGAAGACGGGCATGCCCGCCCCGGTGGGCGTGTTCGGCCTGCTGGACAAGCTCGAGCAGGGCACGGGCCCGAAGGGCAACCGCAAGCTGCCGGAGGGTCACGGGGAGTAGGGTCCGGGACGGCTAACGGACCGGCAAAGACAAGGCGCCGCCGCTCCACACCGGAGCGGCGGCGCCTGCGCTTCCTACGCGGCTTACCCTACGCGAGATAGACGAGACCGAGGAAGCCCCCTGGCCGCCGATGCCGGCCCGGGCGAACAGGGAGCCCAGGAGGCCGAATCCTGTCTCCTACAGGCCGTGCCTAAGTCTCTCAAACCATGCCAGGCAGAACAGGGCCCAGGCACCACCGGCGAGGAAGCCGCCGACGACGTCGGAGGGATAGTGGACCCCAAGATAGACGCGGGTCACCCCCACGAGAAGAACGATCGCGGCGGCTGAGATGGCCAGCCCGGCTGAATACCACCGGCGCCGCCGCGCCGCTCCCCTCCTCTCCTCCACCGCCAGGCGCCTTCCCCTCAGCAGGGTCACGGCTACGATGTAGGAGGCCACGGCGTAGAAGGCCATCGCCGACATGGAGTGGCCGCTCGGGTAGGCGTACCCGGTGGCCCGCGCGAGGGCGAAGACGTCCGGGCGGGCCCGCTGGAAGAGATACTTGAGCAAGGTGTTCAGCAGGGAGGACCCGGCCAGGGCCACGACGATGACCAGCGCCCCGAGGCGCGCGCCGCGCCTGTCCGCGGCTGGAGTCCGGCGTGGAGGCGTCCCCCAGACCCAGGCCGCCGTGAGGAGGCCCAGCGGCACCAGGACAGCCGCCGAGCCCAGGTAGGTGGCGGCCTGCATGAAGCCGGTCAGGCCAGGGCTGTGCCAACCGACGGCCCATCGGGTGATGAGGGCGTCCGGGCCGACCAGCCACAAGCGGGAGACGGCGTAGGAGAGTAGGGCGAAGGCAGCCAGCCCCGCCCCGGCGAGAACCAAGGCCGTCCCCGGACGGAGCCGCCAGCCTGAGGATCCGGATTCTCGGCGCGAAGGCCGCCCCCCGCGCTGGCTAGTCATGCCGGTCCCCACCCTTCCGCGGGTCCACTAGCGCTCACTCTAGCATGGTCGCGAAGCGGAGCCAACTCTCGCCTCACGCTCTTCCGCAGCCGCGCCATGGGCGTCTCCGGAGGATGTTACGCCACCAGATACACGGGCCCCCGCACCTGGGCGTGTGGGGGCCCGGAGACGCAGGAGGCTGCTCGCCCCTTGTCTACCAGATCTTCACGTCGCCGAAGGTTACATTCACGACGATGACCAGACGAGAGGTCTTGTCTTCGGCGGTCTTGCCAGCCGCAGCCGGGCCGTCTTCGACCGTCTCGGCTGTTTCGGCCTCGAAACCCATCTCGGCTTCGGACCGGTTGGCCCGGCGGGTGGCCTTGAGGCCCACACCGATGCCGCCCTTCTGACTCGAGAAGACTCCGAGGTCGCCGGCGGCCGCGGAAGCCTCGGCCACGACGTCGATACCGTACGGGGCCCGGACATCGATGTCGGCGGCCCAGGCGCTGACGTGCAGGTAGTTCATCCCCGGCTCGAACTTGGCCGTCGTGAGGTCGAGGTCGATACTTCCCGCCCACACGTCTACGCGCATCGGGGACTTAAAGTTCCAGGGCTTGCGCCCATACTGGATTTCGCCGACGAGGCTGGAAACGTTGCCGTTCGACTCGCCGAAGTCGCGGCCGTGCGACACCCAATGCCAGGTTCCGCCCCGGCGGGTCAGGACGGCGAGGCCCAGGCCGACGAGCAGGAACGGCAGGGTCCAGTAAGCCATGTCGCCCCAAGTATACGTCCAGAGTCCGACGTTGTGGATGAGCTCGGCCGTGGCCCCGGCCAGGATCCAGAAGGCCACAAGGCGGCTGGCGAT
>Ga0315293_10006200_pt1 | contig 11212 bp, 12 predicted proteins | sample YL17G13_20_MG_FD_203071 | JGI IMG/M metagenome (GOLD analysis project Ga0315293, IMG submission 203071) | Sediment microbial communities from Yellowstone Lake, YNP, Wyoming, USA - YL17G13_20 | ecosystem: Environmental > Aquatic > Freshwater > Lake > Sediment | place: USA: Wyoming | collected... | reverse complement strand
GATTGATTGCGGAGCTCGAAGCGACCGGACGGATGCATGGGGAGCTAGTCAGTGACCTGATGCGCTCCATGGACCTGACTTCTGATGAGATCTATCAGATCGTCGAGCGAGCTCAGCAGGTCTGGGATGAGATCAAGAGGCAGACGTGACGATTTCCTCTTGAACATCTACTGGTGTGAGAATCTCACCAAGGCAGTCATCGATCCTGCATTCCGTACATTCTATGTTGTACGGAACGGTCTCCTGGTGGAGATTTCTGCCGCAGAGTATGCCGAGCTGGCTGCTCTGAAGGGTCTCCAAGACTGAGGAGATAAGAGGGGCGGGTGTAACAACCCGCCCTCTTTTTCTAGCTAAAGAAAGGGGCCACAGGCGCCCCAATCCTTTCTCTCACTCGTGTGCTGAGAGAGCCTTCGTGGACGCCGGTGCATCCATCAGCTTCGAAGTTGCTCCGTTGCTGGGGCTGCTCTTGCTGAGCCCCTTGACGAGCACCTCCGCCGCCTTCTCCATGTCCGACCTAGCATCTTCCACCGGCTCTTCCAGCAGCCGGATGTGGGTCATGATGCCGTGGGACGCCACCAGGATGTCAGCCCCAGTGATCTCCGGCGTACCCTTCTTGCCAGCGCGCAGGATGGATGCCAGCTTGCTGCGCTCCACAACCTCACGGATGAGGCTGGGGATTTGCCCAGCGAGCAGTGTCGCAGCCTTCACCAGTTCGACGTCGTCGGCCTTGAGCTTGCCGTCGCTGTAGTGCCCCATCAACTTCAGCACTGCTGCTGTGTCCGGTGGCTCCACGTGGATGACGGCATCGAGGCGGCCCGGCCGAAGCATGGCCTTGTTGATGCGGTCGACGAAGTTGGAGGTGAGCACCACCATCTGTTCCGACTTCTTCATGTCCACGCCGTCGATGCAGTTCAAGATCTGGTTCATCGCGACATCTCGCTGTGACCCAGACTTCTGCACCATCACGGAGTCGATGTCCTCCGCGAAGATCACGGCAGGCTCGTACCGCTTGGCGAAGCGCATGGCCTTCTCCAAGTCCGTCACGTCGTTCAGGTAGACGAACGTCCACCCGTTCTCCACGCAGTGACGGCTGAGGATCGACGCCGTGAGAGTCTTTCCAGTGCCGTACTTGCCTTCGAGCAGGACACCCCTCTTGAGCGGGATGCCAGCCTTGCGGCAAGCCTCGGTGTGCAGGACCGGGGTGAACAGGTTCACCTCAATCTGCAGCCGAACCGCGTCCGAGAAGATGAGCTCATCCTGCTCACCAGCGACGTGTATGAACTTCGGAGCCCAGTCATGTGGGTTGTACGTCTCCGACTCCATCTGTTCTTCCGTGGGACACTTGAGCCTGAAGGCTTGGCTCTTGTAGATGGACCCGGTCTTGACCTCCGACTTCACCTGTGACGCGATCTCGTCCATCAGCGGCTGGTACTTCCGCTTGATCTGACCCGTCAGCTGGAAGTACAGCTGACCCTCCTTCACCTCGATGCCGGCCTTGATCTTGTGCTCGGCCATCACCGGGATGATGAAGTGCCCCCAGGGCACGTGCTCCGTCTTCCCCAGCGCCACCTCGATGGGCACCATGAACGGGGGGATGTCCTTCTCCCCGAACCACGTCATCTGCGTTGCCCCCGTCTTCACAGCAGTGCCGAAGCGCCGCTGGAGAACACGGTTGAGCGCCAACGCCCCATCGAGAGGGTACGCGTCGATGCATTCCGACCAGGTGATGACCTGCTCCTCGTTCTTCTCGATGATCGCCAGCCATTCTCGGGCTTGCGACTTACTCATGCCCTTCGGCAGGTGGATCTGTTCGTCCGCACTCTCCTGCACGCCCACGTCCTTGAAGGACTTCTTGTTGATCGTCACACTCGTCACGCTTGTGGTCATCTCAGTCTCCTTGCTTTCCTCGGTCTTGTTGCTGTACGGGTTGTCGTTGGGGAAGTTGCACTTGTCGCGGATGTTGTTCCCCACCATTGAACCCTCTGAGAACTCATACGCGATGCCCTTGTAGAACGCTCTACGAGCAGCCTCCCTGAGTGAGGGCGTAGTTGGTACAGTGCGATCTTCCCACCATGAGCCGTCTTCACGGTCTTTATTGACCGAGTAGACGCGTGCTTTCGTGAGCACTGCTGCACTACCACGGTCTGTGCAGTACTCCTGCTCATACCTGGGCACTACGTAGAACTCGTGGAGCCCATCCGGGTATACCTTGCATCCCAGGTAGAAGGCACATTCGGTATGGTCTAGAGGAGTTCCGTTGGGACTCTCGATGTGATGTCTGAACTCCCCCAACTCTAGCTCTGGAGCTCCCTGAAGGTTTTCCCATGTCCTGTCTCTCTTGGTGACGGGGATGAGTCCGTGGAGCCCTGACCGCCGAACAGCCTCTAGAAGGATGTCGGGTGAGCGTGTAGACACCTGCGATATGTCCTCGTGGCTACTCTCCCAACCCTGTTCCGTGTCGGAGTCGTCATCGTCGTCGGTTTCGTAGCCACGCAGGTAACCGACCCAGTGCTGGTCGTCTGCGTCGCCATCGAAGTGCATGAAGTAGAGATCGTAGTCTCCATCCCCATCTTCTGACCCACCCAGGAATACTGCCCTGTCTGGTACTGGGTCGAGCCCATCACTAGACGACACCCACGTGTCGAAGTCCCATCTTGGGGACCGTGCTGTAACTACCTTTACGTCTGCCATGTAACTCCTTTGGTACGAGTAAAAGCACTCGTTACCTTGCAATACTTTTATTCCACGATTACGCGGAAATTGCGGAGGATATTACGCAGCTAGAAAAGTAGCGGAGAGCAGAGGTCTCGATCCCCAGACCCGAAGGTCCGATCCAGTTAGCAACTGGTCTTAGCGCCTTGCTAATTTACTCTCCAATGTACGAAGACGAAGATATTGAGGAACGCAGTGGAGTCGAACCACTCACCCGAAGGTGCCCCGGTTTTCAAGACCGGCAGCTCACCGCTGAGCCTTTACGTTCCAAGAAGCAGTCAAAGTAGTGACCGTCTTTCCGGTCTGTCACAGGTCATGCGTATCTGGTTACCTGTCACCTCGCTCGCTTAACGCACTTAGCTGCTTCGGGGTTGCAGGCCCACTCTCCCTATGCAAAGGACGTCGAAAAGCCGAAGCTCAACGGGCCGCTGTCCTAGAGTCTTATCTAGCCCACGCTCCTAAGAAGTCTTGCCACTCTTCTGGTACCACCTCTCTGTCTATGACAGGTGGGTGTAGTGGTAGCTTCTTTGGTTGTATGGGTTCTCTGAGAGGCCACATGCCAATCTCATCGCATGTCTTGTGCGACTTCTTTAGGTTGCACCTGGCACAAGCTGTAACGATGTTATCCCAGGTCCTACGACCACCGGCAGACTTTGGGTTAACGTGGTCATACGTTAACTTCTCTGGTGGGAACTCATTGCCGCAGTACTGGCATCTGTAGCCATCTCTAGCGTAGACGTTTTGTCTAGAGAACTTCACCTTATTGCCCGACTGGTTCCTTCCTCCGAGCTTCTTAAGCCGGATGACTGCAGGCAACTTCCAAGTTACAGACGGAGAGCTGATCTCCTCATCGTACTCTACAACGACGTCTACTACGCCTTCGTAGATCATCTTGATGGCGTCTTCCCACCTCAAGATTTGTAAGGGTATGTACCAGGGGGCAAGTAATAGTGTTTTGGTATGTTTCATGGTTTCCTCGCATTGTACCGACCGTGGGAGTCGAACCCACACGCTTTTAAAGGCAGTAGATTTTGAAACTACCGTGTCTGCCATTCCACCAGGTCGGCATGATCTCTGTTGTGTCGACGACAGGATTCGAACCTGCACGCCCTTTCGAGCACGAGCATCTCAGGCTCGCTTGGCTACCAATTACAACACGTCGACGTAGCTCGCCAGTTCTCCGTCAAGCCGCACGTCCGTAGGGGGGATAGTGTTGATCGGCGTAGTCACGAAAGAACCAGCGGTGCTCAAGAGAGGATTCGAACCTCCACACCCTTTCGGGTACTGGTTCCTAAGACCAGCGCGTCTGCCATTCCGCCACTTGAGCATAGTGCGAGATACAGGAATCGAACCTGTCTGGTTCAGCTTGTCGAGCTGATGTTCTCCCAGAGAACTAATCTCGCGTCAGTCCACGATAAAGGACTCGAACCTTTCGCCGGTCGCTTATCAGGCGTCCGAGGGCAACCCGCCCGTCATCGTGGGTTAGTCCGCATGCCAGGAGTTGAACCTGGTTTGAGCGCTTATAAGGCCGCTTAGGTTACCGAACACTCATGCGGGTGTAGTGGTCCCTGCGGGGGTCGAACCCGCACGCTATTACTAGCGGAGGATTTTAAATCCTCTGCGTCTGCCATTCCGCCAAAGGACCGTTGAAGAACGTAGACCGCATGACTTGATATCTAAAGCCTGCGTGTAAATACCAATTAGCTACCATGTCTACCAACATGGCAATCAAACCCATCAATTTGTGCAGTAGGTCTAACATACAACCTATTGTATCAGTACCGAGCGTGGGACTCGAACCCACCTAGTCCGCCGTGTAAAAGCGGTGTTCTCCCCGAGAACTAGCTCGGCGTGTAGTCGGAGTGACCGGAATCGAACCAGCCTGATCTTGTTCCCGAAACAAGTGCCTGACCAATAGGCTACACTCCGATAGTCAACTTTCAGAGGTTTTTGGGAATAATAGAGGTGAAGGAGAATCACAATGACATCATTCAAGGTTTTGATAGCCATCGTTACGTTCGTCACAACCACAGCCTGTTCCGGGGACCCCGGTAACACAGGAGGCGTTACTCCCCCCGTAGACACAACGGCTGAGGCTGGGAGCGCTGGTGGTACGTCTGTCGGTAGCACATGCCAAGCCATGTGTACCGCAGAGCCGGGTCCTGTCGGGCCTGCAGGCCCGCAAGGCTCCGTAGGGCCAACTGGTCCTACTGGAGCTCAGGGACCCGCAGGTAGTCCTGGAGCTCCGGGAGCGAAGGGTGATATGGGTCCTGCTGGCATGTCTGGTCCATCGGGGCCAGTAGGTCCAGCAGGAGCAGATGGCCAGATGGGGCCGATGGGGCCGATGGGTTTGACTGGTGCACAAGGACCAGTTGGTACCCAAGGGCCAGCTGGTTCGGTAGGTCCAGCTGGTGCGGCCGGTGCTGTGGGCCCTGCAGGACCACAAGGCCCAGCTGCTCCAGCACTCTCAAAGTTTGACGTCTACAATGTGATAGAGACGTGGAACCTTGGGGTGCAGCTTCCACCAAAGTACTCTGTGCAAGCCAGGTGCCGAGATGAGAATGACGTACTTCTTACTGGTGGCTGCGCTATGTACAACAACAGTCAGCCCATCAGCAGTTTCGGTCCGTATGGTTACATGTCCACACTGACCGGTACCGCTGGGTGGTCATGTGGTGTGGTCACTCCATCTGGTACGTTGACAGCTACTGCCTATTGTCTTGCGATCCCGTGAGCCACGGGAGGGAGGAAGGGGGACTGCAAACCCTCTTCTTCTTAGCTATTGGTTGAGGCGGAGAGAATCGAACTCTCATTCGGGGATTCAAAGTCCACTGTCCTACCGTTGGACGACACCTCAGTGCTGATGCGAGGACTCGAACCTCAGCGCGTAGGTTTATGAAACCCAGCTACTACCTTAGTTCACCAGCGTTGCAGGGGAGGGAATTGAACCCACTGGTTTTGAGTTTATGAGACTCATGAGCCACCGTTGCTCCATCCCTGCGGTCTCTCTGAGTGGAATCGAACCACTGCTTCTCCAGTTCGGAGCCGGAAAGCTGAATCCATCAGCAGAGAGTCATACATAAAAGAGAGGCCCCTTACGGGGCCTGCTCTTAGTTCGCGTGCATTCTCGCGTTCTCTTTCTGCTCACATTCGTGGCACTCGTTGCATTCGTCGCACAAGGGCTCAGAGCACTTGCCGCACTTCTTCGCGTTTGGCCCATCCTTCATCTTCGATAGCAGTTCCCCTAGGAGGTCTGCCACGGTGCTTGGACTACCACCTGCCGCCTCCGCCACTGACTTCATCAGCTCGTTGTACTCCTGCTTGTCCACTTCATCGTGGGCTTCGAGGTAGTCTGCGACGTCGGTGGGTTTCCCTAGTTCCATCCCGTGCAGGGTAGCCAACCCCAGTACAGCTGCAGCTCTGTGTAGGACGGTAGTTTGGGTGAACGTGTGTCTCACGGTGTCCGGGTCTCCCAGTGACTTGCAGGCGAGGATGACACGGCTGTGTTCCATCATCAGTCGTAGCGTCATCCTTTCTAGAAGAGTGTATCCTCGGTCGTCACGATCTTTGTTCATGGTATGAACTCCTTCATTACTCTTATCCCACAGTAAGAGTAATTATTTACTAGTATCTCCAGAAGGAGTCGAACCTTCCAAGCAACGTTCGTAGCGTCGCCGCCCACCGTAGGTGGAGATATAGTGACCCCATCGGGATTTGAACCCGAGCATCAGCCTTGAGAGGGCTGCCACCTAACCGCTAGTGTATGGGGCCGTGGTGGCTCCGTAGAGAATCGAACTCTATATCCTGCGCTTAGAAGGCGCTGAACCGACCATCGGCGGAGTCAAAGCTGCTGCTGCGTAGAAGTCTGGACGTCCTGGTCTACTCCAGGCGTGCATGTGTCCACGAAACCATTTCCAAAACGAACGTGTACAAGCCTCACAAGCTAGTACGTTAGCTGATAACTCAGAACCGGTTGATGGATGAGCTGCTGGATTCGGACAGAAGAAGCATTGCATGTTGTCCTCATGTGGAGGCGTGCGTCAGTTATGATCTGACCCGTAGCGGTTTTGCAGACCACTCAGCACCCAGTGCTGCACGCCATGTTGAGCGGATGACGAGAATCGAACTCGCCTGAATGTGCTTGGCAAGCACATGTGGCACCTTGCCACCTCATCCGCGTAGAGCGGGGTACGAGAATCGAACTCGTCTTGTCTGGTTGGAAGCCAGATCGTTCACCTTGAACAAACCCCGCAGGCTGATCCACTCACCAAAAGCGCTAGCTTCTTCTAGTGAGTGGACCGGAGCCTCCAGAGGGAATCGAACCCTCGCCTCGTCCTTACCAAGGACGTGCTCTACCTTAGAGCTATGGAGGCAGTTAGCTAGCTTACGTCTAAGCCTAAATTACGAAATGCTTTGACCATCTCTGACCGCAGTCGGCTCTTCACATGAAATGGCCGCCAGTACTCTTCAACTCCTGGGAAGTTGTACTGCTCCCAGACAGGAGATGGATCAGCCCAGTGAGCATACCCATCTGTTACTCGCTGAGCGATGGCGGACACTTCAGTATGAGACCGACCCTTTGAGTACCTCTGGATACCTAGAACTCCAAACCCAAGGTGCCTACTCTCATCGTCTGATATACGACCATAGACAGCCTTGAATAGGGGGCCACCAAATCGACCTAGAAGAGCGTAACTAGGGACACCAGCACGTTCTCCAGCTTGTAGTCCCATGAACACTCCTAGGAGTCCTTGGTGCTCAGCCCAGTCCACTATCTCTAGTACCTTTGGGTGTGGTGGCCCGACAGGTCCAAACTTCTCAGCTAGAGTACGGATTGCTTCGTAATGTCTAGCTTCTTCTAAGGCGAGCTCACAAGCAACCATACGCTCACCATCTGTCTCTGCATGGCGAGCTAAGATACCTGCAGCCAGCATCCCAAAGGTTTCTCCGTGTACCCCCTGGTCTAACACCCACTTGTACTGCTTACGACAAAACTCATCTTGGTCAGCTTTGGATAGAGCTCTGAACGGTTCGAAGTACCTCCAAGCCCACCGGAAATACCTGGGTGTTTCTGTGTTGTACGGGAGCGTCCAATCAATCGCAGTCTGTGGTGCCCAGAATCGTTGCTCACCTAAATGGTAAATCTTGGCGAAGCGGGGGTCTTGTTCGATGCTAGGAATGATCTGGTCAGACATAGTCACAAGACTACCATAAAATAGCGCTGGTTTGGTTAGGGCTGTCCAGCGCAGCCAGTGGAAATGTAGGGAGTCGAACCCTCAGGGCCTGCTTGCAAGGCAAGACCGCGTCCCGACGCACATCCCCGTAGCGGGCCAACATGGAATCGAACCATGTCCTGCGGTTTTGGAGGCCGCGTGGTCACCATGACCTTTGACCCATTGCGCTCTAGTCGTCGGCCTAGAGCAGCCGTTGTTGGATTGACGTGGGGCCAGAGGCTCACCCACCGAACGTTAGTACCAACTCCCTGTCGTTCTGTCGGCGCCTCGTATGGAAATCGAATCCATCTCAATGGCGTGACAAGCCATCTGCGACACCAGTCGCATCACGAGGCATCAGTCTCTCCTTGAGGAGTCGAACCTCATAAACTGATTTAGGAAATCTGCTGCCCAATCCGTAGGAGGAGAGATGGGGTGATCGACGGGAATCGAACCCGCGTATCATGAGCCACAGTCACGCGCCTTACCATTAGGCTACGACCACCATAACTAGTCGGAGTGAAAGGATTCGAACCTTCGGCCCTCTGGTCCCAAACCAGATGCTCTACCAAACTGAGCTACACTCCGATAGTCCCCCAAGTTCGAATCGAACGAACGTCTCCTGCTCTTCAGGCAGGCGCTGTCACCAGGTCAGCTGTTGGGGGGTTGGTGCCTCGTAGGGGTTTCGATCCCCTTTCGCCTGGGTGAAAACCAAGCATCCTAGCCAGTAGACGAACGAGGCATAGAGCCGGTGAGTGGAGTTGAACCACCCTTACGAGAATACGAAACTCGCTTGTTCCCAGAACGCACCGGCAAGATAATCCGTTTTTCATAGCTCCGTCCCCAGGACTCGAACCTGGATCTTGCTCGTTAACAGCGAGGCGCACGGCCATTGTGCTAGGACGGAATGAGAGCCCCGAGTCGGAATCGAACCGACGACCTGCTGCTTACAAAACAGCTGCTCTACCACTGAGCTAGCGGGGCAGAGAAGACGGAGTTTTTACTTCCGTCTTCGTACATACAAGGAGAGGAGTCGCAGCAACGCCGCGTTCCAAGTCCTTTCTAATTGTCAAAGAGCAAGCCCGGTTAAGGGCCACTCAGATCCGGCTAAGGGATTCGAACCCCTATTCACAGTGTCAGAAACTGCTGTCCTACCATTGAACGAAACCGGAACATTCCTTCGTGATCCCGCTGGGAGTCGAACCCAGTCCGTTCGCTTAAGAGGCGACTGCTCTACCAACTGAGCTACGAGACCGTGGTGGGGGTGCTGGGGATTGAACCCAGTCCGTTGGATTAAAAGGCCACTGCTCTACCCTTGAGCTACACCCCCTTGTGATGGGCGGGTAAAGCCGGTGCGTTTCTTTAGCCGATACATGTGCATGACTGTTACTCCTACGTATCCGGGTTTTTGTGCACCGCGATGGAATCGAACCACTCCGCCCGAAGGCCACGCGTTTACAGCGCGCTGCTGGCACCAGCCAACTATTCGAGGTGCGTGAAATGACAAAAGCCGCCTCGGTTCTCTCCGGGCGGCTACCACTGATTCTTCTACTCCTGTGGTTTCCGCCTATGTATCCTTGGGCTCCTGATTGAGGCTGCGGGCGATATAGGAGACCCCTAGTGTCAGCACGCACGTATGCCCGGCTGCTATAAATAGCGGCCAGGCTTTTTGCAACGAGCGGGTTGAGGACATTGAAGGCTCACTACCATTGTCACCCCTGTTATCATCTGTCAAGCACCTTTCTGCAAATGCCTTGGTTATGTGGGATAATGGAGGTGAGTCAGGCACTAGTCTGGCTTCACTGGAAAATACAAATGAGTGGATTTATCGATTCGCACCCGTTACCGCCTTCTACTTCTGCTTCTGGGCGTAGAGATGTCGGTCCCTATATAACCAAGGTGCGCGCGTCTAAGCGTATCAAGAAGGCCTACCGGGGTAACCTGGGGCGACATGGCAGCTTGAAGCTTTTTGCTAGAGCTCTACGTGACGACATGGAGAATCTGGTGGATACCTGGTTCGCTAACAAGTACCCGGTTAGAGGAGCGTAAGTGCAAAAGCCATTACTACTAGCTATTGTCGCTGGTCTGATCGTCTCGATTATCCTAGCTAACGTCTACCGTAAGGAGAGCAAACTTCCGGTAGCAGCTATAGCTACATCAGCTAGCGCCCAGCCTATGGTGCTTCCTTCAGCTTCAGCGGAGCCAGTAGCTAGTTCCGCCCCTGTAGCATCAGTTGTGCCAGAGGTAGTTCCTAGCGTGCCTATGGCAGCTCTAGAGGGTGACTGGGTTGGTAAGAGCAGCGATCAGATCACGGTTAAGATCCAGGAGAAGAAGAGTGGCTCTGTCACTCCCTGGAATATAGAGATCATTGGCCGCAAGGTCCTAGGCTGTGGCTTCTACCCGACTACTCATGAAGGTGGGTGGCGAGTGGCTTACTGTCGTGGTCCCTCCCTCTCTATGGAGAAGAGCTCCCCTATGAAGCTGCTGCTAGAGGCTCACAGCACTACAAAGCTGCACCTACAGATAGACGACCTGAACGTAGAGCTCACTAAGAACTGAACACCATGAAGCCCTATCTAGGAGTTAAGCTGATCACCATCTTGGACGGGAGCACCCTCAAGGTGGCCCTGGCTCCTACGGCGGGGCGTCCAACACAAGTCATCTTCAAGCTGGAGGGCATAGCCATTACGGATGAGGCTAGGGCCATTAGAACCTTGGAAAGGTGCCTGCTAGCCAATGGGATGCCTCGCTCCTGTAAAGCCTACACTAGCGGCAAGGACGTACAGGGTGACCTGCTGGTTACCCTGTACGCCCCTCAGGGGGGTAACTACCTGCCTAATTTGATCGTCAATGACGAGCTAGTGCGGGTCAAGGCTGCTTCTAAGCTCGAAGGTTAGCGGTCGGTCTGATCCCATGTGGGGGACATGGGGAGATAGATCTACGTTATGAGCACGTACATAACGGGCTACCGCAGGTGCACGTAATCATTACGTGATCGGATTGCAAATGACATAAGGAGGGGTCAGTGGCTACTTGGAGCGGTAGTGCTGCATAATAAAAAATTCTTATAGACAACCTTTGGGCTAACGACCCTGTTACCCACAAGTACTTTCGGGTACTTAGCAGGTCTTATAATAGTCTATATACTATAGCTAGAGTTAATATCTCAAATTCACCCCCAACATAAGGAAAGGATATATTCTTCAAATGCACTTTTGTCAGGATGAGGCAGCTATGCTGGCAGCCGTGATTGGACCAGTGACCCTGTGGGTAACTATGAAGTACCG
>Ga0315293_10006198_pt1 | contig 11213 bp, 11 predicted proteins | sample YL17G13_20_MG_FD_203071 | JGI IMG/M metagenome (GOLD analysis project Ga0315293, IMG submission 203071) | Sediment microbial communities from Yellowstone Lake, YNP, Wyoming, USA - YL17G13_20 | ecosystem: Environmental > Aquatic > Freshwater > Lake > Sediment | place: USA: Wyoming | collected... | reverse complement strand
CTCGGATAAGTCCTGGTCCCGGAAGTTCTGGTCGAGGTTGTCAACGAAGTCGAGTTCCCACGGGGTCAGCCCGGACTCGGCCTCCATGCACTCGTCGAGCATCGTTTCTTGATCGGGTGTCATCGCAACCTTGCTTTCACCTTTTGCCAGTATTTCATCTCTTGGCCAACGTGCATCGGCAAGGGATGAAACGCTGATTGCCTGCACCATCGGTAGTTTGAAACTCATAACCTCGGCCATGACAATAACGACACGAGGGCCTGGCCTTATTTTCAAGCATCACAAAATCGGGTGCCTTTTCGGGGTTTTGTGCCAATAGCTCTCTAAGCACCTTCCCTGTAAAAATCTCGCCCGTTCTAGTGTCCATTGTTTTCTCCATTATTATCTTGACTCGATTCCAGTACGATTTCGTCACGGCTTTTCGATGGCCACTGGGTCCGCCGTTGTGCAGGCGAGCCAGATTTTCGACATGTCCAGATCGCACATGAGCTTTTCCATATTTGCCGAAATACGCGAGAACACACTTGCGCGAAGTTTCCCGCCCTGCGGAATCACGACGATATTCTCGCCAGGTGCCAGGTGAAGGATGCTTGGCAGTCGCGTCAAGCCAGTAGGCGTAGCTGATTTGGTACGGCCCCCGGCTTTTGCCATCGTCGCCGACCGCGTTTTTCTTTTGCTCATCTGTCATGCCTCCAGTCTCTACGTCCTCAATTGAATCCAGCAACCGCTCGATACGTCGATCCGCACCGTTGGCGTTGCCTATTGCAAAGCCAAGCACAAAGGCCAACATCCAAGCACGCCTGTTCACTTTTGCATCTTCTGGGCCTTGATGCTGCCGACGGTCTGGTTGTAGATTCGCCGCAACTTGTCCGCCTGTCGCACAGTCAGGGTGTCACCCCGACGGTACGTGTTCAGTTCGGCGGTGAAGGCCCGTTCGTCGGCGGTCAGGTCGCTCGGTACGGTCATGGCCAGGATCGCCTCAAGCATGGTTTCTTCATTCACGTACACGCAGCACCTCCGTGTGCTTCTACAGTCCCAGCTTCAACAATCCGAGTACCACCAAAGCCGCAATACACAGCACGAATACAGTTGGCCACGGACCTTGCCCACGCAACTGCGGCGGCCACGGCCACGGTTCTTGCTTGTTGCCTGACGGGCGAAGTGAGCCAAACGGTATACTCATCGGTGGCTCAGGCGGAACAAAACCCACGTAGCACCTCCGTGTGCTTCTAGTTGGCTTGTGGTTCTAACACCACCATTGCTTGAAAGTACTCAAAGTTTCGTACACCTGCATGGCCAGACTGCCTATCAAGCACAATCACGCCTCCAGTTGGTTCCCATCCTGTTTTGATGTGGTCTCTGACTTCTCCGACGAGTTCCATAATATCGTCGGCATGAACCACGGTGTACGAGAATACCTTCATAGCTCCAACTCCAGTGGCTGCGGCTGGTTCAACTTCTCGAACAGTTGCCGCAGCATCGTGTTCCTTTGGTTCGTGCCCACCCGGCGGACCATCGGAGCGAGTGCGTCGAGGTCGCCGACGGTAATCAGTGTCCGCTTGGCCCGACTGACCGCGGTATACAGCCACTCACGGGACACCATCGGCAGCCGGGCGAGCGAGCGGTGAAGCGGAAGAACAACGGCGTCCACCTCGGACCCCTGCATCTTGTGGCAGGTCAGGCAGTACGCCAGCTTCAAGTGGTGCTCGGTCCGTCGGATGAACGCCCGGCGGGCCGGGTACAGGAACTTGACCGTGATGTGCCGCTTGTCGATGTCCTCGACGACGCCGATGTCGCCGTTGACGACGCGGATTTCACCGTCGCCCCGATCTTGGACGCCTTCCGTCTTGCCTTCCTCCGGCAGTGCGACGCCTTTTGTGTTGCCGTTCTTGCAGCGCACTACCTTGTCACCGATCCTGAACGCCAGTTTGTCCACCGGCACGGCCCCCGGATTCAGGAGTCCCTGAGCGAGTTCATTCAGTGCGTCGCACGACAGCGGACCTCGTTCGTTGACCGGGCTGATGAGTTGCTGGCCCCAGAGTTTGTCGATGCCCAGGCCGGGCAGGGTCTTGCTGATGAGCGTGTGGATGACGTGCTTGATTGATTCCGGGTCGGCGGCCTCGATGTGCCGCCAGTTGCTACCGCCGTCCAGGTCCAGCTTCGCGGCCGGCGTCGGACAACGGCCGTCCTTGATTGCATGGCACGCCTTTACGATCAGGCCGGCATTGCGTTTGATCGTCTTTAGCTCGAAGTGCGGCAGCCCGGCCCGGAGTAGGTCGCGAAGCACGGCCCCCGGCCCGACGCTGGGCAACTGGTAGTGATCGCCCACCAGTAGCAGTCGGCAGGTGGCGGGTACGGCTTTCAACAGCGATCGCATGAGCCGGGCGTCGATCATCGACACCTCATCGAGCACCAAGACGTTGCAGTCCAGCGGCAAACTTTCGTCCCGTTGGAAGTAGAACTCGCCCGAATCCTCGTCAACCGTCGGTTCTAGCAAGCTGTGAATCGTGACCGCGTTTCCGCCGCAGGTCTGGCCCAGGGCGACGGCCATCTGCTTGGCAGCTTTGCCGGTCGGAGCGGCGAGGGCTACGGTGATCCCGGCCTTTCGCAGACTGTCTACGATCCGGGCTACGGTGTAGGTCTTGCCCGTGCCGGGAGCACCGACCAGGGCAAACACGGGTGAGCATTCAAACGCTTTCACGGCTTCCGTCTGATCGTCAGCCAACCCGGCACAATCGAACGCCGGGCACTTCGAGGGTTCTTTCTCTGCTCGTGTGTCCACCAAGCGGAGCATGTCCGTCAGTTTATGAGCGATGTACCGCTCGCTGGCCGACAGGTCTTTAAGGCTGATGGTCGCCTGGCCAAGCTCGAGCTCACTGTCCGACTCGCAATCGGCCAGCATCTCCGGTCGCAGTGTGCCCACCAGTTTGTTCGTCTCGGCGATCGCCGACGCCAGCGGCATGAACGTATTGCCGAACCGGGCCGCGTTCTCGCTCAGCACGTGTACCAAGGCGGCACGATGACGGCGAAGGTCGCCCGGGTCGAGCCCGATCTTGTTACGCACGGCGTCCGCGGACAGGAACCCGACGCCCGACAGGGTAGTCAGAATGAACGGGTTGCTCTTGATAAGTGTCGGGGCGTTACACCCCCACTTGCGGATTGCCTTACGAGCAGTTGCCGGGCCGAGGGCACCGGCGAGCAGGTTGTTGACTTCAATCGTGGCTGCTTCGGTGGCCTCGTTTTCGACCAGGCTCTTGCGCATTTCCTCGATGCGCTCGGAGGTCAGACCCTCAAGGTGAAGTTCGCTCACCTTCTGCGTTTCCTCCTTGATTACAGTGAGGGTCTGACTTCCGAACGTATCGACAAGCTTCTTGGCGGTCGCCGGGCCGACCCAGCGAGCCACGTCTACGAGGTAGCTGAAGATGCCCTCATGATCAGTCGGCAGAATCGTGCGGTAACTGTCGAATGTGATTTGATGGTTCTTGTACTGGTCGTTGAACATCACCTTGCCCGAGAACTCGTACAACTGGCCGATGGTCGGCTCAACCATCGAACCCAGGGCAGTCATCTTCCACGGTCGCCGCTTGCCGTCCAGGGCGGTACTCGATGACGCTGCAACTTGGATTTCGACGATGGCCCGGCCGTTCTCGGCATACCGGATTCGCGTCACAGTGCCCCGCAGGGTTTCGATTTCTTCGGCAGTGGCGAAAAGTGTATCAAGTGTGTCAGTCATTGCAGGCTCAAAAGGCGGCCCCCGGCGGCTTTCTGCTTGGCGGTAGGAACCGCCGGGGGCGGGCAGGTGTTCCGTTACAGTTCGATTTCGTCCGGCGGGGCGGTCACAGTTGCTGCCGGCTCGCGGGCTTGGCTGGCTGCTGCCTTGCTCGGCACGTGGCCTCCGGTCGGTACTCGCGAGTAGCCGAAGAACTTTACCCGCATCTGCGGCGTACCGGATTTGGTCAACTTCTGCTGCTTGTTCTCGTCGAGGTCGAACCCGACTTCGATCAGGCAGGTACGCTTGCCGAAGTACGCCTCGGTCAAGGCGAACCCCGGCGGGATCATCGCGTCCGGGGCGATGTCGTCACCCCACGCACGGGCGAAGTTCGCCCAGCGATTGGCCAGACTCGACGGCATGACCACGCCCGGTGTTGGCATGGGCAGGAAATCGAGGATCGTTGCCCCGGAATGCGACCCCTTGACAATACGCAGTTTGGGCCGCAACTGGTTTAACAGAAACTCGCCCTGGTCACGGACCTTGAACGTGGTGTTGTCATGCACGCTCGTTCCATTTTCTCCGAACACCAGACCGACTTCATGCGTGCCAGCCGGCATATCTTTCCAACCCTCAGCATTGCGGTCGAAGCCCTCTGGCGGCGAGGCATCGAAGTTATACCCCGCGATTTGCTCGCCCTTGAATCCTTCGTCACCCATCGTCATGCTCCTTTTGTAACTGGTTTCTGATTCGTTCTAGTTCACTTAACGTATGGCACCAGCTTGTCGGGTAGCCGTTCACCCTTTCGCCCACTTGCTCGCCCCACTGCTGGGTCACGGTTCTGGTCAACTCCTCAACTCGGATCAAGCCCGACGGTCCGACGGACGCCGCTTCAGCTTGCTTCCACCACTTCGCTACGCCGCCGACCGCAGCTTCGATCCCGCCGCAGACGGCGGCAATTCTTTTCCCGCAGTTGAACCCTCTGGGGCCGGGTCGACGCCGATCTCTTGGCGCTTGAACGGCGTCACCTGGTCGTACAGTTTGGCGAAAATCTCATCGACGGCGGCGGCCGGCAGGAGCACGTCTTTGGTGACGGCCCGCTTCTTGAGGGCGTTCGCCCACGACTCATCGGACAGATTGCTCGCCACGCGAAGCAGCCGTAGCTTCCGCACCTTTTCCAGCTTGGCCAGCAATTCTCCGGCCCGGTCGCTGGTTAGTTCCTTGATCGACTTGGCCCCGGCCCGCTCGCGGCCGATGATGACGGCCCACGTTACGGCGTCGAGTTCGAGGGCCTTGAACAGCCGCTTGGCTTCGGCCTGCTGGTCGGCAGTCGCCGGTGTGAACACTTCGCATAGCGTCTTGTGCACGTCGTCAAGCGGCTGCTCAGGGGCCGGTGCGACGGCTGGCTGCGTTGGCTGCTGCCAGGCCGGGGCGGGCTTGGCAGTCTCGGTCAGCGGGATAACGGAGGCAGGACCAGCGTCCAGCGTGGTAGCAGTTGCAACCGACGGGGGCGGCGTCCAGCCCGGGGGCGGCGTCCAGCCCGGGGCCGGCGTCCAGCCCGGGGCCGGCCTGTCGAGTTCGACGTTGACCGCGTTCCCGTCCTCGTCAGTATCAGCCCCCAACTCTTCGGGCGAGTACGGCAGGCCACCGACCGCCTCTTCGAGGTACCGGCGCTTCGCTGTCGCCCTGGCCCTGGCCAGAAGCATGTCTGACGTGTACTTCCGCCAGTTGTCTTTGCGGCTATTATTTTGGCCCTTGGCGTCGAGTTGGATCAAGCCGGCCCGGACGGCATCGGCTACCGAGAACGTGATTTTCTCCGCCCTACCGTTAGGCCAATCGGCCCGTGTGACTTCGACCGTTGCGTGATCGTCGGCTACTACGACGGTGCGGATATCGCCGACTCCTGACCGCCGGATGGCAGCCACAGCTACCATTTCGGGCAGGGCCAACCGCCCGTCCACCGGCTTGATGTTGATGAGAGCGGTTGCTGCATCGACGCCGCACGACCACCCGGCCAGGATGCGAACGAATGCCTCATTGGGCGTGTTTACCCCGGCGATCCCGCCGTGAGCTGCGCCGTTGGCGATCCGGTTCATGCGGTTAAGCTCGCCGTCGGTTGGTAGTAGCCGGCGGGCCTGGATCGGCGGTCGCTCTTGTCCGACTGTCTCAGCCATGTTCCACCTGCCTTTCTGGTCACTGGTCTACAGGTAATACCGCTCGCACAACTCGGCGAGTAGTAGTGTTGACTCCGCATCCCATTGGTTGATTTCGGCCACGACCTTGCGACCGGCCTGCCCACTGGCAAACAGTTGCCCCAGCGTGGCGTGGTCCACGTTGGCGTGCGGACAGGTCCGTCCGAGTAACGACTTGGCGAAGTAGGCGAGTGTTCGAGGTAGGCGTAGCGGATTGCTGTCGCCGTTGGCGAGCAGGTTGTACACGTCCAGGTGCTCCGCCTTGCAGTCGGCGGTCTGGTACTTGCCGCACGGCAACTTGACGACACCGACGCCCAGCAGCATCGACCGGCGCACCATGTAAGGCAGGTCGAACGCTGAGCCGTTGAACGTGGCGTAGCCGCCGGCGTGCTCGGTGATGATGCCCCACGCCTGGCCGATCATGTCGGCTTCTGTCTCACAGCCTGGATCACCGCGCATAACGTGGAAAGATGAAAGCGTTCCCGCTTTCTCTTGACACGCGAACCCGACCGACAGTATTCGCCCGTAGTGCGGGTCCAGTGCCATCTTCGCCACTTGGTCTATTCGGGCCTGGGCCTGCTTCTCGGCGATCTTGAACGGGTCTTTCAGGTTTCCGGCCGCGACCTCCGGCTCAGGAATCGAGGCGATCAGGTCCGGGTTGGCTTCGGTTTCGATGTCGATGGCAAGTCTTGTCGTCGTCATGGTCTAGCTCCCATTGCTGCCAGGAGATGGCTCCTGGTGATTTCTTGTAACTCCTCAGCACCTGTCCACTTCGCCACTTTCCCGCTGTGGGTGCATCTATCGCATCGCCCGCGTTCGTGCTCACCGAACCGGCCCAGGCCTGGCGCAGCCGCATCCGGGATATATGGGGCGAACTGTCCACAGATTGGGCATTGCTCGTACTGGGTACGCCACGCCTTGTACTCCTCGCCGAGCCGGACGTACGCGCTCAGCCCCTTGCCGGCGTGGCCGAACAGTTCCGCCAGCCAGTCGGCAAACGCAGCCACGTCGGGGTCCAGATTGATCGGTCGGGTTCGGTACATGGTCCTCACGTCTTACAGGTCAAGCAACAGAGCGGGCGAACAGGCCACAGGCTCCGGTTCGAGATTGCTTGGACCAGAATCGCCCCCGACAGGGGCGGCGTCACTTGCTCCCGGAGTCGTAACCTGAAGCGCGGATCGGCCTTGGGCAACGTCTCGGCTAGCAGGTGCGGCCTGAGTCGCCCGCCCATCGCTGATGCGGATAAGACACGTATCGTCGTCGGTTTCGTCGCCGGCCCGAATGGCGGTCATCAGAATCTGGTAGTCGCGCTCTTTGGCCAGGGCCTTCAACCTGGCTAGGCTGGCGTCGTCGAGCTGGTCACCTTCGTCGATGCACATAACCCGCAGTCGCGGGTTCGCGGCCATCCCGATCAGTGTCGAGAGTTCCAGCCGCCGCATACCCGATGCCTGCGAAAACGGTACGCCGTTGTGGTAAAGCTCGCCGGATACAAACGACAGGCCGGGAATGGACTTGCCGATGTTGGAAGTAACCAGCACGTCCACCACGCCTTGATCGGCGGCTTCGAGCTTCGCGGTCAAGACGGCGGCCTGCTTGGCGGCGGCGTCCCGCTCCGCCTTCTTGGCTCGGTGGGCACCTTGTCGGCGGGCCCGCTCGTTGGTGGTCTGCACCTTGGCCATGTCCGCAGTGATCTCGGCTGTCGAGACTTCGGCCGGCAGTGATTCCAGTTCGGTATTCAACATACCGAGGGCCGTCTGCTGGACGCCTACTACCTGCATCCACTGCGCCTGCTGTGCCTGCATTTTCTTGATCTGCTCGGCGATCGCGTTGACCTGCTGCTGGGCCTGGCTCATCTTGCCGTCGGCTACGACGATCCGCTGGGCGACTGTCCGTCGGGCCGAGTTCTGTCGCTCGGCGAGGTCGAGGCGGGCCTTGATCGCATCGTCAGTCGCAACGGTCAGCGTCTCGCCTGGCGCTGGATCGGCGAATGGGCCGGACAGTTCGGCTTCCAGGGCCTTTACACGGGCGTTGATCTGCCGGCGATCCTCAGTCAGGGCGGCTTTACGGGCCTCCACGTCGTCGGACAGGTCCGGCCGGCCGATGGCTGACATGAGCAGTTTTCGCTGGGCCTTCGGGTCCGTGGTCTTGGCGAAAGCGAGAGGGTCAAAAGACAGGTCGGACACCAGAGAATCGAGCAGTGTTTGCTGGCCGGCGACCTTGCCCCGCTCGCCGTCGTCGCCGATGGCGTACATATTCAGGCCGGTTCGGTCGCCCTTGAACCATCGTTGGACCTGGTAGCGTGGGGCTAGGACGTCCGAGAGTTCGACTTCGACGGTCGCGACTTCCTGACCCTTGCGGACCGGGACCGTAGGGGCGGACCGTTTGCCGGCCAGGGCAGCTATCAGCCCGTCGATCGCGCTGGTCTTGCCGGCCTCGTTAGGGCCTTGCAGGACGACCAGCGTTCGGTGCCCCAAGCTCAGGTCCAGGGCGGAGATACGCTTGAAGTTCGTCTCTTGGAGACGGGTCACGTGCAATGTGCTGTTGCTGTTTTGAAGTTCACCTGCCATAGTCTTACTCCTGTAACTGTGAAAGTGTACACCACAACTTGTACTTTGTCAAGTTTATTATTCTTGGTTCATGCGCGGGCAAGAGTTCGACCGTTCGAGATACCATGATTCGACCGCTATGTGACAAGAATCCGCCAGACGAAACGACCGCCAGCACTTCACGCGGCGCACGTCAAGTATGAATCACGAAACCGCAACCGGCAACCGGAAACGTACAAACATTCTCCCTGTCTGTGAGTCTGGACGGCTACCTTTGTGTGCCGACCAGCATCTTCCCCGCCTCCACAGCGGACAACATCGCCCTTGGATTCCATTTCAGTCGCTGTGCAAGCCACACGTAGCTGGTCAAGGGCTGGCCGTCCAGACCCTCGGCCCGAGCAATCGACCGGACGTATTCGGCGAGAACGTCGGGCTCCCACGCGGCCAGGGGGAGCACGGTACACCGGGACAGGAACGGGTCGGCATCGATGCCATCCTCGAACTTCTGCTGTCCAGCCGTTGTCGTGGTGAACACCCAGACCATGCCTGCCGGGATGCCGTCGTCTTTCTCGAACAACGTCAGCAACCGGCGGATGGTCGGCTTGGTCAGGCCGTGGGCCTCATTCACGATGAACGCCCGGCCACCGCGTCCCCAGCCTCGCTGATGCCACGTGGATGCCACATCATTCAGCACCGTCGGCGAGAGTTCGGACGCATCCCATTCCGTTATGCAGAACGGGTCGGCGACCTCGCCCGCGATGATCCGGGCCAGCGTCGTCTTGCCCGACCCGGACGCCCCGCTCACCCAGTACGCATGACCACCGAGCACACCGCGATCGATCATACTCCGCACGGTGGCGACCGCTTCCGGCTGACCGATGACCTGCTCAAGCGACTTCGGCCGATACTTCTCACTGAGACTGAGTTGCACAAGACACCCCCTTACGAGTTGCTGCTTCAGCCATCAAAACCTTGCAGAGTTTTTGACCGGCCTTGACCAACTCGCGCGCGGCTATGTCGATCCTCCGATCTACAGGACTACCCTCCACGGGCCGCGACACAACGTACGCCTCGATGCACCGTTTGTACTTCAGATAGGCTTGGAACTCGGCTTCTGATTGCACCTTACACCGTCCCTTCACTGAGACTGAGTCTCATTTGAAACGCTCCTTTGGTTCATTTCAACCACCCGGCCTCGCGCACACACGCGCGCATGCGATCGGGGGCGGGCGCACACGCACACGCGCGCACGTGCGCATAATGCGCACACGCGCGTACGCGCCCACGCGCACGCGCGAGGCTCTTGACCAGCCCCGCAGGGCACCCTCATTATTGACCCCATCAGGGGCTATACTATGCTCCTCAACTATACTACTTTTTAGTGCAGTATAAGCACCAATTCGCCCATAACCCCATATGGAGTACCTATTTACAAAGAAATCTACTTTTCTATTATTAACTCTCCCCAGGAGGGTATGATAATGACATGCTGCAGGACGTGCTATTTGCGCACCCTCCACTTCCCTATAGGAGTTTAAGTTATACGAAAATCGCATATTCATATCTAAACCCTTATCACTACTTGACTTATGTGTCATTGGCTGCCGGCAGCCATCGATAAACCCTTGTGATATAACGACTTGGCGATTTTCCAACAACTTTGGGTACACTAAGAATGACAGTCCCGAAAAATTGAGACCATGCGTTCCGTCTGGAACTGACAATGGCTCCCGCAGGGCAGAGAAATCAAGCCGCATTTTTTCAGGGGCCCTCCGGGCGATGGAATCGACAGCGTCCGCTCGGATGACCGGCGCTGGAACACCGGCACTGCTGGCCCGTGCTCTTGGCAAAGCCGAGGCACCTGATGTACACCGGTGGCTTGGCGGGCACCTTGTCCATATGAATCGACGGCTGACTTACCGCCGGGGCTGCCGGTGGCTTGGGATCGGGCCTCGATGTACGATCAGCCGACAGGTCGTACTCGGCTGGTCGAGTGGACACGCGGCCGGCATCGCGCTGATCGGTGTCGCCTGGGATCGAGCCCAGGGGCCACTTCAGCCAGGGGTCGTATCCGGCCAGGGCTGCCTTGCCTCGTGTCTCCCATGCCTGCGGGTGATACGGGTCAATTCTCTCGCCGACAATCGCGGCTTCGACGTTGGGGCGGTTCGCCCGGGCACCGGCCCAGGTGTCCTCTTTTGCGGGAGTACGATCCACGGGCCACAACTGCTGCTGCCGGGCCTTGAAGCTTTGGAGCTGAGTCGGTGCTGCCAGATAAAAGTACGCGTAGTAACTGCTGTGAGCCCACAATCCGAGCCAACCGATATGAGACTGCCAAGACTGAGCCTTGCCCATGATCGAGGCATACTGTGCAACCGCTGCGGTGGCAGTGGGCTCATGCTTGGCGTCCATCGCTGCCTTGCACGCGAACCCGGCGGTTTGCAGTGACTCCTCCCACATGAACGACACGAAGGCCATCGATTGGAGGAGGAGGATCGTGGTACCGATGCGGCGGGCCCAGCGAATCCATCGGGCGACCTCATGCCGTTCATGTGGCTGAAGCAGCGGCTCCTTGGGCTCGGCCTGGTCGATGCCCGGGCATGGCGGATGGGAACCATGCGGCGGACGCTGCTTGGTCCCGCCTGTCAACGCAGATAGACGCGCCTGGAGCTGATCTTTGAAAAGGCGGGGTTTCTTCTGGCGGAGGACTCGCGACAGGCCACGGAGGGCGGCGGAAGCCACAGCGTCCGGGGACAGGCGACCTGCTGC
>Ga0315293_10006197_pt1 | contig 11216 bp, 11 predicted proteins | sample YL17G13_20_MG_FD_203071 | JGI IMG/M metagenome (GOLD analysis project Ga0315293, IMG submission 203071) | Sediment microbial communities from Yellowstone Lake, YNP, Wyoming, USA - YL17G13_20 | ecosystem: Environmental > Aquatic > Freshwater > Lake > Sediment | place: USA: Wyoming | collected... | reverse complement strand
AATACCACAACTATTGCGCAAAAAAAACTTACTGCCAAGTGACTATTTGGAAATTTCCCCAAAATACACCTCAAAGAATTCTGCATATATTCCCATTATGACAGGGTGTAATAATTTTTGCTCGTACTGCGTTGTTCCCCACACGCGAGGCAGAGAAATTTCCAGATTAGCCAAAGATATTATTTCCGAGGTAAAAAATGTTGTTAAGAAAGGCTATAAGCAAATTTGGCTTTTAGGGCAAAATGTGAACAGCTACAAAGATAAGAAAACAAACTTTTCGAAACTTTTAAAAGTAGCAAATGATATCCCTGGAAATTTTAAACTGAACTTTACTTCCAGCCACCCGAAAGATTTTTCAGACGAATTAATAAATGCTATGACAAAGTGCGAAAAGCTTTCAATGGACTTACATCTACCCATTCAATCGGGAGACGACCAAATCCTAAAAAAAATGAATCGCCCATACACAATTGCACAATATAAGAATTTGGTAAAAAAAATCAGAAAGGCCAGGCCCAAAATCCGGCTTTCAACCGACGTTATCGTGGGTTTTCCCGGAGAAACAAAAAAACAATTTAATAACACTGTAAAAATATTAAAAGAAGTTGACTATGGCGTGGTGTTTATAAACAAATATTCTCCTAGGACAGGAACAGCCGCTGCAAAAATTGAAGACGATATTCCCTGGGAAGAAAAAAAGCGCCGCGAAAAAATTTTAATAGATTTAATTAATTTAAAAAAATAAAAAAATGGCTCCCCTAAAGAAGCCACTATAAGCCTGAACGCAGTTGTTTTTTTATCAATGTGCGCCAAGCCACTGATCTAACAAATACATGCCCAAGACAATAACAGCCGTGAGCATGATGCTTTTCGCCACCGCCCAAAAAGCCGACCACATACTCTCCCGAGAATACATTCTGATTTCTTCCTTTGTCATTTTTCGCACAGCCATTCTCCTTATTTTTTACAATGAACCCGTTAAAATGTGAGCCAGCCTATACGCCAACCCACATATGCCAGTATCGCAGTAATGATCAGGGTGGATAGAACTACCTTGAACACCCGCATCATGGTTTCCCAAACGGCCAACCACCCATATAATATAAAATCTTTCATGTCGTAGCTCCTTTCAGTTGACTGTAATTAGTACCCTATTTAATTGATAATATATATTAAAATTCCTTATGTCAAGCAAAAAATTAATTGTAATTTTGGGACCTACTTCTTCCGGTAAAACCGGACTGTCTATTAAGCTGGCTAAAAAATTCAAAGGCGAGGTGGTTTCGGCTGATTCAAGGCAGGTTTACAAAGGAATGGATGTCGGCTCCGGAAAAATCACCAAAAAAGAAATGGCGGGAATCACCCATTATCTGCTGGACGTCGCTAACCCAAAAAGAAGATTCACGGTAGCGCAATATCAAAAATTAGCCCTAAGGACAATAAAAAATATACAAAAGAAAAATAAGATTCCATTTTTAGTCGGCGGAACAGGATTTTATATCCAATCAGTTGTTGACAGCATTGTTATTCCGGAAGTAAAACCAGATTTAAAACTGAGAAAAAAACTGGAAAAATTAACAACCGAACAATTATTCCAAAAATTAAAAAAATCAGACCCGAAAAGAGCTGAATCAATTGATAAGCAAAATCCCAGGCGGTTGATAAGGGCGATAGAAATAGTTATGACGACTGGAAAACCTGTTCCAAACTTAAAGAGCGACGGACAATTTAATTGTTTGCAGATAGGCATTAAAAAATCCGCCGAGGAATTAAAAAAATCAATCCATGAACGACTTTTAAAAAGATTACAAAAAAACACAATGATTAATGAGGTTAAAAAACTTCACAAATCCTTGTCTTGGAAACGATTAAAGGAATTTGGTTTGGAATATCGCTTTGTCGCGCAATATCTGCAGGGCAAAAGCACCCGTCAAGAAATGATTAATAACATACAAAAGGAATCCGAACATTTGGTAAAAAAGCAAATGACCTGGTTTAATCGGGATAAAAGAATAAAATGGGTTAAAAACCCAAAAGAAGCCTGCGTATTGGTTAAAAGGTTTCTTGCCTAAAAAAACATTCCGACATTCTTGAGAATATCGGAATGTTTTTTTGTTTCAACTTATAATAATTTCTTCAACAATTCCTGCACTTTCTCCGGTTTTGCCGTACCGCGAGTGGCCGCCATCACTTGTCCTGCCAGGAACTGCAAAGAAGCTGATTTGCCATTTTTGTAATCCTCAACTGCTTTTGGATTTTTTGAAATCACTTCTCCAATTATTTTTTCCAGTCCAACGCCATCTGACATTTGCCCCCAATTATTTTTATCAACAATATCCGAAGGGTCACCACCCGCATCAAACATTTCCAATAAAACCATCTTAGCAACCTTGCTTGATATCTCATTTTTGTATATCATTTTTATAAACTCAGCAAAGTTTTCCGGAGTAATCTTAAATTGAGTTTCCACAAATTCCTTTCCGGCCAACAAGCCCTGAACATCGGAAATAAGATAATTTGCTACTAACTTTGAAGTTTTTATATGCGCCTCGCCTTTTTCTTCCTCTGGCGTCCATTCCTCAAACTCAGAGACAACTTTTTCAAAGTATTCGCTTAAATCTTTATTATTTACAAAAAACTCAACTGAGGCCTCATCTAGGCCATACTCTTTTTTAAATCGCTCTCTTTTTTGTTCTGGTAATTCTGGCATAGTTGTTTTTATATTAATAATATATTCTTCATTAAAATGCATTGGCAACAAATCAGGCTCTGGAAAATATCTGTAATCGTGCGCTTCTTCTTTCTCTCTTTGTGAAAATGTAATTTCTTTTTTATCGTGCCATCCACGCGTTTCTTGAATAACCCTCGGGCGTAGCCCTACGGGCGAGCCTTTTTCTCCGGAGTTTAAAATTTCTTCCTGCCTTTTTATTTCAAAATCAACTGCTTTTTCAACAACCTTAAATGAATTTAAATTTTTAATTTCAACTTTTGTGCCAAGTTTTTTATCCTTTGAAATACTTATATTAACTTCAACCCTCATCTGACCTTTTTCCATATTAGCATCAGAAACTCCCAAATATTTAAAAATCATTTGAAGCTCTTCTGCAAACTCTCTGGCCTCATATCCTGAAGTTATATCCGGCTCTGTTACCAATTCCATCAAAGGCACTCCTGCCCTGTTCAAATTAACCAAGGAATAGTCTGCGCCTTCTGGGTGTGCCAAACTGCCGGTGTCTTCCTCTAAATGTATTCTCGTGATTCTTATTTTACGCCCTTCTATTTCTAAATACCCTCCTGTGCACAGTGGCTGGTCGTATTGGGAAATTTGATAACCTTTTGGCAGGTCGGGGTAAAAATAATTTTTCCTGTCAAATTTCGAATCTTCCGCAATTTTACAATTTAAAGCCAAGCCTGTTTTTATAACTTTTTTTATCGCCTCTTCGTTTGCCACGGGCAAACTTCCCGGTTGCGCAGTACAAACAGGGCAAATATTATAATTTGGACGTTTTTCGTCCGGGTCGTTTTTACACGAGCAAAACATCTTGCTTTGCGTTTTCAGCTCGGCGTGTATTTCTAGGCCAATTGTTGGTTTATAGCTCATATATTTATTTTTTATCCTGTCTGGCGGCGTAAGGATTATAATAAAAATCTTTGTTTTCCAACGAGGCTGCCCACGAAACATTCATTTCATCCATATCCACTCTTATATATTTTGCCAGCAAAGGTTGAATTTTATTTAACTCTCTCCAGCACTGCTGGGCAATTCTCCTATAAGATGCGTGGCCTTTTTTGCCGGACCTTAAAGAAATAAAATGATGAAGCTCTCTTAAATTCCAAGTTATTAAAACTCTTTTTCTAAAACACAACGGCACAGCATATTGCGCCTCCTCGGGAAACTTCTCATATATCTTATTATAAGCCTCAACTGCTTTTTCTACCACTGCCTTAAACTTTTCCTCAAATCCCGCCTCGCGAATTTCTGGAGGTAAATCATATCCATGAACAATAGTTACGAGCTGATTTGATTGCGTGCACATTCTGTGGCGCTGAACATCGCGAAACGCCCCATAGTCTAGCAAAATATCAAAAGTATAATAAAGGTGCTCTAGCTCTCTTAATGGCTGGTCAAATTTCTCTCTGCGTTTTAATGTTTCATCAATAATTTTTTCTTTTTTATCATCGGAAAGATTTCTTACTTTTCTGGCAATTTCTTCGTAAGACAAATCAGAATAAGGATAAAGAATCCCTGCAACCAATTTATTTGTTGCGTCGGTATCATAATTTACAATTGTTACAGCCTGGTTATTTCCCGAATCTCTACCCAATTCCCAATCAGCAATATTTTTTAATTGTTTTTTTGTTTCAACAATATAATTATTTTTATCTGCAAATTTTAACAGGGTTGGCACGGCTTCCATTGCTTTTTCTTTCATTTCGGCTCCAATATCCTGCATTTCTTTTAAGGGGTGCGATAAAAGCTTTTTAATTAAATGCTCTAATTCCCTTGTATTTATTGTCATCCCCAAATTTGTCAGAACGGCTGTTGGCAATAAATATCTTAAATTATCACAAGCTCTGGCCTTTGAAACCATATTATATAGTTTCTCGTCTTGGTCACTGGGCGTGGCCTGCCCTGAGCCGAGTCGAAGGGGATATTTTTGTTTAACAAAATCCATCATTGGCTGGGTCATTTCTTCATAAGCGTCCATTAAAGAATTAACCGCATCCAAATAAATTTCTTTCAATTCAGAATTCATAACATTCTCGGGCATATACAGTTTGTCCTTATTAAAAATCTGGTATCTTGATGATTTTTCCGTAAAGGAGGCTAATCTTGAATCTTCAATTACTTTTGTGGCAATGTTTGAAATATTTTCAACTGCCAAAGAAATTACCGCGTGTTCTGCAATTGACGAGTGCCCGAATCCTACCACCCATTTTTCGTGAAATTCCGCTGACTTTTCTTCTGTTAATTCAGCTGCAATTTTATCAAAAGAATCGGCCGACCTTGAACATTTTGCAAAAGTCACTGCTTTTACTTCGGGCATTAAATTATTCGGCAATGTGTAAATTCTTCTTTGTTCTGTCATGTTTTCTCAACTAATTTAATAATTTTTTGATTTATAATTTCCGACGACAATAATTTGCCGCTGTCCAGACATTCTATGACTTTAAAATCTTTCGGGAATTCTTTTACGGCCATCAAATAAGAATTCAGCGCATTGCTCAAATGATTTCTGTCTTTCTCGTGGATGTCTTGTTTTTTTGAACTGCCCAAATAGCTTTCTCTCCGCGCCTTTTTTGTTCCATCTGTTATGTTGTGGGCTAATTTTAAAGAAAATTCCGGAGATGTTTTCAATATAAAAGTATAATCCGGTTTTGGTATGCCGAAAATGCCGTATTCCAGATTATACAGCCAATTTACATATTTTTTCCACTCTTTTTTACTTTTCAGCTTGCCTCCCTGATGGCCAATATTAGAAACCAAATATCTGTCTGAAACAACAATCTTCCCTTCGCTTAGCCATTTTTTTATCCTGAAACTCGCGTCGTATCTGTCGGTTGCATAAAAAATAGAAGCAACATACGGCCCAACTTCTTCAGACGCTCCGTATTTTCCGGTTAAATAATCATCAACCATTGTTGCCGATCTCTCCCCATGCTGGGGAAAATCAATTTTTTCTACTCCATATCCTTTTTTAATAAAATAGTCCGCCAGCAATTTTGTCTGCGTTGCCTTCCCGCAACCGTCTATGCCCTCAAAAACAAAAAATTTCCCTTTTTTCATAATAATATTTCTTCTAACTCTTTAATATTGTGGACTAAATAATCCGGGTTAGTTGATTTTAGTTTTTCTTCTGAGCAAAAGCCCCAGGTTACGGCAATTGTTTTTATGCCAGCCTCTCTGCCAACTTCAATTTCATGATTTGTGTCTCCAATAAAAACCGTTTCTTCTTTTTTAAAATTATATTTTTCAATTAATCCGCGCACTCCTTCAGATTTATCATGAACATTGGTAACAACATCGTCAAAAATATCTTCTAACCCAAACTCTTTTATTTCACGCAAAAGCTTTTCAGTGGGGTCTGAGCTCGCCACCAACATGCAAACTCCTTTTGCCTTTAAATTTTTTATAAGGTCTATCATCCCCGGGTAAGCGCCGGATTCGGGGTACTCTTTTCGGGAAATAATTTTATAATACAAATCCTGCTCTTCTTGCAAAGTTAGATCCGGATAATATTTATTCCAAAACTTCATATATGGCTGTTCCCAATTTTCTTTCAATTCCTGTAAAGATATTTCCTTGCCGCCAAGCTCTTCCATCATCCTGCTAACAACCCAGACATGAGAATACACCGCGTCCTTTATCACTCCCGACCAGTCAAAAATAATATTTTTAAATTTCATAATTTAGACAAATACTCGTTATAAACTATTTTCATCCAGGGGCTATGGCTTATGTTTTCGGCTATGTCTTTTAATTCGAAAAGCCTCCCCTCCATTTTATCAGTTTCTTTTATTTGAATGTCTGGGCTTTCCCCTACAAAATGATAAACAAGTCCTAAATGCACTTGCTCAACTGATCTTGATTCATCATTTACTATTCCGACTAATTTTTTACTTATTAGCCTTCCTTTAAAATCCACCTCCTCTTCCCATTCTCTCATCATTCCCTCCTCTAAAACATCCTTACCATCTTTGATATCTTCTTTGTTTATGTGACCGCCGACTCCCAGCTGATAATCATTGTTTACTAATCTTTGTTCGCCGGCATTCGCCAGATACTTATAGGCAAAAAATTTATTTCCAGAGCTAAACAAAATATACGGGATTATCTGCTGGAAAGACGGGTCGTTTTCCATGTCCCCCCTGCGCCTGAATTCGCAATTCTTTTTTATCAAATCAACATAATAATCCAGGTTGTCGGTTTTCAACCCCTGCCATTTTCCATCTTTGAAAATAATATCAGATTTTACTACTAAAATCTGTTCGTCGTCTTTGTTCGCCATATTTAAGATTGTTCAAATTCCTGAGGGAACTCTTCTATTTTTCCCTCCTCCATTAAAATTTCCTTTAAGCTTTTAAAATTACCCTGCTCATCATCTGTGGTTTTATAAGAAGAGACTTGATTTTTATTCCTAATTTCGTCGGCAGATGCCAGATTTTCTTTTATGTTTTGGTCTTTCCCATACTGGTATTTATCATCTAAAATATCTCCCTGCTTCCACTCTGCCACCCAATCCTCCACATGAAAAAGTTTTAAAGACCCGTCATGCGCAGAGCCGATAAACTTACCTAACCCGGCGTTGATAATCATTTTTTTGCAGATGTAGCAGGGCATTGCATCAACTCTTTCTCCCGTTTTCCCATTTTCCGCATACAGGTATAATATTCCATCTAATAAGTTTGTGCCCGCTCTTGCCGCATTGATTATCGCGTTTGCCTCAGCGTGAACGCTTCTGCACACTTCATATTGCGTGCCATGAGGAATCTTTAATTCATCTCTCAAACAATACCCTCTTTCAAGGCAATCTTTTGTCCCCCGGGGAGCTCCGACATAACCAGCTGAAACAATCTGGTCGTTTTTAACGATAATTGCTCCGTATCTTGCTCTAAAGCAAGTGCCCCTCTGGGCCACTTCTTTGGCAATGTTTAAATAATATTGGTCTTTTGATGGTCGTGCCATAATTTTGATTATTTAATATTAATAACGTATACCCATTCTACCACTTTGCCACAAAAAAAATCAAGCGTTTTCGCGCTTGATTTTTGTTTTGGTTTATTCCTTCACCTCCACGCCCATATTTTTTGCGGTGCCGGCAATTATTTTTATCGCTTGTTCAATGTCTGTAGTGTTTAGGTCCGGCATTTTCTTTATGGCGATTTCTTTTAGTTGGGCTTTTGTAATCTTGCCCACTTTGATTTTATTGGGAGTTCCGCTTCCTTTTTCAATGCCGATTGCTTTTTTGATAAGCTCGGCTGCCAGAGGCGTTTTTAATTTAAAGGTATAAGACCTGTCCTTATAAATTGTAACCTCCGCCGGAATTGTAAATCCTGCCATATCTTTTGTCGCCGCATTAAACTTCTGGCAGAACTCAGCGATATTTAATCCATGCTGGGCCAAAGCCGGTCCAATTGGAGGCGCAGGAGTAGCTTTTCCTGCCGGAATTTGTATTTTCACGACTGCTTTTAATTCTTTTGCCATGTTTTTTTATTCAACTTTTTTAATTTGTAATGAATCTAATTCAACGGGCGTATCTCTGCCGAACATATTAACCAAAACTTTGATTTTCCCTCTCTCTTTGTCAATTTCCGAAACTTTTCCTTCAAAACCCTTAAACGGGCCGTCAACGACTTTAACAGAAGCTCCCACCTCAAAATCAATCGTAAACTCGGGTTCGCCCACTTCCATTCTCTTCATCAGATCAGCCATATCAGCGGCAGAAACCGGAATTGGCGTAGTGCCCGCTCCTAAAAATCCTGTTACCCTCGGCGTATTTCTGACCACATACCACGATTCATCGGTAACTACCATCTGCACCAGAACATAGCCCGGATAAATTTTTTCTTCAACTGTTTTTCTTTTTCCGTTTTTAATTTTTATCTTTTTTTCTTTCGGAACTATAACATCAAAAATCTCGTCTTCCATACTCAAACTCTCAATCCTCTGCTTGAGGTTTTTTGCAACTGCGTCTTCATACCCGGAATAAGTATGAATTACGTACCAGTTTTTTTCCTGTTCAATAACTTGCTTTGGCATTTTATTTTAAAACAAACATTTTAATTATTGATGTGAATAAAAAATCTAGACCGCCTAAAAACGCAGCCGCTACGATAGTAAACCCCAGCACAATAAGCGTGTATCTAAAAATGTCTTTACGGGAAAGCCAGCTTACTCTCCTCATTTCAACCCAGACTTCTTTAAAAAATAAACTTATTTTTTGTGTTATTGTCATAATCTTTTAGTTTTCCTTGGTTTTTAAAATGGCCTCGCGGCCATCTATATATGTATAATAGCCGAAGCAAATTGATAAGTCAAGCCCCATTTAATTATAGCATAAAAAAAGCCCTGCGTGATACTCTGCACAGGGCCTGCGACAGCCGCCACGGATATACGGCAAATTAGAATACCGGCTGGGCGGCCCGTTGGTCGTTAACAACCCTCCAAGCAAATGCCCGAACTGTGGCAAGTTCTACTCCGGCATTGCAGGCTATTCCTACGATTTCCCCACCGTTAATAACGGCGGCAATGGCACCTGGCTCGAGATCGAGACAGTCGGCCAGCAGACCTCTAATCTGCTGCCCATAACCGCCCTCCTCCAACTTTTTTTCGTCGCTGGGAAAAAGCAAATAACTCATGTCAGAATCCTTTCCGAAAAAGGGGTTCGAGGAAAACAAAAGAACAACTACTTACTATATATTAAGTATATCACGTATAAAAACCATTGTCAATACTTGTTTAAATATCAATATTTTTAGCTACTTTGGCGTGGGTTTGAATAAATTTTTTGCGCGGCTCCACCTCCTCACCCATTAAAATATCCAAAGTTTTATCTGCTAAATGAGCTTCTTCAACCGCAACCTGCAGCAAAGTCCTGTTTTCCGGATTCATGGTTGTTTCCCAAAGCTGTTCCGGATTCATTTCTCCCAAACCCTTATATCGCTGTATGGTTACAGTTGTTTTGCCGATATCTTTCAAAATTTTATCTCTTTGAGCATCTGAATACGCATATTGATTATTCTTCCCATAAGAAATTTTGTACAAAGGCGGCTGAGCAATGTAAATGTGACCTGCGTCAACAACGGATTTAAAATGCCTATAGAAAAATGTCAAAAGAAGACACCTAATATGAGCGCCGTCAACATCAGCATCAGTCATAATTACAATCCGGTGATATCTTAATTTTTCAATATCAAAATCTTCGCCGATGCCGGTTCCCATTGCAATAATCAATGCTTTAATTTCTTTTGACGCCAACATTTTATCCAATCTTGCTCTTTCCACATTTAAAATTTTTCCGCGCAATGGCAATATTGCCTGAAATCTCCTGTCGCGCGCCATTTTTGATGAACCACCGGCGGAATCTCCCTCAACAATATATATTTCAGATTCTTCCGGCTTTCTGGAAAGGCAATCTGCTAATTTTCCCGGCAAAGCCAAACCCTCCAAAGCTCCTTTTCTTAAAACCGTCTGGCGCGCGGCTTTTGCCGCCAGCCTTGCTTTGGTTGCCAAAAGACAATTTTCTATAACAGCTTTTGCATCTGAAGGATTTCTTTCCAAGTAATCAGACAAGCCCCCTGAAACCGCGGTTTCAACCGCATTTTTTGCCTCGGGATTTCCTAATTTTGCTTTTGTCTGGCCTTCAAATTGCGGAGTCCGTATTTTTACAGAAACAACTGCGGTCAAGCCTTCGCGCACATCATCTCCGGAAAAATTTTCATCTTTTTCCTTCAAAAATCCTTCGCGCCTCGCATAGTCATTTAAACACCTTGTTAAAGCCGTGCGGAAACCTGAAATATGGGTTCCCCCTTCAACCGTATAAATATTATTTGCAAAAGATTCCTCGGTGCATTCCATTTCCTGCGTATATTGAAAAGCCGCCTCAACCCAAATTCCCTCTTTTTCCACGGCGACAGAAAAAATATTCGGGTGGCGCGGAGTATTCCCTTGAACTAAATATTTTACATATGAACCTATTCCTCCTTCAAAATAAAATGTATAGCTCTCTTCTTGTCCCTTCACTCTTTTGTCTTCAAATGAAATTTTAACGCCCTTTGTCAAATACGCTTGCTGACGCAAATGGCTTAAAATTCTTTTTGGGTCATATTTTATTTCAGAAAAAATCTGGGGATCAGCATCAAAGGTTTGGATAGTTCCTGTTTTTTTTGATTCTCCAACTTTTTTCACTAAATTTTTCGGCTTGCCCCTAAAATACTCCTGCTGGTAGACTCCGCCATCTCTGTGAACCTCAGATAACATATAAACTGACAGCGCGCACACAACAGAAATTCCAACTCCGTGCAAACCGCCGGAAACCTTATACGCTTCCCCGCCAAATTTTCCTCCGGCATGCAAAGTTGTTAAAACCGTTTCCAAGGTTGATTTCCCCGTATCTGGATGTTTTTCAACCGGGATTCCCCTGCCGTCGTCAGAAATCTTCACTCTATTATTCGGCAATAAAATAACTTCGATATTTTTGGCGTATCCTGCCATC
>Ga0315293_10006196_pt1 | contig 11218 bp, 11 predicted proteins | sample YL17G13_20_MG_FD_203071 | JGI IMG/M metagenome (GOLD analysis project Ga0315293, IMG submission 203071) | Sediment microbial communities from Yellowstone Lake, YNP, Wyoming, USA - YL17G13_20 | ecosystem: Environmental > Aquatic > Freshwater > Lake > Sediment | place: USA: Wyoming | collected... | reverse complement strand
ATTTATATTTTTCGATTCTATATGCAAATATTCAATATCCAAACCATTTAACCACTTCTTTATATTCTCCACTTTTCTGCTCAAACTTTTCCAGATAGACACCGGATTTTTCTTGTCTAGATAGCAGGCTTTTACAATTTCCCGAGCATATTGTTTTAAAGACATTCCGGCATAATCAGCCAAAGCTTGAGTCGGCAATAAGCAAAGAGTCCAACCAAATTTTCCTTCCTGCTCTCTTTTATTTGTTATCTCTTGAAGCGGTTTGCGGACTTTAGACGGTATAGTTAATTTTCTGGGACTAATTCCCTTTAGGTGAGTTAGCGAGAAGGGCGCGCTTAAATATATGGAACCATTCAAGTTGTTATAAAAAATCTTATCCCAAGGCGCTAAAAATTTTAACTGATCATCACTAGCAATATCAAAAAAATCAAATTCAATCTTAGACGTATTTTTCATTCTCATAATCACATTAAGCCCTTTTTGCAAAAGTTTCTTATGTAAAATTTCCGCTAAACTTAATGACCCCAAATCATAGAAAATAGCAACGATATCCCCTTTTTTATATTTTCCTCCCGTAGAAAATCTGGAGGTTTCCAAACCCCAGATCAGCACATCTACATACTTATTTAATTCGGTTTTAGTAAGCATTTTTATTTAAATTAAATATTGAGTAATTATAACAATAAAAGCTTCTCCCAAACAATTTTACATATTCCGAATAGATTTTTACCCTGAATTGCCATACAAGCGGTTAGAATAGCGCTCAACTCACAAAACTTTTTGTTTCCAAACAATAGTGAGTAGCGGGGTGGGGTAACTATATTGCGAAGCTCGGAATGTTGAATTTACTGGCCTTTTGCATAAAATAATTTCTAACGTCATACACTATCCCGATCAAAATAAAATCCCCCGTCACAAGAACGGGAGATTTTATTTGGGCGTTGTTAGAATCGGATGCGGAGGAGAATTTCTTACTGCGTTGATGTTGCCGTGCTGGTCCCTATCGAACTGGCGGTGCTTGTAGAAATTGGGAGAATGATGGGATTAATCGACTCGACATTCTTTGAGAATAATTCATTCCCGTTAATCGCTATCTGTTTAAATAACTGGTAGGCATCCTTGATAACTTTCTGAGCATCAGAAAGATTTCTTTCTATATCCGATAATTTTATTGAATCTATGGTTTCCGTTTTTATATCATCTCTGATTTCGGAAAGTTTTTGTCTGGCTTGATTAATTTTGTCGTTTGCCTGCGAAAGAAGGTCCTCAAGCCCGGAGACGTCTTTGTTTTGATTTTTCAGGATGGTGATTTTTTGGGAAAGTTTATCGCTCCGATTTTGCGCGATCTGAATAACCGTATTTTCATACTGATTGATATGAGCCAGCAGAACAATTTTTCTCAAGTACGATTGCTGTTGAGTGCGATAGGTCTTAATTTCGGCCGCTGCTTGGCTAAGCGTTTGAGTGGTGGAGGCCGAATTTATTTCCACGGTATATTCGTCAAGTTTTTGATTGTCGGAATCAAGCATCCCGATTATGTCTTTCCCCAAATCTCCGTAAAGGCCTTGTTTCCCCTCAATTTGTTTTCTTAACTGTTCGTTCCGTTCTATAAGAACATCAATTGAGCTCCCTAAAACTTTTTGGCTGTGCTCTATGTATTGATTTTTGACCGCTTCCTGTTTTTCGTTCTCGTATTTGTCTTTTGCCTCTCTAAAACCCTCTTGTTCATCCTGAAACTTTTTATAGGCCTTCGAAAAATCACTTCCCTGATCTTTGGTGCCGGAAACATTGTCAGCAAAAACGGCATTTGTCGGAACCAATAGCAGCGTTATAAGAGCGATTGTTATCAATATTTTATTCATGGGATTAGAAGTTGGTTAAGACAGCGTCAATTGCGCTCATCGATTTTTCTTGAGTTATGAAATCTGCCAAACCCGGGTCAAAATTCAGGGAGTTGGCTTCAGAAGTTATCGCCGCCGTGTCAAAAGGTGCCGCTTCGGATGACGAAACGTTTGAATTTTTCGCCCCACTGCCGAAAGTTTGGCTGATTTGAGCATTCTTACTCCCTCCGCTTAAGTATGTTCTGAGCGAATCATTGGCTTGGTCAGCCGCCTTCTCTTCCTTAGTAATATCCTTTAATTCCGATACCTGCGATTTTTCCTGATGAAACGGGTTTTGCCAGATAAATATGGCAATCAATATCGCTAGCGCTGCCGGAATTACAAATTTGAGGATTCTCCCCATATGAAGCTGGATACCTACTTTAGTTATCGGAACAGAGGATATCTGATTGTCCATTGTTTCCGGCTGCTCCGGAATATCATTTAAGATTTTGAGCATTAAAGACCTGTCCGGCTCTATGTGTTTTTTCACATCCGAAGCAAAACGCGCAAAACCGGCTAATTCTTTTTCGCCATCCGATTCGAGTATTTCGGCGACTCTTGAATTGCCGCGTTCATCTTCTAGATCTTTTATTATTTTTTTAAAATTTTTGGGTTTCATCTTCCAAAATTTTTTTAAGAGAGGTTAGTGCCCGGTACTGAAGAGCTCTTATCGCTATTGATGACTTTTTGGTTATCGCGCAAATTTCCTCGTTAGTCAGCCCTTCAAAAAATTTCATCAGTATTATTTCCTTTTGATCCTCGCTTAATTTTGAAAGGACGCTGTTTATCTTTTCAATCCGCTGTTTATTTTCATGTTCTTCGCTAATATCTTCCGTCTCTCCGGCGTTCTCTAATAATTCAATATCGTCAACTAGTATTTCTTTCTTTTTGCGCCAATAATCGATCAGCGTATTCCTGGCGATGACAAATAGCCACGAGAGGGCTTTGTCGGCGTCGTTCAGTTTGTCTGAATTATCCCAGGCTTTCAAAAATACCGAATGCGCCAAATCTTCGGAAAGCGCTTTGTCTGACGTCCTAATGACAAAATAGCGATAGATAGGCGTCAGATACTTGGCATACAGCATCTCAAAAGCTTCTCTGTCGAGCTGCCCGGCTTTTATTATCGAATCTTTCAGCCAATCCGATTTTTTTTGCTTTTCCACACCATTCATAATGACGGATATTAGCAACAAACGTGATTTATACAACTACAATGACCTTATAATCTGAGAAATCGTATCCCTCATAAAACTAATATAATTATCAGAATTTATTCCCCAAGGGTCTAAGCCCACGATTCTAAAAGACGAATCGGTCAAAGATTGTCCTAAACTGCTGTTTTTAAAATTCATGTCGGCAATGACTGTTTTAACGCCGTTTTTTCTCAAAGCGCTGCGCAACACGGTAGCTATTTTATCGGAATCATACTGCCCGTCACTTATATCAAATGCACCGGCAACATGCAACTGCAAACTTTCAACTAAGGGCGAGAAAAGACCTTTATTGACGACTATCCTTTCGTTTTTGAAGTGCCTGAGCGTATCCAGCGACTCCTGCAATAAAGTGTCCAGTTGAATGGAATATTTATAGGCGTTGTTTATGTAATATTCTTTATTCCCAACGTCCAACTGCCCGAGGACTCTGGCAATTTCTTGGACCGCTTTATGTCCATTTTCTAAAGATAGCCAATAATAAGAATTGTCAGCTTTTATGCTTTTTTTCGAATCCAAAATATTCAAATAGGTTACGCTGGTGCTGGAGGCAAATTGATTAAGCAAAATTACTTTAATTTTAGCGGAGCGTCGGCTTAAATCGATCGCCCAGTCGTCAAATCCACCCCCCGCCGAAAAAAAGATTCTATAGGGAAATCCTTGATCGCTGTCAGATGCCGCTTTGAGCCAGTTATTCAGAGCGCCGTCTGAGGGAGAAACAAAAAGTTCGGTCGAAACCCTGTCTTGGCCGACTGCCTTTGCCCAATCAAGAACCAGTGGAAAGGATGCGGCTACATAAACCTTCGGCAAAGAGGAATTCTCTATTATTGAGTATTCACCACTTTCGGGAGACGGCGATTTTCTAAGCGCAAAGATTGTACCCAGTAGTACAAAAACAACCATAAAAATCAGCACGTCCTTTTTGTTTAACCGAAAAAACATTGCATTAATTGCTTAAAAAAGTTCGATTAATATTAATTCATCCTATCAAAAGCCCGACAAAAGAAAAAGCCGCATCCGAAGACACGGCCGAGTGTTACAAGGAGGGACTTTTTATGCCCTCCCGAAACAGAGGATGATAGCGGAGACGGCAACGATGCCCACTGCCAGCGCCGCATCCGCCATTACGAAGTATCTCTGTCGGCGAACCAGCTTGTGAACGCTTTTCTGGGCTATCCAGGCACAAGTTGCCACGCCCACGCCCCAAAAGATGCCCAGACCCCACATCCCGAGTCTCTCGGGTCCAGATGTCATCACCTTTTCGACACCGAGATTGAGATCGACCAGAGAACCAACAATCTCAACCTCGAGCGCGGCAAGGACACCCGTAACAAAAACGAAGAACATCGCTGCCCCAGCTGCAATCATACGATTGATCATGGAATACTCCTTCTTCCCGCTAAGCGGGCAGTTTCACCACTAGCTTACATCAAAGTACTACTGAACTTTTACTGTTATATTATAGCAAATCTATATAGATTTGTCAATATAAGCTCATCTCTACTCATTTTATCCCTTTCTTTCTGGTTATTCAGGCCAACCTGTGCCATAATATGCTATATCCCCCTAAGTGGGGGTTTAAAGTAGACAAGAAGGTGGAAAAACGACTGAAACGCCAATGTATTTACTTCGTTTTATATGACAGATGAGCGCACTGACAATGAAAAAAGGCTTCTAGAAAGCGCTATCCAGGGTGAGGCCTCGGCTTTTGGTTCGCTTTATGATAAATATCAACCGAGATTATTTCGGTTTATATTCTTGAAAGTAAGCCAGCGTGAGGAGGCTGAGGACCTCACCCATCAGGTATTTTTAAGTGCTTGGCAGAACATTGAAACTTTTGAAGACCAGGGACTTCCCCTTTCAAGCTGGTTGTACAAAATCGCCCGGAACAAAGTAATCGATTATTACCGGACAAGAAAAAATATTGCCAGCATTGATGATACTCCCGACGAAATATTGGCTCTTTCAACCGACGGCGGACAGAGTGAGTTAGAAATCAAAATGGACATCGAAACGGTCTACAAAGCCCTCAAAAAACTGCCCTCCGATTATCAGGAAATAATTTTAATGAGATTTGTCGAAGGGCTTTCCCCAAAGGAAGTTTCAGAAATCACCGGTAAAAATCACGGGGCGGTCAGAGTTCTGCAATTTAGGGCGCTAAGACAACTTAAAAAAGTATTGGAAAACAATGAATAAAAAGGAGGTTGTAAAAAATTTGGAACGGTTTCGGGGTATCAGGCCCGATAAGGACTTCTCACAAAAGTCCAGATTAGCCATTATCCAAGTCCCATTTACGCCCACTTTGCACGAGAAAGTGACTCTTGATGCCGCTACCGCGGGGCTTCATGCCTACACCGTCAGCGGCTTGTTTTCAACAACTTTCAGAACAGTGATGGTGGCTTCAGCAACGCTGGCAGTTTTAGCAGCAATTTATTTTGTCACAGTCCAGCTTTCTCCTCTCTTCCTCCCGGGATTAAACCAAAACGGAATCGTTGCCGAGGCCGACATGATAAACAGCACTATAAATGTGCAGCTTTCTCATCTGCAACGCTTTGAACAAACTTCCAGGGAAAGCGCTGCCGCTTTAAAGGAAATCACAGTCAACAATCCAAGCCATTTAAATGAAACGGTTATCAAAAATGAGCAGGAAAAAATCAATTCCCTTGTCCCGTCTTCGAATAATGTCAGTCAGGATGTTAACAATATCTTAAAAGCGATTTCCCAGTAATAAATGACGTTCAAATTCGGTCCAATAAAATATGCAGTTGCCCTACTCGCCATAACGGCGTTGTTTGTTTTTGGAATATTTTCCAGGGTTTATGCTCAGGACGATGCTATAAACAGCAAGCTTTCCGAAACCAAAGATGACATCACCAAGCTCTTGAACATTAAAGATGACCTGACTTTAAACCCAGCTCAAAAAGAAAATCTTGAAATTGAATTGAAAAGAAAAATTATTTCAAATGTCTTGGAAATTTCTCTTGACCAAGTCGAAACCGCTAAAAGTCAATTGGATAAGATTTCGATGCCGGAAACTGATGAATGGAACAGTGTCCGGGATTATCTCTCTAACCTTTTAAATAAAGACAGCCAGTACTACCAGGATACCCAAAATATTTTCAACGACTCTCCGGGGTTGAACTTAAACGAGCTTAGCAGCTTTGTTAAAAAACTGGAGGAGAAAAAGTCAACCGACATCGATTTGGACCTCCAAAAAGTAAATGTGATAATGGCGGAACTTAGTATGTCCGATATTCTCTCGGTAACCGATGACCGGTTGGCTAAAGTCAGCTCCGATATCAATAAAATATACAGCAAAAAACTTACCCAAAATCAGACATTAAAAAAGATGTTTAATCAGGCCTCTGAGGCGGTTAAAAAGGCGCATGATTTGGATGACCAGGCCAGAAGTATGATTATTAATGTTTACACCAACGATACCGGAACTTCCACCAGGGATTTTGTCTCAGCTCTCAAAGAAAAAATACTCAAGAGCAAAGAGGAGGCTTTTGCCGCCTCTTCAACTTCAACTGCCGATAACAAAATAAAACTGACCGTAACCAGCCAGGATCTTGATAATTATCTGGCAGGCCTTGCGACCCAAGCTTACAACAGCATCAAAAATGCCTACGATATATTCGTAAAAATGAGTATTAACGTTAAAACATATTTAAAATAACATTGCCAGACAAAACAAAAACCGCCGGTGGCGGTTTTTTAATAAAAAATAATCCCAAAGACCTCACCTTAGGATTATTTTTTTATTTCTACCCGCCCCGCAAGATGGTAGAAACAAAAAAACCTGCGGGGTAAAAAATTATTTAACAGCTTCCTTGAGCGCTTTAGCCGCTCTAAATTTTGGTTTGATTGAGGCAGCAATTTGAATTTTCTCACCTGTCCGAGGATTGATTCCTTCCCGAGCCGCTCTCTTGGCAACTCTGAAAGTTCCGAATCCCGAAATGGCAACTTCTTCTCCTTTGCTCAGCGACTTGGCAATTGTGTCAAAAACAGCTTCAACAACTGCGGTAGCCTGCTTTTTTACTTCAAGACCGGCTGCTTTCATTACTGCTTCAACTAATTCTGGCTTTTTCATAGATAATGCATTTACACGATAATATTTTTTTCCGACCTTTCCAAATGTTAGTCATATTATAAACTATAAGTTCTATAAAAACAAGCAAATATGCGGTTTTTTTAAATCGAATCGGCCAAGTGATAAAATAACCGCTTAAACACTGACTTTTTAAGCACTAAAAAACCAGCGTAAATGCTGGCTTTTTAGTTATTAACACCCCCTCGTCCACAAAAATGTAATTTGCCACGAGAAACCTTCGTAAGTTTCTTAACGAGGACAGGGTTTTAAGTGGTAAATTATTGCCACATTACTTGGCATACTCCACCGCTCGCATTTCTCTCATTACAACCACTTTAATTTCTCCCGGATACTTTAATTCGAATTCTATTTTTTTAGCTATTTCCCTGGCTAATTGCAATGAACCGAAATCGTCTATTTTTTCAGGGATAACAAATATTCTAAGCTCTCTTCCGGCAGAAATCGCATAGGCATTCTTCACCCCCTCAAATTGAGTGGCAATATTTTCCAAATCCCCGAGACGTTTAAGATAATTTTCAAGCGTGTCCCTCCTGGCTCCGGGACGCGCGGCCGAAACAGCATCCGCCGCCGCGACAACATAGGATTCAGGAATAGCATACGGATACTCTTCATGGTGAGCCTCCATTGCCTGGATAATATTATCACTGATTCCATATTTTTTGAGGATTTTTCTTCCAATTTCGACATGGCTTCCAGCAACTTCATGGTCAATTGATTTTCCAATGTCGTGAAGCAGGGCTCCTTTCTTTGCAATTTCAGCGTTTAGCCCCAATTCTTCGGAAATCATTCCCGCGAAATGAGCCACTTCAACCGAGTGCCTTAATACGTTTTGGCCATAACTGGTCCTGAAATTCAGACGTCCGAGAAGTTGAACGATTTCTTTAGGCAAATCATAAACTCCCACTTCATAAGCGGCCGCTTCTCCGGCTTCGACAATTCTCTTAGAAATCTCCTGGGTCGCTTCTTCCACTTTTTCCTCGATTTTTGCCGGCTGTATGCGTCCATCTTTAATCAATTTTTCCAATGCCGATCGGGCGATTTCTCTTCTAACCGGATCAAACGATGAAATAACTATGCTATCGGGAGTTTCATCGATAACTAGCTCAACGCCAGTCAGTTTTTCAAAGGTTCTGATATTTCTCCCCTCTTTTCCGATAATTTTTCCCTTAAATTCTTCATCCGGAAGTTGAACAGTGGTCGTAGTCAGTTCCGATGCCGATGAGCGGCTGTAGCGCTGAATAGCTATGGTTAAAATTTCTGTTGCTTTTTTTTCAATCTCTTCGCGCCTTTCGCCCATCATTTTTTTCACGTAATCCGCCAAATCCTGTTGATATTTTTGCTCAGCATCTTTCATTAACAATCCCTTAGCTTCTTCGGTCGAAAGCCCCGATACTCTCTCCAGCTCTTTTAAGATATTCGTTTTGAGCTGTTCAATGTGAGATTTAGCTTCGACTAATTTTTGAACATCCGCTTGGACGGCTTTTTCCCTCTCTTTGATTTCCAGAGACTCTTTTTCGAGAGTTTCCTCTTTTTTGAGCAAACGCTCTTCAACTCTATCAAGTTGATTTTTTCTCTCACGCTCATCGCGCTTGATATCCTCAAGGATTTGGGCGGCTTTTTGTTGCGCCTCTAAAACGACCTCTTTTGACTTGGCCTTTCCTTCATCAAGCTGACGATTAATTTTCCCTTCTAACGATGCGGCTCTTTTAGAAACAAGACTCTGCCTAACAAAGTAGCCGGCCGCAATGCCTACTACCAAGGCAATTCCAAGATACACAAAACTTATCGTATCCATAGGGTATACGGGCTTCTAGATTCTTCCCAACACCAAAAACAACAGGGACATTATCCGATACAATAGTGATATAAGAATTCATCCGAAGTCCAAATTAATTCAATTGCGTAATCTCATAATACTCTCAATTTTCTTTACCGTCAACTCGCTCAACGGCGGAGCGTTGTGTTATATTTAACACATGCGCAATACTGTCATCCTGATAGTTCTTGACGGCTGGGGCATTGGAGTCCAGGGAGAATCTAACCCCATCCACGTTGCCAAGCCAAAAAACATAGAATATATCAAGAATAATTTCCCCTCCGGAGCTTTGCAAGCCTCCGGAATTGCCGTCGGCCTCCCCTGGGGAGAAGAGGGAAACAGCGAGGTCGGCCACTTAACCATGGGAGCCGGAAAAATCATTTATCAACACTATCCCAGAATCAGCCTGACCGTTAGAAATGGCTCATTTTATTCAAATCCGACTGTTGATGCCGCCTTTGACCATGCCAAGAAAAACCATTCCAAGATAAATCTTGTCGGCTTGGTCGGCGAAGCTAATGTCCATTCCTCAATGGAACATCTTCAGGCATTAATTGACTTGGCAAACAAAAAAGGAGTTGATTATAAAATTCAAGTTATTACCGACGGCCGAGACAGTGGTCCTCAGTCAGCGTTTTCTCTCATAGAAAAATTACCACCGGAACACATCGGCAGCATCGCGGGACGGTTTTATGCCATGGACAGAGACAGGCGCTGGGACTTAACTCAAAGGGCTTACAATTGTCTAATTGGCAGCGCTTCAGTTATCGGATATCAAGACATTAAAGCCCACTTGCAGCAGGCGTACGATAAAGGCCTGAACGATGAATTTATAGTTCCGGTAATTATTGGAGAGGTTAAAAACGCCATTCAGGACAACGATTCGGTATTTTTCTTCAATTTCAGAGAAGACAGAATGCGCCAGTTGGTTGAAGGATTTGTTAATCCCGAGTTTTCCCAATATCCGTCTAAAAAATATGAAAACGTTATGTTCGCTTCAATGACGCAAATCAGAGAGGATTTTAAAGTGCCGGTCGCCTTCCCTCCCCAGCATGTGGATAATCCCATTGGGAAAATTTTAGCCGACAATTCCAAAACCCAGTTGAGGGTGGCCGAAACCCAAAAATATGCCCATGTTACATTTTTCTTTAACGGCCTGAGTGATATCACTTTCCCCAACGAATACCGGATATTGATTCCCTCAAGAATCATCCCTAAGCAGGACGAGGACCCGGAAATGATGGCTCCAGCCATAACCACCCGTTTAATTCAAGCGATAGAAGAAGAGGCCTTCGATTTTGTTCTGGTAAACTACGCCAATCCCGACATGGTCGCCCACACCGGAAATTTTAATGCTTGCCTAAAAACTATCGAGACAATAGACGAACAAATCGGAAAAATAGTTCAGTCGATTCTAAAACATAATGCCACCGCGATAATTACCTCGGACCATGGAAATATCGAACGGCTTTATAATCCCTTAACCGGAGAACCGGAGACCAAACACGACGCCAGTCCAGTGCCGATTTATCTGGTCGGAACCAAGTATTTAAAGCCCCAAAATCCGTTTGATGTTAAAGAGCGGGAGAGATTTACAATAGGCATGTTGGCTGACGTGGCGCCGACTATTTTGGAATTGATGGATTTACCAAAACATCCGGATATGACCGGAGAAAGTTTAATCAGGCACCTAACGTAATAAAAAACGGCCGATGGCCGTTTTTTAGAAAACCACTGATTGTTTTTTCCAAATATCAAGCAACCGATTGTATTTAACCGTTCTTTCCGGTTTTCCCGGAGATCCTGATTTGAGACCCCAGGCGCCGATGGCGTAAGCCAAGTCGGCGATAAAACTATCCATCGTTTCCCCGCTCCTGTGGCTGACGATTGTCCGCCAATTATTTTTATAGGCCAACTTAACAACGCTAATCGTTTCTGAAAGAGTTCCGATTTGATTTAACTTTATTAAAATAGCATTGCCCGATTTTTCATCGATCGCCTTTTTTAACCTCAGCGGATTGGTCGTTGTCAGATCATCCGTGACAACCAAGAGCTCGGGCAACTCTTTATGGAGAAGGGCAAAGTCCTCAAAAGCCTCTTCGTGATACGGATCTTCTAGGGAAACCAGCTCATATCTGTGGGCCAAATTATAGTAAAGAATTCCCAACTCTTCCGGAGTCCGCTCGCTTTTTTC
>Ga0315293_10006195_pt1 | contig 11220 bp, 9 predicted proteins | sample YL17G13_20_MG_FD_203071 | JGI IMG/M metagenome (GOLD analysis project Ga0315293, IMG submission 203071) | Sediment microbial communities from Yellowstone Lake, YNP, Wyoming, USA - YL17G13_20 | ecosystem: Environmental > Aquatic > Freshwater > Lake > Sediment | place: USA: Wyoming | collected... | reverse complement strand
CATACAGCCGAAAAAGGACTACGCGAAGGGCGTCCCGATTGTAGAGTTGCACCAGGGGAAGTGCCACCTTCTACAGATGGACTGCTGGGAAGACCCTGTGCACGAGACGGGGAGTACGTTTCCGACGTTGTTCCCCGAAGAACTCCTCAAGGAACTCCAAAAGACTCTTGGGGAACGATTCAATGGCCAGTACAGGAACGATCCCCTGGCTACGGGGACTAACCCGTTCAACCCCGACTGGTTCCGCCGGTGGGTGGTAGCGGAACTGCCCCCGGTCAGGAACACGATCATGCTGATCGACCCGAGCGGGAAGGCGAAGGTTGATTCAGACAACACGGGGATCGTGGTTATCCACCTGTCGTCCGACAAGAAGGGGTACATCGAGTACGGGAAGCGCCATCTGATTACCGACCGTGCGTTGGCTGATTGGATTATCTTCAATGCCCCCAAGTTTAAGCCGGATCAGATCGCCATCGAGGATAACAAGTACCGGGTCATCTTCGAGTTGCTGGAACTGATGATTCCTCAGTATCTACGATTAGGAAAGGTGGCCAAAGATGAAATTGAGTTTGTTAAATCGTTGCCATGTATTCTTATTGAAGTCGGCGCTCACGGTCGGCCTAAGCCTGTACGTATCAGGAATGTTACCGGGATGTTTGAAAACGGGTCTTTTCTCCTGCCTTATAAAGACGCAGAAGACCTTGAAGAAGAAATGATTCGTTACCCCTCGTTGAGGGATGACGTTATAGACGCATTAGCGTATGTGATGGATGTGTTAGCATTTCCTAGTCCTAGCGATCCCCCGAAAGTCGGGTCAGCACACTTATCAGCAGAGGCAAGGGAAGAGGCCGATTGGGACAGGATTAGAGAAGAAGACAAGGTTGGGGGCCGCGATAGGTTCGAGGACTCCGATTGTCTTTGGTAGGAGAAGATATGAGTGCAAATATGTTTCGTGCGACCATGAGGGCGTCGGCTGCGGTGACCGAGGCCAAGACGGAAGTTGGGGATTGGATTGATGTCGGGGACTTCAACGAATTGTATCTCTGGCTGGACGTGACCGCGTTTGCGGCCAGGGCTGACGAGACGCTGGATGTCACCATTGAACGGCAGGCGGACAACACTGCCGGGTACGTTTTGATCGAGACCTTCTCGCAGATTGCGAGCACGGGCGCTGCCTCAGCCGAGCAAAGCACCACGTCGCTCATCGGCGGGAGGATAAGATATCGTGCAATCACGGCGGGTACGTGGTCGAGCAAATCGCTCACGTATTCCATCAAGATGCAAGCAAAGTGTGCGTAAAGCCAGTGGCACAGAGCTACTTTACGCTAACAGGAGAATGATGTGCCTCATTTAAAAGGGATGGATATTGGTGGTTATGTTGAGATTGACCGAAAGGTTCGTTTCAAACAGCAGGTCCAAGCCACGCAGGACAACCCGATTGGCGATACGTATTATGTTCGGGACAATGGCCTGGACACTAATAACGGTAAGTCTGTCGAGAAGTGTTTTAAGACGCTGGCTTATGCGGTTCATCATGCCGCGGGCGATTGGGATGTTATCAAGGTCTTTGCCTCTAGCGCCGCTTCGCTGACGGCCATGTTGGAGACAGACATCCCGATTAAGATTACCCAGTGCGGACTGAAAATCCTGGGAAATATGACATCCCAGTACCAGTGGGGTTCTCCGTCCATTCATACGCACGCCACGACCACACTCTTTACGATTGCGGCCCACATGGTCGAGATCGCCGGGCTCGCCATCCATCATCAAGGTGCCGGTACGTCCATCGAGATCGCCCCGGACTCTAAGAGTTTCCATGGATGGAGAAATCACATCCATCACTGCTATTTCGGCGGGAACGACACCGCCCTGACCGCTATCGCGGTTGGTGGGGTTGGCACCGACGCGCCCTGCACGGTCATTGAGGATTGTTATTTCCAGGGATTCATGACCTCTTCCATCGCCGCTAATTGCGGTTATGGCAGCACCATTCAGCGCTGTAACTTTGTTGTCCCGGCCGCTTCCAAGGGGATTGATTATATTCCCGATGGCACGAGCCGCCCCTTCGGATGGATTTTGGGCAACAGGTTCACTACCCCTGATAGTTCGGCTGCCTACGGCATCTATGTTCGGAACACCCCTACGGCGGGCTACCTGTTCATTGACGGAAACAGTTTCAACAACTTCAATACCGGTTACGATATGAGCAAGCACGACGGATACCTTGGTGTTAACTACATTAACGGTGTCCTGAGAACGACTTAACGATTCCAGGTATAGCAATAGGGGAGGGGACATCCCCTCCCCTTCTTTCTAGGAGGACAACATGGCTGATGGATATAAACTGTGGAAGGCGTGCCCAACGTGCAAGGGCGCTGGCGTCCAGGCGCTGCCGAACAACACAGGGGTTCTTGTGGATAGGACATGCCCAGAGTGCCTGGGCCAAAAGTATTTCCTATGGGGATGGTGTTCGGTAGACACCTTCACGCTCCCTGACGTACCGGAATAAGGAGAAACAATGCTATACGGAGTGGGTGGGTTTTTACTGATTTTCATCTGGCATATCGTCCGGGAGCTACAGCACCGCGCCGATATGACCAGGATGCTTAACCGGATTATGTCTAAGAACTATTCCGAGTTTGAATACTACGACAAGAAATGGAAGGCCGACTTGTCAGAGGTAGAGAAGATGCGCACTGAAGAGCGCGGGTCCCGAGAAGAGGCAAGGTCTGAGACGCCCGAGGCCGTTACGGAAGACGTGGCCGTAGATAACTTTATCAAGGCGTATGAGGAAGACTGGCGCCCTTCTGACATCAACATGGAAGAGGCTAAGAAACAGGCTAAAGAGAGGGCGTAATGCGCTTTAAGGATATTGAAAAGAAGATTGTTGACGGCCAGAAACTCACCGAGGAAGAGCGTGAGTTCTCCGTCAATAAAGTCGGGGACTACTGGGATAATCACCCGGATGTAGTGAACCGGTACCCGCGGTGGCGTAAGTACATCGCGTGGGTCGCCGGGTATCAGTTGTACGATTATAACAAGGCAGCCAAGCGATTGGTCGAGGTTCCCGTAGACCGGGAACGCAAACTGATCATCAACAAGCTGAAGCCTTATGTCCGAACCCTGCTTTCAAAGCTGACGGCTGACGTGCCCCAGATGAGCATCATCCCCAACACGACCGAGGACAACGACATTCGTGCGGCAAGGGTTGGAGACAAAGTTATAGAAGGGCTGTCAGAGAAACTAGGGTTCGATCAGACCATGGCGAACGTGAAGCTGTGGACGATTATCTGCAACCGGGCGTTCCTACGGGTGTTCTGGAATAAAGATGACAAGGGGGTCGTTGGATACAAGGCCCCGGAGAAGGTTCTTGGCGATGGCGTTGTCCCCGGCCCCGAGGAACTTGCCGGGACTGCCGAACCCTCTCCAGATGCCCCAGAGACTGAGCCGGTCACCGAGGAAGGCGACATCGGCATCGAGTGCATCAGCCCGTTCAACTGCCGCGTGGACCCGCTGTACTTTGACCGGGACAAGTGGCGGTGGTTCATCTTCGGTGACGAAGTAGATGCGGAAGACCTGGAAGACGAGTACAACCTGAAACGTGGCGTCCTCAAGGAACAGGGCGACACAATGGAACGGGCCTACGACCTTGAGTCCCACGACGAACTGGAACTTCAGGTGGGTGATCCTGCCAAGGACGAGAAGGTCATGGGGCGCACGGTTGTCAAAAAGTACTTCTATACCCCCAAGATTTACATGATCCTCGCCGGGACCAAGGTATTGGAATACGGACCCAACGAGGACGGAGAAATCCCGTTCTTCGCTATTGAGGACCGACTAATCCCCATAAGCAACTACGAGAAAGAGTTTACCTATAACGAGAGCCTAGTCAAGGATGCCATCCCTCTGCAGAGGGAAATCAACCGGCAAGCCGCGATTATGAGTCTAGCCTTGGACAGGGCGTCAAAACTGAAGATTCTGACGCCCCTAGGCTCTCTGATGTCTAAGAAACAGTGGGTGAACGACTACGGGGTCTTCATCGACTACAACCGTAACGCCGGGGACCCGTATCAGATGAAACTGGACCCGTTCCCCGTTGAGATGCCCGCCTACAAGAATAGCCTTGAAGCGGATATGCAAAGCACCATGAGTCTCGGCCCGGCATCATTCGGGCAACTCCCTGAGAGAGCCAGCCATGCGTCGGGTTCTCTAGTGAATCTATTGCTTGAGCAGGATGATGTCATCCTAAACCCGCTGCTCAACCACATCAACCATGTCATTGGCGAGGCGTGGAGCCTGGCCATGCGGTTGGTGCAGAAGAACTATGCGGTGAGTCGGCTTATCAAGACGGTAGGTGACGACTCTGGTGAAGATGTCATGAAGTTCCACGGCGCCCAGTTGAAGGGCAACACGGATGTACGCGTTGTGTCCCAGGCCGGGCTGCCCAGGAGCAGGGCTCTTCGCATTGAGTATCTTATGAAGCTCCGCGAGGTTGGGTTGCTGAAAGATGACCGCAGCACCCTTGAGATGCTGGAGTTTGGGAATGCGGATAAGATATTCAAGGACGAGATGGTACACGAGAAGAAGGCTTCTCGGGAAAACAGCATCATCTTTAACGACCCGGCCATCGAGGCACAAGGGACTGTTGGGTGGGTATACCCCTACGAGGACCACGCGGCCCACTTGAAGATTCACTGGCGGGAACGCCTGGGCGTCCGCTATGAACAGTTAAACGATAACCAAAAAGCTGCCTTGGATACGCATATCGAGGCGCATATTGCACAGGTGAGGGCTCAGATGCCCCCGCCACCCGTGCCACCGGGCAATGAACCGGGCGGAGGGACCCCTGCGGGGCAACCAACTCCACCGGAGACGCCTCAGCCGGGGATGTAACGAGGATTTATTATGGGAAACGACTTCGACTACGACGAGAATCAGGCTAAGCTGAATCCACCGTCGGACGAGAAGGAAGACGACGCAGAAGAGACAGAGGAAGAGAGCACCGACGAGTTCGAGATGGATGATTACGATCCCTCGGAGGATCACGACGAGGACCCGGAGGACGAGGAAGAGCCGCCTGCTGAGAAAGTTGAGCCGGAGGTTAAGCCTACCGAAGTTAAGCCGGAGCCGACTCCGACGCTTACGCCGGTACAGGCAGAAGCCATTAAGGCAGAGGCAATTAAGTTGGTTGGTGAAGATGCGGTGCTCACGATTAAGGGCGTTGAAAGAAAGCTCAAGGACTTTTCTCCACAGGAGATCGTCATTGGGCTTCAGAAAGGCGTCCGGGCGGACCAGATTTTCAACGAATTATCTGTTGACCGCCGAAAGCTAGAAGAGGAAAGGGCATTAGTTGAGAGAGGAGCGGTTGTAATCCAGGATTACCTGGAGAAGATCAACTCCGGTCAAGTCGCAAACGCGGCGTCTCATCAGGGACCACCCGCAGAATTGCTGAGGATTACCGAAGATGACACCGAGGAAACCGTCCAACTCAAACAGGTAGTTGCGGCCCAGGCCCAGAGGCTTGGACACATCGAGGGTGCGTTCCGCAACACTGCTAGCGAAGCCAAACTCAAAGGGTTGGTCGATGAGGTACGGTCCTTCGACAAGGACTATCCCATGGCCAGTGTGGACGAGGCCATTGCGGTCAAGTTGGCCAGGCCAGACATCAACACCGAAGACCTAATGAGAGCGGGGCATAACTACTATTCGTCGGAGGCCCACGGGAGGGCGGTCATGGCGGCCAACCCTACGTTTAAACGGGCGTATGACGATGAGGTTATTAAGCAGTACCTAGCCCGAAAGCAGCCTTCAAAAAGCATTACTGGGACTAAATCCAGCTCTTCAGGCTCGAAAAAGTTATCCGAATCGGCAAAGAAACCAATTCGGGACTTCAAAGGTGCCGATGCTGGCGCCAAAGCCTACATTAGAGAACTGATGAGGACCGGCAACACATCGGATTAGCGAGAAATTAAAGTGGCTGGACAGGAATTTCAATACATTCAGGACATCCTGAAAGAGTTTTATGCACCTGCTATCGTAAACCAGGTGTATCACAAGGCCCCTCTGTGGGCGCAGATCGAGAAGAAGGAAACGTCTATGCAGGGCAAACGGGTAACCATCCCTGTGCAGACTGCCTTCACTGAGTCCGTTGGCGCTCGGAAAGCCAATGACTACTCTCTGCCCACGGCTGGTCGGAATACCTTCGATCAGGCGTACATCTACATGAAGCGCAATTACGGGCGCATTCAGGTAGACGGATTCTCCATTGAGTCCGCGCAGGGGAAGGGCGGTTGGGTGGACATCGTTAGCTCTGAGACCAAGGGTGTGTCGAATGCGTTTGCGATGGACATCGACCGGCAGTGCATGGGCCGCGGCGATGGCGTCATCGGTCACGTTGCTAGCGTTAGCACCACTGCCGTCACCGTAGACAACCCCCTCGGCATCGTTGCCGACACCAGCAACGTTGCTAAGTGGTTCAGGGTTGGTCAGGTTCTCGACATTTACAATGGCGCTTCTGTTGTTTATGGTGGGGCCACGGCTCTTACGGTAGAGTCGATTTCCGGCGCAGTTGTGACGATGGCGTCTACTGCCGCCTCCGCTTCGGATGGTCACACCATTCGCAGAACTCTTACTTACGGCACTACCGAGGCCACGGCTGGCGAGATGATGGGCATCGACGGCATCATCGACTCCGCTGACACGGACCTTGGCGACTTTGAAGGCATCGACCGTACCGCCAACGAAATTTGGCAGGCTTACGAATCCTCGACTTCTACTGTTGTTTCAGAAACTGCTATTCAGGAAGCCCTCGATGCTATCGACCAGAGAACGGATGGAGAAGCCGTTGACCTGATGCTCACCACCTACGCGATCCGCAACAAGCTCATTGATCTCATCAGGGCGGATCGGCAGATTGATACGATGGACCTCAAGGCTGGATGGAAGGCCATCAAGTACGTCGGCGGGGCCGCGGGCGAAATCCCGATCATGGTTCACAAGAACTGCCCCCTCGGCTACATTTACTTTATTGCGCTTCCGCACCTGAAGTTCTACACCTTGCGCAAGCTCGTGTGGGACAATAAGGGCGGCGGGGTGGTAAAGCCCGTGGCTGGCTACGACGCCTACGAGGCGTGGTTCAAAATGTACGCCAACCTCGGCTGCGACTGCTCCAATAGCATGGGGAAGCTCACCGCCGTTACCACGGCGTAGACCCATTCTATATAGTTTTTCTCAGGCTGGGGGCGGGAAACCGCCCCCGGTCACTTTTAAGGAGGATAGATGAGTTGGTTCGATAGAGAACTCAAGTTGATTTGCGAAGATTACTTCGCTATGTATAACCCGCTGAAGCGGAGATGGGAAGTTCGCAGGAACACCTTCCGCTTGCCTCGTCTCAAGAACTGGGGAGCACTAGACCGATTGTGGTTCAGCACGTTCGTCCGCTCATGCAAACACAAAGAACCCGTATCGGATGACCTGTACATGCTGCGCAGGGGCCTGTATAACGCGAGGCATGCGAAGATGTTGCTTCGTCAGATAGACGAGGCCAACAGGACTCAGGAGATTGCCAATGACGCTGAGAACACGTACCAACACAGAGCCGCGGCCAAGTCTATATGGCATCACGCTTTAGAGCCAACGGTCTTTATCCATAGGGATTAATATGATAACATCTGCAAATGTCACCTCGTTTGTCCGAAGTCTCATCGGAGAGGCCACCGCGAAGTGGTGGACCGACGCCGAGATTACTCTATATGTTCAGTTTGCGATGTCCCGGGTTCAGGGAGAGTTTTACCCGTGGATGTGGGACATCAAAAAAACCTATACCACCCTGACTTTCGTAGCCGGGGTAGCTTCTTTGCCATCAGACTGTTTCAAGGTTTCGCATGTCAATGACTCTGAGGGCCACAAGATTCGCGGCACGATAGGAGAAAACGAATACTTCAAATATACGAACGATACCTCGGCCCCGACCACTCATATTGTGTGGTACATGAAGGCCGCAGACGAAGTGACCGATTTCCCCGACTCCATGCGTGCCCTCGTAGCTGTGGAAGCCGCCATGCTGGCTCGGGGGAAGAATAAAGAGATAACCGCGGACTTGTTTGAAATGCAGAAGATGTTCAGGCAGGCCGCCACGGTTGATTTGTCCATGACGACAGTAGGCCAAATCCAGGAAATGCAGGACTTTTCCGAGGAAAGGTCATTTGCCGATGGGGCATGGATGTTTGACGACGGGAAAATCCGTCTTCTTCAGAGTACGACCAATGCTTAGGGCAGCTCCCAGCGTATTCAATCTCGATAACTTCTATATGGGATTGGACTGGACTGCGCACCCCTCCAAGGTAGAGGTTGGTTGGCTTGTAGATGCCAAGAACTTCAGCCTAAACTCCTACAGGGCGTTGGAGAAACGAGCCGGATGTGCCCTGCTGCGTTCTGTGGCATTCAATAGCGGGGCGGCCATTAAGTCTATCTATGAGTACAAGGCCCCCGGCGACGCGGCCCTGTCGTTCCCGGCAACCAATTTTCTTCTTGTCAGCAGCGGTACGAAGCTGGGGTACTGGGGCGGCGTTGCTGGCGAAGAGTGGGAGCCGATTGCTTCCGGCTTAACTGATGGACTAAGGATGAGCTTTGCAACCCATGACGGGTATTGCTATTGTGTCAATGGAACCGACCCCAACTTCAAGATTTTCAATACCACCAAGGTAGACGTCGTTGGATTGCAGCCTCCGGCTACGGCCCCCACCGTGTTGGCAACGGGCGCTGGGTTCACGGGCACGTATAAGTATGTTTACGCTTTTGTGCGGGAAACATTCCCGGCTTTAATTGGGAACTACTCTCCTGCCAGCAATGATGTTACCGTGGCAAATCAAGGGGTAGCATTAACTGGGTCCTACAGTGACGACCCTCAAGTAGATCATATCGCCATATTCAGAACCCTGAACATGGGCACTGGGGATACGGACTCTAACCAGTATTTCCAGGTTATTCGCATAGCCAATGACCACACCGTAAACAACACATTAACAAAGGCTTACGTAGGCAGCGGACTGGACGACTTGGGAACGATTGCCAATACGTTGGACTCAACTGTCAATCTCCGCGTACAGGTCATGACCGCTAAAGCCGTGACGGTTACCGCCGCTTTCAAGGGAAGCGGGTTGAATGATTTGCATACTCCGGCTAACACCGTTGATAACACGGTGAACCTGATCATCAAATGCGTGAGCCTGGCCGGGGGAACGATTAATCATTACAAGGTATCGCCCGACGGAGGGTTGACGTACCCTGGCGTTGGGCAAGACATGAGTACCGGGACCTGCACGTACGGGAATACCACCTGGCATTGGAACTCTACTGCGGGGCATGTTGTAGGAGACACCTGGACTCTCTCCAAGGTTGGGGACACGTACGCAGTGTCTGAAGACGAGGGTTCGACGTGGGGACCCAACACAAATATGCTATTGACCGCGAACACGTGGAAAAATACCACCTGGAACTTTGCCGCGGTGACTGGGCATACTGCCAACGGCTACTGGACGATTAAGACCACGAGTGCTTCTGACTGGGCGTATACCGATACCAAGGAAGACAACGACCTGACCCTGTTGGCGACTAACGACAATACCCCTCCCCCCAAATCCAAGTTCATTATTCTGCACAAGAACAGGATGTTCTATGCTAATTGCCCCGCTGAAAAAGACGGGGCTTCACTGTTCATGTTTAGTGCTCCGAGTGCCCCGGAACGCGTACCGTCTACCAACTATCAATACTTCGATAAGGCGGACGGGAACCCAATCACCGGGATCGCCTCTCTACCAGAATCCCTAATTGTATTCAAGAAGAATAAGATCGCCGTCATGGAAGGCGACTTCGTAGAGTGGTATACGATTTCCAACGGGATTGGCTGTATCGCCCCGTGGGCCATTGTTCCAGTTGGCGGGAAGGTATACTTTATCTCAGAGGAAGGGTGGAAGGCCACTGACGGCAGAACGGTATTCGACGTAGGGAAGAAACTGCAGGCCATCAACCGAGCGCAGTATTTGACCACGGCAGCTGCGGCAGAATATACGGCCATATATTATCCAGAGAAGTTCCAGTTGCAGTTCAACCTATACCATGCTACTTATAATAACATAGTTCTTGTCGCGCATCTGCTGGAATCTCTTTACCAGGATTCTGGCGAACAGGTAGTCGCGGGAAGTAATTTCATTGGGTATACATATCACGAATATGATAACCACGTGTTCACCACCCTTGGATGGTACACAGACGCTAACGGGATTACTCGTCCCGTTGCTGGCTCTTCCACCGGGTTCCTGTACCTATTAGATTCAGGCACTCAGGACGAGGGGAACAACGTCGCCGTGAGGATGGAGACCGGGTGGTACAACTTCGGAGCCCCGGAGAGTCTTACCATGACCATGCGGGGCATTAACGTGTCCTACGCGTCCAGCGTTACGTCCGGCTCGGGCGTTGCCCGGCTGTACTACGACGTAGACTTTGTTACTGGCACGGATTACGTGTCGTTGACCAAGGGCGGGGCCATGGGGACCACATACCCGTTCACGAACTCACCCTACACAGGGGTCGATGGCGTAGTGTCCGAGAACCTTGATGTTGTGGACACCATGGTTGGAAAGAAATTTAGGTTCATCCTAACAGATACGTCTGCCAATAGATTCACCCTGTTATCTGTTAATCCATACTTCAGGATTGAGGGAAGACGTTAATGTCCCTAGAACACGTTGTCTTAAAGTCTCGGTTCCCGGACAAGCAATTGACCGTGGTATTGGAGGACTTTAAGAAGGCGATTAATCATCTCGTTGATGTCGAGAATGATCGAAGCCCTGCGATTACCACTGCCCACGACGTTCTAGTTCAACATTATGACTGTTATTGGAAGCCGTCTGACAACGCGGCAGATATCTATCGGCCTACCGGGTATGTTACTATCGGCGGGGAGTCGCAGAAAACGGACAAGTTGCGTGTCATTGGCGGCCTCGGCATCTACGACAGCGCCGCTGCCCCCTATCTGCGCTTGACCAATGCCTCCGATACTGCCCGAGACCCAGTTATGCAGTTCGCAGTCGGCGCGACGCCTGTGACTGGATTTACGTTAGGGGTTGACCACTCGTGGTCTATCCCAGGAACCGGGTATGACTTAACCTTGTGCTCTGGTTCGTCGTTAATAGAGACCTATGCTTCAGACGGAACGGCCTC
>Ga0315293_10006194_pt1 | contig 11220 bp, 26 predicted proteins | sample YL17G13_20_MG_FD_203071 | JGI IMG/M metagenome (GOLD analysis project Ga0315293, IMG submission 203071) | Sediment microbial communities from Yellowstone Lake, YNP, Wyoming, USA - YL17G13_20 | ecosystem: Environmental > Aquatic > Freshwater > Lake > Sediment | place: USA: Wyoming | collected... | reverse complement strand
AGCGAGTTACAAAATAACTCTTATGCGACTCAAAACAGCATAAAGAGTTATTTTCAAGGCTTTGAGTATAAAAAAAACGCCGGATATTATGCGACCCCTTTGCGGGGCCGACTTTGGAGCTTATTGATCGGATAAGCATAAAATCCTTTTACTCCAAAAAAAAGGGCTTGTCAAGCGTTTCTTTAAAAAAGATAAGCCCTGGTTTGCCCCAGGACGGACGATCTCAAGCACCCTGGGGCATCAGCCTGGGCTACTTTCGCCGGCGCAGCAGGAAGAAGGCCAGGAGCCCTGCGCCGGCGATCCCGGCGAAGATCCACGGATTCAACCCGGCCGTAGCCGCCGCCGTCGCCACCTTGTAGCCGGCCGGCGGGGAGCTCGGCGCCAGCGTTCCGTCCGGGGCCGCGTCGTCCTTATTCCGGATGATGGCCACGACCAGGCCGGAGTCCGTATAAGTCTTGGCGACCGGATTGACCTGAGAGGGATGGCCGTCCAGGACAAAACGCCAGGCCCCCGCGCCCGGCTCCCAGTAGTAAAGATGATAATGCTTTTTGGACGAGAAAAGGCCGGTCACAGCGCCGACGACAGCACCGCCAATCGCGCCGACGACGTTCCCCACGACGGGGACGGCCGTCCCCAGGGCCGCGCCGGCAGCCGCACCCTGGACGATCTTCCCGGCCACGTCAAGCCTCAGCGCCGCTTGCGGGACTTGCGGAACCGGCCGTTTTTACACCGAGCCGGCAGCCGCTTCCGCGTCCGTCGTTTTCTTCGGGCCATCTTGGACCTCCTCAAAAGCTTATTTTCATCAGCCGTCGAAATCGCCCAAGCAATCCTATGCGTCATCATCCACCGATCGGCGCTGGGAGATCGAATCCCTTCGCCACGATTTTTACATGCGCGAGCTCGTAGCCGAGCCCGATCAAAACCTTCCGAGCCTTCTTACAGCGCCGCGCCGAGCTGCCGGCCGGGTTCCGATTCGTCCACCGCGTCCCATCCCACAGCAGAACGCAATACGGCGCTTTTTTCAGGAACCGGGACTCCGTTAAAATCGGCCCGATCAGCGCGCCGAGCAATTTGTCGATCATCAGCGGACCTCAAATCTGCATCGCATAGCTCGACCCGTTCGCCCCGGCCGCTCCGCCGTTCCCGCCGGCTCCCGCCGCGCCGCCCGTCACCGTCCGCGTTCCGAGAAGCGTCGCCGTCCGGTAAAGAATTATGATCGTTCCGCCGCCACCGCCGCCGCCGTTCCCGGAGAAATTCCCGCCCCCGCCGTTTATCCCCTTCCCGCCCGCGCCACCGAGGGCCAGGATCGAACCGACGTTATTGATGACGAAAGCATAAATCAAAACAACCCCGCCACCCGCGCCGCCACCGCCGCCACCGAGCTGGTCATCGCCAGCGCCCAGGCCCGCGCCGCCCGCGCCGCCGTCTGCACCACTAAAAACCGCAGGCCATCCGCCAGCGCCCCCTCCAGGAACCGCTCCATGGGCGCCTCCACCGCCTCCGCCGCCACCAGCCTTCAAATGGAAAGAGCTATAATACGTCGACACGTTCGCCCCAGCCCCCGCCCCTCCCGCAGCATTGACTACGCCACTCGCTGCAACACTTCCACCGGCACCTCCGGGGCTGGGGTGAATCACATAATCCCTCGCCGAATTATATTGATACGGCGCGACCCCGGCCGTGCCCCCGGTCCCGATCGGGAACCCCACGCCGTTACCGCCCGCGCCGCCGCTACAATCGATCGTCCCGTTATTGAGAAGCGTTCCCCGAACCCGAGGAATAAAACCGGCCAGCGAAAGCACGACCCCGCCGTTGACCGTCAGGTTGTTGTAGGACATATCGCGGGCGAGCGTCGTATTGACCGCGATCACCACGTCTCCATCGGAGCCGTCCCCGAAGCCCGCGATCGGCTGATGAATCAGCGCCGTATCCGGGTCAAGCAGCCCGCCGTCGCCGCCGGCGAGATGACCGTGATCGCGGAGAACCCCGCCCGAACCGAGCCCGAGCTGATATCCTTGCGCCATTTCTTTAGCCCTGGCCCTCGAGCTCGAACACGAAGGCGATCCCGACACGACAAGCCGCGCCGGTTTCCTGCGTCGCCCGGATCTCGAGATACGAGCCGCCCGGGATCTCGCGCTCCTCGATCGGCGCCGGAGCCGCACCGAAACCCATCTGATTCCGGAGATTCGCGAAGCCGGGGAGCACCGCGCCGTTAACGAGAAAATCCCAACGGAGAAGGCCCCAGTTTCCGGGGACGTTCAGCTCGTTCCCGAATTTCTTGAAGCGCATGACCATTCGGGACGGGACCCAAAAATCCCACAGAAGGATTATGCTCCCGGCTGGGGCCGCCAAGTCGTTCGAGGCGCTAACGGGGATCTGCTTAACGCGAGTTCTTGTATTCATCATAGGCCGCCTTTATCTTATTCACATGAGGCCAATTCCGCCTGCCCTTATTGAGATAGCCGTTCTCGCCGACGTTCTCCATGTGGAGCGCGATGTCAACACCATACTTATCGGCCCAGCGGTCGAAATTCCACGTCCCGCAGTTGATATTATTTTCCGGCACCTTGAGCCAGGCGATCTCCGCGGCCGTGGCGTGACGGTAATCCTTCACCCGCCCGAAATCCTCAGCGACGGCCAGCTGGACCTGCATCAGTCCATAACTCGAGTCGTAATCGAGGCCGGGATCCTCCGGATTTTCCGCGTTCGGATCGAAATCACTTTCGACCTTGACGATGGCCGCGATGAGGTCCGCAGGCTCGCCGTATTTTTCGCCGAAGCGAACGATCAGATCCTCATAAGGATACTTGGCCGGCCGCGTAACCACTTTAGAACCGGATCCCTGCGCGGCCCCGGCCCTTTTCGGCAGAAGGGCCAGGAGAAGGATCAGGCCCAGGACGAAAATCCCCGCAACCGCAGCGCCAGGAGCCATCTCAGCTCTCCTTCCGACAATTAAAGCCGTTCTCTATTTTCGTCTCGAGCTTCGTTATCCGATGCTCCAACCTAAGGAGGAAAGGGATAGCGACCAACACGAGGAGATTCAGGAGGGGCAAATATTCGCTCATTTCAAAACCTTTGCGAATTTAAGCGCGAAATAAACACACATCAGAACGACGAGAAGCAACAGGATCCGGGGCAGATTGTCCAGCAAGAACTGAACGATCTTCGCCGCCCCGTCGACTATGGCCTTGACCGGCCCGGCGCCTTGCTTCATGCCGGATTGCTTCAACGCCTCGTCGATTTCCACGGCCGTCCGGCCTTCCGCGGCCATCTTCCTCGTCTGGTATTCGATCGTCGCGTTAGCCGGATCCGCGAGAAACTTCAGCGGGTCAGAAAAGAAGGCGCCGATCGAAGCGCCGATCGACTTGAACATTATTTTTTCCTAAAGACCAGCACCAGGACCAGAGTCGCGGCTCCGGCGAGAGCATAGGGAAGCCACTTCAACCCAGCCAGCGCCGAGAAGCCCCCGGCCGACTTAGCCGTGTCCGATTGCGGCGCCGCAGCCGTTTTCTTAGTCGTCAGCGTATTCGTCAGATACTCCATCCCGGCGTTAGCCAACCGTTCGCCCCAAGCCTTGAACCAGTCCAGCGAACCAGCCTTTGCGGTTACTTCAGCCATGTTAACCTCGACTTCCAAACTAAGATCAGGACCAACGCGACGGCGCCGCCTAAAAAGATCAGCTTCCTGACGCGCTGCTCGTATTTTTCAGAGCCGAGGTCCACGACGGCCCGGACCAGCGGCCCGAAATTGAGCGCCATTTTATTTTTTCCTAAAAATAAGGAATAGCGCCGCGACCGCCACCGCGACGAGCGCAAGTTTTATCCGGTTTCTCCGTTTCGCCTCCTCGACGGCGTCGGCTATCGGCGTCAGATTTATGAAGGGTATGCCAAACATCTCAAACCTCTTTTTCCCGTTCGTTTTCAGCCAAGGAAATCGGCGACGAGGCAAAGAGCGCGGTCAGCTGAGCCGTTGGAAGCGGGAGAGCCGTCAAGGGCGTCGGCGCCCCATCCATCACGAAATCCGGGAGCCTATCAACCAACGGCCGTTCATTTACCAAAAGTCCTGTCGCCAGACCCGTTGGATTAAAAACACTCCCACCCTGGGCCGGCAGCTTCGCGCCGGTCAGCTTAGAAAAAAAGGCGTTGACCGGCTTAAAGAGATTATCGATTAAACCAGTCAACGCCTTAAACATCGAATCCCCGCGATCACTCGCGCAGCTTCCGGATACCCCAGACCAGGAGGTCCGTCTCATCCGTCGCCGTCGCGTTTATCCACTCGAGCCGGGCGATGAGCTTCGCCGCATAAGCCTCGTTGATCGAGCCGTTCTCGACGAACGAATGAGGGTATTCCCCGAGCTGGCTGATGGGCGACGTGACGTCGGCGGCGTGGCGGTTGTAGTCCTCGTTCGGCCAGATATAACGCTCGTGCTGGAAGGACAGGTCCAGGATCCCGTTCAGATACCGATGGCCGATATCAGCGAAGGAAACCTGGGTGACGTGATCGTTCCCGATCGAGGCCAGGGCCCCGACCCAGGGGATCCCGGAAGCGCCATGATTGTAGAGCAGGAAGCCCATGAGGGCCAGATCCGGCGCAGCCTCGAGATCCCAGAACGTCTGGACGTCGGCATGGAGCATCGGATAGGTCCGCATATAGGAATGATAAATCGCGGCGGCCGACTTCGGATCCGGAAGGCCGTCCTGATTCAGACCAACGGAAGCCCGCGTCCCGATGATCTCGATCCCGATCGTGACGGCCACGGTCCCCGTGCCGGCCACGCTCAGGAAGTCCAGGATCGTCCCGCAAGCGATCTCGAGCGTCATGCTGTTGAGCCGCTTCGTCTCGACGATCGTATCCTCCGGCCGTCGCAGGAAGGGATACGTCACCGGAAGGTCCAGGACGGCACGGAAAACGCCACCGGCGAGAAGCACCGGGTCGTAATGCGGCGCGGCCTTGTCCCAGTTCCATCCGGCGCGGAGCAGCGCCAAACCGGGCACAGCCTGGAAATAGGTCTCGTCGCGGTTATTCCGCAGCGTGACGCCCTTGAGATAGTTGTAGCAGCCGGTCGTGTTGGGCGTCGTGTTCGTCCCTGCGACAACGGTGGCGCAGAGAAGAAGCCGGATCTTCGTTATCCCCAGGCCGTCCATGGGGAATCGATCGAAGGTGAAGATCCCGCCGTTCGGCATGGGCGAAGCGGTCAGGATCGTCCGTTTTTCTTTTGGATAAAAAGCCATGATAAACCTCCTTACCTTTCCTCAGGTTTTCTCGTTACCCGGATCGTCATGCGCCGAGGACGAACTTCCTCAGAGCATCGACCTTGCCGACGATCAGCATGACCACGAAGGCCACGGCTGCGATCGTCAGGATCTTCTTCATGTTTTCGTTCAGGATCGCCATAAAAGAACCTCCTCAAAAAAATAAAGGCCCGAGCTCGAGCTCAGGCCGTAGGTCCGGATTTCGTGATGGCCGCCCGGATCGTAGCGACGAGCGCCGCGATCCCCTCGACCTTGATAAGCGCGAAGAGCGCCACGATCGAGAAGTCCCCCGCCGCCAGAAAATTGACCAGGGCGGTCAGGGCTCCGAGAGCGACCAGGATGTAAGTCTTTTTCCCCTGAAGCCACTTGACCATAGTTTACCTCCGACTGTCCCTTATTTAAGACACATTACACCTCCAACATAATCCAAAAAATTGAATTGTCAAGCTAAATGATTGAAAACAAAGAGGTTTAAATAAAAGGATAAAAGTTTTTTAACCAGGGAAAGTTCGAAATCAGGCGTTTAAAATAATATATTGAAAATCGGCCAAAAGCTGGACATTGATCGCATTTTCCTCACCCCAGCGGTCGTTTATGACCTTTAAATCAGCCGGCTCCGTCGTCTGGAAGAACCAGAACTCCTCCATCAAGCGCCGGATCCGGGGGGGAACGTCGACCAGGGCCTGACCGACACAGATGAACTCGATACCGCGATGACGGCTGAGCCTGAAAAGCTTTACGAATTTCGTCAGAAGCCAGCCGGGAACCTCTCCCGGCTGCGTGTAGAGGTGGACCTCATCGAACACAACCAGAGTCCTCTCCCTTTGGGCCGCATACTTCCAGACGACATCAAGGAAAAAGCTCAGGTTCTCGACTTGGCCATACGGGAAAACAGTCGGCCCCTCGAGGTTCTGATACTCCCCGAAATAATCAAGAATGAATACCTGAGCCCGTTGCGCCGCCGCCTCCCTGATCGCCTGATAGACCAGGCTCGTCTTTCCCCGGCCCAACTTTCCCGTCACCAGGACGCGCCTTAGCCGCTGCTTCATTTTTCTGCACCTTTTTAGAATCCGCAATCGCCTTGGCCCTCGAATAGCCGGCGACAAAAAGATGGAATCCGAGGACGATCGCGCTACTGGCGATTTTTTCCAGCCCGTTGTCGATCAAAAAATCAGAGAACGGCTCGGCCATCTCCTCCACCTCGTCCTCGGTCAGCGGCAGCGCCGCGGGATAAGCGATATGGAGACACTTGAAGGGCAACTTCAAAAGCCCACCGGCGACCCGCGGATTAACCCCGACCTCAGAAGCTTGGGAGATCGTCCCAGAACGACCCTCGAGGCTTAGGCTCTCCGGGCTTCCCAGACTTGCCTTTTTCCCCGCCTCGATCTCGAACGGGCTCAAGCGCCCCACCGTGTCCGCCAACCTTGGACGCGGGCTCCCCTTTTGCATCGGGGACGTTTTTTGGGCCTTTTCCGGACTTGCCTTTTTTTCCAGGCTTCGGTTTTTCATTCTTTCCCTCAATTCGACCGTTTTTAGCTGGATCAACAGGAGGAGAAGCAACGGTATGGACCGGAGCAGCTCCCACAGGATCCACAGCTGGCTTAGGCGCTTCAACCTTAACCCTCTTTAGCGTCAGCTCTTTTTTCTTCAAGCTCGAACTCCCCTTTCACATAAGCCGTGAGGAAGGCGTTCGCCACGGCCCGGACAGTCACCCGCTCCCGGAGCACCCGGAGCTTGAAACGACGATAGAGCTCCGGGGGGACGTGAAAATTCATCATTTTCAGGCCCTGATTCCGGCCTTCAAGACGTTTCTTTTTCTTTTGCAACATTCTCCACCCCTTTCCGATAATCAAAAAGACTTGAATCTTCGTTAGCATAAAGAGGCGCCCCGTCCGACGCCAGCATGTAAAGACGCTTTCCCGGTGGCGGATCAATCACGAATTTTGATCTAATTCCATGCTTTTTTCTGAGTTTTTCGTCCTCAAAAGCCTTCATCGAAGCCTCCTTTTACCGAAAAACCTTTTATTTTCCGTTTTCTCGGGGGAAAACGATGTTGTAATAAGGTCAAGTTAAGGCGGGGGGAAGCCCCCCGCACCCCCCGAGGAATCAGACTTTGAAGGGATGCCGGGGAGGGACGGGCCTGGCCTGGTAGCCGGACACCCGGAGCCCTCCCCAGCATCGAGGATGAAGGAAGAAGGGCACGCGCCCTCCCCGTATATCCCCTGATCCCGGAGTCTGAAGCCGGGGGACAGGCAAAACAACCTCGTAGGATTGCGTAGGACGGGCGATCTCGAGCCGGATGAGCCCCTGGGTGGGGGGCCTCGAGAGCCCTTGCCCCTGAAAGAACGGCACGGTTTAGATCTAAAATCACAGCCAGCCCCCCATCCTACTACGGGGCGGAGGCGGAGACGGCACCGGATAGACGCCATGCTCCCTGGCCCATTGCTCAATTGCCGTCCGAAGAAACTGATTCATGCTCCTCCCCGATTTAGCCGCCGCCTTTTGGAGCTCCCAAAAAAGCTCCGGGTCAAGCGTGCAAGCCGTGTGCTTCATTCTCCCAGCTTTCGTTTTAAGTAGTTGTTTATCACGTTTATTAAAATTACTATTGCAGCTGTGATGAGCCCGGACAAAATCAAGATTTTTATAAGCTCAGAACACATCACCCGTCCTCCTCGTAACAGCGATGGAAAGATCTCTTCTTGCCCAGCAGCGTGTCCAGGATCACCCAGCAGCACTCCCCGCAGTCCGGGCATTTATACGGAACACGGAACCTTGTTTTCCGGTAGAGGCCGAACGGCTGGACGAGCCGAGAGCCGCGAAAAACACTATTGAAAGACTCCACGTCCTCCGGCCGGATCTTCGGGGCCTGGAGAAAATCCTGGAGCAGATAGCGGACGGCCTTTTTCCGGTCCGCCACGAGCTCGATCCCGACGATCCAGCTTCCGGACGTGATCTCAGCCCAGGCTTTCGACAAGGCCGGCTGATGGACATAAGAGCCGTCAAAAAGGACGTGGAGGTGCAGGTGCCAACCGTTCCCGGAATTCGTCACCTGGACGCAGTAGAAGCCGCCCAGGATCGTTTTAAACCGACACCGCAGCTTCCCGAAATTCTCCCGGAGCTCCTTGACGTGATACCGGCCCCAGGACCGGTCCGGGATATTCCGAAGGGTCAAGGTCATAAAATAAACGGCCTTCCACTTGGAGACGATTTCGAGGATCGTCCCGAAATGATAGCCGAACCATTTTTTCCGGCAGGTCGGACAGGTCCGGTCCCCGCAGTTAAGGCGGACCTTTAACGGATGTCCACAGTGGGAGCAGTTTAGCGTCAGGAAGGGATGGCGATCATCGGTCATATTCAAAGCTTCCTATTCGCTTCCATTGCTCCCACGCCTTTTGGACGGCTCCGGATCCGGGGAAGAGGTCCACGAAATCGTCCTCCGGCTCCGCCCCAAGCAAAGCAAAAACCCAAAACGAAAACTCCTCCGGCTTTTGACCCGGATAGATTTGCGGACAGCAGATGTTTACGGCAACAAAATCTCGAATCATCAGATAACTTTTGGGCCTTTTCCGGCCGCCTCTCCAAATCACCGGCTCCCAAGCGTAGGCGATAGACTGGCCGGGTTTAACCCAGGCGTGAAAAGGCTTTACCCACGCCCCGGTCCGGACATCTTTGGGGCAGAGCCGCAAGATCGTCTTTAAATTATTCGACCCGGCCGAAAGCGCCCAGCCATCCGGGAACTCGTCGACGAGACGGTCCACGAGGTCTCGATGGCCTTTGACCGTATCGTAAACAGCAGCCTCTGGATGAAATTTTCCATACAGTTTTATAGCACATCCCAAATAGGGCGGATCAGCGTATGCGAATTTCATGGCTTTAAAAGTGGCCGCGCCGGTGGCAACCGGCCAGGGCTTGCCTAAACCGTTTCGGCCATCGTCCGGCGCAGCCAGCTCCACGACCTTAGAACGGAACCCCGTCCCCTTTTTTCGGCCGGACGACGAACTTCCGCATCTTCGTCGTCGGCGAGAGCTCGAGCCAGCCCTTGAAAACGAAGAGGAAGATCCGGCCGATCTGCTTCCGCCAGTCGATATCGACCAGCCCGGCGCTGATCGGCAGCGCCCAAAGCCCGGCCGCGCCACGGAGATTGATCGCCTCTCCCGCGCCCTGGCCGAAGTCCTTCGTTTTTCGGACGGCCGTCACCTCGCCGATCCGCCTGTCCCCCACCGTTTCGGGCTTCCAGAACGGCGGGAGATCCCCGGTGATGACCGGATCCCCGAAATCGGCGTCCTCGTTGGCGTCGGACGTCTCCGCGTCCTCGAGACCCTTGGCCTCCTCCTCGAGCTCCTTCTTCAAGCGCTCGTGCTCCTCGTAATTGAAGCTTCCCCGTTCATCCTTGTCCATTAAAAAACCTCCTAAAAAAAGATTTAACCGGCCGTCCGGTTATCGACAAAAGAGACCTTTCCTGGCGCAGCGCTTCCTCTCTCGCTAAAGCCTCCGGCTTCGCGGCCAGATATTCGTTAGCGTTCACAGCCAACCCCGCAGCCATTTCATTAACATACCAGCGCCATAACCGATTCGGAAAGAGAGTCTCGAGTGGCAGACACATGAGCGATTTCGACAAAGTAAAGCATGAGCGTGAACTCCACGATGGCCTTTTTTTCTTAAACACGGGCTTATCCAGCCGCCTCTCTTTTCTACACCCTCCAAGCAAAGATCGTCGTTCATACGCACTCCCAAATCCGCCACCTGAGCCGCATTTCCCGGATCCACAAAAGAAGCGCCATCATCCTTTCCGGCCAATCGGACCGCTGCCAATAAAAAGCCTCGTCCAGCGTCGCCCTGAAAAGCCGTTTAAAATCCGGGCACTCATTTACCATAGATTTTTCCACCGAGCTTAAGGATAACGTCACGGAAGGCTTGGAGTTTCCCGGACCAATATTCCTGATTTCGAGGTTCGGCCTTTGAAAGCAGCGCCAGGACGCCCTGGGCGTCAACCTCGAGCGCCCGGAGCTCGGCCATGAACGTTGCCTTAAAAACCGTGTTCGCCAGAAGCCATTCCTTGTCCTTGAGCGCGTCCCGCTTCACGGCCCGGCCCCAGAGCCAAGCGCCGACGGCCGCCGATGCCACGCACGCCAGAAGAACGGCCATCACGAAAACGAAGAGATCGATTTTAATCATTTTTCAATCTCTCTTATAGGTTCTGATTCTTCCCATTTCAGGATAAAATATCTGGAACTTCCCGGAGAAGCCCAGCTTCTTAAAAATCCGATAGACGACCAGATCCCTTTCATTGAACCAAATTTTTTTGCCATGAGGATGAACAACGTTCGTCACCGTTTTAAAGCTCTGGCCTTTGCCGGCCAGGGCTAAAACAATCGCATGAGTCTCGACACTAACGCCACCGGGATCGCCGCCGAAAACAAACAACTGACCATCGGCCGTGACAAAGACTAGCTTCTCCGACTTGTCCCCCAACCAATTATAAAAAATCTTATTAAGCAATTCGCAGAGCTGCTTATTTGTATAGGGGTCCTTAAGCGCCTGGGCATTTGCGACGGCACCGAGAGTAAAAAGAAAAAGCAAAAAGGCCAGGATTTTTTTCATCTCGACCCTCCTATTTGCTTAAAGATTTTTAGCCGAATCAACGGTCTTAAATGTATATCAAAAATGCGCGTGGAGCCGAAGAGCTTAAAATAGGCCCGGCGCGCCCGCGAGAGCCGGTTTTGGTAGAGGCGCTTGAACTTTCTTCGAGCTTCCGACTGCCAGCGCTTCATTTTAGCGGCCTTTTTTGGGGAATTTTCACAAATTTCCACATTTCATCCACAATTTAACCCCTTTTATAACAGCGAGTTACAAAATAACTCTTATGCGACTCAAAACAGCATAAAGAGTTATTTTCAAGGCTTTGAGTATAAAAAAAACGCCGGATATTATGCGACCCCTTTGCGGGGCCGACTTTGGAGCTTATTGA
>Ga0315293_10006193_pt1 | contig 11221 bp, 9 predicted proteins | sample YL17G13_20_MG_FD_203071 | JGI IMG/M metagenome (GOLD analysis project Ga0315293, IMG submission 203071) | Sediment microbial communities from Yellowstone Lake, YNP, Wyoming, USA - YL17G13_20 | ecosystem: Environmental > Aquatic > Freshwater > Lake > Sediment | place: USA: Wyoming | collected... | reverse complement strand
CTGTATTTCGCTCATTAGGGTCCGGCTGGCCAAAACCGGCGTAGCCACCTTTGATAGCTACGCCATTGATAAGCTGAAATGTAGCTTCTTGGTTGCCGGTCCCGCCCGGATGTAATGTATCTTCATCAGGCTTGTAAGTTCCTTGCGCAACCCGTATTTCTAAAGGCTTATCTGAAGAATTTGCATCCGCGAGAGCATCCTGCAGATATTTATAAGCATCCCTCCAGCTTATGCCGTCATTTAGGCCGTTGGCGTCCTCATTCACGTATATAATCTGCCCCGCAAAAGCAGCACGGCTTGATGCTCCCAAGAACACCCAAACCGCCAACGACCATAAGATTATCCATCTCTGCTTCATTCCTCCATCTCCTTCAAATAATGCTTTTATTAAGCCAAAGAGCAAGTATCAGCCGGCGTGTTCTTCAAACGCTTATTTCCTTATAATTGTATTTAACCAAAAACGACCATTGAGGTCAACTAAAAAATCCCCAAAATGCAAAAAATGTCAAAACCAGGTGGGAAAAACAGTGTAAAATCCCTTGCATTTATCTTTGTATTTGCGCAGACTTTCTGTGCGTAGGTTATAAGAGGTTGAATAATGGCTGATAAAAACTTTTTCTTTGCCGGCGGCGGAACAGGGGGACATATCTACCCCGCTATCGCCGTCGCAGAGCAGATACTTAAACTCCAGCCCGCAGCAAAAATACGATTCTTCTGCAGCACTCGCAATATTGATACACAAATCCTCGCCAAAACCGGCCTTCAATATACTACATTGCCGGCTAAAGGCTTTTCTCTCTCGCCGGCTAAATTGCTTAGCTTTTTCGCCTCGTTTCTTAGAAGTTACAAGATTGCCGGCCAGGCAATTTCAGAAAATAAAGACACTGTGGTAATCGGCGTCGGCGGATTTATCGCAGCGCCGGTTTGCCTGGCAGCCCACAAAAAGAAAATCCCCATCGTTCTTTTGAATGTCGATATTATGCCGGGCAGGGCAAATAAGCTGATAGCCCGCTGGGCAGACCAAATCTTTGTGCAGTTTGAGGAGAGCAGACGATACTTTGCCGGTTATAGCGAAAAGGTTAGCGTCGTAGGCTGCCCACTACGAAGCGGTTTCGATAATCCCCGGCCACAAAGAGCAATCGAGCAACTGGGGCTTGATAAGAACAAAAAAATTCTGTTTATAACCGGCGCCTCGAGCGGCTCAGAAAATATCAACACAGCCCTCTGCTCGCTTCTAAAAAACTTGGAAGCCTTTGCCGGCAATTGGCAAATAGTTCACCTGGCCGGAACCGCCAATTATGAAAAGGTCAAGACCGGATACGCCGGCGCCAAAATCAGTCATAAAGTCCTGGGATATTTTGACGATATGCCGGATTTGCTTTCTGCCGCAGATTTGGTTGTCGGAAGAAGCGGAGCCGTAAGCGCCGCTGAATATGCCGCTGCTGCTGTGCCGAGTATCTGCATCCCTTATCCCTACCACAAAGACAGACACCAGTATCTACACGCCCGAAAGCTCGCCGAGGCCGGAGCAGCGGTGATAGTAGATGACCTGCCTGATGGAAAACAGACCGCCAACCAACTGTGGGAAAAGTTGCAGGACTTAATGAGTAATGATGAAAAACGCCGGCAAATGGCTGAAAGTTGCAAGGCAATCGCAAAATTAGATGCCGGTTACAAAATCGCACAAAAACTACTGCAGAATTAATTTGACAAAAAGAGGCGGACTATAAATAATAAAGCCCTATAAGGGCTAATGGAAACAGTGTTTTTGTTGTAAGTCTTATGATAAATGTCATTCTGACTATGAGTAATAAAACGATAGTATAAAGAGGAAAACAGATGAAAATAATCCACAATAGTCGCCGCGATTTTCTCAAAACATCAATGTATCTTGGCGCAGCCGTGGTCGCCGCAAATCCTTTAGGCAGAGCTTTTGCGCAGAATTCAAGCAAAGACAGCTCCAAAATGAAACTCGGTTTTGTCACCTACCAGTGGGGCAGGGACTGGGACCTTCCGACGTTGATTGCCAACTGCGAAAAGGCTGGTGTGCTCGGCGTAGAATTACGAACCGAGCACGCCCACAAGGTTGAATCCAACCTCACCAGCCAGCAGCGTCAGGATGTTAAAAAACGTTTCGATGACAGCCCCGTGGTTCTCGTCGGCTTAGGCACCAACTTCTGTTTCCATCACACAGACCCTGAAAAACTAAAAAAAGATATTCAAGGCGCTAAAGACTATGTAATACTCAGCCGTGACGTGGGCAGCTCAGGCGTAAAGGTCAAGCCAAACGACTTGCCTGAGGGTATGCCGCGTGAAAAAACAATCGAGCAAATCGGCACATCGCTCAACGAGATTGGCAAATTCGGCGCCGACTATGGCCAGCAAATCCGCCTTGAAGTTCACGGCTCCTGCGCGCCTCTGCCTGTGATAAAACAGATTATGGATGTCGCCAGCCACCCCAACGTTACCGTCTGCTGGAACTGCAACTCTCAGGACCTCGAAGGCCAGGGCCTTAAATACAACTTTAACCTCGTCAAGGACCGCTTCGGCGATATTTGCCACGTCCGCGAGTTGAACATCGGCGACTATCCATATCAGGAGCTTATAAACCTGCTGGCCGAGATGAATTATGGCGGCTGGGTTCTGCTCGAAGCACGCACCGAACCAAAGGACCGCGTCCAGGCGCTTATTGAACAGCGACAGGTCTGGGAACAGATACTCGCAAAAGCCCTCTCAGGCAAAATAGCTGCAAAGCAAAGTGAAGGACAATCCGGCGTCAAAATCACAGAGCTGCCGGATAAAATAAAAGTCGAGGTCAATGGAAAACTATTTACGGAATATAACTTCAAAGATGTCCCGCGTCCCTATTTTTATCCTGTAATCGGCCCGACCGGCGTCAACATCACCCGCCACTGGCCGATGAAAGAGGTCGAGAACGAGGACCGCGACCACATCCATCATCGCTCTTTGTGGTTCACGCACGGGGACGTGAACGGCAACGACTTCTGGGGCGAGGGCAGCAAATCCGGCAAGATTGTCCACGACAAATTCCTTCAAGTCAGCTCCGGCCCGGATGTCGGTGTAATAAGCTCACAAAATAAATGGGTGGCGATTGACGGCAAGGTAATTTGCACCGACACCCGCACACACAAATTCTATAGTAAGCCGGATGGGCAAATAATGGACTTTGAAGTTACCATTCACGCCTCGAACGGTGAGGTGACTTTTGGTGACACCAAAGAAGGCTCGATGGCCATCCGTGTAGCTGCAACGATGCAGGTAGAAGGCAAAATCGCAAAGGGACATATCGTCAATAGCCAGGGCGACCGCGACGGCTCCGCGTGGAGCAAGCGCGCAACATGGTGCGATTACTACGGCCCCTTAGACGGCCAGGTCGTAGGAGTGGCTATCTTCGACCACCCGCAGAATCCGAAGCACCCAACCTGGTGGCACGTTCGCACTTATGGTTTGTTTGCTGCCAATCCGTTTGGCGTTCACGATTTTGAGAAAAAACCGGCAGGAACCGGCAATATTGTTATTCCAAATGGCCAGAGCTTGACATTCAAGTATCGTTTCTATTTCCACAAAGGCGACCAAATTCAAAGTCAGGTAGCTGAACGCTACCGTGAATATGCATTAGGAAAATAATAGCAAAAGCTATTTACGCAAAAAATACATTGGATTTAACTTCTGTTAAAAATAAAGGAGAGCTGTTATGAGTAAGATTACCCGTCGTGATTTTATTAAAAGTTCGCTGGCTGCCGGCGTTACTATGACGCTGTTAAGTCCATATTCCCGCGTCCGCGGCGCCAACGACGACATTCGCATAGCCGTGGTCGGTGTCGGCGGCCAGGGAAGCGGACACTGCAAGTATTTTAGCGGCATCCAGGGAGTGCGGCTCGTTGCAGTTTGCGATGCAGATAGCAGCCATATTGACCGTCAGGTGCAGGACTTTGAAAAGAAAGGGCAGAAGATCAAGGGGTATCTGGATGTCCGTAAGCTGCTCGAAGATAAGGATATCGATGCGATTACCACAGCCACGCCCAACTTCTGGCACTCTCTGGTAGTGGTCTGGGCTTGCCAGGCCGGCAAAGACGTCTATGTCGAAAAGCCGGTTTCGCACAACGTCTGGGAAGGCCGGAAGGCAGTCGAGGCGGCCCGCAAATACAACCGCATCGTGCAGACCGGCACTCAAAAACGCTCCGATGAAGGGCTGATTGCAGCATTCAAGCACATCCATGAGGGCAAACTCGGCGCTATCAAATGGGCACGTGGCTTTTGCTATAAACCCAGAGGCAGCATCGGCAAGGTCAACGGCCCACAGACGATTCCGGCATCGGTCGATTACGACCTGTGGTGTGGGCCCGCTGATATGTTGCCGTTGATGCGCAAGAACCTGCACTATGATTGGCACTGGGTGTGGAACACCGGCAATGGTGACATCGGCAACCAGGGCATTCACGAGATGGACCTCGCCCGATGGGCGCTTGGACAGCCGAAGCTGGCGCCGGCCGTGATAGGTATCGGCGGCAGGTTCGGTTACGATGACGATGCCGAGACCGCAAACACGCAAATTGCATTTTATGACTATAAACCTGCCCCGTTGATTTTCGAGGTCAGGGGTTTGCCCCGCAAGGCCGGCGAGACAGGGATGGACGTCTATCGAAAGGTAACTCAAATCGGCGTGGTGGTTCAATGTGAGAACGGTTATTTCGCCGGCGGTGACGGCGGAGGCTGGACTTACGATAATGACGGCAACAAAATCCAGCAATTCAAAGGTGAAGGCGGCGGCGGACACCACGAAAACTTCATAAAGGCCGTCCGAAGCCGCAAGGTAAGCGACCTTAACGCCGACATCGAGGAAGGACATTTCTCCAGCGCGCTTTGCCATATGGGCAACATTTCGTATCGGCTCGGCCGGAAAAAATCCGTCGATGAAATAAAAGAAATGATAAAAGATAACGCCGAGCTGACGGACTCCTTCGAGCGATTTGTAAGCCATCTGGCCGCCAACAATGTTGACCTGGCCGCAACGCCCCCCACCATTGGCCCGATGCTGACAATGGATGTTGAGAAGGAAAAATTTACCGGCGAATTCGGCGATATGGCGAATACGCTTATCAAGCGAAACTACCGCGAGCCGTATGTAATTGGCGATAAGGTCTAAATGAAATTTGCCCTTTGCAATGAGATGTTTGAAGCCCTGCCAATGGCCGAAATCTGCACGACGGCCAAACGGCTTGGCTACGACGGCATCGAGATATCGCCCTTCACTTTAGCTCGCTCGGCAGAGGATGTTACCCGAAAGCAGAGAAAACAGGTCCGCAAAATCATCAAAGACTCCGGCCTTGAAACGGTCGGTCTCCATTGGCTGCTCGTCGGGCCGACAGGTCTGCACATAACCACACCGGACGATACCGTCTGGCAGAAGACCAGAGATTATTTTCTGACCCTTCTGGACTTGTGCAGCGACCTGGGCGGTAAAGTAATAGTCCTCGGCTCACCAAAACAACGCAGCCTCGTCGAGGGTCAAACCCCACAGGGCGCCTGGAAAAGAGCCGTTGATTTACTTAGCAGCGTTCTCGATAAAGCAAGCTCGCTCGGTGTTACCGTGTGCATCGAGCCGCTATCGCCAATGGAGACAAACTTCATCAATACGGTGGCCGAAGGATTGCGTTTGGTGCGCGAGATTAACCATTCCAATTTTAAGATTCATCTTGATGTCAAAGCGATGTCCTCAGAACCGACGCCGGTTCCAGACATCATCCGTTCTGTCCGGGCCGAAGATATCGGCCATTTTCACGTCAACGACCCAAACCTTTATGGTCCGGGTATGGGCGATGTTGACTATGGCCCCATCGCAAAGGCGATAAAGGATATCGGTTATGATAAGTGGCTCTCGGTTGAAGTTTTCAAATACGACCCCGACCCGCAAACCATTGCCCAAAAAAGCATTGACTACCTCCGGTCCTTCTGGCCTTTACCCCGTTAGAAATTTGCTTCCTATTGCCGTTTCCAAAAAGTAAGTATCACTTTTTGTCATTCCCGCGAAACCTGTCCCGAGCAGGGTCGAGGGAGCGGGAATCCAGAAAATCGGCGAAAAAAGCCTGTCCTGAGCAAAGTCGAGGGAAAGGTTTGTCGCGTTATTGACAAGTTATGAAAAAGTTACAGTCATTTATTAGAAACGGCACCATTATCAATATTCCCTCCATTATAGGATTTCTATCGGTGTTAATGGGGTTCTTATTGTTTTATCTGTCGAGAACTCGCCAGGTTGGCGGTATAAGCTCCGGCACGTGCCACTTGCTGCCGCAGTGATGACACCTATCCATATCCGGGCGACGTAGATTGCCGCAGTTGGCACAGGTCACCAATGTTTCTCTTGGCCGGGTAAGCCTATAGGTAATATAGCCGGGCAGGCCAAAAGCAATAGTCCCAATCATCCAGCATAATCTCGAATTTTCCGAAAGGCCAACTATTTTAGCATTTTTATTAACTCGCCAGGCAAGAAATATTCCCAGCATTATTGATGGCAATATTATTAATAGGGCTGCGGAAAATCTCATTGCAATATTTTCACTGATATCCCGGCCCTTCATAGCTATAAAGGAATTGGGAAGGATAAATAGCGCTCTATGTCCGGCAGCGGCCTCAAAGGTGTATGCGCTGAAAAAAGAGACAATAGATAAAACCGGCGGGTGAAGATTCTCTAAAAGATATTTGACTATAGTCGATACAGGTGCCCACGGGGCATTAAAAAAGGCTGCCCTGCTGGAATCTACTTTTTCGGGCCTAATTCCAACCGCATCTTGGACGTGGACCATAGCCTCGGTATATTTCCTTTCTATCGGTATTCCCTTTTCATTGAAAATAACAAGGACCATCGCCGTACCCTCGCGGGAAACGCTCGCTACGAACATTCCTCTGTATCCTCTGTATTTGTTATCGGTATTAAAAGTCAGCGGCGAAACATCATAGGCCAGTAAATCCTGAGGCGTTACGTCTTCCTTCGATGGGAAAAATGTCTGCGGAGCAGGTAAATAGCCGGCAGTTCCGGCAAATTCAAGAGTTTCTTTGTCGAGCAGGTCGATTCGGCCGGTTTTGTCAAGAACAAGCACATACCTGTCTAAGCCATAAGTAGAGTAATACACGATTGGTTCGATGTTCTTTTTTTCCGCTACCCTAATAAAAAGACCACCGTAATGTAAGTATAAAAAAAATGGATTCTTCTGCAAAAGGCCTATCTGAATGGGCTTGTGTGGTTCATCTTTGCCAGGTTCAGGGCCTTTGGTTACTATTCTTTTCTTGAAGTCAATCGTAAAAAAGCGTCGCTGCTTTTTGTCGTATAATGTCAGCGCCTGCCAAGGTGTTGCTCTGCCATCCACAATTGGAGATATAAATCGCCCAAGTGTTTCGTCTGGAGACTGCGCAATTCCTTCAGGACCGGCATATAACTGCACTGTCTCAGAGAAAACCGTATGGTCAGGCTTTCTTTCCATATATGTACAGTGACATACGATTTGGCCGGTCTTTTCGTCAAGATAAATCCAGGAATCGTCTTTCTTGTCATAATAGTAAACGGTTGAGCTTCTTCCGCCCAGCATCCCGGGGATTCTGGCAGCAAAATAATCCTGAATTCCAAGGAAAAAAGGTCTCGCCGGCGCCATACCTGCTTCGACATAGGAATGCCTAATCACGTTCGGGTCGTTCTCAAGTTCAGCGGGGAACAAACCGGACGGCTCTATCCTGATTTGTGTGGAATCGCGGAACATCTTATCACAGATAGCGGCCTCACAAAAGTAGCGTGCCCGGAATAACGGCAGTGACAGCAATACCAGCACGACAAATCCGGTGGCGATGATTTTTACACAATTTTTTATGATAGATTTCATAATCAGGTTCCTAAAGAGGTGTGGACATAAATTTCTGCCAGACACGTATCAAAGACGCGATAATAAACAGAACAAGTATGACTGTTGTATGCAGGCCAAAACCCTTGACCGCAACCAAAGGAATAAGGACAAAGGTTAAACCTAATCCGGCAAGCGTGGTCGTAGCCTTACTCGATGCCCAGCCGGTTAGTAAGCCAAGGCAATAACAGGCAAAAGCCATTAGAAGTGCCGTTACAAACATATCGAAAATCGGGCAGGGATAAATTAAGGGATAAATTATTGGTATAGGCGGCACAAGAAGCTGCCACAGAACCATAGCTGTAATAGTCAGAGGTACAAGCACCGTCAAAATGGCCAAAATCCCGGTAATAATCCTGGCGATTAATACCCGGCCTCGAGTAACCGGCAATGCAGATAAAAACGCGGAGATTTTCCTGTTTCTGTCCGTGGACATCTGGCTTACTCCAATAGCAGGGAAGCCAATCACGAGTATCATAATAACCGGAATTGATAGTCCAACAGAATATACAGGAGGCTCATTCTTGTAGTTATACGCCGCCCAAACCGATAATACAACAAGGGTAGATGAAAGAATAACCGCTCCGAGGAAATATGCTATATGGTCCTCAATTTCTCTTTTTATTAGTGTGAACATTTTTCTATCTCCTTTTACAGATGCGCCGCTAACACCGTATCGGGCCTGGTGCATTCTATGAATATATCCTCCAGACTCATCGGTAATTCTGTACAGCTTGAAGGCTTGAAAGTTTCGAGCATATCTTGTTTCTGCTGGTTCCAGTTGGCAACGGTCATTACTATCTCGCGGCCCTCAATCTCCCGATTAACAATTTCCGTCAGATACAAATTTTCAGGTGCGGATTCGGGGAAAATCAGCCGGAATTTCTTGACCCGATTTTTGAGCTCTTCGAGCGCACAATCCACCGCCAGCTTGCCGCCGGCAAGTATGCCTATGCGGTCGGCGATTCGTTCGACGTCGCTCAGAATATGCGAGCTAAATAGTATCGTTCGGCCCTGCTGTCCAATCAGGTCAATGGCAAGTTCGAGAAACTGACGGCGTGCGACGGTATCAAGTCCAAGCGTAGGGTCGTCAAGAATCAATAGTTCCGGCTCTATTGCCAGAGCCAGCGACAGGTTTAATTGCGCTCGCATACCAATGGATAGTTGCCCTATTCTGCGGTCCATCGGCAGATGGAATATCTCTGTCAGATGCTCGAAGAGCTTGTCGTTCCAATGCAGCGAAAGGTCTTTGCAGAGCTTAGCCAGCCGGCCTGCCGTATAGTTCTGGATAAGGTTGTGACCTTCAGCTACGTAACCAATTCGACCATGGACTTTTGCGGAGAGGCTGGTTGATTCGACGCCCAAAAGAAAAGTTTGTCCGCGAGTTGGCGGTTCGAGGCCCAGAAGAATCCGAATAATCGTTGTCTTGCCTGAGGCATTTCTTCCCAGCAGCCCGTATATGCAGCCGCGTGGAACTTCCAGATTGATGCCGTCCAGAACGCAACGGCCGTCAAAGTATTTTACAAGGTTCTCTACTTCAATAACGTTCTCATTCATTTGATTTTTCCTTCCTCAGAGGCAAATTGAATTTTTCGACTGCGCTGTTGAATAATTCCAGCAGAGTTTGCCTGTCAATTTGCATGTGAAAAGCCTCGACTGCAATTTGCTGAAGTTCATCAGAAACTATTTTTTTTCTGACAGACCTGCTCAAATTACTGTCAAGATTAGCGACAAAAGCGCCGGCACCGGGCTTGGTGATAATAATTCCTTCCTGTTCCAGTTGGCGGTAGGCCTTGGCTATGGTGTTGGGATTTATGGCAAGTTGTTTAGCCAGTTGTCTGACCGTGGGCAGCTTTTCATCTTTGATGAGCCTGCCCAGAGCAATATCGCGTTTTACCTGGTCGATTATCTGCTGGTAAACGGGTCTGTCTGAAGTATTATCTATACGAAACTGCATAAATATACCTTAATATTTGTCCTATTTCAACTATTACAAGTATAACACAATTTTATTCTTTGTCAAGCTTTATTTAAAAATTTTCAAAAAAGTTGTTGTTTGTTTTACCCGTAGGTCCAAAACGGCAGATTTTCCACCATATCAGGGTTTTTTATCGCCGAAAAGCGGTTTTGGGGTCTTGACTGGCAAGAGCGTTTTGGTTAGCATACTGCTGGTTGACTGTATCGTGTGGCAGACCGGAAAATAGCCAAGGTTTATGCCATTACCAATAACATTCAGTAACAAAGGAAAATAAAGATGAGCGATAAATTCAAATCTCGCAAAAGCTGGCGGGAGAAATTGGAAAATCCCCCGCAGGGCCTGCCAAAAGTAGTCAGCGGCCCTGCTACCTGGGAAAAAAGATTTGGCGGCAGAAGAGTACTTGTGCCAACTCCTCTTCTTGTTGATTCTCTTATTCGCAAAGTCAAAAAAGGAAAACTTATCACCGTAACGCAAATTAGAGCCCAGCTTGCTAAAGACTTCAAAGCCGACTCAACCTGCCCGCTAACGACAGGTATTTTTATTCGTATCGCTGCCGAAACCGCCGAAGAAGACCTGCGAAACAGCAAAAAACAGATAACGCCTTACTGGCGGGTAATCGGAGCCGACGGAAGACTGACAAATCCCAAACTCCCCGGCGGTTTCAAGGCACAGGCGGCACGGCTCAAAAGTGAAGGACACAAGATTATCCCCGGCAAAGGCAAGAAGCCGCCAAAGGTGCAGGACTTCGAAAAGGCCTTAGTGTGATTAGCCCGAATTTTTCACATCCACAGAGTGGCCTGTGGTGAGCTTGTCGAACCATCGAAGCGCCTGCCCTTCGTATCGCTAGCGAAGTAGGGCCTGCCCTGAGCAAGCGCAGCGCGTCGAAGCGCCATTCCCGCATAGCCTGTCCTGCTTGCACTGAGCTTGTCGCAGTGAGCGCAGCCGAAGGATCGCGGGAATCCATTTTGGTAGGGTGTGCTCCGCACGCCATTTTCTTTATTATTTAGCCCGCCGTTCTTGTCCGCCGTCCTGTCCTTCGTAGCATTAGCGAAGAAGGAAGTTCCTGCCCTACATAGCACACAGTTCGGAGGAGGGTTAACGAAGGCGAATCACGGCGGGTCATCTATTTGTTGCCGCCTACGCAATGATATTGTCTATATCTAAAACTGTCAGTTTCCCGTCGCCATTTATATCGCCGGCGTCTAATTTTACTGTCTAACATTATTAAAGAATTCTAAGTCGTTTATACGATTAACTTTCCAGGGGAATGGTCCCCATGGAAAGGCAAAAAGATGGAACGACGATTTGAGATACAAAAGCGTAAAATTCTTCA
>Ga0315293_10006192_pt1 | contig 11221 bp, 9 predicted proteins | sample YL17G13_20_MG_FD_203071 | JGI IMG/M metagenome (GOLD analysis project Ga0315293, IMG submission 203071) | Sediment microbial communities from Yellowstone Lake, YNP, Wyoming, USA - YL17G13_20 | ecosystem: Environmental > Aquatic > Freshwater > Lake > Sediment | place: USA: Wyoming | collected... | reverse complement strand
ATTAAAAAAATGTCTTTATTGGAAGCAGAAATGAGCATTCCTCTTATTTCAAAGGGACAGCTCATCGGGATGATTAACTTAAGCCATAAGTTCAATAAAGATATTTATTCTCATGAAGACATTGAATTACTTAGCACCCTGGCAAACCAAACGGCTATCGCCATTGAGAATGCAAGGCTTTATGAAGACTTAAGGAAATCAAAATCCTATATTCGAAGGGCAGACCGTTTGGCCTCGTTGGGAACTTTGACCGCAGGGCTGGCCCATGAAATTCGAAATCCCCTGGTGGCCATCAAGACCTTAACTCAATTATTGCCAGAACGACTTGACGATGAAGAATTTCGAACCCAATTCCTCCAGATTGCCTCCGGAGAGGTTGACCGGATTTCTTCATTAGTTAATGAGCTCCTCGAGTTTGCCAGACCCTCCGATCCAAAGTTAGAATTGGAAAATATCAACACGATTTTAGATGGAATGCTCCTCTTGGCATCAACAGAAACGAAGAAGAAACAAATCAATATTATTAAAAACTTCGCCTCTGATTTACCCCCTGTCCAGATTGACCGGGAACAGATCAAACAAGTTTTTCTGAATATTTTACTGAATGCGGTTGATGCAACACGGGAGAACGGGAAGATAACTGTTAAAACCCAATCATTTATAAAGCCGGGTGGTGAACCATTTGCCCAGATTGAGTTTACCGATACAGGATGTGGCATTCCAGAGGAGTATTTAGAGGATATCTTTAATCCATTCTTTACGACGAAAAGTACAGGAAGCGGATTAGGGCTATCCATCTCGAATCAGATCATTCAGGACCATAGAGGATATATTGATGTGGAGAGCCAGTTGGATAAAGGATCATCCTTTTTTATCAATTTGCCGGTAAATCAGGAGTATCCCAAAAGACGAAAGAGTGATATTGGAAATAATAATAATATTTCCAATATCTTTGAGGGACGATGAATTACCAAGAGTTGCTTAATTCTCCACTCATTCCAGCTCAGATTATCCCCTTCACCCAGAAAGCCGCTCATAACAATGCACCTGTTTTCATCCAGGGAGAGCATGGGACAGAAAAAGAATTAATTGCGAAGATCATCCATTATGCTGGAGATTGGAAATATTATCGTTTTTACAAGATTGAATGTAAAATCCAGACAGAGGATTCATTCAATGACCAGTTTATCCGTATCTTTAAGGAAAACAATTTCGGAACCATTCCTGCTACGGTTTACTTAAAAGAAATTGGGGAGTTGGAACAATTCAGCCAGTCAAAGTTGTTGGAACTGGTAGAAGACGGTTTTTTCCAAAATGGGACTGAGAAAAAGATCATCAAAAATCTCAGATTCATTGCATCCTTTTCAGGGAATTTGAAAGAAAAAATTGCCCAGGGAAAATTTTCAGAGGATTTATACCACCGATTAAATACCCTCTCGATTCGTATCCCGCCCCTGAGAGACCGTACCAAAGAGATTTCAGCGATCGCTCAATATATTTTGGAAGACCACTCTAAAAAGATGAAGATCAATAAGGTGGGGATTTCTAATAATGTCTTGACACTACTCAAAAGTTATTGGTGGCCGGGAAACCTCAGGGAACTGGAACAGGTCATTATCCGGAGCGCCATGTTTTCCGAAGGTGAAATTCTAATGGAAAAAGATCTTCTATTCGAGACAGAAAATGAGAATCAATCATTTATGACCTTTCTGAAAAAGGACGGTATGAAATCAACCGAATCTAAGCCCGGGAGCTTCTCACCTGAACAGAATACCAATATTTTATCGCTCTTTTTAATTGAGTTGGTCCACCGTATCAAAAATCCTTTAGTCTCCATCAAAACCTTCACTCAGCTTTTAGGAGACAAATTCAATGATGTGGAATTCAGAGAGCATTTTTATCGGATTGTTCAAGAGGATATTGAAAAGATCGATGCCGTTCTGAATGGTCTCCTCAGTTATATTAAAATCAATACCCCTATTGAAAAAAGGAACACCGTTCACTTCATCCTCGAAGATGTTTTAAAGAAACATGAAATGCAACTGGAAGATAAAAAGATAAAAATATTTAAAAAATTTGAAAAGGATCTTCCTGAAACAGTTGTTCCCGATGAACAGCTGAGATATATCTTAAATGCTCTTCTTCAATATGCCCTCCCTTCCATTCCTCCCAATGGAAGCATTGGGCTTTTAACCAAATCGTTTGATCTACAAACAGAGATGCCAGACGATAAAAAAATCTACCAGAAGGATGGGAGATATATTGAAATATTGATCGTTTTCACGGGTTATAAAAAGCCCGTTGAACAATTTGAAACCGTATTGGGAATTTCTGCGGTTCAAAAAGAAGAGGCCGTTGAATTGGAATTACGTCTCATTAAAGAAATTATTAAAAAGAACCAGGGGATGATGAAATTTGAAGTGAATGAAAAGAAACCGAGGACACTTATTTCTTTGAAATTCCCTATTGAAAGAAGAAAGTTAATCTATTATCAACCGGTGAGTGTCTAAAAAGGGAGCTCTGAAAAACTACTATATGCTCCCATGATTACACCGATTTCAAAAAATGATTAAACAGAGATTTATGGACTTGTTCAGAAATCTCAAAAAGGGAGATGATGTCGAGAGGTGAAAAAGTGAGAAGTGTTTTAATCGTCGATGATGAGGTCGGGGCCAGAGAATCTTTCAAGATGATTTTAAAGAATGATTATGAGGTGTTTTTAGCTAAAGACGCTGAAGAGGCATTTCTCCAAATCAAAGTGCACTCCCCTGACGTGATCCTCCTCGATATCATTTTACCCGATTTGGATGGTTTAAAAGTTTTGGAGAAAATCAAACAGAACGACCCGGATATCATTGTGATCATGATTACAGCCACGAAAACCGTTAAGACAGCTGTCGAAGCGATGAAGCTCGGCGCCTATGATTACGTGACCAAACCTTTCGATATTGATGAATTGCGCCTCATTATCACCCGGTCATTATCCACCAAGGCCCTGGAGCAAGAGGTGAAATATCGGCGCGAGGAAATGGATAAAAGCTTCGATTTTGGAAATATCATTGGAAAAAGCAAATTGATGAAAGAAATCTTCAAAGTGGTCAAACAAATCGCTGATTCGAAATCGACCGCTTTAATTATGGGAGATAGTGGAACAGGAAAAGAACTGATTTCTCGGGCCATCCATTATAATAGCAATCGGAAAAGCTATCCTTTTGTCACCATTAACTGCGCTGCCATTCCAGACACACTGATAGAGAGCGAATTATTTGGACATGAAAAAGGGGCCTTCACCAATGCCATTGAGAGAAAATTGGGACGCTTCGAGGTCGCCCATCAAGGGACCCTTTTTCTCGATGAGATCGGTGAATTGAGTTTGGCGACTCAGGCCAAAATCCTCAGGTTTCTGGAAGAAAAAGAGTTTAATCGTGTGGGAGGTTCAAAGACGATTAAAGTCGATGTGAGGTTGATCACAGCGACCAATAAAAATTTGAATCAACTGATCAAAAATGGAAGTTTTCGTGAAGATCTCTATTATCGAATCAACGTTATCCCCATCGTGATTCCTCCTTTAAGGGAAAGGAAAGAGGATATTCCTATATTGATCGATCATTTTATAAATAAATTTAGCGTTGAAAATAATAAAAATGTGAAAGGGATCAGTAAAGAGGCCTTAGAATTATTGATGCAGTATGAATGGCCCGGGAATGTTCGGGAATTAGAAAATTTGGTCGAGCGTGTGATTGCTTTGACATTCAATGAATATATTCAGTTGAACGAATTACCTCTTTCTTTTAAAAATATTCCTAAAATCAATGGATTGAAAGAATCTATTTTAGACGGAAAAGTCTCCTTCTTACAGGCGGAAGAAGAGTTTGAAAGGGAAGTCATTTTAGACGCCCTAAAAAAAACCAATTATATCCAATCTCGTGCTGCAGAAATCTTAGGGATTAGCCGTAGAATATTAAAATATAAAATGGACAAATTGGGCATTAATCAGAATAAGGTCAAAGATGATTAAAATCATGCGCCTACGCAGGAGACCACGCCTTTGTGCGTTAACGCCTATTGCGCGAAGCCGCTCCGGCGAAGGCAGGCACTTCGGCGTGGAAGCACGGGCTTGCCCGTAAGGCTCCATTACAAAATTGTTAATTCCCGTTCAATTTTGGAAAATATTGATTTAGCTTCCCCGTTTAAGTCCTTGTTTTCTAAATTACAAAAGAAATCCTTTTAAATTTCAAATAGTTATTAATTTAATAAAATGATATGTCTTGCCTACACATGGCAAACTTTTTGCTTAGGTATATCTCTTGTCTCAATCTTATTTTGGTTTGGAAGGGGAGGAAATGGAAGCCAAAGTCAATGCACCTAACATCCTGATTGTAGATGATGAAATTGGGCCGAGAGAATCTTTAAGGATGATTTTAAAACCAAACTATAACGTCTATGCCGTGGAAAATGGACACGCTGCTATTCAGATGATTCAACAAACTGAAATGGACGTTTTGACATTAGACCTTAAGATGCCTGGCATAACGGGGATCGATACCCTGAAAGAAATTCGAGTGATTGACCCAGATGTGATGGTCATCATTATCACAGGATATGGAACCTTAAAAAGCGCGATCGAGGCCATTCGTTATGGGGTCTTTGATTATATCCCCAAGCCTTTCAATGTCCCCGAAATCTTATCCATTATTGATAAATCTATTCAACGACGAAAACTGAATCTGAAGGTAAAAGAAGTTCTTAGTAACTGTTTCAATCAGCAACTGCTTAAGGAACCTGTCGTCGAATCTGATTTTCCTCTCCAAAAAGAGATCAAAGGAATCACCGATTGTAGATGGGATGAGGTCAACCTTTCAGACAACCAAAGTTGTTTGGAATTTGCAAAAGTCCTCGCCTATACCCTTGAAGAGAAGGACCCTTATACCTCGGGCCATTCAGAGCGGGTCTGTTACTATTCAGATTTCATTTCCAAACGCCTCTCCTTTCCACCCAAAGAGCGGAGTGAACTCCAGATCGCCTCTTATCTCCACGATATCGGAAAGATAGGCATTAGCAACCGGTTCATTAATAAAAAAGGAACCTTGACTCCAACAGATTGGGCCATCATTAAGCAGCACACTAAGAAATCGATTGAACTTTTAATTCCCTTAAACCTTTCCTCTAACATCCTTTCTTATATTCAGCACCATCATGAACGTTATGATGGAACGGGCTATCCGGACGGATTAGCCGGGGAGCAAATCCCATTGGGGGCGAGAATTATTGCCATCTCCGATTCCTACGACAGCATGACCTCTGATCGCCCCTATCGAAAACCCCTTAACAATGGAGATGCAAAGAGTGAATTGACGAAGAATGTCGGGAAACAATTTGACCCGAAATTAGTCTCTATTTTCTTAGACGTTTTGAAGGAGATGGAGGATGTCTTCCTCGTAAAAGACCACCTCAGAGTCTCTGCGGTTTCCTATTAAATGATTCGGGAGATTTAAATGAACCAGCTCATCCGTTGTAAAATTTGTGACGAAATATTTATGAAAACTCCCTTTGACCAATACCCGGAATACGAATTTGATTCTGGCCGTTCCCTTGAGAATTTTCGAAGCATTGAAAGAGATGATTTTCAAGACTTTTTAATCCATCATCATGGACACCGATTAGAAAATTTGAAAATCATTGAAGACTCTTTTGTCAGCGAAAAGGCCTATTCCGAACCGATCAAAACCTCTTTTTTAAAGGCAACCAATGGAAAAGAAAAATATGTGATTAAGAAATTTAGAGAGAGAATTGATGAACCGTTGAAATACCAGTTTTTCTCTGGAGACTATTCCCTAAAATGCACCGTCATCGAAATTCAATCGGAGGAGATTTCCAAACAATTAAAAAGGGAATTGAAGCCTCCTCTTTCTCAAAATAAAATTGATGCTTTTCTTAGATTGTATCGTGCTATTACTGAAGACATCGATATTAAAGATTTAGAAAGGATTCCCGAGGAATCTCACCATCCTCTGGAAATCTTTTATAAAATAGATGACCTCCGTTTAATGTACTTATTGAGGAACTGCCGTAATATTTTTAAAGGACAAGAATATTCAGCCATGGAGGAGTTCATTCACCGACATAAAGACGATGGGGTATTGTTATTGAAAGCAACCTACAAAATCCAACTCACCCAAATAGCCAAACCAGGGAAAAAGGAGATGCCCGCCTTCCTGCCTTTAGAAAAAGAAAAAATTATTGAGAAAAAATAGCTCCTCCTTCCTCCCCTCCCCTTCTTTTCTCTAAAACAGAGAGCTCTGAAAAACTACCCTACGCACTCTTGAGAGATTTCGTGACTTTTTCAGAAATCTCAGTAATCCCTCAGTTACGAAGGACAAACAGTTTGTCGCATATGTAACTCAGGGCCCTGCCGCAGGAGTCCTGAAAAATCCCTCCGGGCCAGAGGCCCTCATGGGCCGGCGGCAGCCCTGAAGGGCTGAGTTACAGGTCATGGTTAACTTAAACGAACCATAACTGAGGAACTCGTAAAAAGTCATATTCCGTATGTCGTTCATGCTTCGACAAGCTCAGCACGAACGGAATATCAATAGGTTATCCCGCGCTTCGCGGGATTCACCCTGAGCCGTGAGCCTGTCGAACGGTCGAAGGGTGATGCTGACTTTTTACGAGACCATCATAACTGAGGGATTACAAATCTTAAAACAATAAAATTGACAATAACATTGTAATCAGTTATTTTTAAAGCAGTTCTTCACCTAAGACTTTGGGGAGCAAAGACATGGTTTCCTTTTTATCCAGCCAAACGTTTTTTAATATCTCCATGGCCATTTATCTCATCTGTTTTTTAGGTTATCTCATCTTTGCAGCCTCAAGAAATAAAATACTCGGGACTCTCTCCACCTCCCTACTGGTCATTGGACTCGTCATCCACTCCGCCGGCCTTGCCCTCCGTTGGTTGGAAACCCATCAGACGGGTTATGGCTACGTTCCCTTATCCAATATGTATGAATCCTTGATCTTCTTCTCTTGGACCATTGTTTTGATCTATCTGATTCTCGAATTCAAATACCGACAGAAGATCATAGGGGTTTTTGTCACTCCCTTTGCTTTCTTGGCGATTGCCCTGACCTCCATCGTCCCTGGCATTGACGCAAAGATCACCCCTCTGATGCCCGCCCTCCAGAGCAATTGGCTGACCATCCATGTGACCACCTGTTTTTTTGGATATGCTTCTTTTGCCGTATCCTTTGGAGTCAGTATCCTCTATTTAATTCAGGATAGTAAAAGTGGCCGAAATGAAGGCGGTTCAGAATGGTTGCCTTCGACCACTGTCCTGGAGGAAATCAATTATAAATCCATTGTGATCGGGTTTCCCATGTTGACTTTGGGGATCGTGACGGGGGCGGCATGGGCTAATTATGCTTGGGGAAGTTACTGGAGTTGGGATCCCAAAGAGACCTGGTCTCTGATCACCTGGTTTGTTTATGCTGCTTTTTTACACGCTCGGTTTACAAGGGATTGGAGGGGAAGAAAGGCAGCCATTCTGTCGATTGTTGGATTTGCAGCAGTTTTATTTACCTATTTTGGCGTCAATTATATTATTTCAGGGCTCCATAGTTATGCTTAGGCTTACTTACAACCGATAGAGCTCTTCATCATACATGTGGACCCAGTTCTTCTTTAAAACCTGCGTTGCCTCTTCCATTTTATCCACGCCCACAATGAGAACCGTCTTTTCCCCTGTTCCGAGGCAGGTATAGAGATAACTGACATTAATAGAAACTTCTTTGAGGGGTTTTAGGACAGCGTTCAAACCTCCTGGATGATTAGGCGTTTCTACCGCTAACACATCGGTCATTCTTATCGAATAACCATGGCTCTTTAAGACATTCGCTGCTTTTTCGGGATCGTTCGCCACAAATCGAATAGCACTGATATCTGCCGTATCGGCAACACTTAAGGCAATGATATTGATGCCGTTTTCCCCTAAATATTCGCTCACTTCGGAGAGTTTCCCGGGCACATTTTCCAAACTGACAGAAATTTGTTTGACAGGCATTGAAACTTTCCTCCTCTCATTCTAAATAGTCGTATCCCAATAATAAAGCAGCCTTATTGGACTTGAAGATTGATGGATTTTTGCTGCCAAAGGTATCTTTAAGAGCGCGAGTCATGGTCTCCAAAGAAACCAATCCAGCCTTTTTGATAAAGGCCCCCAACATAATGATATTCGACACTTTATTTCCTGGAAGCTGTTTGGCGAGGTCATTCACTGGGATTTCATAAATCTCTAAATCACCACGGATAGGCCTTGACTCAATCATGCTTGAATTTAAAAAGATGGTTCCCCCTGATTGAACCTGATTCTGGAAACGAAATAATGATGGATTATTCATCAGAACGGCAAACTCGGGTTCTGAAGCAACGGGTGAGGCGATCTCTTCTGTAGAGATGACCACAGTGCAATTGGCTGTCCCCCCCCTTACCTCGGCTCCGTAAGCAGGTAAGCAGGTGACATTTTTCTCCTCATACATACCAGCGATCGCCAGGAGGTAACCCATCATGATCACCCCTTGTCCGCCAAATCCAGAAAAAATCGTCTTAATGAGCATCCTTTTTGTCTCCGGTGATATCTTTTAAAACTCCAAGAGGGAAATGGACGGCCATCACCTCGTCGATCCATTTACAGGCTTCAACAGACTCCATCTTCCAGTTGGTAGGACAAGGAGATAAGACCTCGACGAGTGAGAACCCATATCCTTCCAGTTGGACACGAAAGGCTTTTGCAATCGCCTTCTTCGTCTTTAAAATATTGGCAGGGCTATTGACGGCTGTCCTTTCAATATAGGAACTGCCCTTGGCAACGGCAAGCATTTCGCTGAGATTGATCGGAAACCCATCCCGTCTTTCTTTCCTCCCCCCAGGTGAAGTGGTAGTGTGTTGCCCTAATATCGTCGTAGGAGCCATCTGGCCTCCTGTCATTCCATAGACTCCATTGTTCACAAAAATGGTGGAAAAGTTCTCTCCTCGAGCAGCGGCATGAATGGTCTCGGCTATCCCGATAGCAGCAATATCCCCATCCCCTTGATAGGTAAAAACGACTCGATCCGGCAGCGCCCTCTTCATTCCGGTGGCCAATGCCGCCCCTCTTCCGTGGGATGCCTCCCCCATGTCGATGTCAAAATAAAAGTATGCCAATACCGCACATCCTGCTGGTGGGATACCGATAATTCTTTCCTGGAGGTTCATCTCGTCGATGACCTCTCCAATGATTCGATGTAACAGGCTATGCCCACATCCCGGGCAATAGTGAAAGGGGGTTTTTTTGAGGGATTTGGGTCTCGAAAATACCTTTTTCATCTAAATTATCCTAATCTTTTTTGATAATAGTAGCTGGAGATGACCCTCGAGATTTCCAAGGGAGTAAGAATAATCCCCCCTGGTCTACCATAGAAATGGACCTCTCCGTTTCCTTCGAGTGCCAATTTGACGTCCTCCAGCATCTGTCCCATGTTCATTTCAAATACAAAAAAGTGCCTGACTTTTTTCGTTAATTCCTTGATGGCCTTATAGGGAAAAGGCCAAAGAGAAATGGGCCGGATGAGCCCCACTTTCAGCCCTTCATCTCTCATCCTTTTAATCGCCCCTTTTGCAATTCTGGCTGCGATTCCAAAGGCAACGACCATCAGTTTCGCATCATCGGCAAAGGATGTTTCCCATCTCACCTCTTCTTTGATAATCCTTTCATATTTCCTCATCAGTTTCCAGTTATGCTCTTCTTCTTCAATCGGGTCCAAAATGAGGGATCGGATAAATCGGCTGGGTCTTCCCTTGGCGCCTGTCAGGGTCCAATCTTTATGAGGTAATTTCTTGATTTGAACCTCGGGGGGTAATTCAACAGGCTCCATCATCTGTCCAAGCATCCCATCGCCAAGGATAATGACCGGAATCCTGTATTTATCGGCGAGATCGAATGCCTCATAGGCTAAATTGGCAAGTTCCTGGCAGGAGTTGGGAGCCAGGACAATGGTGCGGTAATCCCCATGTCCTCCTCCTCTCGTGGCCTGGAAATAATCAGATTGGGATGGAGCGATATTACCCAGACCTGGCCCTCCCCGGCTCATATTGACGATGACCGCTGGTAACTCCAAAGCAGAAAGGAAAGAAATGCCTTCTTGTTTGAGGCTAATTCCGGGGCCTGAAGAGGAAGTCATCGCTCTTCCTCCAGCCATGCTGGCACCGATGACCATATGGATAGAGGCAACCTCGCTTTCTGCCTGGATGAACACCCCTCCCTCCAGGTTGGAGAGCCTTTCAGACATATATTCAGGAATCTCATTCTGGGGGGTGATAGGGTATCCGAAATAAAATCGGCACCCCGCCCGTACGGCTGCTTCTGCAACGACATGATTCCCGCGCATCAATACTTTAGGCACGATACACCTCAATGGCAATTTCCGGACATGCAATGGCGCAGAGGCTACATCCTGTGCATTTTCTACCCTCTTTTTTCAAATGCTTTTCAGTAAAAATGGCAGGGTAGTATCCTTTTTGATTCATTTTATCAGAAGATTCGATCAATCGATGGGGGCAAACAGAAATACATAATTTACAGTCTTTGCATAATTCTAAATCGATTTCGATCATCCCAGTTGCCAAAATCCTCCTCCAAAACTGATACCAGGTAATCCCTCAGTTACGAAGGACAAACAGTTTGTCGCATATGTAACTCAGGGCCCTGCCGCAGGAGCCCTGAAAAATCAGCCCTGAAGGGCTGAGTTACAGGTCATGGTTAACTTAAACGAACCATAACTGAGGGGTTCCGATACCAGAATGTAATATCTTGACCAAATAAATAATATATTATAAAGTCTAATATCTTTAAAATCAACCTTCCGAACTTTTCCCAGTCTGAAGTCCGGGGTTGCTCAAGGTTGATACTGCACTTCGATAGACTCAGTGTCCTGAGCGTGCCGATGGAAGCAGGCTTTTTACCCCGTCTTACAGGGGCGAGGTTTGGCGCCGTCGAAGTATCAATGACTTTAGAGGTTGTAATGAACCCTTCATTAAAACGCCTGGATAAAGAACCAAAACGCCTGATTATGATTGGAGGAAAAGGAGGTGTGGGAAAGACCACCTGTGCCTCTGCCATTGCCCTCCATTTTTCCCTTCAAGGAAAGAAGACCTTAATCATTTCAAGCGATCCCACCCCTTCCCT
>Ga0315293_10006190_pt1 | contig 11224 bp, 8 predicted proteins | sample YL17G13_20_MG_FD_203071 | JGI IMG/M metagenome (GOLD analysis project Ga0315293, IMG submission 203071) | Sediment microbial communities from Yellowstone Lake, YNP, Wyoming, USA - YL17G13_20 | ecosystem: Environmental > Aquatic > Freshwater > Lake > Sediment | place: USA: Wyoming | collected... | reverse complement strand
ACCTCGTCGTCGCCGACGAAGACGGGGTCGTGTTCGTCGCGGTCTCCGAGTCTGCCGAGATCGGCCGGGTCGCCGGGCAGATCGCAGCGACCGAGCGCGCACAGGCGGCCGCCGTGCGGTCGGGGACAAGCTTGCGGGCACAGTTGAGGTTCGCCGAATACCTGGAGCGGCAGCGTCAGGACCCGATGTTCGAGTTCCGGCGGCACCTGCGCGAGATCGGCGGCGCCATCGAGGAATGAGCTGCCCGAGTGTGGGCCAGGCCCCCGAAGGGAGCCTCGCCAGACGGTCCGGGAGGCGCTACGACGCAAGGCAGTTGCACTCACGGAGACTCTGTGGCAAATGGCGTCATCGGCCGGTCCGGTGGACAATACGAGTGCGATCGCCGGGGTCGAGGGCGAAGCCAACGGAAGGCCGTTCGCCGACCCCGGTGAATGGTCGTACCGGCCCCGCTCCGCTCGTCGGTGCCGCGCTGCAATCGCACGATGGGCAGTCCACCGTCGCAGGGGCCCAGCCTTTCTCCCGATCTACGTGCCGTAGAGCGTCCCAGGGCGGCGCCAGCCCTGCGAGGTTACTCCATCGCCGCGTCGCCACCGGCCTCTGGGCAACGCGCAAATCGATGCTGACCAGTGCCCCGCACGAACTGCTCGTCGTGTGGGAGCCTCGTTGCGACCCGATTATCGTCCCACGCGTCACCGCCTCCAGCGTGATTCGCCACCGCTCAAGCTTGGTGCCGCGCTATGCTCGCCCGGTGGTCCTTGCGAATGAACGGGTCGGCGCGTGACCCCCGGCGAGTTCGCCGCGAAGTGGTCCGGCAGCACGCGGACCGAGCGCGCCGCGGCCCAGGAGCATTTCATCGACCTCTGCCGGATGGTCGGCGAGCCGACCCCCAACGAGGCCGACCCGACCGGTGAGCGGTACGCCTTCGAGAAGGGCGCCAGCCGCGACTTCGGCGGTGAGGGGTTTGCCGACGTCTGGAAGAAGGGCCACTTCGGCTGGGAGTACAAGGGCAAGCGCAAGGACCTCCGCGCCGCCTATCGCCAGCTCGTCGATTACAAGGACGCCCTCGAGAACCCGCCGCTCCTCGTCGTCTGCGACCTCGAGCGCTTCGAGATTCACACGAACTTCACCAACCTCTCCCCGGTCACCTACGCCTTCACCCTCGCCGATCTCGCGGGCCCCGATCCGTCCGAACCGCTGCGGATCCTGCGCGCCGTCTTCACCGATCCCGAGGCCCTCCGCCCGACGGTCACTCCGGCCCAGCTGACCGAGGAGGCCGCCCGCCACTTTGCCGAGCTCGCGGTCGCCCTGGCTCGCCGCGGCCACGATCCCCAGCGGGTCGCCCACTTCCTCGACAAGCTCCTCTTCTGCCTCTTCGCCGAGGACGCTGGCCTGCTGCCCAAGGGGCTCCTCTCCCGCCTCGCCGACGCCACCCGCTCCAAGCCCGCCTCCTTCTCGGCCGCTCTCTCCGAACTCTTCGGGAAGATGGCCGCCGGGGGCGGGATGTTCGGGGTCGAGCCGATCGGCTGGTTCAACGGCGGGCTCTTCGACTCCGACGAGGTCCTCGAGCTGACCGCGCCCGAGATCGGCACGCTCGTCTCGGTCGGCAAGCTCAACTGGGCGCTCATCGAGCCGGCGATCTTCGGGACCCTCTTCGAGCGCGGCCTCGACCCCTCCCAGCGGACCGCGCTTGGCGCCCACTACACCGGACGCGCCGACATCTGGCGCCTCGTCGAGCCGGTCGTCATCGCGCCCCTGCGGCGCGAGTTCGAGGCGATGCAGGCGAAGGTGACCGAGCTCATCCTCGCGGGCGCCAAGGTCACCAAGTCGACCCCGCCCGAGCGCAACCCGGTCGCCCTCTTCCGAGCGTTTCTCGAGCGCCTCCGCCACGTCCGGGTGCTCGATCCCGCCTGCGGCTCGGGCAACTTCCTCTACATCGCTCTGGGAGCACTCAAGGACCTCGAATTGGAGGCGATCCACTGGGGCTCGCTCGTGCTCCGGCTGCCCCAGGAGATACCCGCGGTCGGGCCCGAGGCGGTCACCGGGATCGAGGTCAACCCCTACGCCGCCGAGCTCGCGCGGGTCACCATCTGGATCGGCGAGATCCAGTGGATGCTCCGCCACGGGCTTGGCTATGGAACCGACCCGATCCTCCGTCCCCTCGACTCGATCGCCACGATGGACGCCCTGCTCTATCTGTCCGACCCGGCCCACCCACAGGAAGCCGAGTGGCCGCCGGCTGAGTTCATCGTCGGCAACCCGCCGTTCCTGGGCGGCAAGCTCCTTCGGACCGGTCTCGGCGACGCCTACGTCGACGCGCTCTTCGCGGTCTATGACGGCCGCGTCCCGCGCGAAGCTGACTTCGTGACGTACTGGCACGAAAAGGCACGAGCGCAGATCGCAGCGGGCCGGTTGAAGCGGGCGGGTCTGCTCGCCACGCAGGGCATCCGAGGCGGCGCCAACCGACGTGTCCTTGAGCGCATCAAGGAGACCGGCGACATCTTCTTCGCCTACGACGACGAGCCCTGGGTCCTCAACGGCGCCAACGTCCACATCAGCTTCGTCGGCCAGGACGACGGATCGGAGACCGAACGAACGCTCGACGGTCGACCGGTCGCCTCGATCAACGCCAACCTCACCGCCGGGGTCGATCTCACACGGGCCCGTCGGCTTCGCGAGAACCTCGGGATCGCGTTCATGGGCGATACCAAGGGCGGAGCGTTCGACGTCCCGGGCGACCTTGCCCGTGAAATGCTCCGCCGCCCCAACCCCGACCGACGCTCGAACCATGACATCGTCCGGCCCTGGGTGAACGGGCTCGACATCACCCGTCGCCCGCGTGACGTGTGGATCATCGACTTTGGCGTGGGCATGCCCGAGGCCGAGGCAGCGCTCTACGAGGCCCCGTTCGAGTATGTTCGCGCCCACGTCCGGTCCGAGCGCATCCGCAACAACCGGGCGGCCTACGCCGAGCGCTGGTGGCTCCACGTCGAACCGCGGTCAGGAATGCGCGCAGCCTTCGCCGGTATCACGCGGTACATCGCGACGCCACGTCTGACAAAACACCGCCTCTTCGTATGGCTCAAGCCGGCGGTTCTGCCAGACAGCCAGGTGATCGTCATCGCCCGCGACGACGACTACACCTTCGGCGTCCTCCACTCGCGCGTCCACGAGGCGTGGGCCCGCGCCACCGGGACCCAGCTGCGCGAGGTCGAGTCCGGCTTCCGCTACACCCCCACCACCTGCTTCGAGACCTTCCCCTTCCCGCGCCCCACCGACGAGCAGCGCGAGGCCATCGCCGCGGCCGCCCGCGAGCTCGTCCGCCTCCGCGACGGCTGGCTCAACCCTCCCGGCCTCGACCCTGTGGAACTCAGCAAGCGCACCCTCACCAACCTCTACAACGCCCGTCCCACCTGGCTCGAGCACGCCCACGCGACACTCGATCAGGCCGTGTTCGGTGCGCACGGGTGGGCGGCGGATCTGCGCGACGAGGAGGTGCTGTCGCGCCTGCTCGGGCTGAACCTGGAGCGGGAGCCGGCATGACCGGCGACGACGACCGGATTGTCGACGCTGTCTTGGGGTTACTGGGCTTCTGCGACCCCCCGCCGACGGAGGGGGAGCTCACTAGCGAGACGCGAAACCGACTCCTGAAGACCAGCGCGTGGGATTTGGCCGCGGACGCTCTCGAAGCCGATCCGATTCTTGGGCCAATCCTGAACAAACGAGTTAGCACGAGCCTCTGGGACACACAACTCGTCCTCGAGGCGGAGGTGCTCTACGACCTCGTAATCGCCGGTGCACGGGCGAGCGACCCGGGCAGCGGGGTCCGGCAGGCACTCGGGTTGCTGCGCGATCAGTACCGGACCACGAGCGTGCCCGTCGTGTCCCTCGCGCCAATCACCGGGATCGTCGTTGGAACGCCGATCCTCCTCGACGAGAATGTCGAACTGAGGCAGCTCTCAGACAGCGAGGTCGACGACCTGTTCCTGGCCGACAGCTACCCATCCTTGTCGCTGGGATTGGGGCACGACATCGTTCATCACGGCCTCGTTGTCACCACCCACGTCACCCGCGTCGTTACCGATCCGGGCAAGTCAGAGCCGCGTCGTTCGATCGACTCACGTGATCGCAGGCGACAATCAAGCGCGACTCCCGACGAAACCGTCCTAACCGCCCTGCGACTTCACGTTGACAACCCCCACGCGATCTCATTCCCCGGATCGATGACATTCGGCCCGGGGCAGAGCCGCAGTAGCTCGCTTCTTGCTTATCCGATTGCCTCAGCACACCACAACATGTAGTGTCCGGGCATGGGCGGCAGGAAACCGGGCGACTACCCGAAGACCATCGCCGAGTTCCACCGCCGGTTTCCCGATGACGAGGCCTGCCTGCGGTATCTCGTCGAGACACGCTGGCCCGACGGGTTCCGCTGCCCCGGGTGCGGCAGCGCGAATGCCCGGCTCCTCTCCACCCGCCGCGTGTGGCAATGCCGGGCCTGCCGGCGGCAGACCTCGGCGACGGCGGGGACGGTCCTCCACCGGACGCGCCAGCCGCTGACCGCGTGGTTCACCGCGGCGTACCTCATGACCTCGTTGAAGCCCGGCATCTCGGCGCTCCAGCTCCAGCGGCAGCTCGGCCTCGCGAGCTTCGGGACGACCTGGATCCTGCTCCACAAGCTGCGCCGCGCGATGGTCAATCCCGACCGACGCCGGCTCGCGGGCACCGTCGAGGTGGACGAGACCTGGATCGGTGGCAGGCAGGCCGACCTCAAGGGCGGGCGCCAGCGGCGGGGGCGCAAGGCGCTCCTCGTGGGGGTGGCAGTCGAGCGCCGGGAGACGTCCCTCGGGCGGCTGCGCCTCGAGATCCTGCCCGACGCGAGTCACCTGACGCTCGGTGACTTCATCGCCCGCAACGTCGAGCCCGGCTCCACGATCGTGAGCGACGCGTGGCAGGGCTACGCCGGCCTGGACCCGACCCTGTACACGCACCTCCCGCTCTCGCAGGCCGCGATGCGGCGCGCGGGAAGGGAGCCGGACGCGGTGCCCGGCGTCCACCGGGTTGTCTCGAACCTCAAGACCTGGCTGCGCGGCACGCATCACGGCGTCGGAGCGGACCATCTCGACCACTACCTCGACGAGTTCGTCTTCCGCTTCAACCGGCGCTTCTACCCGATGGCAGGCTTCGCCACCCTGCTCGGCCTCGGCACCACCTCGCCGCCCACCCCGATCGAGCAGATCCTCTCGCCGCTCGCGGACGGTGCGACCGGCCGGCGACCGGGCCGCTCGACCGGGCTCACCAGCGGCCGTTTCTCGATCGAGATCATCGAGCGTTCGTCGTTGGACGACATCCTGGCCGATCGGGGCGACTGACCGCCGGACACTACATGTTGTGGTGTGCTGAGGCAATCGGATAAGCAAGAGCTCGCTTATGGCTTCGTCGAGGATTGGCTACGTTACTCCGCTCCTAATCTCGTCCGAGGTCGCCGATCGCGTGCGCTCGGACTACCCGCGGATCGCCAAGATCCTCGTGAGGTCCTCGAACCCCGTATCCGTGGCCTTACGCCGATACACGACCTCCTACGATCGCCGCCAGAGCGAGGATCGGGTCATCGACTTGGCAATCGCTCTCGAGGCTTTGTTCACCGACGGAGCCACCGAACTCACCTACCGTCTGTCGGTGAACGGGGCCAACTACGTCGACGTTCCCGGACGATCACGAGCCGAGATCCGCGACTGGCTCAAGGCCGCCTACACGGCCCGCAGCAAGGTCGTCCACGGGAGGAGCTCGACCACGACATTTGCCACGAGACTGCTACACGACGACAAGAAAGGAGTCGACGGCCTCGCGGACGATCTGGGGTATTTCGTCCGCCTTGCCCTGATGACCGTGCTACGTCAGGGGGGCGACGATCCGCCCAACCCAATCGCCGACTTCGGAGCGATGGTGCTTCGCCCGTAGAGCACGTCGCGTTCGCCGAGTAACCTCTGCACCCCGCGGCACCGCGCGCCGGCGTCACGGCCCGCCCGCCTCACCGGTAGTTCCCTACCCCCCTTGCCCGTCGTGGCCGGCCGTCAGCGTCAGGCTCCATTGTTCGTTCGCCGGCGGTTCCGGGCGACCAGTACGACGGCCGGGCGTCCGGGGGCCGTCTTGTGCTAACCCGTCGCTAGCCGGGTCGACGCGGCCGACGCCGAGGTGGCCGAGCTGCTCGCGGCCGCCAACGCGCCGGAGCTGAAGGATCCGACCGTCGATGACCTCATCTCCGAGTCGGAGCACTGGTTGCCCTTGACCATCCCGTGCCCGGCCGGTTTCCAAGGGCCGGCCGGGCGAACCCGCCACCGGTTCGTCCTCCCGGCCGGTGGCGGGCTCTAATTCGGGCGCTTCCCCCGCTGGCAGTGCCCCGAGGGCCGAGCATAGCCGGGCCATCAGTCACGATGGCGGACGTCGTGTCCGGGGTCCTTCCTGTGCCGTTCACGCAATGAGGGCACGGGGACATGGTCTACCGTGCCCACCATGACCGAAGTCGACCTTCTCCGTCAGCACGCCGACGTCCTCTTCGACATGGACGCGCACGGGCGCCTCGTGCGACTGAACGAGCCGGGGGATGAGCCGCCCCCACGGCTGTTCCTCGCCCGTGGACGCCGCACGCAGCGGATCTGGTTTCGAACCGATGTCCCTGCCGCGACGGCGGAGGCATGCCGGAGGATCGCGCGCGGCCTGCCTCGCGGGGATGGCCAGCCGTCGAGTGGTGCCACCTACGATGTGCTCCGCGCGGTCCTCGCGGGCGACGCGCCCATCGGCGAGGAGCAGTGTGGCCCGGCCTATCGGTTCGGGGATCACGCGGACCTGCACGTCGACGCCGAGGTCAGGGTCATCGACGAAGGCTCGGCCCATCTGCTCGAACCCCACTTCCCGTACACGCGCTCGGTGCTGGCCGAGCGGAGTCCGGTCGTCGGGGTGGTCATCGATGGGCGGGTCGTTGCGGCCTGCTTCTCGGCCCGCCGGCGATCGACCGCCGCCGAGGCCGGCGTAGCGACTGAGGAGCCGTACCGTGGCCGTGGTCTGGCGCCGCTGGTCGTCTCGGCGTGGCGGGAGTTGGTTGAGCGAGCCGGAGGTCGACCGCTCTACAGCACGTCCTGGGACAACGTGGCATCTCGCGCTGTCGCCGCCAAGCTGCGTCTGATCGAGTACGCGGAAACGTTCTCTCTCACCTAGCCTGCGCACCACGACGCACGCATCGTGATGTCCGCTCGCATTCCGTCGCGCGTGACCACCGAGGCAACGATGCAGACGCATGCGGGTCCGCGGGTCGTGGTCGGCTACGCTCCGGACGACATGGACTGGCGAGCCCCGATCCCGGGTGCGATCTTCCTCGACACATCGATCGTCTTGTATCTGGAGGACTACGGGGAGTACATCTTCGATGGCGCGCTGCTGGAGAAGCCACTTCCCGATCAGCAACGGCGCCAGCTCACAGCCCTTCGCGTCCTCATGGCGCTCGTCGATCGCGCCGGCCTCGCCCTCGCAGTGTCGCCGGAAGTGATCCACGAAGCACGCGCCGGGCGATACGTTCAGGACCTGGCGGCATTCTGGGATGAGATGCGTCGTGAATGGGGCATCGAGGAACGCGGCCTCGCACCGATGACCGTCGTTGCGACTCTGCCGCCGAAGGACCAACTGGTCCTGGCACAAGCCTTCCGGTCCGGGTGTGAGGCGATCCTGACCAACGACATCCGGTGGACGAAGCCGAAGCACCGCAGCGCGATCGCGGCGCTGGGAATGAAGGTCTACACCCCGGAGGAGCTGCTCGAGGAGGTCAGGCCGTGGCTAGCGCTGTGGCTGTAGCCCGTGGCGCACCCGGTTTGGTCGCCCGGGTTAGCGAGGCCGGTTTCTGTTCGACGTCGGCCGCACTCGGCGTGCCGCCGACGATCCCGGCCAACTACTCGAGCACACCGAGCGGACGCGGCGGGCCGTAGGCGAGCTTCGTGGCCTCCTCGTAGGTCTGGGCGATCTGCGACGCGTGCTCGCGGAAAGTCAGCTTGCCCTTGGACTTGCGCTCGGTCCAGTAATCGCCGTCGAGGCCCGTCGCCGGATCGCCGACGATCTCGATCAGGGCCCCGCCGTAGTGGATGTTGCTCGTCGCGTGGCGCAGGCCGATGCCGGGCTTGTTGCGGTAGCTGTAGGCGATCGCCGGGTAGCCGGACTCCGCCGTCGTGATGCCACCCGCGACCTGCTCGGACGTCGACTCATCTGACAACAGGCGGACCGAGACGCTGGTCAGCGTCTGGCGGATGGTGAGATAGACGACCTTGGCTGGGGGCGCTTGGCCCGCCGTGTCCTCCCAGAACGAGTGAAGCTCGCCGCGCCAGGTCCCGATGACGACCGGCGTCGAGACCCACCGCGGGTGGAACCACCGCGCGCGCCAGCCGCGGCGCTCAAAGGCGTAGGACGCGAGCAAGAGGAGCGGCAAGGCATCGGCGACCGTCGAGAATGCGTCGGTGTTGCCGGTGACGACGCCGGCGACCACGAGGGTCAGCCAGATTACGCCGGTGATGGCGACGAGCGACCAGACCCGCAGCTCACTCAGCATTAGGTGTTGCCGTAGCCGACGTAGCCCCAGGCGGCCAAGATGAAGTCGTTGGCCTGCGCGCGCGTCCAGCCCTGCGCCCAATGGAAGAGGAGCTTGATCCCGTTCTCCTCGGTCCACTTGCCGCAAGTCTCGTCGGACTTGGTGTCGTGGTAGAGCGAGCGCAGGACCTCGCGCAGCTCGTCGTAGAAGGTGGCGTGGCCGAACTTGGAGTCCGGGACGTTCCAGACCAGGCACTCCGAGAGGAACGATGGGATGGGGCCGGCCTCGGCGACATCGGCGGCGTCTATCTCATTCCGCAGGTTCTTCAAGACGCGGACCATCTTCTTGAAGCGATCGCCGGTCCGGGCGTGCTTGGCGACGCCGTTGTCGTACTGCTGCTGCGGGAAGTTCTGGACCCGGACGCCCTTGTCGGACTCGAACTCGGTCCCCTTGGTCGTGTCAGTCAGCATGCCGCCCGAGCGCGACCACAGCCGGAGCTGCAGCGCCGGCAGGCAGTCGGACTCGACCCGATAGGTGTTCTCGTGGATGTCGTAGGCCTTGTCGCCCCGCTCGACCGCCGGGGGTGGGCCGAAGCGGTTGACGAGCGCTACCCCGACATCGTTCTTGAAGTCGGCGTAGGTGTACTCGGCCGTGCTGATGCCGGCCTGTCGCTCGAGGGCCTGGCGGACCTCGGGGTCAGCGCGCGCCCGCTCATCGACCCAGTCCCAATCCGAGAAGAACACGTCACGGCAGACGACGCAGACGTCGACGTCGCTCTCGCCCGCCACGTTGGTGCGGTTGCGGTACGACCCCTGCGGGAAGACCACGATGTCGTGCGTCGCCAGCTTGGCGTCGGCCCGGATGGCGTCGCGGATTGCCTTCTCGGCGCGCTCCATTTTCTCGGTCTCGGTCGTCGACGGCGGCCGCGCCCAGGTCCGGAACTGTGCCTCCCAGTCTCGCGCCATCGTGGCCCCCGCCTGCGACCGTCGAGGTGGCGGTCTTCTTGGTGTGAATGATGCAGGACGACGCGGCGTTCGGGCGTCTTGCCCGCGCATTCGGCCGTGAAAGTCAGACCGTCCATCTTCACGAGTCTGGAAAGAAGAACGGTTGGCCCGGCCAGGAGCTCCAGCGCAGCATCAAGTCAGCCGACCACGCATTCTCGGAGGCAGTGCGGGCAGCCGGCGAGCATCGACTGTCCGCGACGCGATCCGACGCGCCCAGACATGGGTGCGGTAGGTCGGGCAATGCCACCAGGCCTCGTAGTGCGAGACGTAGGTGGAATCGGCCGGGATCTTGATCCCGTTGCGGGTCGGATGCCAGGGGCTGGCTCATCTGGCATGCTCCTTCGGCGGTGCCTGTAAGGTCGGAGCGCGCTGAGGTCACGCGTTCGACCCGTACAACACCGGTCGCGCCCGGATCCATGCGTCGGACTCGAAGGCCGCTCGTCGCGCGGCGGACGATGTGGTCATGGTGTCGCGGCCGCAGGCGATCGCGGAGGAGTCCGGTCGCGCAGCCTAGTGCCCTTTGTCATCAGTCGCTAGACAACTGCCTTGCCCGCTCGAGCCCAACGGGAGGCGGCTTGAACGATCGGCACGACCGCGCTTCGAGCCTCGTCTGCATCCTGGCGCATCACTCGCCCAGGATGCTCCCAGTGGCCGCCGACAAACCCCACGTACAGCCCCCGGTTGCGCTCCGCGAACGCTTTGGCCGCCCATGTCTGCGATCCCTCCGGGAAAGCGCTCGCTAGATGGGTCAAGAATGGCGCCGTTGCGAGATCGATCGTAGGTGCGGCCTCGGGAAGCTTCTCTCCACGTCGAACCTGATCGACCAGAACGATGAAGACCAAAAGCAGGCCAAGGACGACCAGGAGCTCGCCTGGCGCGCCTGAGGCGCTGGCCGCGGAGGTGGATTGCTCGGACGTGCCGATGGCCCAAGCTGCAAGTCGATACTTCGTCTCGTGTTTGCTGAAGACGAGGCGCAGGATTTCCTCGTGGTCGCCTGCGACGGCCTCGCTCTCCTCCTCAAGTAGAACGAGCACGCCCGCCTTGACGGCCTCCTCAAGGGCAGTTGCGAACAAGGCCGTTGCCGGCCCGAAGTCCTCGGACCGCTCAAGTCGTCGCGCCGCCCGAGATAGTCGCCGTGCGTTTGCCGCGGCCAGTCGTGCCCCCGTCCGATACTCGTCCGGGCTCGGCCACCTGGTTCGCATCTGATCACGGTAACGCCGCTCGGCTAGGTCGACCACGATCCCGGCATCGTGTTGCTTTCTCCGGCCACCTGAGTGATGGATGGTGTCCATCCATCGCCAGGAGACCCACCGATGCCGCCGCTATCGCTCCCCGCACTCTCGTCTGGTAGCCCGACTGCCTGGGAGGAGGCGGTCTACGCGTTCCTTGTCGAGAAGCGCAGCCGCTCGGGCTCGACCCGGACGGTCGAGAGCTACGCTCGGATGCTCTGGCCGTTCTTCCGGGTGACGACCCCGGATCGGGTGCGCTCTGCGGACGTCCTCGCCTACGCCCACGGCATCGGCCTCTCGCGACGGGTGCCGTCATCGACGACGGTCGGGGCCCGGATCGCCTGTCTGTCCTCCTTCTACCGCTTCGCGATCCGGATGGGCCTTCTCGCCGCCAATCCCTGCGACGCCCTAGAACGCCCGCGGACCGT
>Ga0315293_10006189_pt1 | contig 11225 bp, 6 predicted proteins | sample YL17G13_20_MG_FD_203071 | JGI IMG/M metagenome (GOLD analysis project Ga0315293, IMG submission 203071) | Sediment microbial communities from Yellowstone Lake, YNP, Wyoming, USA - YL17G13_20 | ecosystem: Environmental > Aquatic > Freshwater > Lake > Sediment | place: USA: Wyoming | collected... | reverse complement strand
CCGGCCCGAATACCGCCCCGACGAGCAAGTGATCCTCACGGTCGATGCCTTCGATGCCCAGTACCGGCAGCTTACCGAGGACAAGATTCCCGGGCGCAAGCTCCAGGCCGAGTGGGTTTTACCCGAAGAGCGCCCCGGGGCCCAGCCCAACGTCCGGGCGCTGGCGATCCCGCAATTGAGCGAGGGCGTGTTCGAGACCCGGCTGACCCCCGTTGTCGCCGGCGAGCACCGCGTGAGGGTCACGGACCCGATCACCCAGGAGAAGAAGGAACGCGCGTTCCAAGTGGCGCGGGTGGGGGTGGAGCAGCAGCGGGCCGTGCGCAATGCCGTGCTGCAGCGGGACCTGGCCGGCATCACCGGCGGCAAGAGTTACGACCTCTCGACCGTCTCGCAACTTCCCGACGAAATGCGGCTGACTGCCAAGACCGAAACCAACGTCCGCGTGATCGAGCTCTGGAACACCTGGCTGGTGTTCGCACTGGTGGGCTTCTTCATGCTGGGCGAATGGCTGGGGCGCAAGTGGGCCAATCTGCCATGATCCGACTGCGAAAACTGCGATCGCGATTGCGGAGCCTGGGCCGCCGCCGGCGCGCGGCCCGGCTGGCGATCGGCTACAGCGCGTTGATCGTGGCGGCCGTCTGGCTCCTGGTGGGCATCTTCCTGGCCGACTGGCTCCTCGACATGAACCCGGCCCAACGCCTGGTCGTGGCGGGGGTGGCGATGGCGGGCCTCGTGTGGGCCTTCGTGCGACTGACGCGACCCTGGCTGGGCCCCCGGGAAACCCTCATCGACATGGCCCTGCTCGTCCAGGGCCAGCACCATATCGACAGCGACCTGGTGGCCGCCCTCCAGTTCGAGCGCCCCGAAGCCGTCCAGTGGGGCTCCGTGGACATGGAGCGGGCCGTCATCGAGCAGGTCGGCCGGGCCTCGCGCCGCCTGGAGATCGTGTTGGGCGTCTCCACCAGGCAGCTTATGGTCCGGCTGGCGATCCTGGCGGTCACGCTTGGCGTGGTCGCGGCCGCCGCCTGGCTCTACCGCGAGGATGCCGCCGTCTTCTTCAGACGCCTGGCGATGGGCTCGGACCGCTACCGCACCGAAACGACCATCCGGGACGTGACGATCAACGGCCAGCCCGTGGACCTCGCGGCACAAGGCGCCGAGGAAATCCGGTGCGCTTACGGGCAGCCGGTGCGACTGGAGGTGACCTGCTCCGGGCGCTTGCCGCCAACCGGTCGCGCGGTCTTAAGGACCGAAGTGAGCCCGGAGAAGGAAGTCGCCCTGCAGCCGCGCCGCCAACCGGATGTGTACGTCGGCCAGTCGGAGCGGCTCTTGGATACGGTTTCCTGCCGGGTCTTCGTGGGGGACGACCGCACGCGGCCCATCCGGCTGGTGGTCGCGCCGCCGCCCGTGGTGGACGTGTTCCTGGACGTCACGCCGCCCAGCTACGCCGCCGGCCCGGCGCCCACGGAGACCGTCAGCGGCCTGCGCCAGCTCGCGGTGATCGAGGGCTCGCGAGTGCGGGTCCGCATCACCGCGGACAAAGAGCTGAGAGAAGCCGCGATGACGATCAAGCCCCTTCAGGAGGAAGCCGCGGAGACTCCTGGGGCCACGGAAGGGAAGTCCCATGCGATGAAGCGCCTGGAGGAGCGGCCGTCGGGCGACGCCAAGGTCCTCGACGCCTGGGCCCTGGAGCCCGCCGGCACGCCGCTGGAGAAGCTCGTGGAGCCTATCCGCTATATGCTCCAAGTCACGGACGTCGAGGGCCTTCAGTTAGAGCAGCCGATCGAGGGGGTGATCCGCGTCTATACCGACCAGCCGCCGCAAATTTTTGCCTCGGCAAAGATCCAGTTGGTGATCCCCAAGGCCCGGCCCACCGTCGACTTCCAGGCCGCCGACGACTACGGACTGGCCCAGATCAAGGTCCTCTCCGAGGTGATCCACGCCGACGGCAGCCCCGGGGAAAAAGGGGAAGTGACGGTCTACACCCTTTCGCCCGGCGAGCCGCCAAGCAAGAATATCCAGCAGAGCCACCCGCTGGTGCTGGCCCCACTCAAGGCGCTGAAGGGCGACAAGATCAAGGTGGTCGTCCAGGCCGTGGACCATCGCGGCGGCCCGGGAAGGCCGGAGGGCAAGGCCGCCGAGAGCGACCCGATCGAGTTTCAGGTCACGGACATGGACGGGATTCTGGCGGCGATCCTCGAGGCCGATCGCGAGTCGGCCCGGCAGTATAAGACGATGATCGACGATCAAATCGACGTAGGAGGCGGAAAATGAACGCGGAAGGCAAATGCAGAATGCAAAATGCAAAGTGCAAAATGCAAATCGAAGGCCGCTCGTCCGCTGCTACGATCTGGAATTTGAAATCTGCACTTTGCACTTTGCACTTTGCACTTTGCATTTTGCATTCTACAGGCCGTGAAGCCGTGGCGCAGCCCTCCCCGCCTGCCAAGGCTAGCGTAGGGTGGGCCTCCTTGTCTGCGTCGCCCGCTCAAGCCGACCGCATCGCCCGCAGGGAAGAGACCCAGAAGCGGGTCCGCTCCCTGGCCCGGGAGCTGATCTCGGGCGTGTTGGAGTCGCAGCTCAGGCAGCTCGAAGAGAACGACCTGACCTCGACCCCGTGGTATCGCGACATCAGCCTGATGCGCAAGAACCTGGACGCCCTGATCGAGGCCGAGATGCCCAAGGTCGTGGAGCTCCTGAACCGCATTCCCGCGGCCGGCGCCAAGGAGCGGGACACCATCCTCCTGGAGGCCCGTAAGAAGAGCCGTGCGATCCTGGTCGAGCTGCTTACGCAGCGTCAGAGCGTGCTCCGCAGGCTCCGCATGGCGGAGATGGCGGCCCAGGTCCGCCAGCTCATCAAGCAGCAAACCAAGGTCCTGCAGACCACCGAGTCGCTGCCGGAGAAATCGCCCGCGGAGCGCGAATCGACGATTCTCGCCGCGGTCGAGGATCAGCGCGACGTGAAGGAGATGTTCCTCAAGCTCGAGGACTTGTTGAAGGACGTGGCCAACTGGGGCGGCGAGGTCGGCGCAGAGGCCGCCGGCGGCTTGCGACTGATTGAGGCCGGGCGCGTCGAGGCGGAGCTGAACACCTCCGTGCGCTCGCTGGAGCAAACGCAGTTCCCCCAGGCCGCCGAAAGCCAGAAAAACGTGATCCGCGTGCTGGAGGCGCTCCTGAAGACCATCGAGCGCGTCCAGGGACTCCTCAAAGACGACCGCGGCGCCGTGGAAAGGGCGATCGAGGAGCTGGCCCAGCGCCAGAAGGACATTCGCGAGGCGACCAGCCAGCCCGATCCTTCGCCGCAAGACGCCGAGCAGCTCCGCGAGCGCCAGGACGCGGTCAAGGGCGACGTGGCCGAATTGGGCAAGCAGACCGAACAGACCCCGGCCGCCGAGCCGCTCGAAGAGGCCCGCAAGGCCGCCGAGCAGGCCACCGAGAAGCTCTTCGAGGGCAAACAGAAGGAGGCCCTGGCCCAGCAGGACAAAGTGCTGGAGAACCTGGACAAGGCCGCCCGGCAGGTCCAGCAGGCGGCCGCACGGAGTCCCGCCGCGAAGCCGGACGCCTTGGCTCAGATGATTAAGGACCTGGAGGCCGCCAAGCGGGACGTGGAGAAGATCCAAGGTGAGCAGAAGCAAGCCTCGGCGGCCGCCCAAGACAAGCCGCAGGATGCCGGGCGCCAGGAATCGCAGATCTCCCAGGAGTTGGGCGAGGTGCCCAAGAACCGCACGCTCCCACAACCCGTCAACGAGCGCCTGGCCGACGCCAAGGAGGCGGCCGGAGACGCTGCCGGGGCCATGGACCGGGCGCCGCCCGATCGCCGCGATGCCACCCGGCGAGCCGAGCAAGCGATCCAGCGGGCCGCGTCGGAGATCGACGCCGCACTGGCCGATGCCAAGCGGCGCCAACTCGCGCAGTCGGTCCAACAGCTCGCGGCAGCCGGCCAATCCCAGGAAATGGCCCGCGCTGCCCAGCAGTTGGCCCAAATGGCGGACCAGCAACTGCAGGCCGCCGGACAGGTCCAAGAGGCGATCCAGAACGCCATGGCCGCGCAGCCCGAGCCCATGGCCCAACGCATCGACCGGTTGAGCCAGGCCGAGGAGAAGGTGCAACAGGCAGCGGCCGATCAACAGCGGGCCGCGGGACGTCCCGAAGCGGCGCAAGCCATGGACCTGGCTGCGGGGATCCGCAAGGCCATCCAAAAGCAGGACGCCGCCGACCGCGCCGCGGAGGCCCTCGGCAAGCGCCCGGACGCCAGCCCGCTGGAGGCCGTCACCAAGCAACAGGACGTCTCCCAGGCGGCCGCTCAGTTGGCCAAACAGGCGTCCGGCGACGCGCCTGGAAAAGAGGAGGAGAAAGACCAGGGCCAATCGGAGAGCCAAGACCAAGGTAAAGACCAAGGTAAAGCCGAGGGCCAAGAGCCCGCCAACCCCGTCGCCAAGGAGCTTAAGCAGGCGGAGAAGTCCGGCCGCGAGGCGGCGCGCGACCTCTTGGTCGCAAAGCCTCAGGAGGCCCAAAACGCCCGGGCCCAGACGCGCAAGGCCCTTCAGGAGGCGTTGCGATTGGCCAACGAGCAAGCCGCCCACGCTGCGGAGGCCCCGGCCGGCACGCCCGATGCCGCGGCCCAGGCCCGCACGGGTCAAGAGGCGGCCGCGGCCCGCGAGCTGGCCCAGCCCGACGCCCCGCAAGCGGCCCAAACCCTTGGCGAGGCCGGCAAGACATCCGAGCAGGCCCAACAGCAGTTGGCCGGAGAAAAGGCCCAGGCCGCTGCGCCTGCCCAGCAGGCGACCGCGGGCTCGCTGGAGCAGGCCGCGGCCCAATTGGCTGAGGCCAAGGCCCGGTTGGCCGAGCAAGCGGCGCAGCAAATGGCCGCGGCCGCCCAGGCCGCTGAGCAACTGGCCAACCAGGCCGCGCCCGTGGACCCGGGCGCAACGGCGGCCCTGCAAGCCGCTGAGAATCGGGCCGCGCAGGCCGCAGCCGAGATTCCCCAGGCGCCGCAGTCAGCCCAATCGGCCGAGCAAGGCGTGCGCGCGGCGATGGATCAGGCAATGGCCGAGCTGGGCGCCCGGCAGCAGCAGGTCCTTCAGGATCGCGCCCTGGCCATGGAGGCCACCCAGCCGTCCGACCGGGCGTCTCCGATCATCGGCGGCGGCGGCATGGCCCGCTCCGGCCAGCAGGTCCGCAACCAGTCGGCCCCGGAGATGCCCTTGCAGCCCAGGGACCGGCAGCCCCAAGGCGACACGCGCACGGCCGACGCTGCGAACCCGGGCCCCGCAGGCCCGGAGCGTCCGGGCGAGAAACCGTGGATGGCCGAATTGCCGCCCGAGGTCCGCGACGCGCTGCGGGTCAATTCCGCGCGGCGTCCGCCGCGAGGCTACGAAGAGATCCTTCGCCGATACTTCAAGAACATTGACTAGAGAGGGACCAAGGACTGGGGCTAGGAACCGGCTTTGGCGCGTCGCGCGCGGGCGCTTCCCGACGGTCATGCCGAAGCGGGAAGAAGGAGTGCAAAATGAAAAATGCAAAATGTAAAATGCAAAACGTGAATTGGCGGGTGGATTGTACTTCCCATTCTTCATTTTGCACTTTGCATTTTACATTTTGCATTTTGCATTCCTCGTTTCTCCCCAATCCCTAATCCCCAATCCCCAGCCCCTGAACCCTGAACCCTGCTTCAGCGAGCCCCACTATGACAACCGAACGCTTGAGCCAAGACGACCTTGCCGCAGTCCAGCGCTGCCAGGAGTCGTACGATCGGATGCGGGAAGAACTCTCGAAGGTGATTATCGGCCAGGAGAAGGTGATCGAGCAGGTCCTGGTGGCCATTTTCTCCCGCGGCCACGCGCTGCTGGAGGGCGTGCCGGGGCTGGCCAAAACGCTCTTGGTCAGCTCGCTGGCCGAGGCCACTCACCTGGCCTTCAAGCGGATCCAGTTCACCCCCGACCTGATGCCCAGCGACGTCACCGGGACCGAGATCATCCAGGAGGACTTGCAGTCCGGGCAGCGGGTCTACAAGTTCCTGCCCGGACCGATCTTCGCCAACATGATCCTGGCCGACGAGGTCAACCGCACTCCGCCCAAGACCCAGGCGGCCATGCTCGAGGCCATGCAGGAGCGCCAGGTCTCGGCCGGCGGCAAGGTCCACCGCCTCCCCGATCCGTTCTTCGTGCTGGCCACGCAAAACCCCTTGGAGCAGGAAGGAACCTATCCGCTGCCGGAGGCGCAGCTCGACCGCTTCCTGCTCTACATCCGGGTGGACTACCCCACCGGCGCCGAGGAATGGGAGATCGCCCGGCGCGTGACCACGGGCCAGTTGGGCCAGATCTCGCCGCTGATGAGCGGCGCGGACATCATCGAGATCCAGCGGCTGGTCACCCGCGTGCCCGTCAGCGACCAGGTGCTGGGCTATGCCTGGGCGCTGGTCCGGGCCACGCGGCCCGGCACGCCGGAGGCGCTGGACTTCATCGACCGCTGGGTGACATGGGGCGCGGGGCCGCGGGGAGTGCTGACGCTGGTGACGTGCGCGAAGGCCCGGGCGATCCTGCACGGGCGGTATCACGCGACGGCGGGGGACGTGCAGGCGGTGGTGCGTCCGGCGCTGCGGCACCGGATTGCCGGCAACTACGCCGCCCAGGCGAACAATCTCACGAGCGACCGGCTGATCGACATGCTCATGGAGGCGGTCCCGGCGGACCGGAAGTACGAGCGGCCGGCCGCCGTAGCGTGAAGAAGGGGCTAGGGACTAGGGATTAGGGATTAGGGGCTCGCTACCTGCGGTCTCCTGTCTACTGACTACTGTCTACTGACTACTGACTACTTCGGTTCCACAATGGCCAAGAGCGTCTTATCGCGGTATCTGGACCCGGCGGTGCTCGCCCAGGCGGCGCGGCGGCGGATCGAGCCGCGCGGGCTGGTGATCGGCAATCTGGCCGGCGCGCACAAATCGCCCATGTCGGGCTTTGCCGTCGAATTCGCCGGCCACCGGGAGTACGTCTGGGGGGATGACCCCAAGTATATCGACTGGCGGGTCTACTTCAACCGCCAGCGGTACATGATCAAGCAGTACGCGATGGAGACGAACTTCGTCTGCCACCTGCTCCTGGACGTCAGCGCCTCGATGCGCTACGGCGAAGGCCCGCAGCAGAAGCTCCGCTACGCCTCCCAGTTGGCGGCCACGCTGGCCTACTGCATCCTCCGGCAGAGCGACAAGGTGTCGCTGGGCACCTTCGACGACCGGGTCCGGGGTTTCGTCCCCCCGAGCAACTCCATGGCCCAGATCGTCCGCATCACGGAGCATCTTGACCAGACCGACCCGGTCCACAAGACCAACATGGCCGATTGCCTCAACGAGCTGACCGGCCGGACCAGGCGCCGCGAGATCGTGGTCATCGCGAGCGACTTCTTCACGGAACTCAAACCCTTGGAGGCGGCCCTCCAGCGCATGCGCTACCAGCGCCACGAGGTGGTCCTCTTCCAAGTGATGCACCACGACGAGCTGGCCTTCGACCTGGGCGGCATGGTCAAGTTTGTCGGCCTGGAGCTGCCCGAGGAGCTGCTCACCCGGCCGGGCGAGCTGCGGCGGGAGTACCTGGCCGCCTTGGGCCGCTTCAACGAAGAGTTGGAGGCGGTCTGCCACCGCAACCGGGTCGAGCGCGTGCTGGTCGATACCAGCCGCGACCTGGGGCAGGTACTGAGCGACTACCTCCATCAGCGGAGCCGGCGGCATCGCGGGCGGTGAATCGTCAACCACAAAGGCACAACGGGCACTAAGGTTTCCTCAGGAGAGACAATTTCGTATGATTCTTGGCAACCGTGGGCTTGCAGTCGCAGCGTATCGGCCGTCTCGACTTTGAGTCTTTGTGTCTTTGTGGTTCATTGAGTAAGCGGTTGCCATGCCCCCAGCGGAAGTAGTAGTCACCGGGATGGGCGTGGTAAGCCCCATTGGTATTGGCGCTCGGCAGTTCGCCGACGCCTTGTCCCGCGGCCAAAGCGGCATCCGGCCGCTCACGCTTTTCGACTGTTCCGGGCTGCCGACCCGCATCGGAGGCGAGATCCCGCACTTCGACCCGAGGGCCCAGGGAATCCCGCGCAAGAGCCTCAAGGTGATGCCCCGGGATGCCCAGATCGGAGTTTCCGCGTCTCTCCTGGCGTGCCGCGATGGAAGCGTCTGCGACGGAGGGGTCGACCCCGAGCGGTTCGGAATCATCCTGGGAGCCGAGCGGATCTGCGGCTCAATCCCCGAGAGCGCCCCCGCCTACCGAACGTGCATGACCAACGGCCGGTTCGACTTCAGCCGCTGGGGTCAGGAGGGCATGCCGCGCATCTATCCTTTGAGCTTCCTGCGGGTCCTCCCCAACATGGTGGCCTCGCACATCTCGATCATCCACGACGCCCGGGGCCCGAACAACACCATCCACCACGGCGAGGTCTCCAGCCTGCTGGCGGTGAGCGAGGCAGCCCAAGTGATCGGCCGGGGGATGGCCGACGTGATGCTCGCCGGCGGGGCCAGCTCCCAAATGGACCCGTACGACTGGGTCTGGCATTGCACGTCGGGACGGCTCTCGCCGCGCCACGAGGACCCGGCCTCCGTGATGCGTCCCTTCGACGCCGCGCGCGACGGCGAAGTCCGCGGCGAGGGGGCGGCCGTCTTCCTCCTCGAAACCCGCACCCACGCCCAAGCCCGCGGCGCGACCATCCTCGCCCGCGTCGCCGCTTGGGCCAGCGCGTTTGAGCCCCATCGGGGAATGCCGGCGACCGGGACCGCGCTTTGCCGGGCGATGGGCCAGGCCCTGGACCGGGCCGGGCTCGGGCCGGGGCAAATCGGCCACGTCAACGCCCAGGGATGGAGCACCAGGAACGACGACCCCGTGGAAGCCGCCGCGATCCATGCCGTGCTTCCGGGCGTGCCCGTCACCGCGCCGCGAAGCTACTTCGGCAACCTCGGGGCCGCGGCCGGGGCCACGGAAATGGCGGTCAGCGTGCTGGCCTTCTCCACGGGGCTGGTCCCGCCGACGCTCAACTACGAGCGGCCGGACCCGGCGTGTCCGGTGAGGGTCGTCAGAGAGGAGCCTCTGGCGAACTCGCCCCGCACCGCGCTACTGATCAACTGGACCAGAATCGGACAAGCGGCCGCGGTGGTGCTGACCGGCCCCGAATGAGCGCGGCGGATATGGTACTCGCCGAAGACTCACCGCAGAGGACGCAGATTACTTCCGCGGAGAGAACTGGAATTGGTAGCCCCCCAGCTCCAAGACGAGCAACAGGCAGCCAATCGCGAGTCCCGCCAACGCAACCGCCAGCATGACGGTGTACGGGCTGGATTGGCCCAGCCTGGCCAGCAAGGAAGGCCCGGCAGCTTCCGGCGAGACCCCTGCCGTCTCCTTCTCCTTTTCCTTCCGGTCCTTCTTCTTTTTCTTGTCGCGCTTCTTCTTTCGGTCGGCCGGCCCTTCTTCCGTCTCGGTCGCGCCGGCCTCCGCCTCGGCGGCCGCAGCCGCGGCCAACGGCGATTCAGGGGGTGGCAACTCCCCGGGCTGCTGCTCGCCAAGGGCCATCCCTTCGAACAGCCCTTCCTCGGGCAGCTTCAGTGGGTCGGGCTCGGGTTTGGTCCCATCGACGTGCGACACGGTCTTGTCTCCAAGGCGCAAGGTGGATTCTCAGGAAGCCGGTCATTCCCCCTTCCCTGGTATCCTCTATTATAGTCGGCCCCAATGGGCTTACCACGCAGCCAACTACCCTTTTTCGGGGGCCCGGGGCGGTTGTGCCGGCTTCTCGGCCGGGGCAGGCTTTTCGCCTGGGGCGGGCTTATCGGCCGGGGCCGGGCTCTCACCTGGGACCGGCTTCTCCCCCAGGGCTGGCTTCTCCCCCGGGGCTGGTTTCTCCCCCGGGACCGGCTTCTCAGCCGCTCCCGCCTCGCCCTTGGCAGGAGGGTCCCCGGAATCGACCAGCATGTAGGCCGCCCAGAAGAAGGGATGATCGCCCTTCAGAGGCTCGTCGGCAACGGACGGCTTTACCCGCGGCTCGCTCTGCGGATTCAGGCGGCTTTCGGACAGCAGGAGGACCGCGCGCTGCCAAGCGTCCGCGGGCGACGTGTTTGGCAGCTCCTGGGCAAACTCGCGCACCAGCTCAATGGCCGACTGTCCGCCGGGACGCCAGCGGCTCAGCAGCACCGTCCTGGTGCCGGTCGACAGCAGCCCGCAAACGGAGAGGAAGAGGTCCGAGCCGGCGCCCGCGCGCGGCAATCGCTTGAGACTGCTCCCGGAGGGGGTTTGGACCGCGGGCAGGATGACCACTTCCGGGCCGCCCCAAGGGAGCCCCAGCCACTCGCCGAGGCTGCTGCCGGGCTTGCCGCGGTCGATGGTGATGGGCGGCCAGGCGTACCCGGACAGGTCGGCCACGCCGAGATCGTCCAGCACGATCAACTGGCTGGTCCGGACCTTGAACAGGGCCGACGGGGCCGGCAAGGGCGCCCGATCCAAGGCCACCGCGGGCGGAATCGTCTTGGCCAACTGCTGGAAAGCGGCCATCGCCACGGCGGGCTCGTCGCCAGGGTGCAGCCGGCCGGCCACCACGCACGTTTCCGGTTTGAGGGTCCGGCCACGGCCGTCGGCCACTGCCAGCGACAATGTCGGGGCATAGCGTATCCGGAAGCGGGAAATGAGCGGCTGCAACTGGCCGTCCACCTTCACCGTGAGGGCCTCGAACGGCAGGTACCAGAGGACGCCGTCGGGCACGATCACCAGCTCGGGGAACTTCTGCGCAAGATCGGCCTGCGACCCTTCCAGGAGAAGGCTCAGAAGCTCGCCGCCGAACTCCCTCCACTGGCTGGCGGCGAGTTCCTTGGTCCCCAAATCGCGGTTCTGATCGATGTTGCCCATCTCGCGCATCAGGTTGGAGATCCGTTTGGGCAACTGGGCGGCGTTTTTGACCATCCAGTGGCGGCACCGCTCCTGGTTCAGCAGGAAGCCGTGCAACTGGCCGCCTGCCGCGAAGAACACCAGCACGGCAGTCCCCTTGGGCAGGGCCTGCCGGACTTCCTTGGTCGAGCGGAGGGGCGGGAAGACCAGGGCGGCCGGCTCGCGCCGCACCGCGATCTGTCGCAGGATCGCTTCCTGCTGAAGGCTCATGCCTGCAAGCTCGGCAAACGCGGCGTGCTGTTTGCGTTTCATGTCGGCGTCGGCGGCCACCATCGGCATCGCCGCCAACGCGGCACGCGCCTGCCGCGCCTGATC
>Ga0315293_10006187_pt1 | contig 11226 bp, 6 predicted proteins | sample YL17G13_20_MG_FD_203071 | JGI IMG/M metagenome (GOLD analysis project Ga0315293, IMG submission 203071) | Sediment microbial communities from Yellowstone Lake, YNP, Wyoming, USA - YL17G13_20 | ecosystem: Environmental > Aquatic > Freshwater > Lake > Sediment | place: USA: Wyoming | collected... | reverse complement strand
AAATTCGACAATTTTGCCAGACAGTGTCAGCCCCAAGAGAGGCAGCCCCTTGTTATGCGCTTTGACCCAACCCAAAACCCAAATATTGACCCAAAGTCATACGCTAATGCCGTCAAATTTGGGTCATCCCCGGATCGCCAGAATTGGTATATGTGTGCCCAAGTATGGTGTCCTTATGAGGAAATCCCGATTCTCTATGATAGCATCAAAGACAAAATTATAGCGCGCGAGGTTTCGCGGAAAGGTAATTGCTTGACTGCATTATGTCCGAGTTGTTTAAAGCAAAATAAAAAAACTTGGCTAAGGATAGTAGATAAAAGTAAATTTCACCCCTATTTGGGTTTCATAGATGACAGCAACCATCCCAATCATTTGTGCATGCCCTGCTGCTACAGGAAGCCCATGGACAATCCAAAGGCGAAGGGGTATTCTAAATTTATGAAATGCATGGGGAAGAATGTAGACGCGTCCATTGAGGGCGAAAGCGCCGAATATATTATGGGTCGCGACAAGATGCCACTTACAAAGGGACGCTATGGGCTGCTCCCCGTGAATTTGGCGAAATTATTTAAATCGAGGTGCGACACCGGGAAAATGCAGGCAAATACGACCTGTTTTCTGCGATTTGGCGTGAAAGACGACATTAACCAATCCTTCTTGCAGGCGATTACGGGATTTTTGGATACTGTTCAGTCAATGACACTAACTGTTCTTAAAAAATATTTGTTTGAGACGAAGCTGACGAAGCGACTTTTTCTGAGTCTTAATCATGGAGAATTGGCGGTGTTATTTGACAACAAAAAAGAGGACGCCTATGAAAACTACAAGAAATACATGATGTCGGACACGCAGAAAATAACGGAGGAATATTTGTGGGATTTCCTGCAACGCCCGGGCATATTGGACAAAGACGGTCTGAACATCTACATTATGACTTCACGATCGCTATTATGCCCAAAAGGCTTCCAAATTAGCCAATTTTATAGCCCAACAAGAAAATCCGTCTTAATTTTCACAGATGGGCGGTATTATGAGCCTATTTTCATGGCAGTTAATCAAAATGGATCTATGAAGACTCCTGACACCTTCTTTGAGTCGAACAATCCCAATATAATGCAATTGGCGAATATTGCCCAGACAAATTGTATGATGAAGGACATTGTTGATTGGAATAAAATAAGGAAGACATCTCTTGGTGAGAAATATTTTGAATTAACTGCGCCAATATTGGCAGTGGAGCTGATGAGGAAGATACCTATTATGGGTCAAATAAAGGACTCATATAATAAAATATACGCTCTTATTAGCCAGAATGGCTTTCAACTTCCTGTTCAGCCACAGGGGGAGATATTGGAGTTGGATGTGATCGAGAATTGGAAGCCAAAGAAATTGGCGGAGACGATAAAATATTACGAAATTATATCCGAAAAATATGAGTTGCCCTATAAACCAAAAAAAATATTCAAGAGCCCAGAAGGCAAAATCGTCGCCATCCAATTAGCAGACAATTCTATTGTTCCAACACAAGAAGAATACCCATCTTCTGCCACCTCCACGAGACTCCTGGAAGCCAACAACAAATATTATTACAATGTGAACAATCATTTGGCACGTGGGACTAAGACATTAGATGAGAGAGCAAGGACGACCCTATTTAAAATTTATATCGATGAATCATATGATCGATTGCGTATGGAGCTCGCCCGGAAATTACAGAAGAGCCCGGAAAAGGCGAAAATCTTGTCGTTAATAGATGACAAGAAGATGCCTATTTTATTGAAAAGGGAGTATATGAAGTCGCTATTGGGCAAACTGTGCAAAACATTTGTCGCCCAAATGGCAAAATTACCGTTCCCCATAGATACGTATATAAAGCCAACACTGCGAAAACCTTGTTCAACCGAGAAGAAGTGTGAGAAGAATCCCCATTGCTATTTTCAGGGGGGAGAGTGCCGGCTAATAATTCTGGAGAAGAACCCAGTGGACAATACGAATATTTACGATTTCTTTATGGAGCGCATATCTGACGAAATATTGCGGAATCGCTTGCTTAGGGATGAAATATTGGAGGATAAATTGGATGAACTAATCGATAAATCCGTGGAAAAAAGGAATGATGAAATTATCATTGATGGAGCAAAGGATCTTTTTGCACAAGTTGCTAACTTGTATAAGCCAAAGAAGGAGTTTGATTTAAGGGAAGAGAATATGTATTCCACGACAACCCCTGATTATCGATTATCGGGGGTTAATAAAGACAAGTATTTAATTCAGTCGCAGGGGATCACGATGGATAGCACAAAATTTGTGGTATTGCCCTCTTATTGGAAGACAATTTTGGGGCTTAAATTTCGTTTTTATGACGCAAATATTGAGCATAACTCACTGTATTATGCACTTCTACGGATTATGCAAATGATTCAACCCGATATTAAAAATATGCTTGATTTGAAGAAGTTGGAGATTAGTAAATCGGAGCATGTTTCTACGGAGGATATTAATAATGACTATTATTTCCGGGATATCCAGCCGGAAATTATGGACGGAATTAATCGTATTATTGCGATATTCAAGGATACAAAGCGGTCCCAATATAAGACTGTGAATACGATGACGCAATTAAAGGAATTTATAATGAGTGATGAATATCCGGCGAACGAAGTAGACGTATTTTTGTTGGCACTGGCTCTGGGTGTGAATATTGTGATCTTGGAGAAAAGAATAACGAAGAAGAATACAAAGGGATTCTACGTTTTTGCGCCGCATAAGAAGAGGGATTTTGTAATATTATTTAATCAATCGAAATTGGAGGAAAATAATTATAATATTGTTGGGAAGCAGAATAATTATTTGTTCAAGTTGAAGGAGTTACCGGGGGTCATCCAGAAATTTATGGGCGTAGAAGAAGGACATAATTCCAATAGTGAAGTCCCAAATCTAAAAATTGGGAATAAGAAGATGATTAAAATGAAGAAACAAACGAAACAAAAAAAATGAATAATTTAAAAATAATTATCTAATAATAACATCAAAAGAATGCTCAGTGCTATTTTTAAATCTGTTTGGACGAATGCTTCCGAAGAGGTAGCCCCCAAGAAAAACCCTAGTTTCAGTGCTACAAAGTTCCGAAATTATTTTATGGGTGATCCCGTCATTGATTATTTGAATGTTTATGGAGAGTCTTTTGGCTTCCAGAAGGACGATAAGAGTGAGAACGCTTACATGGAATACATTATGCAAAGAGGTCAAGAATTTGAGATGTATATTATGGAATTTTTGAGACCAAAACTTAAGAAAATGACATTTGTGGATATTGCCAGAGAATTCCCTGATGGATTTGATGAAGACGGAGTTCATGAGACAATCCGTCATATGAGGCTCGGCACTGAAGTAATTTATCAGGGTTTTCTCTCTGACAAAGAATTGCGCATTCATGGAATCCCCGATTTACTGATTCGCGCGGACAAACTGCGCGAATTGTTTGATGGGTTTTACCCTGAATTTGATGCAATTCAAGATCTACCAACCAGAAAAGGAAAGCTCGTTTTTCAGCATTTATATGTGGTTGTTGACATTAAATTGTCGACCCTTGAATTTCTCAAGAGCGGGACTATTTCCAGAAATAAATTAATGAAGGTCTACGCCGCCCAATTGTTCGTTTACAATAAGATTCTCGAGAATTTGATGTTTGAACGCACCGAAATTGAGACTACTTTTTTCCAGCCCAATGTGTTCCTTTTGGGACCTAGGCTGAAAATAGGCGACAGTCTTATTCTCGATGGCAAGCAAAATATCGCCAGAATCAATCTGAACAAGGATTTTGATGTTAAAAGCAAATCCGATGAAAGGATTTTCGCAGTTGAGATGCGAAAGGCGCTCAATTGGCTCAAAGAAATGCATGCCAATGGTGAATCTTGGAATCTTTTGTCGCCTTTGCGTGATGAATTATGCCCAAACATGAAGAATAAAGAGGACTACCCTTGGCACAATGTGAAGTCTATTTTGGCACAACAACAAGAAGGTCTATCTGATCGCCCAGGATTCTCCCATGAAGACAGCATTGCTATTTCGCAAAAGAGGAAGACAGTTGAAGAACACGTTTCTGAAACCAAAAACTCCAAGAAGAGGCGATTAATGGAGGTCATGAATGATGTTCGAACTGATGATGAAGCCGATAAGGCTGAAATTCAGATGATTCGGACACATCCCGCGATTACTGAAACCCCTGAAAAGATGAATATTTACGTGGATTTTGAATATATTTCCGGTAGCGAGTTCACGTTTGACCTGAATTATCGCACTCATCTCTATTTGATTGGAATGGGATATGAACTCAATGGAAAATTCAAGTATGAGCATTTTATGGTGGATTCTCTGACGGACACCGAAGAGAAACGAATTATTAAACACTGGATTTCCAGGATTAGGACAATTTCCCAGAATCGCCAGCCTCAGTTGATCCATTGGTCCAAAGCAGAGCCCGGACATTTTAGGACTTTGAAAGAAGTTCTGCAAATCCGTGGCACATTTGACTGGCAGGATTTAATGAAATTATTTGAGAAATCGCCTGGGTTTATGAGAAAACACTGTGGCGTTTTGAAGAATTCAAAGCTGAAAACTGTGGCGAAGGCGATGAAGAACAGGGGTCACATTAAGTCTGATTGGGACGATGAAATGACCAATGGTATGGAGGCAAATATGGTGATCATCAGAGGTGTTCAACAAAAACTGCCAAGATTTTCTGATTTTGCCGGCATTGACCACCTAATCTATTACAATATGATTGATTGCGCCACATTGTACGAGATTGTGAAATATCTTCGTGAAATGACGCTGTCATTTGAAGAGAAGAGATAAAATTGTATTTATCTCTTCGTCAAATGACTCTTTAAGACTCAAGAGATAAATACTCAAGGTTCGTTCACAAATTGAATAGATTTTTATTTATTATATTATGACAGAAGAACAATTGAAAGTATATCATAAAAAACCTCTAATATTCACACTAGATAATATACTCACCCCTACGGAATGTCGGTTGATTATTGATAAATGCAAAGATAAAATGGAACGTGCACAAATCGGGGTTGCAGATAATAGTAAAATATCAAAAATAAGGACAGGGAGTAGTTATTTTCTGAAATATTTAGATGACCCTGAGTTATTCCAAATATTCAAAAAAATTAGCCTATTATTGAAAAAACCGGGGCGAAATTTTGACCCATTTTTCCAGGTGATTCATTACTTTCCGGGGGAAGAATATAAAGTGCATATTGACCCAAGTGTTGATAGAATGAAAAAGGAAGATATAGTCCACCGGAAATTTACTGTTTTAGTTTATTTGAGCGATGTTGATGGAGGTGGGGAAACTGAATTCCCAAATTTGGGAATTAAAATACAGCCAAAACAGGGGCGGATGGTTTATTTTGATAATTATATTAAAAAAGATGTTTGTGCGGACAGTTGTCATCGTTCTTTACCAGTTGAAAGGGGGGAGAAATGGGCGTTTAATTTGTGGTACCACATAAGGTAGCATCCCTTTTCACCACTGATCAAAATGACATAGTCATTTTGATTATTTTCTAAAAAATTCAAAGAGTTTTTAGACATCCGTGGTAAAAGATGCTAACCCCCAAAACGAAGTCATTTTTTACATCATTGCACATTTAAAACTAATGAATCACTAGTGATTCATTCCCCCCCTTAGCTTCCAATCTTCAAGAATATAAATATAAAATATTAAATATTTCATATGTCTTTTAAGAAAAAATTGATGGGTTTATTTTATAAATTATCTATAGACTAATGCTAGATAAATGAAGATTCATCTTTTAATTCTTGCATATCTTGCGTTTAGTCGATGTAATCCACATCTGACAGGACAACTCGACCCAAGAATTCTCCCAGAGCACCTTCTACCATTTTTTGGAGATGCCATGCTCAATGAAATGGGCAAATCAGATTTTACGAATCTTGTCATGATTCAGATGGCAAAATTCACATTTCGACGATTTCTCCATGATAGGAATAAGGGTCGGGTTCATGTTTCGCACTACAAAATGCAACAATTTCTAACACGCCGATGCGATCAGAAATTTACTCTCCCTCTATCCAATCTACATTTTCACCTTAAATACGAAGCCAAAATGCGTGAAGCTGTAAGTCAAGCACATAGAGGTTCATTGTTTTTAACCAGGGGTCAGCATTTTGTGGAAGGTAATACGTGCAATCCTATGTTTCAACTACGCGACAGAATTGCACTACACATATTCCATCCGAATGGAAAGTTTGATGCGATATTGACGGTGACGGGAGAGATCTTCATGGGGAGAATTGGTGACCCTTTGGAACTGAAGGTTCGAGTTATCAATAGTCCTTTAAAGAGCAAAAGAAGAGCAGTAACTTGTGTCTTTGACCCAAAAAGTGAGATGTTAGTTGTTGGTCTCATGAATGGGGATTTTCAGTTTTACAGCTTCACAGACAGATCTCATGGTGCGACACCTTTGTTTGAGATGAAATTGATTACTTCATATCTACAGACCGGTGGTGAACGTAGGATTGTAAGCATTACTGCGAGCCCATGTGGGAAATTTTTTGTGATTCTGCATGACTTCTCAGGTGGTGCTTTAATAACAAAGAACAGTGACAACTCCCTTGTTGTAAGAAAATTTCTGAATGATCGCGACTTTTATGATAATGGGACTATTTCTGCTCTCGCGTTTTTTGGTTCGTCAATGATCCTAACGGTTCAATACACAAAGTATTGTGTCTGGAAGATTGAGACTGATGGAACCATTACAAAAGTTTCAGAGATTGAACCAATCACGATCAAGATTGATGGTCGAGACCCAGTTAGCGTGAAGCAAATCATTGTAAAAGATGATGCTAATGCTGATGCTGCGTCATTCATATTCAGAACAAGGAAATCGATTCTTTATCTTCGTCTAGAAGACTGTTTCAAAGCATGCAGAGTTCAATTTACTCACCCTATTTATTATGAGCAGTTTGCAGACGGCTTTGACTCAGAATTCATAGGAAACACACTAGTTTTGAACCGCAATTTGCTCATTCTTGTTGTTCCGTGCCAGAAAACAATTTTATTGTTTAGGGTTAAAGAGACAGAACTGACTATTCTCGCAAAAAAAAGTATAAAAGAACCAAAATACTGGTCATATAACCCATGTACATGTGTTTTTACTTTGCATTATGATTATGGTTCTTCTGGTATCGGTATGCGTTGCCTTCAAGATTTGGTCCGAATTGGGGTTTGATTGGAACAATTCCTAAAATTTATAAAATATACAATATTTTCCTAGTAAAACCAGCTTCTGCAACTTGGGCAAACATGCGTAAAATTCATTAATTCAATCACATTATCTTTCATAAATACGTGCCCACATCTCAGAACAATCACTTGTGACTTATCATCAAATGGTTCGCATGTAATTGCACATTCAGTCGTTTCAAATTCCAAATCATCTTTTGTTTTGCCGAATTCTCCAATATATTGAATATTCGCAAGTTTTGCATTTCTATAATCCACTCTACATAATAAAAAATTGATGGGTTTATTTTTAAGAATTTATCAATTTTAGGCGCCTAAAAATGCAGTCACGCGGTCAACCACCTGGTCAACCACCTGGTCAACCACCTGGTCAGCAGGTATGCGATTTCTTATATTGGAAGCTTTTGGCAGTCACTCAATCCCTATCCGGCACTATGTTACGGCGGAAAGGTTTCCTGAGGACAGGTGAAGAGCTTTTACCTATGTCTCAAGAGACTAAAAGATCTCTTTTGAGAAAGTTTGCGGAAAAGCATGCCAATCTCAGCTCAAAACAGCGTTTGTCGATCATGAATTCTCGGATTCGTGAATTACTTTTAGCCAGGCTTGTTGGCAAACAAAGCTGGCAACATAGTCAAATGAGGATACCGCTTGGTGTGATACGTTGTTTAATGACAAAGTGCATCCCCAGGATAAGGATCGCTCCGATTAGCATGCCGGAAAAGCCTGTCATATATTCTTGGCAGCTGCAAGGGTCTGTCGTTTACGACCCTTCTGGATATGTCTATGACGACAGAAATGGCTTGTCTTCATATTATCCTCAAATCAGAGTGATCACATCGCATTCCAAACATCCTTTGACTGCACTCATGCATTCGGATGGGAAAGTGTGGATCGGGAAAATCGGTGACCGGGACAATCTTTTTCAGCTGATTCATTCTCCAAAAAATGAAGATGAAAATGCAACAGCAATAGCATTCCATCCCTCCAGTAATTTTATTGCGGTCGCAATACGGGCGCAAATCATAGTGTACGAGATCTCTCCGGCTTTGAAGCCCAAATTACACTTCAAGGCATCGTTTTATGAGTCGGGATATTTTTGTCCTAAATCCAAATTTTCGGCAGACAATTTGGGTTGGAACCCGGCTGGAACTTTTTTGACCGCAGTCTCAAAGCAGAATCTTTCAATGTGTTTTCTTCTTACACCAGACACAATTGAAGTCATTGGTGGTTTCCATGGTGGGACAAAATATGCAGAGTTGTGTTCGTTCAGAGGAAATATATCACCGGATTGTTCTTGTTTCTCACCAGATGGTAAACTGGTGGTGACGGGTTATCCCGGTGGGACATTGATGCTTAGAAGCGCTGTGCACACTGTCGAAAAGGGATTGTCTTTGAGTTGCTTAAAGATATTGGAAAAGGTTTTGCCTGGACAGATTGTCAAGATTGTGTCCCATCCGCATGATCCTTCAGTCTTTGCAATTCAAGTAACAGCTGAATGGTCGCAGACTTCTGTATTGATTGTGTTGGTTAGCCATGATGGGTCCGTCACGATCACTGCAACCATACCGGATGCGAAAAGTCCGCATTTCCATAAGGATTGGTTGCTTGTATCGAGTGGAAAAAGAATTCTGTTTCATCACATGAACCGTTGCAACATCCCATGCCTTGTTACGGAATTTCATTTACAAGGAAACGGTACGATGCATGTGGAGATTGATGCATTCTGTGTGAAGCCCACTCCAAATGGCGTCATGCTGTATTATTCCAATAATTTCGGAGGATCCAAGCTGCATATGGCAAAAATAATGTTGCAATAATCGGTAGACCACCTAACAAACATTCATTATCATAAAAATAAACCTTTTAGCTTCCAATCTTGAAGGAGTTATATGAAATATTAAATATTTAATGTAGCTTTTTAAGAAAAAATTGATGCTTTTAAATTCCATAATTTTACATATTTAGGCATCTAAAAATGTCAGGGAAAAGTGGTTGTGCTGCTGGCGTCTCTATTGATGACAGCAAGAATCCTAAAAAAAATGATTGGTTATCCCTACTCAGTATTTTGTTTCTTTTTGAAGTTTATCAATCCACTAGAATGCTACAACAGTATGGTATCTTGAAACACGGTGAAAATATTCTGTCTGAAGAGTTGAGTCACCATGTTTTGCAAAAGTTTGCGGAACAACAAGCCAATCTCACCCAAAAACAGCGTCGAATGCGAATTAAATATCGTTTTCGTGTTTTTCTTTGGACGAGGCTTCTTGGTAAGCAGAGCTCGCAACCCTGTCAGATGATCAAACCTCATGTGCTCCATTATTTGATGACCAAAAGAAGCATGTGCGTAATTCCAAGTAGTATCCTGAAAAAACAGCATGAGATCGATTTTTCATGGTTAGATGAGAATTATGTTTTATATCATCCATCGGGATTCGAGTACAATTCAAGGAATGGATGGATTCATTCTTCTTGCGATTTTAAGCAGATAACAACACATCCCTGCAAACCCTTCATTGCTATTACTGATTCTGATGGGAGAGTGTATATAGGAAAAGTTGATGACCCAACCAATTTGTTCGTGCTTATTCATCAACTCTACTCGGACGAATCTAATTGTGCAACAATATGCGCATTCCATCCTTTTGATAATTATATTGCAGTCGGAGTGCCTGGATATGTGATCGTTTACAAGTTTTCTGAGTCTTCTTCTCATTCTCTTAGTTGCAAAATGTTTAAGATAGTCAGGTTTTTTCAAGAACCAGGCTTTTGCGCTAGGCGACCGCGACATCAGCTATCTATAGTGCTTTTTTACATTGACACGCCGAAATATCCGCCACATGTTCTATATTGGAACTATGATGGGAATAGTTTTACAGCTGTTTCATCCGAACATGGAAATATATCAAAAAAGATTGTAATCGACTTCGAGAATCCAAAAGCCGACGTGTGTGAGTTCAGTCAAGGTTATCTGGATGCATTTCTTGATAAAATAGCACCTATCTCCTCTTGTATGTCACCAGACGGGACATCTGTAGCTACTGGATATCTCAGTGGACAAATTTCCATCAATTGTAGCACTACCGTCTCAAATCCTTTACCAAATCCTTTGACAAAGGATTTGAAAATCAATTCGATATTGCCCGCGGATTTTTGTTCTATTAGAAATATCGGATTTGATCCATGCGATCCTTCAATCCTAGCGATACAGTTTTGTTCTAGGAGTCACAATGGAGTTCATCTTTTGAAAATTTCACCTGATGGACTTAAGATCCTTCATAGTTTTCTGGGTACGATGAACTTTCAGTTCTATGGCGGCATGTTTCTTCTTCTAAATGGAAACATGATCACATTTTTCCGATTGAACGGTGAGAACTTGCCTGTCAAACTGACTGATTTTACGTCAGAAGTTGGTCGCATTAGATCATTTTGTTTAACCACTTTGAACGATGTGGTGAACCTTTGGTATTCATCACATAGTGATTCTAAGCTTCACAAGGCAGAACTGACGTTAAAATAAGGATCTGGCTTCTTGGAATACGAACAAAATTTATAAATTTTAATAGATTCTCCTAGTAAAATCTGCTTCTGCAACTTGGGCAAACATGCGTAAATTGCATCAATTGAATCACATTTTCTTTCATAAATACATGCCCACATCTTAGAATAATCACTTGCGTGCTATCATCGAATGGTTCGCATGTAATTGCGCATTCAGTCGTTTCAAATGGCAAATCATCTTTTGTTTTGCTGAATTCTCCAATATACTGAATATACGCCAATTTTGCATCTTCATAATCTTTTTTAAACATTCTGTTTAACGTATTGTGGTTCAAAAATATTGTCTTCAGATTGGGGCATTTATAGAAAATTGGATGATGGAGCATCTGTGGTGTTCCAGGTAGGGTCATAGGAAATACAAATGTCTCCAAATCTCTGCATTT
>Ga0315293_10006186_pt1 | contig 11226 bp, 16 predicted proteins | sample YL17G13_20_MG_FD_203071 | JGI IMG/M metagenome (GOLD analysis project Ga0315293, IMG submission 203071) | Sediment microbial communities from Yellowstone Lake, YNP, Wyoming, USA - YL17G13_20 | ecosystem: Environmental > Aquatic > Freshwater > Lake > Sediment | place: USA: Wyoming | collected... | reverse complement strand
TAGGCTCCATCCCCGTCGCCTACCTGGCCGGCCTCATCTTGAAGGGGATCGACATCCGCCGCTATGGCAGCGCGAACGTAGGCGCTTCCAACGTATACCAATCGGTCGCCCGCTGGGCGGTGGTGCCGGTGGGCGTCGCCCAGATCGGGCTGGCCATGGCCGCCATCGGGCTGGCCAAGGTCCTCGACCAAGCGCTCGGCGTGCAGGTGCTGGCTGGGCTGGCGGCGCTATTGGGGGCGGTCTGGTCCGTCTACCTGGGGTTCGGCGGCGGCCGCGGCGTCGGCGCATCCATCGGCTTCATGCTCATGCTCACGCCGATAACGCTGGGCGTCTTCACCGCCGTCTCCCTCGTGGGGGTGGCGCTGCGCAGCATCCCCCTGGCGGTAGGGCTGGGGACAGCGGTGGCACCGCTCTCGGCGCTGATCTTCGAGGGGCCGGGGGTGATAGCGGCGGGATGTCTGGCGATGGCGGTCATCGTATTCGCCAAACGCCTGCTGACCAACGAGCGCTCCCTGCCCCAAGGGCCGGCGTGGCGGCAGGTGATGCTGAACCGCCTGCTGTTCGACCGCGACATCCGCAACCGCGACGAGTGGGTCCGCCGCGGGCTCCGCCAAGACTAGCCGCCATCCCTCTCAGAAGGTCTCCGGCAGGCGATAGCGGTCGCCCCAGCGCTTCCGGTATTCCGATTTCCGGCGCCAGTACAGCTCCTGCTGGGAGCGCGAGAGGATGGGCGGCGTGGTCATGATAACGGCGTCCTCGTTGTTGTCGGAGTAGTAGCGAGGGCGCATGCCGACGGTAACAAACCCGAACTTCTCGTAGAGGGCGCGGGCGACCTCGTTGGAGCGGCGGTATTCCAGCGTCACCGCGTCCATGCCGTGCACCATAGCGAACTCGACGGCGCACATGATGAGCAACTCGCCGGCGCCCTGACGGCGGAAGGTCCCCCGCACGGCGATGGTCACGATGTGGAGCTCGTCCACCATCATCCAGAAACCTACGACCCCGATGATGAGCTCACGGGTAGGCGGCGGCTCCCGCTCGCCGCGAAGGAAGCGGCGCATCGCCCGCCGCCAGGGGCTCCCGGTCGAGGCAGCCGCTTGCTCCGGGTGAGGCTCGCCACCGCTATCCTCGATCAGCACGAAGTAGCGGGCGAGCCGGTTCTTTAGCTCCCGCGCGTAAGCCGTGGGCGGCCACATACTGGGGAAGGACTCCCGCTCGATGTCCATCACCTGAGGGATGTCGGCGACCGTCATCGGCCTCAGGACGAACCGGGACGCCTCCGAAGGCACGCTCTCCTGGTCGATCTGCTGTGTCCGCGCCATAATGAGCGACTCTATCATACGCAGCTTTCAGCGGCCGCCGCAAGAAAGGCCGCTCCTGCCAATGCGCCGCCAAGAGCTTACGCTATCGTAGAGACAGGATATAATCCGGTAGGGATCGCAGCGAGCGCCCGACCACAGTATGATCGGCACATCTACCGATCAGGTGATACGGCTCATCTCCGGCAGCGTTGATTTAGATGGCACCGATCTAGAATCCAGGGAGGAGAACTTGAAGACAGAGATCTATGAAGCAGACCCCTTCACCAGCCGTAAGGGAAAGCTGCTGGCTACCTTCGACAGCGACTACCGCCTCGAACGGCAGGACGAGCTCTTCCTCGACGGGGCGGAGAAGGCGATTAAGGTGCGGGTGATCCACGTCGTCCTCCGACTGAGCGGCGGAGAGCTTCAGAGAGAGCTGCTGGTGATGCGGCTCTAGTCGTCGGGGAACGCGGGAGCCCTGCCCCCTGAATTATGCAGCGTTCCCACCGCTAAGCGTCCCGCGCGCGGCCTGAGCCGTGGAGGAGTAGATCATTTCGATGTGCCGGCCGTTCACGACGAGGAACTTCTTCTCCCAGACCAGGCTGTCATCGTGCTCGTGGGCCACCCTTGCTTCCGTCACGGCAAGGAAGTTGTTGAACAGTCTGGGCAGGGCGACCCTGGGGTCGGCGCCCTTGACCACGTAGACAGTCCCCGTGATGCGGAACGGCGCCGCGAAGACAAGCACGTTATGCCTGTCCTTCTCCACGCGGTCGATCTCGTGGGCCCTCTGCCGCCGCGCGTACTCATCCGGCGACTCAACGGTGCTGGCGAAGACGATCCGCATCTTGTCCAGGAACATATGCCCCTCGGTCGCCGTCATCTCCCCCGATCCGGCCAGGCCGCGGACATTGGCCTCGAACAGTTGCAGGTGACTGACATCGGGGTTGTTCAGCAGGTCGACGAGCCGGGTGTACTCTGTCAGACCGCCGCAGCGCGCGGCGACCACGTAGGTCTGGGTGACGATCTCCACGACCGAAAACGGCCTGCTGACATAGTCTGTCATCGCCATGCCGACTTCTTCCTTCGACCACGCGCGGGGTACAGCACTGCCTGCGGCTCTCAGCGTAGTCGCTCGTAGGCTTTTCGGCAGGAGAGCGGGATAGCACATCGGGGGTTCACCTAAGGGAGTTCTCGTCTCCCCAAAGGATGACTCGCGCGCCTCTCCAGGGTCTCGGTGGAAGTCTAGGTGTTATCCCAGAGGACAGGCTGCGCCGAGGGCGGCGGGCCCTTGGGGGGCAGGCCCAGGTGCTCGTAGGCGAGGCGGGTGGCGAGACGGCCGCGGGGGGTGCGCTGGAGGGCGTGGACGGGATCGTCATTCTGGAGCACGGCCGCAGCTACGCCTATGCCTTCAGGAATGCGCCGCGCACAGCAGGCGAGGCTGCCTCCTCGGGCATCCTCAACGCCATCACCGGCATCCCCAAGAAATAGCCAAACCCTACCCCCGATCGCAACCGCGTTGCTGTCAAGCGCAGATACGGGCAATTACGCTTGCGCTCAGGCCCGGTAGCGCATGATGGGCCGTTTGGGGGAGCGGCGCAGCACCTCCACGAATCCGGCCTTCTGAAACGCGGGGACGACGCCCATGTACGCCGCCAGCGGCGGCAGGTTCTTCGACTCCCGTGGGTACGCCTCGACCATCTTCGCCCCCCGGCTCAGCGCGTAGTCACGCGCCGCGACAAGCAGCCTCGGCATCAGGCCCACGCCCCTGAAGTGCGACGGCACATAGAAGCAGACAATCGACCATACAGGCTCGCCGTCGACACGCTTGAGCGTCGGGGAGCGGTTCAGCGACGGGAAAGCCTCCCGCGGCGCGACGGAGCACCAGCCGGCCGGCTTGCCGCCGATGTAGGCGATGATGCCCGGCACCTCGCCCGACTCGACAACGCGCTTCATTGCCTGCCGGTTGCCTTCGCCTCTCTGTCGAGACCATTCGCGGCGCGTGAGCCGCCACCACATGCACCAGCAGCCCTCGTAAGCACCACACTCGCCGAACAGCGTTTCCAGGTCAGACCAGCGCTCCGCTGTCACCGGCAGGATCTCGATGAGGTTCGGGCGCGTATCGGCGGACATTTTCCTCTTTCGCTGCGTCAGGAGTTGTCCCAGAGGGCGACCTGCGCTGTGGGCGGCGGGCCCTTGGGGGGCAGGCCCAGGTGCTCGTAGGCGAGGCGGGTGGCGAGACGGCCGCGAGGGGTGCGCTGGAGAAAGCCGACCTGCATCAGATAGGGCTCGTATACGTCCATGATCGTGTCGGCCTCCTCGGAGATGGAGGCGGCGATCGTGTCCAGGCCGACGGGCCCGCCGTCGAACTTCTCGATGATCGTCCGCAGCACCTTGTGGTCGACCTCATCCAGCCCCAGGAAGTCGATCTCCAGGCGGGCGAGGGCCTCCAGGGCGACCGCCTCCGTGATCACCCCCTCCGCCATCACTTGGGCGTAGTCGCGGACGCGCCTCAGCAGGCGGTTCGCCACGCGGGGGGTGCCGCGGGCGCGCCGGGCGATCTCGCCGACGCCGCCCTCCTCGATCTCCACGTCCAGGATGCGGGCGCTGCGGCGGATGATGGCGCTGATCGCCTCCGGGTCATAGAAGTCGAGCCGGTAGACGGCGCCGAAGCGGTCGCGCAGGGGTGGGCTGAGCATGGCGTAGCGGGTGGTGGAGCCGACAAGGGTGAAGCGGGGCAGCGACAGGCGGACGCTGCGGGCGCCCGGCCCTTTGCCCAGCACCAGGTCGAGGGCGAAGTCCTCCATCGCCGGATAGAGGATCTCCTCGATGGCGCGGGCCAGGCGGTGGATTTCGTCGATGAAGAGGACATCGTCCTTCTGGAGATTGGTGAGGATGGCGGCGAGGTCGCCCGGGCGCTCGATGGCGGGACCGGAGGTGACACGGACGCTGACCCCCATCTCGACGGCGATGATGTAGGAGAGGGTGGTCTTGCCGAGGCCGGGCGGGCCGTAAAGGAGGACGTGGTCGAGGGGCTCGCCGCGCATCTGGGCGGCGGCCATGGCGATGCGAAGGTTGTCCTTCACCTTCTCCTGGCCGATGTACTCGGCGAGCCGCCGCGGCCGCAGGGAGGTCTCGAGGGCGACGTCCTCGTCGCGGGGCTTGCCGGATAGGATGCGCTCGGGCGCCGGAGCTCCGTCTTCCATGGCTACTCTCGAATCCGCCGCAGCTCGATGGTGACGGCGTTGTAGCGGTCCATGCACTCCAGGGTCAGGGTATCGCCGCCGCCCCACTCGGGCGGGAAGGCGCCGCCGAACTGGAGCATGACGATGTAGGGAAAGAGGTCGTGGTAGAAGATGCCGCAGAGGCCGGCGGTGTTATGGGCGCTGATCTCGAACTCGTCGCCGATCCGGTGGCCGGCGCTGCAGAAGCCCTTGACGTCCCGGATGGTGGCGATGATCTTGTAGCCGACCTGGGGGTACTGTCGCTCCTCCGCCATGACGACGCCTCCTTGCCGCTGGTGTGCTGGGGCAAGGGTACTTTAGGCCGTCGTCCCTGTCAACGTGAACTGCGGACTGCTAGTCCTCCCAGACGGCCGGTAGGGCGCCGACGCCCGCACGCACGACCAGACCCCGCAGCCCCTCGTTCTTGACGACGTCGTCGTCGCGCAGGGGCGGGGCAGCGCTGTCCGACGGCAGCCTTGCCCCCGCCGGCACCGACCGTCTCGATCGCTTCCCAGCGTCAGCCATTCTCCCCCTCCTACCGTACAGCTCCGCTCTTGGCGTCGCCGGGGCGCAGGTAGCTCTGATAGAAGTCGTGGACGTAGCTGGCGCCGCGCCCCAGGATCACTCCGCTCAGGACGACGCCGAGGAGGGCCGGCCGCGGGGTCAACCCCAGGACGTCGCGGGTGATGTCGAGGTCGTACGCCCAGGCGAGGACGACGCCCACGACCACCGCGATGTAGCGGATGAGGGCGCCGGGCAGGTGGGCAGCGGAGAGCGGCCCCGCGAAGAGGTACTCGGTGAGGCTCTCAGCGAGGAAGGCAAGGGCAAAGACGGCGAAGATCGGCTCGGTCATTGTCGTTCTCCCAAAGGTCACGTATAGACGGCGACGAGCACGGCGTCGTTGGGGTTGGCGTCGTCGAAGAAGATGAGGGCGCACTTGCGGCCAGCCACTATCTCCGCGGCGGCGATGTTGCGGGCCACCGGCACGCCGGACAGCCAGACGGAGAGGCTCCCCGCCACCTGCACCGTCGCGGTATAGGCGCCGGAGTTGAAGGCTTTGATCTCCCCCTTGCGGACACGCATGGCGACCCCTCCTAGACAGCCCCCATCCGGAGGCGCATCTGGTAGAGCGGCGCCGCCCCGGCGCGCGAGTAGCGAAGCGAGATGCCCAGCACACGGCGGCGCGCCTCGTTCAGCCCCGCGGCGGGCTCGGTCACCGTCACAACGTCGTACAGCTCCTGCCCGCAGTTGACGGGCACCCCGATCTCGCCGTCGAGCGACGCGATCGCCGCCTGCCTCATCAGGGCATCCACCCGCTGCTGTAGCTGATCGGCGGTCGTCAGGTTGAGGTCGTGCACCTGCCGCAGGCGGTCGTAGACATCGTCGATGCTCTCCCAGTCGAAGGCGTCGAGCATACGTCCCTGCCCGAAGACCTGGACGCGGTTGAAATCGAGCGCCCCCGTCCCGTAGCGGCCGGATAGGATGACGTGATCGCCGCCGTAGCCGTAGTCGGCCGCCTGATCGGGGAGAGGGTTCAGCCCCACGCCGGTCTCTCCCGCCATCTGCACGACATCGGGCACCGTCTGGAGAAGGCGCTGCACGGCCACCCGCCCGTCCTCGCCGGGATGGATGGCGAAGGCGGGACGGAGAGAGGTAAGCGTCGAGCTGCTGCTGCGGCAGACAAACTCCAGCCCCGCCCGCGCGAAGGTGAAGCTGAGTAGCTGGAAGACGGTCGCCGCCCCCGCCGTCCAGGCGTACTCGCGGCGGGCGCGCCACCTCTCCAGCAGGGACCAGCCGTCGCGGGCATGCAGGATGAAGGTGGAGCCGCCGCGGCCGCTGCTGTACTCCCACCCTTCGATCCAGTAGCGAGGGCCGACCGAGACGAGGGGGCCCTCACTGGTGACGTAGCCCGGGCTCACATCCAGCTGGGAACCGCGCTTGATGACGGCCAGGGAGCCACTTGTCAGGTCGCTGTAGCGGCCGTCGTCGTTGCGGAGGAGGAGGCGGAGGCGCCCGTCGAAGGGAGAGCACTCCTCTCTGACCTCCAGCACGTCCTCGGTCACGTCGAGCGCGGGGGCGCCGAGAGGGGCCCGCCATACGCCGGAAGGGGTGGAGAGCCAGGCCTCGGTCGAGCTGTGGGTGATAGCCATTCCGTAGCCGCTGCTGATATTGAAGGGCACGGGCTCGCGCCAGCTATGGGTCACGAAGTCTCCGAGCACGGAGACGTGTGTCCAGAAGGGCCGCGAATAGGACTGGTTGCCGTTGAACCTCTCCACGAACAGCATCCGATAGGTGTCCGCCCTGTCCAGGAAGGGGGCGCGGAACTCCACGTTGGAGCCGGCGTCGGCGCGGCTCAGCTCGGTCAGGCCCGACCAGGTATCGAGGGGCTGGTTGAAGCCGTCGCCGTAGATCGCCGTCCAGACGCCGGTTGCGCTGGAGGCATCGCTGCCGGCGACCACGACGTTGAAGTCGATCGCGTAGCAGCAAGCCAGCCCCGTCACGGAGGAGAGGCTGTTGCTCCAGGCGGCGGGCGAGCCCCAGACGCCGCCGCTGCGCTTGACGCGGTACACCGTCGCGTCGACGGAGTAGACGAGAAGGGCGGTGCCGTCGCTCTTGAGGTCGGCGGCCAGCCAGCCCGCAGCACCGGCGGCGGTCGCCACCGTGATCGGGCTGCCGAACGACCCACCGTAGTCGCTGCTCTCGATCAGCTTGATCGTGACGTTATCGGTGTCCACATAGAAGAGCAGCACGTTAGCGCCATCGCTGGCGAGGGCGATGCCCGCCGTCGAAGACACCGTGGCGTAGGAGACCCAGGACCCGAAGTTCTTGCCCGGGCCGGGGGCGACCACCCGCTGCAAGTAGAGCCGGCTGGTGGACGGTTCGACGCGGGCGCGCATGAGAGAGCCATCGCCGGGCATCGTCGCCGCATGGAAGTAGTCGCTCTCGCCGCCGCTGTAGAGCCGCTCCCAGGCCAGGCGCGCGACGTTCCCCATGCGCTCCCTGATCCGGACCTGGACGTAGGGGACGGCGCTGGGGCTCTTCTGAGCAGCCAAGAGGGAATCGGGTAGTCCGCGCATGCTCTCGAAAGAGGCTGAGTCTGCGTGCCCGCGCCTAGATAGGAGGGCCACCCGCCGGGACCTCCGGCGCCAGGGCCGGACGGTACAGGCGGCGCGCCCGCACGCCGCTGCGACGGCCATGCCGGGCCAGGGCGGCGGCGAAGGCGGCTAACCGCTCCTGCCCCCAGACCAGGTAGCTGCGCCAGACATCGGCGCCGCCGACGTTGACGCGGTTGCTCGCGAAGCTTGCCCACTCCAGGGCGGCGTAGGCGGCAGCGCCCGTCGCCAGGACGTCCTCCAAAGCGGCCGGGACCGTGGAGGTCGTATCGTCGAGGGTGTGCAGCCGGCCGTAGAAGACGTTGACCTCCTGCGCGGCCAGCGGCGGCGAATCGACGAGCAGGGTAAGGGTGTCCGCCCACAGGGAGAAGGAGACATATGAGGGCGGGTAGCTGCCCACGGGGTACTCCACCGCCTCTATGGAGACGCGGTCGGCCAGCGACGCCAGCGACAGGTCGCGGCTGGCGGCGGTGGTGGTGAGGACGGCCTTCGCCTCCAGGGGGACGGCCAGGCTCAGCTCCCGCACGGCCCGCGCGATGTGCCGATCCAGCTCGTCGTCCGACCAGCGGTAGCCGGCGGGGTCTTCGTCATGCAGGTCACGGCGGACCAGCGTCCTCATCTCAGGAAGGTTCATCAGTTCTCTCCTACTGAAGCTCCAGCACGGCGAAGAGGAGGGGCGTCTCAGCGCTGCTGGCCCGCAGGAGGCCCATCCCGCCTGTGACCCGCCACTGGGGCCGGAAGATGTGGTTTCCCGCTGCCACCTGCGCGAGCCAGCCGATTTGGATGTCCCCTTCGTAAAGGGCCTGCGCGAACTGCACGCCCTTTGTCTGCCCCTGTCGGGTGCCGTCGATGGTGAAGTCGAAGCAGCCGAAATTGGGGTAGCTGACGTAGAGGGTGCCGGTGAGCAAGAGCGATATCCAGCTGTCGCCGGTGGTCATGTTGATGACCAGGTTGTTGGTGTCGATGTCGACGAAGGACTGGCTGGTGGTCGAGTAGTCGCCGGAGGTGCGGACGACGCGGGCGATCTGATGGCCACCGCCTCCGCCGCCACCACCTCCCTCGACAGCGCCTCCCGCTTCGATGAGCTCGCCGAACAAGCGCAGTCTTCCCATCGACTCCTCCTAGCTAGGGGTGGCGTAGACGTTAAGTAGGAGGCTGCCGGCGGTGGCCGACACCACCTTCAGGAAGACGGTGGCGCCGCGCACCTCCGCCTCCAGCGCGGGGACGGCGTTGGCGGCCAGCTCCGCCTCGCTGAACTCGCGGGCGGCGCCCCGGAAGTACTTGCCGGCGGCGGCGTTCCAGTTGAGGATCTGCACATTGAGCGCCGTCAGGGCCGTGCTTCCGCTGGCGTCGATGTCGAAACGGACGCGCCGGTAGCCCGCGCAGTCCACGCCGACGCCGGCGGATGTGGGGTCGCTGCTATCGGGCGCCGTGAGCGCCTGGCGGTGGAGGACGGTCGCCGCCTCCTCGTAGACGGGGGCTTTGGGGACGCCCCGGGTGTCGATGCGAACGTCGGCCACGTCTGTCTCCTGATATGAGGTGTGTGGCGGAGGTCTTCAGGCCTCCTCGTGCCTGCCCCACGGCAAGCAGGGAGAAGGATAGAATATATGTTCTCACCCCGTCAAGCCAAAAGTGGCACATGGGGATCCATGAGGCGCGGAAGAGCGAATATCACGCCTGAGCGCGCTGCTTGACAAGGGCTTGGGCTGGCCGTATGCTTGGAGCGTCCCGCCCATACTGCGGTAGCAATTCCCTTCGGAGGTGATAGGATGCGTGGTGGAGACATAACGCGCTCGATTATCTTGGTCATGCTGGCGGCGGCAGCCATAGCGGCCGTGGCGACGTTAGTGCCACGATTCAGCGGGGGCACGGAGCAAGTAGAGGCCACCGATGGCGCATCCCTGGCCCTGGACATGGACATCACCAACGGCAGCGGCCCCTGCAACCCCATAGACTCTGAGAGAGCGAGCAGCGCGGATGAGCCGGAGTTCAAAGTTGCTATCTGCCTGACAGACGCCGAGGCGCCTCCCGGAGCCTTCAACGTCGAGCTGATCTACGATGACACACTCGACCAGTGTGTGCCGGTCGATTGTCCAGACGCACTATGTCTGGACGGCAACCCTGACGCCAACGTCGGCGCAACGGTCTTCTCTAGCCCCGACCTCGGTCCCGGCTTCGACTGCACCCTCATGACCATGCTTCCGCCAGTGTGCGACAACGACCCGGAGACCGGCCCCGACCACGGCAGAGCCTTTATATCGTGCGTAAGTTTGGAAATCCCGACCTTGCCCACCGGTCCAGGTGTCTCGGCACCCATCGCGGTGGTGACTTTCAAGAACATAGCCCAGGGAGGAGGCACGTTTACCCTAGGCACTGCGCATTTTTCCGACTACGACGTCGTGAGCATTGTTAAGTGCCCCGGCGCCCAATGCCTGGGCGGCGCCCGGAGCGAGTTCCTATCGCCGCCGGCGACCCCAACGCCGGGAGGAGTCCCTCCCACTGGCACCCCAGGTGCAGGCGGCACTCCCGGTGCTGGCGTCACTCCTGCCCCATCCGGCCCGGAGGCCACCGCCGCCGCCGCTACAGCCATCGCCCAGGGCACGCCGCCCTCCGCGCTCACCACGCCCGCAGGGACGACGACCCCTGGCGCCAAGAAGACGCCCTCTGCCAGCACCACTGCGCGGCCCAGCGCCACCCCCGGCGAAGAGAAAGCAGCGGGCGAAGGCGGCGGCACTAATGCTGGCCTGATCGCCGGGATAGTGATCGGCGCCGTGGTTGTGGTCGGGGGCGTGGGCTGGTTCGCCTACCGCCGCCTCCGCCTCCGCTGACCCCAAAACCCTAAGTCCAAGAACTCAAGAGCCCCCACCATTGCGGCGGGGGCTCTCTTTGTGTGCCAGTGTTCGCTTACGGGCTACGGACGCACGCCGATCAGCTTCGCCAGCTTCAGCGTGTTGAACAGCGCCAGCGAGACGTACCACTTGACGCGGGTGCGGCTGGCGTCCTTCGTCTCCAGGCTGCCCACGCGCTCCACCTGCAGGCCGCCCGGTGCGGTGAGGCCGGACAGCGCCCCCTCGCCGAGCTGCACGGCGTAGATGGTGGAGCAGTCGGTGCTGGTGCCGACGGTCTTGGCGTCGGAAATGTAGTCGCAGATGCCCACGGGTATGCCGTCGTAGTACTGCACCATCTGGCCGAACTCGTTGCGGTCCGTCTCCAGGAAGCCGCCGGAGGTGCGGGCCAGGTTGTTCAGGCTGCGTCGGCTGCGCTTGCTCATGAGCAGGATGTCCGGCTTGCCCCTCTTGATGAGGTCGACGAGCTCGTCCAGCTTCGCCAGGGTGAGGCTGCCACCGTTGGCGCCCATGCTCACCGTCTGGCCGCTGTCGGTCAGCTTGTCGATGCCGTCGAACGACTTGGGGTCGCCGGCGGTGTCGCCGTTGACGAAGGTGTCCTCGAACTTCTGCTGGAGGCGGCCTTCGCCTTGAGCTGGACGACGGCCGCCTCCAGGTCCTGCAGGTTGCTGCGGGTGGCGAGGAGGAAGTTGTCGATGTCGGCGTCGCCGCCCACGATCTTGAGGGTGGCGGTCACCTGGGTGAA
>Ga0315293_10006185_pt1 | contig 11228 bp, 9 predicted proteins | sample YL17G13_20_MG_FD_203071 | JGI IMG/M metagenome (GOLD analysis project Ga0315293, IMG submission 203071) | Sediment microbial communities from Yellowstone Lake, YNP, Wyoming, USA - YL17G13_20 | ecosystem: Environmental > Aquatic > Freshwater > Lake > Sediment | place: USA: Wyoming | collected... | reverse complement strand
TCGTCCACGCCGCTCCCGGGCCCGATGACGTAGACCTCCCACGGGTCGTCGCCGAGCGGCCGCCCCAGCGCGCCGGCCCATTCCCGAAGCGCGTTCCACGCCGCCTCGAGCCCCTGGTAGGGCCCGACGTGGGTGGCGACCGCGGCGAGACCCGCCGGGAGCTGGCCGGGAAGCACGACCCCGGCCTCGAGGAACGGCTCCCCGACCGGGAAGCCGGCTGCCATGTCGAGGCCGTCAGGTCCCACGGCGAAGTAGCGCGCGAAGGGCGGCCCGGCCGGGGCCATCCCGGCCTCGCGCAGGGCGGTCGCGACGAGCGACAGCGCGTCGGACATGAAGTCGGGGATGTCCTCGGCACCGACCACCGACCGGATGGCGGCGACACGGACGGCTTCCAGCTCGACGATCTCGACGGAGGGCGCGGCGTCGTCCGCCATCGGGCTCACCTGGTGAGGATCCGCCGGAAGCGCCAGGTCCCCAGGGCCATCAGCGCGACGCCGTAGAGCAGCAGCACACCGAGCTCTATGAGCACGTCCCCGATCGTGCCGTTCCGGAGGGCGACCTCGCGGAGGCCCTGGATGGCCCAGGCCTGGGGCGTCAGGTAGGCGATGGTGTGGGCCGGCTCGGGGAAGATCTCGAGCGGCACCATGGCGCCGCCGAGGGCCCCCAGCAGCATCCCGGCCATGACGCCCAGCGCACCGGCCTGGTCGGGGTTGTTCGAGAACACCCCCACCACCATCGCCGCCCCGGTTCCCACGAGCGCGAAGAGGACCACGATGGTCCCGGCCGCCAGCGGGTCGCCCCAGCCGACGCCGAAGGCGATCGCCGAGAGCAGGACGATGAACACGCCCTGGAGCATGGCCACGCCGAACCGGCCCATCGTCTCACCGACGAGGATCGTCCCCACCCGGACCGGCGCGGCGAGCATCCGCCGCGAGACCCCGAGCTGGCGGGTCAGGATGAGCTGGGTGGCGGCCGTCATCGAGGTCAGGAACATGAACAGCACGAGCTGGCTCTGGGCCCCCGGCTGGAACGCCCCGGTCGTGGCCGGGAAGATCCCTTCGCCGATCTGCTCGACGGCCACCGTGACGCCAGCCATCCCGCCCTGGATGGAGCGCGCCATGGCGAGGGCCTCGTCGAACGGGATCCCCTGGCGGCTCGCCGCCAGTCGTGCCGCCGCGATGGTCGCCGCCTGCCCGGCAATCGCCGTGTCGACGGCCTCGCGCAGCGCGGAGACCGCGCTCTGCGGCTGGCCGAGGACGACCACCTGGGCCGGGTCGCCGCTCCGCAGCGTCGCGTCGTAGCCGGGCGGGACGATCACCCCGATCTCGAGTGTGCCGTCCTCGACCCGTGCCCTGAGCTCCTCGACCGTCGCCGGCTCCTTGAGCTCCAGCTTCACGCTGCCGCCGCGGATCGCGTCCACGAGCTCCGTCCCCAGGGCGCCGCTGTCGATCGCGACGATGCCCATCCGGGGGGCGACCCGGCCGCCGTACGCCGTGCCCAGGACGACGATCAGGACGATCGGAAGGACGAAGATGAAGAAGAGGCTGGTCCGGTCGCGGAGGAGCCGCCGGACGTTGACCGCCGCGATCGTCAGGACGTTCACGGCGCCACCACCTGCCGCGCCCGCAGCAGTCCGATGCCACCGGTCACAAGGCCGACGGTTGCCAGCACCGCCAGCGAGGGCACCACCACCTCGATGCCGCCCCCACCGGCGAGGTCGTTGATCCCCCGGAGGAACCAGGCATGCGGCGTGACGATGCTCAGCGCGGCCATCCCCTCGGGCGCCTGCGACATCCGGAAGAACGAGCCGCCGAACACGGCCAGCGTCATCGCCACGACGGCGATGAAGCTGCCGGCCTGCTCTTCGTTCCTGGCGAAGCCGACGATGAGGGTGGCGATCCCGGTGGCCGCCACGGCGGTGGCGACGATCAGGGCGGCGACCGCGAACGGGTCGCCCCAGTCCGCGCCCAGCAGCAGCGTGGTGGCGATCACGATCACCGCCATCGAGATCGACGCCACCACGAGGCTGACGATGACCTTGCCGAGCAGGATCGTGGCCGGGGCGATCGGGGCTGCCAGCATCCGGGCCAGCGTGCCGTTGCGGCGCTCGGCGAGCAAGCCAAGCACCCCGAACTGGGCGGCGAAGAAGACGAAGAGCACGGCCATCGAGGCGCCGTAGAAGGTCGTCGTGGAGGCACTTCGGTCGGCGGTCACATCAGCGGTGACGACGATCGGCGGCGGGGCCACAAGGGCCGCAGCCGCGATCTCGCGGGCGATGGTCGGATCGGGCGACGCCCCCGCAGCGGCCATCGCTGTGCCCACGGCAACCTGGACCGCCGTGACCTGGCTGCCGAACCGGACGAGAACGCTGCGGGCGATCTCGGCTGGGAGCGTGGACGGCCCGCCGATGACCAGCAGCTGGGCCGGCTGGCCGGCCTGGACGGCCTCGGTGAACCCGGCCGGGATGACGATGGCCGCCGCGATGTCCTTCGCTTCGATCGCCGCGCGAGCCTCAGCCTCCGTGGCGGTCGGCACCAGCGTCGCCACGTCCGCCTCCGCCAGCCCGGCAAGCGGTCCATCCACCAGCCCCCGGGCGATCTCGCTCCCGTCGAGGTCGACGACCGCGTACGTGGTGTGGAAGGTGTCCTGGCTGGGGATCATCGTCGAGAACAGGAAGGCGAGCCCGAGCGGGGCCAGTACCGCCATCAGCAACACTGAGCGATCGCGGAGCTTCTGGCGGAGATCCTTGGTGGCGATGACCAGGGCGGCGTTCACGGCTCAGTCCCGGAGCGCCTTGCCGGTCAGGTGCAGGAAGACCGCCTCGAGGTCGGGCTCCACGACCTCAACGCTGCGGACCACCGCGCCCGCCGCAGCCGCGGTCTCGAGGATCCGGGGCAGCAGGTGCCGGGCTTCGTCGACCACGAGCTCGATGCGCCCGTCGGACGCGGTCGCCTCCTCGACCCCCGCCAGCGCTCGCAGGGCCGCCGTCGCCGGGCCGACCGTCCCGCCGGCCGCCAGCTCGACGCGGTCCTTCCCGCCGACGAGGGCGATCAGCTCGCGCCGGGTGCCCTCGGCCCGGATGCGACCCTCGTCGATGATCCCGATCCGGTCGCAGAGCCGCTCGGCCTCCTCCATGTAGTGGGTCGTGTAGAGGATCGCCATCCCTTCCTGCTCGAGCGCGGCGACGCTGGAGAGGATCGCGTTGCGGCTCTGGGGGTCGACACCCACGGTCGGCTCGTCGAGCACCAACAGGCGGGGGTGGTGGAGGAGGCCGATGCCGATGTTGAGCCGGCGCTTCATCCCGCCCGAGAAGGTGTCGGTGCGCTCGCCGGCCCGCTCGGTCAGGTCGGTCACGGCCAGCACCTCGTCCACGCGCCGGTCGAGCTCCTTGCCCCGGAGTCGCTGGAGGCGACCGAAGAAGCGGAGGTTCTCGCGGGCGGTCAGGTCCGGGTAGATGGCGAGGTCCTGCGGGACGTAGCCGATGGCGGCCTTGGCGTCGGTCGCCCCGATGTCGACCGGCCGGCCGGCCACGAGGACCTCGCCGCCATCTCGCCGGAGCAGGCCGCAGATCATCGAGATGCAGGTGGTCTTGCCGGCGCCGTTGGGCCCCAGCAGGCCGTACGTCTCGCCCGCGGCGATCTCGAAGCCGACACCGTCGACGGCGGTCCGCTGGCCGTAGCGCTTGCGGAGGTCGCGGCAGACCAGCACCGGCCCTGGGGGGGCGGCCGCACGCTCAGGTGGGTTCAGCGACATGTCCGACCCCCGCTGCAGTCTGACCGAGCCGGGCGGTGGGGCGTACGAGTCCAATCGTCCGCCGGGGACCGCCGGGCAGCCCGATGGTGCGACCGGGGTCGGCCGCGCCGCAACGGCCGATTGGCCCTACCGGCTGGATGACCTACGATCCCTGCAGGAGGTTGTCATGCCCGGTCGCCCGCTCAAGGTCGGCGTCCAGCTCCCCGAGGTCGAATGGGAGGCCCGCTGGCCGGACCTCCGCGCGCTGGCGCTGCGGGCCGAGGAGCTCGGCTTCGACTCGGTCTGGTACGGCGACCACCTCCTCTACCGCCGGCCCGGCGACGACCGTGCCCGCGGTCCCTGGGAGGCGTGGACCGTGCTGGCCGGCCTCGCCGCGGTGACGTCGCGGATCTCGCTCGGCCCGCTCGTGGCAGCGACCGCGTTCCACGCCCCGGCGATGCTCGCGAAGCAGGCGGCCACGGTGGACGAGATCAGCGGCGGGCGCCTGGTCCTGGGGCTGGGCGCCGGCTGGAACGCGACCGAGTTCGCCGCCTTCGGCTTCCCCTTCGACCGTCGGATCAGCCGCTTCGCCGAGGCCTTCACGATCATCCGGACCCTCCTGCGCGAGGGCGCGATCGACTTCGCCGGCGAGTTCTTCACGGCCCGCGACTGCGAGCTGGTGCCCCGCCCGCGGCCCGGCGGCTCGCCCCTTCTGATCGGCTCGACCGGGCCGCGGATGCTGGAGATCGCGGCGCCGCACGTGGATTCCTGGAACGCCTGGTACGAGGCCTTCGGGAACCGGCCGGCGGGGATCGGCGCGCTCCGCGACCGGGTGGACGCGGCGGCGCGGGCTGCCGGGCGCGACCCCGCGGCGATCGAACGGACCGTCGCCGTGCTCGTCCAGCTTCCGGGCGGCAGCGGCCGCGCCCAGGGCGACTCCGCGAACGACGCCGTCCCGCCGGTGACCGGCTCGCCCGCCGAGATCGCCGCGTCCCTGCGCGCCTTCGCCGCCGAAGGGATCGCCCACGTCCAGCTCGTCGTGGACCCGATCACGCTCGCCTCGCTCGACGCGCTGGCGCCGGTGCTGGAGGACCTGGACCGGGGGTAGCGGGCGGACGAGGGACCCCCGGTCGCACGCGCGGTCCGTCAGGCGCGCTTTCGATGGACAAGCGCTCGCGAAGATGCCTAGAGTGACGCGGGGCATCGGGGGAGGGCCGGCCCCGCGGGCACGTCCCGACTGGGAGCCGGGGCGTCAAGGAGAGGAGCAAAGATGCGCGCACCCGTCAGCCGTCGCTTCGTCCGCCTGCTGGCCGCGCTGGGCCTGGCGGGGGCGCTGCTCCTGCCGGCGCTCGCGGCGCCGGCCCGCGCCGCCGACGAGAAGCTGGTCCTCCGGGCAGGGACCGACCAGAAGATCAAGTCGCTTAATCCGTACGCGGCGGTCGTGGTCGCCGAGTACGAAGCCTTCACCCTGAACTACGACCTGCTGGTCAACTTCGGCGAGAACAACGAGCCGGTGCCCGGCTTCGCGGCCTCCTGGACCCAGTCCGCCGACGGCAACACCTGGACCTTCAAGATCCAGCCCGGCCTGAAGTGGTCCGATGGGAAGGCCGCTACGTCGGAGGATGCCCGCTGGACGTACCAGACGATGCTCGACGCGGTCGCCAAGGAGGTCACGCTGGTCTCCGGGTACCTCGACGGCTACCTCCCGGCGGCCGGGGTGACCTCCGTCACGGCGCCCGACCCCGAGACCCTCGTGGTCACGACCGAATTCCCCTCGACCCTCGTCCTCTACGTCTACGCGCCCATCCTGCCGAAGCATGTCTGGGAGAAGGTGCCCTTCGACGACATCGCCTCCGGCGCCTACACGAACCCGCCGCCCGTCGTCGGCACCGGGCCGTACCAGGCCGTCGAGACGAAGGAGGGGAACTTCACGCGCTTCATGAAGAACCCGAACTGGCGCGGATCGGCGCTCGGCGCCGACGAGGTCATCCTGACCACCTTCGCCTCCTCGGACACGATGGTCCAGGCCCTTCGCAACGGCGAGATCGACTACGCGCGGGGGATCGCGCCCGACCAGTTCAACTCCCTCAAGGGCCAGCCGAACATCGTGGCGGTCGAAGGCGCTTCGAACGGCTACACCGAGCTCGCGTTCAACTGCTACTCGCGGAACGGGGGCGTGATCGAGGGCGGAGGGGCCTCCACCAAGGCCCTCCAGGATCCGGCGTTCCGCGACGCCCTCGGCTACGCGATCGACAAGGAGGAGCTCGTCGCAAAGACGCTCGCCGGGTACGGCGAGCCGGGCTCGACGATCGTCCCGCCCTTCCACGCCCGCTGGCACGTCCCGCCGGCCAGCCCGCGCACCTTCGACATCGAGAAGGCCAAGTCCCTCCTCGACGTCGCCGGCTACAAGCTCGACGCGGGCGGCAAGCGGCTCGACAAGGAAGGCAAGCCGATCACCCTCCGCCTCACCTGGCCCGACTCGGAGGCCGAGAACGGCACCGACGCCCAGTTCATCGCCGCCTGGTTCGAGCCGCTCGGGATCAAGGTCGACGCCTCGGTCACCGAGGAAGGCCAGCTCATCGACCAGCTGCTGCCGCCGGAAGGCGAGGGCAAGGCCCAGTTCGACATGTTCATCTGGGGCTGGGTCGGGGACCCGGACCCCAACTCCCTCCTGAAGTTCTTCCTCGCCGCGGAGATCGGCGTCTCCTCCGACAGCTTCTACGAGAACCCGAAGTACGACGAGCTGTACGACGCGCAGCGCAAGGAGTCGGACGAGGCCAAGCGCAGGGAGCTCCTCACCCAGATGCAGGAGCTCATCTACGTCGAGGCGCCGTACCACGTCCTCTACTACGACAGCCAGCTCGACGCCTATCGCACCGACCGGTTCACCAACTGGAAGAACCAGCCGGCCGCGAACGGGACGCCGCTCTTCGGCCAGGGCTCATTCGGGTACTGGGGGCTCCAGGCAGTGGCCGTGGCAACTCCCACGCCGGCTGTCACGGCGGCGCCGGCCCCCAGCGGCGAGCCGACGCCCGCGCCGTCGAGTTCCGGCGGGTCCGGCACCGGCGGCGGGGATAGCACGCCGCTGCTGGTCGGGATCCTGGTGGCCGTCCTCGTCGTCGCCGGCATTGTCCTGGCCCTCGTCTTCCGGCGGCGGCAGGCGGGCGGCGAGGAGGAGTAGCAGCCGATCCGGCGGGCGGGGCCCGTCATGAAACCAGCGCGCCCGGAGGGCCGGCTCTCGCAGCCGGCCCTCCAACGTGCCACCGGCGCCGCGCGGCTCGCCGCCGGCGCACGGGGCAACGGTGCGTAGCCGCTACTTCCTGCGCCAGGTGGCGCAGGCGATCCTGACCGTCGCCTTCATCGTCCTCGTCAACTTCGTCCTGTTCCGGATGATGCCCGGGTCGCCGGAGCGGATCCTGCTGGGCCGCAACCCGAACGTCTCGGCGGAGGCGCTCCAGCAGACGAAAGAGCGCTGGGGTCTCGACAAGCCGCTGATCCCGGACCAGTTCGTCTCCTACGTGGTGGCGACCGTCCAGGGCGATCTTGGGTTCTCCTTCGTCTACCGGGGCAAGCCCGTGACCCAGGTTCTTGCCGAGCGGGTGGGCCCCACGCTCCTGCTCTTCGGCCTGGGCGAGCTCATCGCGATCTTCATCGGCCTGGCGATCGGCGCGTACAGCGGCTGGCGACGCGGGGGGCCGGTCGACTACGTCGGGAACGGGATCTCACTGATCCTCTACTCGATGCCGTACTTCCTGATCGGCATGGGCCTCCTTGTGATCTTCGCGACGGCGCTCGGGTGGTTCCCCACCTATGGGATGGTCACGCCGGGGGCGACGTACGACAGCGTCGGGGAGCATGCCGCTGACATCCTTGCCCACCTCGCCCTTCCCCTCGCGACCGTGGCGATCGGCCTGATCGGCCAGTACTCGATCCTGATGCGGGCCTCGGTGATCGAGACCATGAACGACGACTACATCACCACGGCCCGGGCCAAGGGGCTGACGGGCGGCCGGATCCTGCGCCACCACGCCCTCCCCAACGCCATGCTGCCCGCCGTCACGCTCATCGCGGTGAACCTTGGCTACGTCGTCGCGGGAGCGATCACCGCGGAGAAGGTCTTCAACTGGCCGGGCCTGGGGACGCTCACCGTCGAGGCTCTCGAGGCGCGCGACTTCCCGGTCCTGCAAGGCGTCTTCCTGCTCCTGTCGATCTCGGTCGTGGCGGCCAACCTCGTGGCCGACCTGATCTACGGGGTCCTCGATCCTCGGGTGCGGACGTGACGGCGCCCGTCCTGACCTCCGGCGAGCTGCGCCGCCAGCGGCTCGCGCTGCGGGCGCGGGGCTGGCGCGACTTCCTGCACCGCTTCGGGCGCCGCCGCGAGGGGCTGGTCGGCGTCGCGATCCTCGTCCTCTACACGATCCTGGCGATCGCCCCGGCTCTCTTCGTCGGACCGCTTGAGACCGCGGTCACCGCCACCGGGGGCCGCCTGCAGCCGCCCGGCACTGCTCACATCCTGGGGACCGACGAGCTCGGCCGGGACATGCTCAACCTGACCGTCCACGGGACGCGGATCTCGATGATCATCGGGTTCCTCGCGACGCTGGTGACGGTGTCGGTGGGCGTGGTCCTCGGGATCATCTCGGGGTTCGTCGGCGGACGAACCGACATCCTCCTGATGCGTATCACGGACTTCTTCCTCGTCCTGCCCACGTTCGTGCTGGCCCTCGTCCTCACCCCCATCATCCGCGACGTCCTGGGGGGCGGCGGCGAGATCCTGGGGATCCGGATCAGCCTCCTCGTGATCGTCGTCGCGATCGGGATCACCAGCTGGGCGTCGACGGCACGCATCATCCGGAGTCAGACGCTCTCGCTGCGTGAGCGGGCCTTCGTGGACCGGGCGCGCGTGATTGGCGGCGGGCCGCTGCACACGATGTGGCACCACATCCTGCCCAACGTCATCAACCTGATCGTTGCGAATGCCGTCCTGGTGTTCGCGGGCGCGGTCCTCACCGAGACAGCTCTCTCGTACCTGGGTCTGGGCGACCCGTTCCAGCCATCCTGGGGCCAGATCCTCAACGCCGCCGATCAGGCGGGCGCCCCGGGGCTTGGCGCGTGGTGGTACCTGGTGCCGGCCGGAGCCTCGATCGTCCTCGTCGTGCTCGCCTTCACCCTGGTTGGCGGTGCCCTGGACGATGTCCTGAGCCCGCGGCGGACGGGCCGCCGGTGAGCGAGCCGATGACCGAGCGCCTCGAATCCGGCGCCGCCACCACGGCCGGCATGTCGGCGCGCGGGCGGCGCCAGTGGCCGCTGCCGAAGCAGGCCGACCCGGCGGCACCCCTCCTGGTAGTCGAGGACTTGCGGACGTACTTCACGATGGAGTCGGGAACAGTGAAGGCGGTCGACGGCGTCTCGTTCCGCCTGGACGACGGAGAGGCGCTGGGGATCGTCGGCGAGTCGGGCTGCGGCAAGACGACCACGGCGCTGTCGCTTGTCCGCCTCCTGCCGGCGAACGCCCGTGTCGTCGGGGGGAGCGTGCGGCTCTTCGGGATCGACCTCGGGACGAAGACGGAGGACCAGCTCCGGCGGTATCGCTGGCGGGAGATCGCCATCATCTTCCAGGGCGCGATGAACGCCCTCAACCCGGTTCGCCGGATCGGCGACCAGATCGCGGAGCCGGTGGAGGTGCGCCTTGGACTCCCGGCCGCGCAGGCGCGGAAGCGCGCGCGCGAGCTCCTGGAGCTCGTCGGGATCCCGAAGGCCAGGGCGAAGGCCTACCCGCACGAGCTCTCGGGCGGAATGCGCCAACGGGCGATGATCGCCATGGCACTCGCCTGCGACCCGGCGATCATCATCGGGGACGAGCCGACGACGGCCCTCGACGTCATGGTCCAGGCCCAGATCCTGGAGCTCCTGGAGGACCTCCGGGCGAAGCTCGGGCTGTCGCTGATCCTCATCACGCACGACCTCTCGGTCGTCGCCGAGACGTGCGACCGGGTGATGGTGATGTACGCGGGGAGGGTGGCCGAAGAAGGCCCGGTCGGCACCGTCTTCGGGTCACCGCGCCACCCGTACACGCAGATGCTCCTGGCCGCGTTCCCCGACGTCAACTCGGGGCGACGCGACCTTGGGACCATTCCCGGCGAGCCCCCGGATCTCAGGACCCCGCCGCCCGGCTGTCGCTTCCACCCGCGCTGCCCGGTCGCGATGGACGTCTGCCGCGCGGATGTCCCGCCGGAGGTCACGTTCGGCGACCGGCTCCGCGTCGCCTGTCACCGCTACCCGCCCGGGAGCGACGGCGCCCCACGCCCGCTGCCGCGGATCCGTGGGGCCGAGCCGGAGGCGGCGCCGTGAGTCCCATCAGCGGCCACGTGCCGGTCGGCGGCGAGCTGATCCGGCTCGAGGGACTCGAGGTCCATTTCCCGATCCGCGGAGGGCTCGGCGACGCTATCCGGCGCCGCCCCCGCGGGTTCGTCCGGGCCGTGGACGGGATCGACCTCGCGATCCGCCGGGGCGAGGTCCTCGGCCTCGTCGGCGAGTCCGGGAGCGGCAAGACGACGACCGGCCGCGTCATTGTGAAGCTGACGCGACCCACCGGTGGTCGAATGATCCTCGACGGGGAGGATGTCACGGCCGTCTGGGATCGCCGGCGGCTCCGCGCCTACCGGCGCCGCGTGCAGCTCATCTTCCAGGACCCCTACGAGACGCTGGACCCGAAGCAGACGATCCACGACTTCGTGGCCGAGCCGCTGGAGGTCCAGGGGCTCGGCGGCAGCGTGGCGGAGCGGGAGCGCCGCGTCCTCGACGCCATCGACGCGGCCGGGTTGCGCCCCGCGACCGACTTCGCCTTCCGCTACCCGCACGAGCTCTCCGGCGGCCAGCGCCAGCGCGTCGTGATCGCGGGGGCGCTGGTGCTCGACCCCGCGATCGTCGTGGCCGACGAGCCGGTCAGCATGCTCGACGTCTCGATCAGGACGGAGATCCTCAACCTGATGCTGGACCTCCGGCGCCAGCGCGACCTGACCTACCTCTTCATCACCCACGACCTCTCGGTCGCCTGGGTGATCGCCGACCGGATCGCCGTGATGTACCTCGGCAAGGTGATGGAGCTCGGGACGGCCGAGGAGGTGATCAACGACCCGCGTCACCCGTACACGCGCGCTCTCGTGTCGGTCATGCCGACCGCCGAGCCGCCGCAGCCGGGCAAGCGGGCACGTCGGGTCATTCTGGCCGGCGAGACACCGGACGCCGCGCACATTCCGACGGGCTGCCGCTTCCACCCGCGCTGCCCGATGGCGGAGCAGGCCGGGATCCTGCAGCGCTGCCGGACGGACGAGCCGCCGCTCATCGACCTCGGGGCCGGCCGCGCCTCGGCGTGCTGGCTGGCCGAGTCGGGGAAACCGCTTCCGGCCGTGGAGCGACGTGTCGGCGCGACCGGGCCGGCACCGGCACCGGACTGAGCTGCGGACCGCGGCCGATCCACCGCCGCCCCGGCCGAT
>Ga0315293_10006180_pt1 | contig 11233 bp, 9 predicted proteins | sample YL17G13_20_MG_FD_203071 | JGI IMG/M metagenome (GOLD analysis project Ga0315293, IMG submission 203071) | Sediment microbial communities from Yellowstone Lake, YNP, Wyoming, USA - YL17G13_20 | ecosystem: Environmental > Aquatic > Freshwater > Lake > Sediment | place: USA: Wyoming | collected... | reverse complement strand
TCACATTCCTGATCAATCAAATCATTATTCCATTTTGGAATTTTTTTGAGATAATCCTGGAATATTTGGAGTTCACTGTAGTCGTCATATCGGGGGTCCCTTGTTTCATCCTTAAATTTACAGGCGTCATCATATAAGCTATTAACTCCCTCAAATACGAGTGGCACTAAAGATGTAGTCAAACGCTTTGTATATTCATTTTTGGCTTCTAAATAAATATTTATGCTAGGTTCTTCCATAGCTATCAAAACGAAAATAAAATCGAAGATTTTACTTACAAGAAAAAATCTAGATTTTTTATAGCTAAATTTAGGATATTTATATACAATTGTAAATAAATATTTTCTTAATTAAGTTAAAATGGAAAGTTTAAGTTTAAATAATGGATTCTCAAGTCTTTCTTCACAGCCAAATGAAAATGGACAGAATATTTCTGGAATTCCCAAAAATATGAAGATCACTTCTTGGATACTTTTTTTCATATCAATTATTTTTTCAGTTCTGCTGATTTGATATCCCCCGGAGGAGGAACACCATTTGTTGGAGATTTATATAAAAATATTTCTTCTACTTTATCACCTACTAAAATTAGCTTTCGCACTGGATACTGATTACATGTGTATAGCACCATTTATAATCTAATATTAGATTATAAATAAAAATGGAGAATATATTAAGTTTGTGTTGTAAGGATACACGAGAAAAACCCGGAAAATCTAAGCATACTACTCTATCAGAAGAGGGGATTATCGCAATAATATTCCAAAATATAGCCTACACTCCCAACTCCAATTATCGCAAATGGTTTTTCAATACGTATAAAATAAAATCTACCGAAACCATAAAAAGAGACCGCCGCTATAGTCTGCATGAAGCAATCGATTATGATGAATGCTTAACTGAGCGAAATTTACAAAAAAATGGGTCCATAGATTCACTCCTGGAAGAGATGTATTTATGCAAAGAACCACTCGATATTTTTTATATCCCATTTACGCATCAATTGCTCCCATTATTTGAAATGCATATTGAATATTTCGACAATAACATTCTGTCAGTAAAAATACCCCATGGGAAAATAAAATTCTTCGAAAAAAATAATCTTTTTTTCATAACTTTCTTATTCGACAAAACAATTGAATTGACTTCTGTAAAAAATATTCGCTATCAAGTTGGAAAAAAAATAATTTATATCGACGAAATTACGAATTTAATTATTCTCGGAGTCCTGAACATCCCGCAAATTTTCGATATAATCCAAAAAATGATGATGTCCGAGAAAACAATTATTACCGCTCATTCCAAAAATTGCGTATTTACAGATCTTATTGTATATGAATTTAGTGAACGCATAAAAGCTGATCTCATTTATTTTTCAATCGCTCCAATTCTAGATAATAGCCCAATTTTATACAAAAAAATAAATAAGAGCCTTACTTATTATCTCATTCACAGTGAAAATCCCAATAATATATCTAGCAATTTTATAAAAATAGATTCACCACCGGGTCGCTTATGTGGGTTATGTAAAGAACCCCAAAATTATCGCAAAAATCTAAAAAATATAACCCTTGAAATCCTACATGATTTTATCTATGCTCACAACATAAAACTGTAATTTCTCATTTCTTCGCGCTTCTTTCATTTGCTGATTCTGTAATTCTGCAATTTCCTTTGTCATTTCTCCAAGTAGTATTTTCTCCAGTTGTACTTTATTGGGCATATTGTCTTCTCTTTCGTAGAATTTATCCTCCATCATCAGAATCCATCTTTTATCCGCCCCTAATAACATAACCCTCGTATCTTTCCCCTTAGTAAGGCTAATATCAAACCGTAGAACGTATCTTTGATTCGCCCCTTGCATAAAATATACGAAGGATTTGTAATTATTTGCACTATTTTCGTAAAGTAATGTCGCCATTTTAGCCTTTTTTATTCTAATTTTTTTAAGCCGGAAACCAGGCAATAGTCCTCCTTAAACCCTCTTCAAACCCAATCTCAGGCACATATCCCAACATAATTCGCGCCTTTTCAATTGATGCATTACTATGTGGTATATCACCTTTGCGATTTGGCTGGTAATTCGGTGTAATATTTGCGCCCATGATTCCACATATTTTGAAAAAAATTTCATTAATAGTTATTCGCCCACCTGCCCCAATATTAAAATTCTCTCCAAAACATTCGGTGTTCGTAGTTGTTAGCGCTAAATAATTGGCGCGCACAACATTTCTCACATAGGTAAAATCACGGGAGAAAGAACCGTCGCCAAATATCATCGGACTCTCCCTATTTTTCACGGAATTTATGAATTTTGGAATAACTGCCGCATACTCTCCATTTGGATTCTGTTTTTCACCAAAAACATTAAAATATCGCAGTCCAATAATTTCTATTCCATAGCATTTATTGAAAACATTGGCATATATTTCATTTATTTTCTTAGTCGCCGCATAGGGAGATAACACATTGCCAGTATTCTGCTCAATTTTTGGTAAAGATTCACTATCACCATATACAGATGATGATGATGCATATACAAATCGCCGGCATCCATTTTCTTTCGCAGCTATTAATAAATTAAAAAAACCATCGACATTATTTTTATGATAGAAAAATGGGTCATTAATGGATCTAGGGACAGAACCAGTCGCCGCTTGATGACAAATTGCATCAATATTTTTAGTTATATTCCTGCAAACATCAATATTTTGTATATCTGCTTCTATGAATTCTAGGTTTGAATATTTTTCTAAGAGATTCTGGATATTGCCAATAAATCCAGATGATAAATTGTCTATGATTGTTATGGATTCAAATAATTCATTTTCTAAAAAATATTCAGTAATATTTGATCCAATAAATCCACAACCTCCTGTTATTAATAATTTCATAATGAATATAAAATAATAATATTTTATATTTATTTAAAAAACTTATTAATCCTGGTCTTCATCCTGGTATTCATCCTGGTCTTCACCCTGGTCTTCACCCTGGTCTTCACCCTGGTCTTCACCCTGGTCTTCACCCTGGTCTTCATCCTGATCTTCACCCTGGTCTTCATCCTGATCTTCACCCTGGTCTTCACCCTGGTCTTCACCCTGGTCTTCACCCTGGTCTTCACCACCCATATTTCCCATCATTTCTTGTAACATACTCATATCCATGTCCCCCATGCCTCCCATCATATTATTCATCATATTATTCATCATATTATTCATGCCGCCACCCATGCCGCCACCCATGCCGCCACCCATACCATCACTCATATTTATATTTTTAACATCTTCTTCATCATCACTATTCTCCCATTTATCCCAATTTATTTTTATATTATTTTTATATATTCCTCTTTTTTTTGCTAAAAAATCCCATTTATTCCCTTCTTCTTTTTTCTTAAGAAGAAAAGCTATTTTTTTGTCATTTTGAATAGAAATGGTAATCCCACTAATTTCTGCCTCTAATTCAAAATTAATTAAATATTTTTTACTGGAAGACAAACACTCAAAATGAAATGCACTATTTTCAACTCTAAAAATTTCACTAGAAATACATGGTAAATTTATTTCGATCTCAATATCTTCGAAAGTTTGAGACCATAATAAAGTTGGTGTAAATTCCATTAGAATATTTAAGAAACTTTTTTTTTGTTTTTAACGAGAAGAATTTTATTCTTTTTCTCCAATTTGAGCAACTCTCGCAACCTCCTTAGGATATTTTTTTTAATTTATAAAATTTACTAAAAAATATCTTGTTTTTCGTCTTTAGTAAACTCGGATATTTCCGGCAAATCATCCAGTTGGTTTATATCTAAAATTCCATGGCGCAATATACTAGTAATTCCCATTAACTTTGGATCTATTGTAATATTTTTCCCACTAAAATATTCCATAAATTCATTCTTTAATTCATCGCATATCCATTTTTCATTTTTAAATTCTGGGTGATTCTCTAGAATCTTATCTGATATTGTGTAAATATGTGGATAATGCTTATATGAAACTAATTGATTATAAAATTGATCCACATATTTCTTCGTTGTATATTTTTTCGCCCATATCTCACCAATTAAGCTATATTTAAGCTGTAGCTCTTGATCCTCTAATGCTCCTTTAATAATATCTAGCATCTCGTCATCTGACATCTCCATATTGACTTCAACTACAAACTTCTTGAAATCGTCCTTTTCTTCATATGGAATATCTCCTACAATAACTCCCCCACACATTGGAATTTCTACATATTTTTCCAACTGATAATTATAAGATGATGTGCAAGTAATAACTAGCTTCGACCGATTTACATGATTCGCAAATTCTTTTTGTATTTTATCCGTATATGCATCATCAATATTATGCCCTGGGTGGCATAAAGTATGCACGCGATATGTTTTTAAAAATTTTTTCGCTAATTCTGAAAGTCTATATTTCAACGGATAATTCTTTTCCTTAATATCTCCGGTAATTAATATATCAATATCTTTTTCTAAATATTGATTATAAAATATTTCCGGATTAGCTTGATGTGGTAAATAAATAAACTTTTTATTAATATTATTCTCATATAATTTAACATATTTCTTCAAATCATTCAATTGATGACAGACAATAAGATTGCTCCCAGATTCATCAATTTCCTTCTGTATCCGTTTTTCATCCCACATTTTTTTGTATTGAATGCATTTTGGAATTTCAATATTTTTAATCATATATTCCATTGGCTTATACCAAATAATAAAATTAGGCTTAAAAATATATACCTGTTGGTCTATGCTCTTAGTTGGAACAAAATTTTTCCAACCTTTTCCAGTAAAAAACATTGCGACATTTGGGTGTCTTGCTAACTCAAATATTGCCCAAAATTGAACTCGCGATATTTTTTTAATAAAATACTTCATATTACACACATAAACAATCCTAAATTTATTTGTATTAGGAATAGTCTGATGATTCAAAAAATCGATGTATTCTGGTGCAATTTCCTGCAGTAATTTATCTAAATATAAATTTATATTAGTTTTGTTAGTCCAATTTTCAGTGCAAATCATTATTCTATCCTATAAAATTATCAACTAGTTTTTTCGCAAAAATAATTTCAAATCACATCTTCCCTATAAATTCTATTTCTAAATCTCTAGTCCATTTTTTCTTTTTGTTAACTAAATCTGGCTATATCCAAATAAATAGGTCTGCAAGCAAACCACCAATGTAGAAGTTGCTTTAATTGTTCTCCTAGCCCAAAAGAATCACTACATCTTCTGGATTTAGTGCACCAAGCGATAATTTCGAAATAAAAAGGATCCCAATTGAGAATTCTTTATATATTTATAAGATTATTTGCAATGAATCTAAATTTTTCTTATTTGTTTGATTTTCTAAATATTTATTTCTAATAAATATTTTGCAATTATTCGACATTTTATTCCATTCTGTAATTTTAATCTTATATACATCATTTATACAATTATAGATATTTTGTGCATTTTCCTCAAAATATTTATCTATATCTTTAAAAACATTCCAATCCATTCTCATTTTACAATCCTCATATCCTTTTAGTTCGAAAGTAAATCCTCTTTCTCCCTCTTTCCCAATTAATTCATCAGATCCAATTATTCGACTATATATGCATGGTATTCCTATATTCATTGCATCTAGTATTACAAATGGTAGCTCATCAGTAATAGATGGAACTACTAAATAATCACACTTCAATAGTTCAGTTATTATTTCATCTTCCTGCAAAATTCCTTTCCAAATTATATTCTTATTTTCTTCTCCATTCTTATTTTCTTCTCCAATAACGACTAGTTCTAGTTTTTTCAGTAAACGCATACTTGAAATAAGTAGATCCAAATTTTTTTCTTTTGTAAATTTTCCAATATATGCAATCCTATTCTTGAATTTTTTACGTTTTACTTCATTATTATCTATTTCAACATAATTATAAAATATTTCCTGAGGTATTTTAAGCCCGTGATATATTAATATATCCTGATGAAATTTATTAATTGTAAAAACTTTCGCAATGTAATCTTGATTTTTTATTATTAATTTATTAATTGGATCCATTGAATTGTGAGTTATAACATATATTTTTGAATGAATAATTTTATCGCAAATTCTAAAATAATCTTTAAAATTATTATTAATAATAAACTGATATGAATTTTTATTAATATGATTAATTATTTCACCATCTTTCTTTTTTTTTATAATTTTCATGGCATGTATTCTAGAATCTAGAGAATCATTAATATAATCATATTTTTTTTGATTCATATTATTTGAGAATACTTCAACTATAAAATATTTTTCCAGTAATTCTATAATTTGGATAGCAGTTTTTTGATCCCCCCTGTTACCATTAATTTTCTTACTTATAATTAGAGATTTCTTAGAAATAATATTATCAGAATATTTTAATACAAAATCAATAAAATCACTAATATCTAATGCGGATCTATTTTTGCCTAAATCATAGCACCATTTTCTTTTTAATAAATTCAAATTATATTTTTTTTCTATTAAATTAGTACTATAATAATTAAATATTTTGGAAACACCTAATTTATTTAGAATAATATTATCATTATCAATACACCCATATATATAGTATAAATATTCAACATCTTGTGATTTTAGATAATTCGGGTTATATCCAACTATTTTATCATTTATTTTTTGAGTTTTTATAAATTCAATCTCATCTATTTCCAGATCATCATTCGCATAATAATAAATAATAAATTCTTTATCATTCATTCCCTCTATAAATGAAATACCATATTCCATATTTTCAGTAATTCTACATCCTTCAAATTGTATCAGATATTCATTACCTTTTTTAAATTTAAGCTTATTTTGTTTTCGCAATATAATATAATTTGAAACATATTTCTTCGTTCCATTTATTAATATATCTACTTTTATTTTGCAATATAAATCGTCATTTGAATCATATATAATATATTTAATATCGTGTAAGTTTTTTTTTAAAATAGAGTATTCTCCGATAATAATATTTTTAGAAAATAAGTTAATATTTGTTGATACATTACTTCTTTTTATTATGCCGTAATCATATTTACGATTTATATTATTTAATATTTCTTTACCATAATATGGAATAAAATTCCAGTAAAATAGCTTACAGCTTACATTATACATTTTTAATATTTCATTTATATGTTGGCTATTAACAAATGATATATCATATTTTTTTATTTTTTCAATAATATTGTTATTTATATATTTATTAATAAATAAATCATCTACTAGAAAAATAGTAGGAACATTATAATATTTATAAATATCAATTTCACAATCTCCCTGCAATATTATTATATTTGGAATATAATTTTCAATTAAAATATTTATTTCAGCAGTATAATCTCCAATAAAATTAATATTTACTTTATTATTATTTTTTTTTATATATTCAACAATCGATGTATCATTATTACTACTAATAAACATTATATTATTATATTTGCTTATTAAACAACATATTTCATCTATATTACTATAAATCATACTAAGGTCTTTATTTTCTATAGTATCTTTCATTAAATCAAATGAATATTGATGTTTAAATTGAATAATTGGAAGAGAATACATTAATATATGATTTTTTATATCATCAATTGTATCCCATTTAAGTCCATAATCACTAAAATTATGAACAACAGGAATATTCATATTTCTTAATTCATTAATCATTGGTAAAAATCCATCAAAATCTTTTAAACGAACAACAATAAAACATTTTCTATATAATTCTTCTGCAATAATAGGGTCATTTAAATTATATTTACTTGAAAATAAAAATTGGTATTCGGGCAAAATTTTCATTAATTCAGTACTATATTTTTTGGATTCACATAGTAATATATTGCTTCCTTTTTTTTGTATTGGTTTGAATATTTCTGGGGGATCAATATGAATATTATATAAAATAGCATTAATATCATGGGTTTTCAGTTTTTTTAATAAAAATTTAGTTGTGGCAAAATGGAATATATTCTTCTTATTTAAATTATTAATTATATCTTTTAATCTTTTATTGGAAGATTCAATATTCATCCAAATTAAAAAAACTAGATTATTATGACCTAATATTTTTTCATAATCTTCGTCATTAAAATCAGTGAAATAAATTATAGGTCCATCTATTTTCTCTATTAATCCATATTTTCTACAAATTTCATTTTTTACATATGACTGTATTTTATTTGAAAAATAGCAATTTTTATATATATTAATAAAATCAATGTTCAAATCCCAATAATTATTAGTGAATAAACTAAATAATATATTTTCACAATTTTTATTAATAAAATATGTTTTATTAGTATTTTCAGTAATTCTAGTCTCCAATAATTTATTATATTCATTTGTATTTTTAATATCAACAATGCATAAAGGAATCGATTTTTTAAGGAAATACTCGCTATTTTCTGAAAAATCTATTTTATATACTTTTTCCAGATCAATAAGAAACTTTAAGTTTTTCTTATCAGATGATAAAACACCAATAATTTCTTTTTTTTTATTATTAAATTTATTAATTACCATCTGAATATCACTATCAAATGAAATAATATTCATTTTCATTTCAGAAATTTGCCTAATTTTATCTAAATTACTAAAAAATAATTGCTTGCAATTATATAATATTGTTTTATTAGTGTAATTTTTGAGTATATTTAAATGATCATCTGTGTAAAAATTAACAAATAAAATTTTATCTTTTTCATTATATTCTTTATCTGGATAATATAATTTATATTTATTCATTTTATATTCTTAAATAATTTTATTTAAGAATTATAACATAACATATATTATTTTTATAATAGATAGAAATTGTCCAATAATTTTACTCCTTCTTCTTCAAGAGTTTGTCTGACAATTAAACGAATATTATTTAATGAGTTAAAATAATTTGCACTTTCAATTTTTGCTTTGATTGATATTTTTGTTCCTGGTCCTGTCATATCATATACATTAACAAATAATTCATTCTTATTAATAACAAACGTTGATAAACTAACCCTATTCTTTATTTTCTCAAATAATACTGGGTAATTAATCTTGTTATTTGATGATAATGAAACTTCAACTATACCAAATATTACATTATTTTTTGTATAATTCATAAAAAAATCGGTTGTTATAATATTATTGGGAATTATTATTTCTTCACCATTATCTGTCATTATAGTAGTATTAATTAAATTAAATTGTTTTACATATCCAATATCAGATTTTACTTTTATTAAATCTCCCAAATTGAAATACTTGAATACTAAAATAGTAATACCAGAAATAATTTGTTGAATTAAATTCTGTAATCCAAAAGCTATTGCAAATCCAATTGTTCCTAAAATAACTAAAAGAGAGCTAACATTGAAACCAACTCTTGATAGAGCAAAAAAAACTCCTATTATAATTATTATATAGAATACTAATTCTCCAATAAATTTTCTATGAATTTTAGAAAAATTTTCATTATCTTGTCTATTTGGTTTTGGTATTTTTAAATTATTATTTTTTTCATTTGATTTATTGAAATTAATTTTTTCAATATTTTTAAGACTTATTTTTGCGATTGTGTAAAAGAATAAAAATATAATAATTGCAAGAAATATATTTACAATACCAGTAATAATTTTTTCTTTACTAATAGATCTAAAATATTCAGATATATTTTTCATAATATTTTGCATTTGTATATAAATATTATTATATAATATTTTCTTGTAAAGATATATGACTCAAAAAAAATTCCAATTATTTATTTTTCGCCGAGATTTCAGAATTCAAGATAATACTGCACTGGAAGCCCTCCATGAATACCAAGAGCCAATCATTCCAGTCTTTATTTTTGCCCCAGATCAAATTGATCCTACTAAAAACCCCTATTTTTCTAACAACTGTGTTCAATTCATGTGTGAATCCCTACACGATTTAGAAAAAAATATTGAGGCTAAAGGCGGGCACATGAACTTTTTTCATGGGGATACAATCGCGATATTGGAAAAACTCCTGAAGAACCCTAAATATAAAATCACCCGTATTGGAGTAAATCAAGATTACACCCCCTATTCCAGGACAAGAGACGATAAAATAGAAACCCTTTGTAAAAAATATAATGTTGAATTCTTGTCCAGAGAGGATATTTGCATTCAGCCCATTGGAAGCGTCAAAACGGGATCCGGGACAATCTATAAAAAATACACGCCTTACTATAATAAAGCGAAAGAGATACCTATTCGGAAGCCCGTCGGGCGAACCACCTTTAATTTTGCGAAACTCCAAGTAAGTCCCAAAAACTCTGCAAATCTGCTTACAAAATTTTACAAGAAAAATCCCAATCTTTTGCACCCAGGAGGGCGCGAAAATGCTCTCCGGCAATTAGCACATTTGCCAGCTGATTACCAGAAGACGCGGAATATACCGAGTATTCCAACTACGGAATTGAGCGCATATAATAAATTTGGGTGCATATCTATTCGCGAGCTCATGGAGAAATTGGACAAAGAAATCTCGCGGGAACTCTACTTCCGCGATTTCTACTATAACATCATCTACTACTACCCCTATATATTGGGAGGGGCTTTTGAAAAGAAATGGGACAAAATAAAATGGGATAAACCTGCTCCTAAAATGCTCACTGCATTCTATGAGGGGCGAACTGGGTTTCCAATCATTGATGCCGGAATTCGTCAAATGAGGACCACTGGATTTATGCACAATCGCGTGAGAATGTTGGTCGCCAGTTTTTTCACCAAAGATTTGCTCTATGACTGGAGAATTGGCGAGCGTTTTTTTGCAAATCATCTTTATGATTACGACCCAACACAGAATAATTGCGGCTGGCAAGTTGTCGCGGGATTCGGTCCAAGCGCTCTAGATTGGTTCCGCGTGATGAACCCTTGGCTGCAAACTGAGAAGTTTGATCCTGAATGCGTGTATATAAAGGAATGGGTGCCTGAATTATCCAATTATTCGGCGAAACAGATTATTAACCAAGAGTGGAACGCGAAAGATTACCCGCGCCCAATTGTGAATCATGAAGAGGCGAAAAAGAAGATGATGGCGGCTTACAAAAGGGGGAACGGCTAAAAAACTCGAAGAGTTTTTTATCCCTTGAGTCTTAAAGACTTTGTCTTTAAGACTGAACTGCAGTTTCCCCCTTATCCCCCATGCTCTGCTAATCATATGACTAG
>Ga0315293_10006179_pt1 | contig 11235 bp, 15 predicted proteins | sample YL17G13_20_MG_FD_203071 | JGI IMG/M metagenome (GOLD analysis project Ga0315293, IMG submission 203071) | Sediment microbial communities from Yellowstone Lake, YNP, Wyoming, USA - YL17G13_20 | ecosystem: Environmental > Aquatic > Freshwater > Lake > Sediment | place: USA: Wyoming | collected... | reverse complement strand
ACTTATTAAACGTTTGAATCTAAGATACCAGATGAATTAAAGAATAAGATAACGCAGGGTGGAGAAGTTATTTATTGGATATTGATGGGAAGAAAAATGTTAATGCAGACAAAAAGTTGATTATTCATATCTTAATGCTTCTACAGGTTGTAATTTAGCAGCCTTTCTGGCAGGAACTAATCCTGATACAATACCAACAAGGGTGGAAAATGACAAGCCAATTAAAATCATATCTGTTGTCACAACAGTGTTAAATTCTACTGGTAGCATTCCACCAGCAAAAATAGAAATTAATTGAGAAAAAATAGTTCCAATAATACAACCTATTGCTCCTCCAAAAAAACCTAACAAAGCAGATTCAACTAAAAATATTTCCATTATGTTATAGTTTGTAGCTCCAACTGCTTTCATTATTCCAATTTCCTTTGTTCTTTCTAAAACTGAGGTAAACATTGTGTTAGAAATACCTACGCCTGCAACCACCAAAGATATTGAAGCAATACCCCCTAAGACAAAAGACAATATTGAAAATATAGAGCCAACTCTATCAGCTATTTGCTGGCTTGAAGTAGCAGAATATGATTTTTCACCATATTTATCATCTAATTTTTCTTCTATATTTTTAGAAATGTCATCAACTCTAGAAGCATCGGATACTTTTACAAATACCATAGACAAAGAGTCTTCACCGCCTACAAGATCTCTTAAATCTGATAATGACATGTATATTTGAGAATCGTCTTGTGTGCTCCCTGATGATTTCATAACGCCTAAAACTTTGAATTTTTTATCCTTTATGGTTATATAGTCTCCCGTCTTTACTTCCTTTTCAAACATATCTTTAACAACTGAAGAACCTATATCAATTACATTATTCTCTCCTTCTTTGAAATATCTGCCTTCACTCAGTTCGTAAGCCTGAATCTCAGTAAAAATCTTTTCTGCTTCCTTTGCGTTGATTCCTATAACATACGTGGTTTTTGTTTCTTTTCCATATTTTATTGGAAGCGACTTGAAAAGAACACCAGCTGCTGATTTAACTCCGTTTATATTTTCAATTCTTTTAACATCTTCCTCTTTTAAACCCTCTCCAAAAAGACCCATTGGAGAAAAGCCTCCGCTACTGGCTGGAGAAACAATTATTTTATCAGAACCAAAAGATTCTAGTTGTTTTGAAACAGACATTCTTAAACCTTCTCCTATAGAAACTAAGCTTATGATAGAAGCAATCCCAATTATAATGCCTAACATTGTTAAAGCCGAACTTATTTTTCTATGTTTAAAACTATCAAAAGATATTTTTAGACTTTCTCTAATCAATTAAATCACTTCTTTTTTCTTCTTCTATAGAACCAATAAATAACTGCTAGAACAATCGCAACAATAATAACAAAATTATAGTCTGGTGGTGCATTTGTAGGCACTACTTCAACTGACTTTTCAAAAGAATAATTATTATCAAATTTATCTCTATATTTTAGAGTCAAATAAACAGTATATTTACCTGAAGCTTTGGTTAAATCCTGAGGCAATTCTATTGTTTCTGAATCATCAGAGCTAAGGCTACCTATATAAAATTCTTTAGAACCAAAATCTGATTTAGCTTCTATTGATATATATTCTGCTGGTGCTGAACCACGATTCGCTATGTATATGGTTACTTTGCCTTGACGTCCATAATAAAAACCATTATAAGAATTTACTGTTATAACAAAATCAGCCTTTCCTGAAACTTTTAAACCAATATTTTTTGTTTCCGTGTAATTATTTGATTTTGTATCATCATAATAAGAAAGCGTGACAGGGATTGATTCTATTCCTATATCAGCTTCAGGATTTATTGTTATTAAAAAATTCAGGTTTTTAGATTCTGAAGAATCAAGCTCGTTGATTATTGTTTCTCCTGTTGAACCTGGTGTTGTGAATAGGCTATCCCCACTCAATTTAACATTAATATCTCTTGCAACACTATCACCTCTATTAGAAATATCAAATGATAATGAGATTGTTTTTCCAGGCTCAGGTGTATCGTCGAACTTAACATTAGTAATTTCTAAGATAGGATCTTTTTTAATTATAACAGGTATATAAAACGTTTTTTTGTACTCAGAATTGCCGTAATAATATTTAGCCTCTAAATAAACATAAGAAACAGAAGATTTAGCTCTTTCATCGATTTTTACGGATATTGAGGATTGTTGAGTTGTTGTAGCAGGCATGTCTCCAAGTTCTATTTTATTACCAGATATCATTTGTAAATACGGGCCTGGTGTTGCTGTTATTATAACAGAATTTAAATCCAAACCAGGATTGATTACAGTTAGATAAATTATCTGGCTACCGCCGGGTCTTACTACAGATGAAGATGTCGTCCAAGAAACTGTTAAAGATATATTAACAGCGTATGCTATTCCAACTAAAAGTAAAAATGATATTAAAATCATTATTTTTTTCATGATGTCATCCCTTTATTTTACCGTCTATTATTCTGACAATTCTTTCAGCATGTTTAGCTATTGAACTGTCGTGTGTAATTATTAATAAAGTTACCCCTCTTTCTTTATTAAGTTTTCTTAATATTTCCATTACTTCTTTTCCGGATTTGGAATCTAAATTTCCTGTTGGTTCATCGGCTAGGATTATCTGTGGCTCATTTGCAAGAGCTCTTGCTATTGATACCCTCTGCGTTTCTCCGCCACTGAGTTCTTTGGGATAGTGACTCATTCTATTTTGCAAACCTACTAGCTTTAACAGTTCTTCAGCCCTTTTTTTACGATTTGGTCTTTTTGAAAAAATCATGGGTAGTTCAACATTTTCTAAAGCTGTAAACGATGGAATAAGATTGAAAAATTGGAATATAAAACCTATTTTTTCCCTTCTTATACGAGCTAAATCACTTTCATTTAGATTAGAAACATCTACACCGTCTATAAAGATTTTACCTTTTGATGGTCTGTCTAAACAGCCTATTAGATGAAGCATTGTAGATTTGCCAGAACCTGAAGGTCCCATTATAGCTATACTTTCAGATTTTTTTATCTTTAGGTTGACTTCACAAACAGCCCTTATCTTAGCTTCACCCATTCCATAATCTTTACAAACATCTCTCAGTTCAATTATATTTTCCATAAGAATCTTATGCTTTAAGAATTTTAAAAAACCACTGGTTATTATGAACTCTGAAATAGATAAGCTCTTAGAATTCTATGAAGATAACAAAAATAGAATAGTAGGCTTCATCAACAGCTGCGGCATAAAAGACGATGAGTGTTTGTTTGGAGAACTCTGTTTTTGTATCTGCACACCACAGTCAAGAGCAAAAAACTGCAGAGAAACTATTAATAGACTAAAGACTGACAAAAAACTCTTTACAGTGGATCAAAAAGAGTTGCTGAACTATTTGAAAGGTGTTAGATTTCCAGAAGTAAAGGCCCAACGAATAATCGAAGCGAGAAAAAATCTTCAGGAATTAAAACATGTGATAAAAACTAATCCAAATGAATTAAGAAAATGGCTTATGGACAATATAAATGGCCTGGGACCCAAGGAGTCTTCTCATTTTATGAGGAATATCGGGTTTAAAGGGCTGCCGATTATCGACGTACACATACAGAACTTTCTTAATAAGATCGGAAAATACGATGGAGAAGGCAGTTTGACAAAAAAGAGATACGTCGAATTAGAAAACAAATTCTTGGAGTTATCAAAGGAATTAAAAATACCTTCAGAGGAACTAGATATTGCTATATGGCTATATCAATCCGGAGAAAAGGACTTTTACGGTTAGCCGCCTATATTCTTCAACGGAGAAGACATTATAAGAGTTGATATTTTTTCAACAAGTCTGTTCTCATAGGCTATCAAGTCGGTAGCAGTGACTATGCCAACTAACCTACCTTTGTCAATAACAGGAAGCTTTTTTATCTTATGACTCACCATGACCTCTGCTGCCTCTTCTAAACTAGTATTAGGATTGACTGTTATCAGATTCTTTGTCATTACGTCCTTTACTTTGATTTCCTCAGGGCTTTTACCCAAAAGAATTATGTCTTCAATAATATCTCTCTCTGTAGCTATACCAACCACTTCTCCAGAGCCCTCAACAACCACTAATGAGCCTATTTTGTTCTTGACCATTTCCTCTGCAAGCTTCTTAACTGTATCCTCAGGTCTAATAGTCTTCACATTAGCAGTCATTATTTCTTTTACAAACATAATGAACTCTCTTATCTTCTTCTTTTTTTACCAAACTTTTTGGTATAGTCTGCGGCAATGTCGTGAACTATGTCCTTTAGTCCTAGTCCTAGTGCGATAGCTACTCCTAAACCGAACGAGGCCAGTATCACTATTAGTATCCAGTTGATCAGGTCTGTGTTTATGCCTATGAACGGCAAGGCCATTGCTATTGAGACGTAAATTATTAGGAAAAATATTACGTTTCCGACTATCTCTGAATAAAAGGTCTTGGAGTGCATAACCTTTTCCTTTATGTAGAAAGCTATGCTATAACCGACTATTATTATAACCGCTGCTTCCACTGCTCCTGCTAGGAATATTATTGCTCTTTCAATAAGTGTTGTTATTTCTTGAATTCCTAAATAGCGCACTGAAATCAATATGAAAAGAAGATATATTATCCATCTAGTTAAAACTGAAAATATGTCTGAGAGCTTCATTTTAAACTTGTCTTTTTCGAATATGTACTGATCTAGTTTTATCTTGGCTAAGAATTGCTTTACTAACCATCCACAGAGCTTACCTATCAAGAATCCTAAAAGCAAAGCTATTAGTGCTAAAAGAACTTTTGGTAAACCCCATACAAAACTATACCAAATGCTTGCCCACAACTCTTCTAAAGGTAGCATATTAACCATAAAACTTTATTTACTTCCTTACTTATAAATCTAATCGGTACAAATGAATCTAAATAAGGTTCTCAAGACGGTTAAACCTGATGAAAACCAGGAAAAGGAAATGGATAACTTTATTGAAAAACTTCTAGAAACATCAAGAAAATTATCAGATGAAGCAAAGCCTATAATCTGCGGATCGGTTGAGAAGGATACTTGGCTGTCTAAGAAATATGAGTTAGATTTATTTTTACTATTTAACCAGAACATATCTAAGAAAGAGCTTGAGGAAAAAGGTCTTAGGCTTGCAAAGAACATAATAAAAAAACTTAAAGGAAGACACATAATAGCTTTTGCTGAACATCCATACCTAAGGGGTTGGGTAAAAAAATTTCAAATAGACATAGTTCCGTGTTATGATATAGAGGACCCTGAAAACATAAAATCTGCGGTTGATAGAACTCCGCACCACGTGAAATTTGTAAAAAAGAACCTTAAGAACCCTGACGAGGTTAGATTACTAAAGCAATTCTGTATAGCTAACAAATGTTATGGAGCTGACGTGAAAACCCTGGGTTTTTCCGGCTATCTCTGCGAGTTGTTGACTATAAAATATGGAGGTTTTATGGAATGCGTTAAAGATGCTTCTAAATGGAGAGCAAATCATATTATAACTTTTGATAATTCTAACAAAGAGGGTGCTTCACAGAAGTTCAAAAGTCCTCTGGTTGTCATAGACCCAGTTGACAAGAACAGGAATGTGAGTGCTGCGGTTTCTATTGAAAAGTTTTACACCTTTGTTAAGGCCTGCAAAGATTTCATTGAGTATCCTAAGGAAGAGTTTTTCTTCAAGAAGACTATAAAACCTTATTCTATAGCTGAAATCTCAAAGAAGATTAAAAGTAGAGGTACAAAATGGTATATGATAACTTTCAAGAAACCAAGAATAATAGAAGACATCCTTTATCCGCAAATGAAGAGATGCTCAAAATCAATAGAGAAAATGCTCAATCAGAATGGCTTTAAGGTGCTAAAAAATGACTTTTACTGCAATGAAGAATGCGTTCTAATATTTGAAATGGAAATATGGCAGATACCCAAAATAATTAAAAACATAGGGCCAGATGTTTATAGCATCCATGCAGAAGAGTTCTTAAAGCATTATAAAAATGAGAAGGTCTTTCTTGAAGAAGAGAATTGGATTGTTGAACTCGAAACAGAATTCACAGAAGTCTTACAGTTCCTGAAGAACTTATTTAAAAAATCAGAGAAAGAATTGTTAGAAAAAGGCATACCAAGCAAGATTGCTCCTGCCATTAAAAAATGTAAGATAACGGATGGAGAGAATGTTATCAAAGCAATGAAAAAATTACCAGAAGACTTTAGGGTGTTCATTAGAGAGTATTTTGAAAGGAATTTGAATGTTGTTTAAAGAATTTTTCATACCTGAATGGAAGAAGATGTTAATCTATTTGGCACTTGTTTTGATTTTCCTGTCTGAAATTTTTTTGATACGCTTTATTTACAGAGAAGATTATATGGTTTCTTTTGTTTCTTACATGTATTATAACTATTTCACAGGGTTGAAAGAATATGTTAGCCTGTTTACGATGACCTTTTTGTTCTATATTCTTGTTCTGTTTGTTTTATATCTCTTGAGTTGCTTAATAGTTTTGATAGCTGACAAAATCAAAAAGTGATTTTATGCCAGAACCAATAAACATAACTTTTTTAGGTACCGGAGCTGCAATTCCTAGCTTGAACAGAAGACATCCATCAATACTCTTACAGTATAAAGGAGACTATATTTTGTTCGATTGTGGAGAAGGAACGCAACTACAAATGCAAAAGGCTAGAACCTCACCCATGAAGATATCCAAGATATTCATAACTCACTGGCATGCAGATCATTTCGCAGGTTTATTGCCCTTGATAGAAAGTCTTCACCTTTCTAGGAGAAAGACGCCCTTGTATGTATATGGGCCTGAAGCTTCAAGGTTCATAGATGCATTAGTCGAGTTAAGTTATTGGGGCATTGGATTTGAAATAAAGGCGCATGATACTGACGAAGAAAAGGAAGTTGAAAAACTATTCGAAAACGAATATTTTGAGATTTATGCAATAAAGGTTAGACATTCTGTCCCTGCTGTAGGATATTGTTTAAAGGAAAGGGATAACTGGAACATTGATGTTAAAAAGGCTAAAAAGTTTGGTTTGACTGGCTTGCAGATGAGGAAAATAAAAGAAGAGGGTAGCATAATAATAAAGAATAAAATTGTTAGGTTAGAGCAGATAGCAAAAAGAAGAATCGGTAGAAAGATTGTTTATTCTGGTGACACGATGCCATGCAAAACATTGTTTGAGTTTTCAAAAGGAGCTGACATACTTATTCATGACGGGACATTCGCAGAGCCTATAGAGGCTTACAGACCTCATTCATCCGCTTCAGAGATTGCGAAGCTTTCTAAAAAATATAACATCAAAAAACTAATCTTAACCCATCTCAGCGGAAGATACAAAACAAACGAAGAAGTTTTGAAGGCCGCCAAACCTTTTTTTAAGAATACCATTGTTGCGAATGATATGATGAGAATAACTTTAAAGTGATATTATGAAGATAAATTTGAAGATTAATTTTAAACAGATTTTAAGTCCGATAAAACCTGATTGGAGAAGAATCATTCTATTTATAATATTATTTTTGGTTTTACCTCAGAAAATATCTGACGGGTTCATATTTTTTGGTGGGGTTTACATAATTAAATCTTTGTTCGAGTCGCTGCCACCAACTCTGGATCTGTCTATAACCGTTGTTATGTTAATAGTTTCTTACTTGTTAGCATCCCTAGTAATTTGGTTGTATGATAAGAAGATAAACAAATTCATAATGTCCGAAGGCGAGATAGAGGTACAACCAGAAGAGAAGAAAGAGGAACAGAAACCAGCTGAAGAATCTAAAGAGGAACCTCAAGAATAAAAGAAATGAGATTATGACTGTCTTAAAAATAATAGAATTGTTGAAAAAGAATTATCCAAATGCAAAATACTACTTGAATTTTTCCAATCCTTTAGAACTTATGATTGCAGCTATTCTTTCAGCCCAGATCAGAGATGAGGCCGTGAATGCAACAACACCTAAAATATTTAGCAAGTATAAAACTGTTAAGAATTATGCTAACGCTGAATTGAAGGAATTCACAAAAGAGATTAGCTCTGTCACGTTTGCTGGCATGAAGGCAAAGAACATAATAAACACTTGCAATATTCTGGTCGAAAAATATGATGGGAAAGTTCCTGACAAGATGGACGAGCTAATAGAATTACCTGGCATAGGAAGGAAAACTGCTAATACTATTCTGATTAATGCATTTAACATAATCGAAGGTATTCCAACAGACACGCATGTTATTAGATTATCCTTTAGATTAGGCTGGACTAGAAGCAAGAAGCCAGAAGAGATTGAACAGGATCTAATGAAGATAATACCCAAAGATGATTGGAAAAAGATAGCTTATCTGTTAAAGGCGCATGGAAGAGCAATTTGCCAAGCGCCTATACCCTATTGCAATAAGTGTTTTTTAGATAAGTTATGCCCAAAGAATGGCGTGACTAGGAAACTGTGATAAATTTTTATCTTTCGAGATGAAATTATTAAATGATAAAATGAGAAAGACAGGATTCTATAGAAAATGCAAAACCTGTAACAAGAATATCTATATTCCTCTCTGGCTCTACAAGTATAGGAAAAATAAGGAAAGATTTTTCTGTAGTAAGAAATGCTGGCTGAATAGACATTCTGTGTTTCATAAATGCAGAACTTGCAGAAAAATATTTAGGCGAGGAGAAGCAATTGTCAAATTAAATAAATCTGGATTATTGTATTGCTCTAGAAAATGTCGTTATTTAGACCCAAACTCATTTAATGCTGTTAGGAATGGAAAATTCTTAAATTGTAAATTCTGCGGTAAGCCTATGTATATTGTACCTTCACAGGATATCTATAAAAATAAATATTGTTCTATAAGATGCAGAAGCTTAGATAAAGATTACCGAGTTCTCATGACAGCTCCAAGAATTAAAGGTAAAGTAACTAAATGCTATAATTGTGGCAAAGAGATTTTTAAGCACAGATATCAGTTTAAAAGAAGTAAATTGTTTTTTTGCTCTCAGAAATGCTCATCAGAGCATCTAAAGTATAATAGAATCAAATTTGCAAAACCAAACAACTTGGAAAGGAAGTTCTTACTTATGATTAAGAAATACAATTTGCCTTATAGATACGTTGGTGACGGAAGGCTCTGGATAGAGAATATAAATCCAGATTTTATTAATTGTAACGGTAAAAAAGAAGTTGTAGAGATTTTTGGAGATTATTGGCATAATCCTAAATTAAACAAGAACTGTAAACATATACATACTGAGAAAGTAAGAAAGTCATTATTACAAAAGTATGGATTCAAATGTATAGTTATTTGGGAAAGAGAATTTGATAATAAAAAATGGGAAGAAAATATTATAAATAAACTAGGTTTTGACAATGCCTCTTGAAGAATACATGAAAAAGCGTAAATGGGGTGATAGTGGCACCCCTGAGCCTAAAGCAAAAGCAATCAAAGAATTCTATAAGAAAGTGGCTAAAGATATGAAAGGTATTAAGATAGAGCATCCGCTTTATGTGATACAACGTCACTCGGCGAGTCATTTGCACCATGACTTAAGGTTGGAGATGGAAGGAGTTCTCAAGAGTTGGGCTATTCCAAAAGATCCGTTATTAACTTTAGAAGGGAAAAAAATTCTGGCCGTGCAAGTTGAAGATCATCCGCTATTTTACGGACTCTGGCAGGGAACTATTCCATCAGGCAATTATGGTGCTGGAAAAGTGGAATGTTGGGATTTTGGTACATATGAATTAATAGAAAAAACTGATAAAGGTCTTGTAATAAAAATAAATGGTAAAAAACTCAAAGGAACCTACGTTTTGTTCAAGTTCAAACCACCAAACAATTGGTTATTCTTCAAGAAGAAGGAATAAAAAATGAAAAATCAATTACCTTTTATTGGTCTTTTCATAATAACAATAATTTACGGTTTCACCAATCTTGCCTATAGGTTTATAGGCGATGTCAACTTTCTTTTAGTTGCATTTCTTCTAATGCTATTCTCTACTTTGATACTTCTTCCCATTCTAAAAATAACCAAATCGTTCAAAGAGTTAAGACATCTCAAAAAGAAAAAATGGTTATTCATCTTAGGGATGGTTACAGCTATCATATGGATTGCTATTTACTTCTCAACTACAAATACTATAATATCTAATGCTGTTTTTGGATTTATAACTTCGCCGATATTTGTTGTTGTTTTATCGCCTTTCTTGTTGAAGGAGAATATAAACAGGAAGATTGGTATTGCATTTATTTTTTCTCTGATCGGAATAATATTAATTTTTGACCCAGTAAAGATTCTACAATCAGCTATTTCTTTAGGTATTTTGGCTGGTATTCTGATGGGATTTTCATCTGCTATGAACAGCATAGCAGGAAGAAAGCTTAAAGATGACTACAGCCCTTATCCTTTGGTTTTTCTAGGTAGCCTGATAGGAATGATATTAGTTTCACCAGCTCTATTTTTTATTAACTTGTCAATACCAAGTTTGTATTCTATTCTAGTCATAATATTGATAAGCATTGTAGGAGTAAGTGGAGGAATAGTAATATACTACAGTTTAAAATACATCAAAGCTCAAAGCGTTTCAATTATTTTATTGCTAGAACCACTGATATCAATAATAGCTGCTTTTATAATATTCCTTGAGGTACCTTCTCTGCTAACAATAGCAGGAGGAATCTTATTATTGTTTGCAGATATAATTATAATTAGAAATCAGAGATGATTAAATGATAATTAAAAAATCAGAAAGAAAGGAGTTTAAAAACAGCCCGATTTGTACAGCATACGAATATGGACATAATGACAAAGACATTAATCTCGCTGTTATAGAACTTTCTGGAAGATATCCTGCAAAAGGTAGAGTCATAAACAAGATATCCAAGGAAGTTGCTTTTGTGGTCGAAGGTAAAGGAAAGGTTGGTATTGATGGAAAAGAATTTTTACTCAACGAAGGAGACTCTGTTCTTATCCGATCTAACCAAAAATTCTTTTGGGAAGGTAAAATGAAATTGGCTATGGTATGCTATCCCGCTTTTGACCCCAAGCAACATGTGGAGTGTGATTAAATGAAGATTGCTGTTTTATCAGATATTCATGACAACATCTGGAACTTAGAAAAGGTTTTAAACAACCTAAAAAATGAGAATGTTGAAGCTATTATTTTCTGTGGGGATTTCTGTGCACCATTTATATTTAGAAAACTGGCAGATTTTGGGCT
>Ga0315293_10006178_pt1 | contig 11235 bp, 11 predicted proteins | sample YL17G13_20_MG_FD_203071 | JGI IMG/M metagenome (GOLD analysis project Ga0315293, IMG submission 203071) | Sediment microbial communities from Yellowstone Lake, YNP, Wyoming, USA - YL17G13_20 | ecosystem: Environmental > Aquatic > Freshwater > Lake > Sediment | place: USA: Wyoming | collected... | reverse complement strand
AGCGACGTAGATGTTGTAGCCTGGCTGGTCTATAGCCAAACCGAATTCCATAGCCCTGATAGCGCGGTCCTGGCCAATGAACTCTGCCAGAGGTGTCAGCTCACTGGTGCGTTGGAATTTGAACTGCTCGATATCACAGACCCAGCGCAATTTCTCTGCTGGCACTTCAGACTGGCTTGACATAAATCCTCCCTCCAGGCTGGTTTACGTGGCTGGCCACAGTTCCGCTAGCGCTTGGCGATAAGCTGAAAAGGTTCTCTGGTCAAAGAGAACGAAGATCACCCGTTTCAGAATGGTGCCCTGCCGCAGAAAATCGGTCACTGTTTTGAGTGCCACCCGGGCTGCCTCGGCCAGCGGGTAACCGAAGGCACCAGTGCTTATAGAAGGGAAAGAGACGCTGGTAAGGCCTTGCTTAACGGCCAGCGCCAGACTTTCCTTATAAGCGCTGGCCAGAGTCTCGGCTTCATTGCTAGTGCCCCCGTGCCACACCGGGCCTACGGTGTGAATCACATAGCGCGCTGGCAACCTGCCACCCGTTGTGATGACTGCCTGGCCCTGGGGAAGTCGCCCTTTTTCTGCCCTGACCTTTTTGCACTCCTCAAGTATGGCTGGCCCGCCGGTGTGGTGGATGGCCCCATCCACGCCGCCCCCGCCCATCAGGCTGGGGTTGGCCGCATTGACGATAGCGTCAGTGGACTGCTCGGTGATGTCCCCCTGGATGAGGCGAAGCACGGTGCTGTTTATGATTACTTCCACGCTTAAGCCTCCCTCAAGACCTTACCTATCCAGTATAGGGTCTGGCCTGGAGCAAAAACAATAGCAGACAAGTTATCAAAATGGCCGGCTCGCAGGCCAGGCAGTTTTTGACTTATGTCTTATTTTATGTTATATTTAGTATAAGCTAAAATTCTTGTTTAGTCATATTGAACAGCGGCAGTACTCGCCACAGTTGAGATAAAAAGGAGTGTACCATATGTACACTCCTTTATGCTCTAGGGAGAGGAGGTGATAACCGTGGCTGGTGATAACTTTAGCCGTCTATTTGGCTTCATAGTGCTGGGACTCCTTGGCTTTGGTGTGGGCCGCTGGATTGGTGGGGCAGATGATACCCTCTGGATGGTAGCGTTGAGCCTGGGGGGAGCTTTTGCCGGCTTGTTGCTGACTCCTTATGCCGGAGGGCGCTGGTTGCTGAGAAAACTGGATATGATGGCCACAGAGACCTACTTGGCTGCTGTCGTCGGTCTGTTGCTCGGGTTAGTGGCCTCAGCGCTGCTGGCTTTACCCCTGTCCAGGCTGCCGGGACGCTATGGCGAAATTACACCGGCAGTGGTGGCTGGCCTGCTCTGCTATCTGGGTGTTGCCTTTATGGCGCTACGGGGCAGGGAACTCTTCCATGGTTTCGGCCTGTCGGCAGTGGGCCTGGCCAAGACTGCTGAGGGGAGGGCGGTTGACGGGCGCCTGCTGGTGGACACCAGTGCAATTATTGATGGTCGCATTGCTGATATTAGCCACACCGGGTTCATTCGTGGTCCTCTGCTCATCCCTCGTTTTGTGCTGGAGGAACTTCAGTATATAGCTGATTCCCCTGACTCGGTGCGCCGCAAGCGAGGTCGGCGTGGCCTGGATATGCTCAACAAGCTCAAGCAAGAGGCGCAGACCTCCATACAAATCCTGGATGCTGATTTCCCCGATGGTGATGGGGTGGACGCCAAGCTGGTCAGACTGGCCAAGAACCTGCATTGCCCTATTATCACCAATGACTTCAATCTTAACAGGGTGGCTGAGTTGCAGGGGGTGTCTGTGCTCAATATCAATGAGCTGGCTACTGCTGTGAAGCCGCTGGTGCTGCCTGGCGAGGATCTGGATATCCGTGTCATTCAGGAAGGTAAAGAAGCTGGCCAGGGAGTGGGATTCCTAGATGATGGCACTATGGTGGTGATAGAGGGTGGTCGGCGCTATCTTAACAACCGTGTTGACGTGACGGTGACCAGGGTGCTCCAGACTGCTGTGGGCCGCATGATATTCGCCCAGATGAAGGAGTAACTGTGAGGCAGGGAAGCGACAGCACTTCCCTATTTGAATCGTCCGCTTCACCATTGGTGGGCGCTGTGATTGTGGCGGCTGGCTCAAGTCGGCGTATGGGCGGTGTGGATAAGCTGTTTGCCTCTCTGGACGGTAGACCGCTGCTGGCCTGGACAATGGAGGTGTTCCAGAACTGCCAGGCCATTCACCAGGTTATTCTAGTTGTTAGTGAGCAGCGGCTGGGAGCAGCCCGGCATCTGGCTGAGCAGCAGGGCTGGTCCAAGGTTAAGCAGATATGTGCTGGGGGAGAGCGTCGCCAGGACTCTGTAGCGCAGGGGCTGAGCAGACTTTCTGATTGTGGCTGGGTGGTGATCCACGACGGCGCTCGCCCCTGTATCACCAGTGACATCATTGAGCGTGGTCTGGCTGAGGCCGCTCATACTGGGGCGGCGGTAGCGGCTGTGCCGGTGAAGGACACTATCAAGGTGGTGTCTGAAGGTCTGGTTCAGGAAACCTCTAACCGTCAGAAGCTATGGGTGGTGCAGACTCCCCAGGTCTTCCGTTTTGATATCATAGAGCGGGCTTATCGTCAGCCTGCGGGCGAGGTAACCGACGACGCCAGCCTGGTGGAGAAGCTGGGACAAGAGGTCAGGGTCTACATGGGTTCTTATGATAACATCAAAGTAACCACCAGGGAGGATCTGGCGTGGGCAGCTCTGCTGTTGCGCAACAGAGGTACCCACGCCAGGCAAGGCTCATGATGCGAGTGGGCATAGGCTATGATGTCCATCCCCTGGTCGGCGGTCGCCGTCTGGTGTTGGGTGGGGTGGAAGTGCCTTTTGAGCGGGGACTGGCGGGACATAGCGATGCTGATGCGCTCATTCATGCCGTCATTGATGCTTTGCTGGGCGCTGCGGGCCTTAAGGACATTGGCAGCCATTTCCCCGATAGCGATGCTAGCTACAAAGACATATCCAGCCTGCTGCTGCTACAGCGCACCAACCAGATGCTCCAAACCAGAGGGTGGCACATAGCGAACATAGACGCCACTATTGTGGCGCAACGTCCCAAACTGGCCCCTTTTATCGACCAGATGCGCCAGAATATGGCCCAGACTCTGGGTCTAAGTGCCGAACAGGTTGGGGTCAAAGCTACTACCAGCGAGGGGTTGGGTTTCGCTGGGCGTGAGGAGGGCATCGCTGCCTATGCTGTGGCTCTGCTTGAGCAGTCCTGAGTTGCCAAAACAGCCAGCCAATAGTAGAATAGGGTAGAAGTATCTTTATATGCTGCAAAGGTGACAAGATGGAAAAAGGGACGTGGACGGTCAAAAAAGGACTGGCCCAGATGCTCAAAGGCGGGGTCATAATGGATGTGGTTACCCCGGAGCAGGCCAAAATTGCTGAAGAAGCGGGTGCCTGTGCCGTAATGGCACTGGAGCGAGTGCCGGCTGATATTCGTGCTGCTGGCGGTGTGGCGCGCATGGCTGATCCTAGCATCATCTTGGCTATCATGGAGGCAGTGAGCATACCGATGATGGCCAAATGCCGCATCGGTCACTTTGTTGAGGCGCAGGTGCTGGAGTCCCTGGGCGTTGACTATATTGACGAGTCTGAAGTGCTGACCCCGGCAGATGAGAGCCATCATATTTGGAAACATTCCTTTAAGGTGCCCTTTGTCTGTGGTTGCCGTGACCTGGGCGAGGCCTTGCGGCGCATCGCTGAGGGAGCAGCTATGATCAGAACCAAGGGCGAGGCGGGTACAGGTAACATCGTGGAGGCGGTCAGGCACATGAGAGCGGTCATGGACGGCATCCGCAAGCTGAAGGGAATGCCCGAGGACGAGCTGGTGGCCGAGGCCAAGGTGTTGGGAGCGCCACTGGAGCTGGTTCAGGAGGTGCAGCGCACTGGGCATCTGCCTGTGGTCAACTTTGCCGCTGGAGGCGTGGCTACCCCGGCCGATGCTGCCCTGATGATGCAGCTAGGCGCTGAAGGCGTGTTTGTCGGCTCAGGTATTTTCAAGTCAAGTGACCCTGCGGTCTGGGCCCGTGCCATAGTCATGGCCACCACGCACTATAACGACCCCAAGATCATCGCCGAAGTCTCCAAGGGGCTGGGTACAGCTATGCCTGGTTTGGACATCAAAGCCATACCTAAAGAGTCGCTGCTGTCGCCCCGTGGGTGGTGAAATGGGTCCCAAAAAGGTGGGTGTACTGGCCCTTCAGGGGGCATTTGTGGAGCATGTAGCAGCCTTGCGCTGCCTTGGTGTGGAGGCGGTGCTGGTGCGTTTGCCCAAGCAACTTGAGGGGCTGGACGGGTTGATTATCCCCGGCGGTGAAAGCACCACTATGACCAGGTTGATGCAGAGCTATGAGTTGGTTGAGCCGATAAGGGAGCTGGCCAGGGAAGGCAAACCTATCTGGGGCACCTGCGCTGGCATGATTCTGATGGCCACCCAGCTTTCCGGAGCTGGCGGGCAAACTCTGGGCTTGATGGATATTAAAGTGAGACGCAACGCCTTCGGCAGGCAGGTGGATAGCTTTGAAGTTGACCTGCCTGTGCCCGCTCTCGGCAAAGAGACCTTCCGAGCCATCTTTATTCGTGCTCCTTTTATTGAAAAGGTTGGTTCTGATGTGGAAGTGCTGGCTAAGCTGGAGGTGGGCACGGTGGTGGCAGCCCGTCAAAAGAACTTGCTGGCCTGTGCCTTTCACCCGGAACTCAATAACGACCTGCGCTTTCACGATTATTTCATTCGCATCATTGATCACAGCGAGGGTGAGCGTCAGTGATCAGACCCTTAGGTACCAGTGACCTGCCGAGGCTTTTTCTGCAGTCTGGCAAGCTGACGGGTAATCAGGCTGCCCCCAAGGAGGTACTGATCTCCCGGCGGGCTAGCGGCCTGCGGTTTCGGAGCCTGATCAAACAGTGGTTCTCCCCTGGCGATAGCTTCCACGGCTGGCTCTTTCTGGAAGATGGCAAGCTTTGTGGGGTGGTCTCGGTGCGAGAACGCTCCAGCCCCCGGGTTTGGGAGATTGACCGACTGCTATTGAGCGGACTTGATCAGAACGCTGGCCAGGCCTTGCTGGAGGCTGTTGGCAATGCTGCTGCCGAGCGTGGCGTGCTGAAAATTTTTATGCGTCTGCCACAGGACAGCCTCGTGCTGAGCATCGCCGCTCAAGCCGGCTTCTGCACCTATCTTGAAGAGAAGCTGTTCCGCTCTAAGGGCATTTCGCTGGGACCCAAAGCGGCAGAATCTAATTACAGCCTTCAATCATGCTCAGAGGCTGAGGCACAGACTCTCTTTCAACTCTATTGCCAGGTTGTCCCGGCTGCGGTGCGCTGTGTAGAGGGCATGACCCTTAAAGAGTGGCAGGCTAGCCGGGAGTCTGCTTCAGGCTGCCGGCAATTCACCTGCTGGCAAGAAGACGAGCTTGTTGGCTGGATCAGGGTTGCTAGTTGTGGCCGGGCAGGCATCATCGAGTTGATGGCGCGGCCCAAAGACGTGGAAGCTTTGCTGTACTACGGTCTAGGTTGTCTGCGCCATAAGTCGTATGTCAACTATCTTGTTCCTGCTTTCCAGAGCGATCTGGCAGCCCTTCTGCAAGAGCATAAGTTTGAGCTAGCAGGCAATTACATGAGTCTGGTTCAGGAAACTGCTAGCCGGGTGCGCCAACCCCAGCTAGCTCCACTGAAAGCATGAACAAACCAGGAATGACTATGCAAAAAGTGGTCACCGACGATCTGGATGCCTTCCTGGATGTCCTGCCGTCACACATCAGCCAGCCCATTAAGCAGCGGGCTGACCTGGCTGATCTCCTTGAGGTGGTTTTGGACTTGGGGCGCCCCCCTGAAGCTCGCTTCACTCATGAGGAGGTGGTGTTGCACCCCGGTGAGGTCGCTGAGCCAGATATAGACTACGTGGTGTCGCACATCAGCCCCTTCGGCGATGATAACCGGGCGGGCATCGAACGCACGTTGCACCGTATCTCAGCCATACGCAACCGCAAGAGGCGCATTGTGGGGCTCACCTGCCGGGTGGGACGGGCGGTCTACGGCACTATCAGGGTCATTGAGGACCTTGTCCAGTCGGGCAAGAGCATCCTGCTGTTGGGACGTCCTGGAGTGGGCAAGACCACCATGCTTCGTGAGGTGGCCCGGGTTCTGGCCGACGATATGAAGAAGCGGGTGGTTATCGTGGATACCTCCAACGAAATCGCTGGCGATGGCGATATTACTCATCCTGGCATCGGCCACGCCCGGCGTATGCAGGTGCCCACCCCAGCTTTGCAGCACGCTGTCATGATCGAGGCGGTGGAGAACCACATGCCACAGGTCATTGTCATTGATGAGATCGGCACCGAGCTTGAGGCCATGGCGGCGCGCACCATCGCTGAGCGAGGCGTGCAACTGGTGGCCACTGCCCACGGCAATACCTTGGAGAACCTGATAATGAACCCTACTCTGGCTGACCTCATCGGTGGCATTCAGACGGTGACTCTGAGCGACGAAGAGGCCCGCCGCCGCCGCACTCAAAAGTCCATCCTGGAGCGCAAGGCGCCCCCTACCTTTGCGGTGGTGGTGGAGATTCAGGACTGGGAGAAAGTGGCAATCCACCCCGATGTAGCTCAGGCGGTGGACGCTATCCTGCGTGGCCAGCCAGTAGTGGCCGAGGTGCGCTGGGTAGATGAAAAGGGAGAAGTATGCCGGGAAAAACCAGTGCCTGTGCTGGCTACCAAGAAGATGGCTGCTGCCAGGCCAGCGCGTGGTCAGCCCTCTCCAGAGATACGGGCCAGGCCCAAAAAACTATTTGCCTATGGCATAAACGGCAGCCGGCTGGAGCAGATGGTGCGGGAGATGCAGGCGCCGGCGGAGGTGGTCTCCGACCTGAAGGATGCTGACATCATGGTTACCTCCCGGGCCTACTATCGGCGCAAGCCTCAGAAGGTGCGGGATGCCGAGGCCACCGGGATATCCATCTATGTGCTCAAGAATAACAGCGCCTCTCAGATGCGCCAGTGCCTGAGTAGCCTCTACCCTCTGCCTGAGCCTCAGGACAAGTTTAGCACGGCTCTTGAAGAGGCAGAGCAGGCCGCTGCTATGGTACTGGAGGGTGAAGAGTCCGTGGAGCTCAGCCCACAGACCTCCTACATCCGCCGTCTTCAGCACCAGATTGCCGAGCGCCATCGTCTTTTCTCCCGCAGCCTGGGCCGCGAGCCTCTACGCCGGGTGACGTTTAGGAGGAATGGGTAGGCTTGGAGCTGTGGCATGTGAAATTGTTCGAGGCCTGCTTAGGGATGACAGCTTGGCTCGAATCTGAAACTGGACGACTGGATAAGCGGCGTGTGAACTTTTTAGATTTGAGTGTGGATGATAGTTAATTTGGGGTGGCATTGCTATAATACGCGTGGGGTAAGGGTGTGTAGCCCAGCAACCATTTCGCCCTATAATTAGTTAGATTTACAAGACTGGGCAGGTGAACGGATTTGGGTGAACCCAGGGAACTAGACAGCAGAATTCAGTTCGTGGTGGAGCACACCGAGGTGGTGCGCAATCCCAAACAAAAGCTAGCCACCTTCGGCACTACGCGGCTGTCCTACTTTCTGGTCACAGAGCCGGTATATCAAGAGGTGATGCAGATAGAGCCGGAAACTGTTGTCCGAAAGGGCAAGGTCAGCGCCGAGAGGCCGCGCATTGTCACCCCTTTCTATTTGAGGAGTCTGTTTCAGGGCTTTGAACATGGCAGAGAATATGTGGACTATCTGGTGCGGAAGCTTGGCCCTCACCAAAGCGGTCTCCTCTATGAGTATAAAAACGAGCTTGAGGAGACCAGCATCATCTCCAACCCTCCGCAGGCGGTGGTAGATCACCTGAACGAGATGTTAGACAGGGAGAGCGACCCCCTTGCGGCTATAATCAGGGGGGTGGATGAAATGTGGGATGTCTCCCTGATGAAGTTTATCCACGACTTCACAGACTTCTCTCTGAAGGAGAATGTGATGGAGATGGCGGCCCGGGGCCTGCTGGACATGGACAGCTCGGGGGTGCCACGGGAGGCCCGGCTGAGGATTGAGGAGCTATTCCGGTTTGTGCAAAAGGGCGAGCTAAGCCCCTCAGACTTGAAGCTGGAACTCGACCGCTGGGGCCTTTTCAGGGAGTACGAAGACCGTTTCCTGGGGCTTTTCCGGCGGTAGCTACTTCTTCAATATGATGACAGCACTGTTGTCGGCACCACCATAGACGTGAGTCAGCCCCACCTTGGCGCCCGCTACCTGGCGGGGGCCAGCCTGGCCTCTCAACTGAATGACAACCTCATGCACCTGTCCCAGCGCTGAAGCACCCACCGGTTCGCCCTTGGACAGAAGGCCACCGCTGACGTTGATGGGCAACTTGCTCTCAGGCAAGGTTTTTCCTTCTTCTATCAGGTGTCCTGCCTCGCCTGGCTTGCAGAACCCCAACTGCTCCATGTATTCGATCTCGTTCCAGGAGCAGGTATCCTGAATTTCGGCCAGGTTCAGGTCCTCTGGACCCAGCCCAGCTATTTTATAAGCCTCCTGACTGGCGAACTCGGTTACAGGGGGTACCTCGACTCTGGCGCTGCAACTGAAGTCCGGTATGGCTGGCATAGGGCCTCCGTAGCGACCACAGGCCAGGACACAGGCGGCTATCTTTATGGGCTTGCCGGTGAACTGCCGGGCTTTGTCCGCGCTACAGAGGATAGCTGCTGCCGCCCCGTCGTTAGGGGCGCAGAGCATGAAGAGGCGCAGGGGATCGCAGACTATGACGGAGTTCATAACCTCTTCCAGGCTCATCTCCTTGCGGTACATAGCATTGGGGTTGTGGACGGCATTCTTGTGGTTCTTCACTGAGATCATGCCCAGTTGCTTCTCAGTAGTGCCGTATTTGGCCTGGTGTCTCCTGAAGGCCAGTGACCAGTAGAGAGGATTGGTAGCTCCCACCAGGTGGCGTGGTTCCATGGTATAGGTATCAGTTGCCATGAACCCCTTGGGCATTTTCTCCACGCCGAAGGCGATGGCAAGGTCATAGATGCCGGTGGCTATGGCCTGGTAGGCCAGCCTGAAGGCCGATCCGGCGGTGGCGCAGGCGTTATCCACATTGACAATGGGTATGCCGGTTAGTCCCACTTCCCCTAATATCCGGTGCCCGGCCACCGAAAGGGTGTAGCAGCCACAGTAGGCAGTCTGTATCTGCTTCCAGGCCACGCCAGCGTCCTTGAGGGACTCTGTGATGGCCTGCCGCGTCATATCCTGAAATCTCTTGTCGGGGAATCTACCGAAGGGGTGGATGCCAACGCCAATGATGGCTACTTCTCTCATTTATCACCTCAAGTTTAGACATGTTGGCCATATCGCCTGTTGCCTCTGGCCGAAAAGAAATTATACTACAGCCGCTCCACTTTGAAAAGGCCACGTTGCCAGCCCAGCCTGCTGGTATTATACTGAAGGAAATATCGTTTTATAGGAGTGACTCATGGATGTGAAGGAAGCCATTCTTACGCGCAGGAGCATACGTGCCTTTAAGCCAAAGCCGGTACCCCAGGAGATATTGCAGGAAATTCTCCGTGTGGCATCTTGGTCGCCCTCGGGCTACAACATCCAGCCCTGGTACCTCTCTGTTGTGAGTGGACAGTCGCTGGAGAATCTCAAACGCGCCCTGTTGGAGAAATCTAAGACTGATCCCGAGGGCAAGCCAGAGGTGCCGTTTTACGACCTGGGTGAGGCGCACAAAGAACGCCGCAAGCGGCTGGGCATCCGGGTGCTGGAGGCCAAAGGCATTGCTCGTGAGGACAAAGTCAAGCGAGCGGAATGGACTGAGCAGATGTATAAATTCTTCGACGCTCCCAGCGTAATCATAGTTTCCACCGACCGAAGGCTGGGCGGTATGGCCCTCTGTGACTTGGGCGTGATCGCCATGTCGCTGATGTTGCTGGCGCATAGCCATGGCTTGGGTACCTGCGTTGAAGGCATAGCGGCGTCATACCCCGATGTGATGCGGAAGGTGCTGGGCATCCCCGAGGACAAGCTGATTCTGCTGGCGTTGCCCATAGGCTATCCCGACCCGAATGCTCCGGTAAACAAGTTCGAAAGGGAGCGAGAGCCTCTGGAGAACTTTGTCCAGTGGCGGAAATAAGTCTTAAACCGTTTGGTCGTCATTGCGAGCCTGCCTTAGGCGGGCGAAGCAATCTCCCATGCTGGCTTGCCGACAGCGCCGCGAAACATAAAAACGACGATTGAGCCGTTCGTGCTGAGACTAGTCGAAGCATGGACGGCTCAAAGTGGCTCGCCCTTCGACACGCTCAGGGCGAACGAAATAACACCTATTTGGCCAACCAAGCACGGCTAACCTCATTGGTTGTCCTATTCCAGGTACGGTGCTACAATGAGATTAGTGCAGGAGTGATCCCGATATGCCATTGGATGCCATTATCGTCAGGGGGGCCAGGGAGCACAACCTCAAGAATATAGATGTGGTCATACCCAGGGACAAGCTGGTGGTCATCACCGGTGTCTCCGGCTCAGGCAAAAGCTCCCTGGCCTTTGACACCATTTATGCCGAGGGGCAGCGCCGCTACGTGGAGTCATTATCGGCTTATGCCCGCCAGTTTCTGGGCCAGATGGAGAAGCCCGATGTTGATTATATCGAGGGGTTGAGTCCGGCTATCTCCATTGACCAAAAGGGGGCAAGCCGCAACCCTCGCTCCACCGTAGGCACGGTGACTGAAATCTACGACTACCTGCGCCTGCTGTTTGCCCGCGTTGGGCATCCCCATTGCCCTCAGTGTGGCCGGGAGATCGCTCGCCAGACTGTACAGCAAATTGTGGACGCTGTGCAGCAGCTCCCTCAGGGCAGCCGTATTATGATCATGGCCCCCCTCATCCGAGACCGCAAGGGGGAGCATCAGGCTGTCTTTGAAGACCTACGCAAGGCTGGCTATGTGCGGGTGCGAGTTGACGGCCGCATTTACGATTTGTCCGAGGAATTCCAGCTCGACAAAAACAAAAAGCATGTCATTGAAGGGGTGGTAGACCGGCTGGTGGTGGGGGAGTCAGGCAGCCCCGCCCGTATCGCCGATTCTGTGGAGACTGCCCTCAAGCTGGGGGCTGGCGTGGTGCTGGTCTCCATCGTCGATGGTGAGGAATTGCTTTTCTCGGAGCATTTCGCCTGTGTTTACTGTGGCATCAGCCTGGGCGAAATCGCC
>Ga0315293_10006177_pt1 | contig 11235 bp, 10 predicted proteins | sample YL17G13_20_MG_FD_203071 | JGI IMG/M metagenome (GOLD analysis project Ga0315293, IMG submission 203071) | Sediment microbial communities from Yellowstone Lake, YNP, Wyoming, USA - YL17G13_20 | ecosystem: Environmental > Aquatic > Freshwater > Lake > Sediment | place: USA: Wyoming | collected... | reverse complement strand
GTTAATATACGAACTTGACAAACAAATAAAGAAATTGTATCATATGCGTATGATACGTACATTATACGGAGGCTAAAATGAAAGAGGATTCAATGAACAAAGAAAATAATAAAATTGTAGGGGAAAATGCTCAAATACAAATCAGAGATGTGCTTTTAGCGAAACGGCAAGCTCTTCTAGAAGAACTTCAGAATATCGATTTGGCAATTAGCAAATTGAAGGAAAAAGTTTCTAAAGAAATTGAGGAATTAGAAAAAAATAAAAAGTTTCCCGAAGAAGTTCTTCATCATATCGATGCTTTGTTAAAACTCGAAGGAATAGTACTAGATAATCTAAAAAACAAATCTGTAACCTATGGTGCATTTGCATTGAATGATGGTTCTTCTATTACAAATGCCGTTTTCACTCTTCTTGAGAAAATGCATAAGCCTATGCATTACAAAGATTTAACAAAAAAAATCCAGGGAAAAGGCATTAGTATACCTGGCAAAAATCCCTCAGCAACACTATTGTCGAGAATAAACAGAGATGAACGATTCAAACGAACTGGAAAAAGAGGGACGTACGCATTAGCTACATGGAGAGTTCGCACCGGCAAAGTAAGAAGGAGAAAAAGAAACAAGATGAAGATAGATGAAAAACTAGCTTGATAGTTCATCTATCTTCTAAATATTAAGGAGCTTTAGGCCATGACGAACGAAGAAATAAAGGAAATGTGTTTATCTCTTCTATATGCAGATGAAGAAAATAAAGTTGTTGAAATTCTCGAAGATAAAGGCTTTTGGGATAAGCCCGAACTCTGGAGATATTATGGAGATAAAGAAGATAATTATTCAACAATTGGGAATCAACAAAGCAGACCTGAAGGCGCGCTCGTTGAAAAAATAGTAAATTCTGTTGATGCTATTCTTATGAATGAATGCTGGACACAAGGGATCCCCCCTGAAGATAGTAGAGCGCCAAAAAGCATCCATGAAGCAGTCGCGCTTTATTTTGCTGGGGATGCAAGAAAATACGAGACTCTTGGGCACATCGGATATTGGGTTACTCAAAAAAGGACGGAAGTTGCGAGGAGGATTACTGTTGCAGCAACAGGAAGCCATGAAAATCCGAGTTTCACAATATCAGATATGGGCGAAGGACAGACACCTGATTCAATGCCGGTTACATTATTGGATTTAAATCATAAAAATAAACTGCGCATACAGTTCGTTCAAGGAAAGTTTAATATGGGAGGAACAGGAGTTTTCCGATTTTGTGGGCGCCGAAATCTTCAATTTATCGTGAGCCGAAGAAATCCGATAATTGTAAAAGAATCAAAAACTATGGACGAATCAGGTTCATATTGGGGATTTACCATCATCCGCAGAGAAGATCCCCCCGCTGGAATAAGAAGTTCTGTATACACTTATTTAGCCCCAGTTGGGATTGTTCATGACACAAGCAAAGGAGGTGTTCTTAGATTTAAATCAAATGAACTCCCAATATTTCCTGACGGAAGAAAGCCCTACGGAAGGAAAGCTGAATGGGGCACTTCTATCAAATTATATGAATATGTGGCGACTAGTTTTAGAACGAATATGATGAGGAGAGACGGGCTACTTTCAAGATTAGATATTTTATTGCCAGAGATCGCTTTGCCCATTAGGCTGCATGAATGTCGCGATTATAGAGGTCATCCGGGAAGCTTCGAAACAACGTTAAGCGGGGTTAGTGTTCGTCTTGAGGATAATAAAGCTGAAAACTTAGAGGAAGAATTTCCAACGACATCTTCTTTAATGGCAGGCGGCGAAAAAATGACTGCAAAGATATATGCGTTCAAAAAAGGGATATCTGAAACATATAGAAAAAATGAGGGGATTATTTTTACGGTAAATGGACAAACTCATGGCCATCTGCCAAATAGCTTTTATAGCAGAAAGAGCGTTGGTATGGGTCGTTTAGATGATTCTATTCTCATTTCTGTAGATTGTAGCAACCTTAGCGGAAGGGCTCGTGAAGACCTCTTCATGAATAGCCGGGATAGACTGACAAATGGGGATCTAAGAGAAAAGATTGAACATGAATTGGAAATTATCGTTAGAGATCACCCAGGTCTGAAGCAACTTAGAGAAAAAAGGAAGAGAGAGGAGATAGAGTCAAAAATCGGAGATTCAAAGCCCTTAGAGGATGCCCTGGAATCTATTTTGAGATCTTCTCCATCTCTTTCTTCGCTCTTTCTCCCTGGGTTTAGGTTGGCAAATCCGTTTAAAACAAAAGAGGTACTTGAAAAAGAGGCAAGATATCAAGGCAAGCCACACCCTACATATTTTAAGTTTGCTAGATATCCATACGGACATATTCTTAAACGAATTGGCGCCATAAATATGAGGTGCAGAATAGCTTTTGAAACAGATGTCGTTAATGATTATTTTGACAAACTTGAAAATAAAGGCAAATTTACGCTCCAAATAACTAATAAAGGAGAAACGGGCAAAGTATGTAGTTATAGCCTTAATTTGCAGAATGGGATAGCCACATTAAATCTAAGATTGCCAGAAACCTGTTCTATTGGAGAAGTCTTTGAATATGAGGCCACGGTCTCAGACGAAACACTGTTGGAACCGTTTAAGAATCGACTTATTATTCAAGTAGGATCTGCTCAAAAAACGAAGCCAGGGGAAGGTGAAAGAAAAAAGCCTCCAACGTCAGAAGATGGGGATAAAAGAGAGAAACCTGTAGGCATATCCTTACCTGACATTAAGGAAGTATATGAACAAGATTGGGAAAAACGCAAGCATACATTCGATAAGTATTCGGCTCTGGAAATCGTTCAAGAAGAAGCCGCAATAGATGATAATTTAGAAAACGGACATAATGCTGTCTATAGCTTTTGGATTAACATGGATAATATTTACTATAAAACTGAGCTAAAGGCGAGCAAGTTCGATCCAGGAATATTAAAGGCTAGATATACTTTCAGTTTAGTTTTAATAGGCATGGCTCTTATTCAGGAGGATTTTAAAACAGATATAGATAAAAAAAAGGTTAAAGAGCGGTCAGATGAAGATGAGTCCCCTACATTGGAAGATACAGTATTTAGTACGACGGCAGCTCTCTCTCCTATCCTTTTGCCTTTGATTGATACTTTAGGTTCTATTACGGAAGAGAAAATTGCCAAAGGCGGGCAAGTTGGGGACGATGAATAAGAAGCTATTTGGAGCTATTTAGCATGGTTTATGGAAAAAGAGAAATTCATGACTTGAATGTTGTTTTTCTGGCGATTGGGTATACCACTTCCTATTCGGGACTATTCTAATCGGTCGTTTTGAACGAAGAGTACTCAAGGGCGTTATTTCCTTATAACCAGCATTCTTCATAGATTGAAGATAGGGTGATATTTGAGAATCCGGATCGGAAAACGCGACAAGCTGAATGACAATCGAGCTGGTATCAAGGACGTTTCGAAGTACGCTAAAGATTTCAGTTAACCTAATAAAATAATTCGTTAGACCCAATAAAGATCGGCTTCCCATATTATAGTGAGATTCTCCATTCCCATCTAAAAGGTTGGCTATCCAGAAGGGGGCTGGAGTTTCGCGACGGCTTTTAACTTGCCATCTATGATATAAAATATGCACTCCTGGGTAGGGAGGGGAAGTGAGGACTAATTTCGGCCTCAAGTTTAGTTTTGCAATATTCTCATCGTTAAATGCCTGTTGAACAGACCCAAGATATAGAATTCTCCTGCTAGTTATTTTGTTTTTTGGAATGTTATGATCCCTTGTCTTCTCAATAAGGCTATTTATTCCTGCGATCATAGCTCTAACTTGGTTATTTAAGCGACATTTCCATTGGACACAAGGCACAACATCTCTCCTGCAATCTATCGCCCATTGACCTAAACTCAATAACGCGCATCGAGCGAAACGTTTTTGTCGGGGTAGGTCAAGCTCATTGATTGAAGCGGATGCGCTTAAAAGGGACGTTCTTATTTCCTTTGGAAGATTACAAAGTCTTGGATCATTAAAAATAGAATCATTTTCCCAATTGGACTTATTAAAATTAATCTCCTCTGCCCATTTTAGTATTCTTTCTTCATCCTGCCGACTTAGAGGAGTAGTTTTTACTCTTGTAATGAAATGCGATAAGGGATTTATATCAACGCCCAGCGAATTCCGGCCATTGGCAACGGCTTCAACTACTGTTGTTCCGCCTCCCATGAATGTATCAAATACCCAGTCATTTTCTTTTGTAAATTCTAATATGATCCCTTTAGCGAATTCCGGGGAAAACCTTGCCGGATAATTATAATAATTGTGCGTGAGCCCCCCGATTCTTTTATTTGATTGTAGCGAATCAAGGAGATTGAAATGGCTAATAACCATGTTTACACTATTGATTCTTACTCTTTGGATGTTTGGATAGCTCATTCAATTCGTGTTGAATAGCTTGAATGATTATTTTTGTCATAGAGGTTCTTAATTTTGCGGCTTTAATCTTTAGTTCTGAATGCAGCTTGTCAGGTAGATATAGGGTAGTTTTAAACGATTTATCAAGAAACTCTTTGTTCATAACCTAATGTGCCTATTCCCTCGATTATTTTATTCATATACCATAAATCTGTCAATCTGTCAAGAGCTCATTATCTATAATTCGAGAAAAATAGCAAGACATTAAACTTTTCAATCTATTATTAGTTATCTTTCCCAAACTATTTTTGTACTCTTCGCGGGTCGACGTAAAAAGAGAATATCCATAAGGGAAAACCTCAAGAGGCCATTTCTCTTCTTGAAAAAACGCCGCTCAGGATTTTGGTTTCGCTTTGCTATGGTCCTATGTTGGTTGCTTACAACTTTCCTTTCCTGAAAGATACGCTGGCCCGGGCTTACGAGCAAAACAGGGAGATTAACAAAGCCATCGCCGAATACAAGCGGTTGACAACCTTTGATCCGAAAAGTGGGTAGCCCTTCCTTATCCATTTCAAATATCATTACCGCTGGGCGAAGCTCTATAAGCAAAAGGGCTTGAAGGCGAAAGCGGCGGAGTGATACCATTGCTTCCTTGACCTGTGGGAGGACGCTGACTCCGGATTGCCCGAAATTGAAGACGCCAGGACGAGGCTGGCGAGGCTGGAAAGCAAGAAATAACGTTACTCATCGGGCTTATAACCCGGAGGTCGTTGGTTCAAATCCAACCCCCGCTACCACCCCTTTTTTTCCTTATTCTCCCTGTCTTCAGGAAGTTAGAAGTTTTCCCGAACCCTTTTTCGCTTTCCGTCTGAATCCGTAGAATTCAGCGTTTTTCAATCTATTCTGTCACAAAATTGTCACAAAAAGGGAGTGGCCTTTATTGACAAAGGAGAGCTATAGCCCGATTGAAAGAATCCCCCCCCGTGGTATAAGATTCAGTATTAAAAGAGGGGAGGTATCAAGGAACTAGAATTATAGATATTGCGAATTAATAAGGAGGAATACTATGGCTCAATTCAAGTGCCTGAAGTGTGATAGCACCTCTTTTGAGCTGGTTGAACGAACTCCATCAGGTTCTGATTACCTGTTGAACTTAATTCAATGCAGTCGATGTGGCGGAGTGGTTGGCGTTCTCGACTCTTACAATATTGGAGAACTTATTCTTAGGTTAGCTGAAAAGCTGAACGTGTCGATTTAGAGGTAAATAGAACTAGTCCCGTCACCCCCTCAGAAATGAGCAGGACGCATTATTTTAGGTATTCTTTGGGCCGGATGGGGACGCTATGCGGTCTTTTTACTATTGAGCCAGGCCAAAAGCCGTTCGACTGACCTCCACCATTCTTTAAGTACGGATATATCTATCTTATGCAATTTGCCATTCTCGTCCTTGAAACTTAATTCCCCGCTATGAACGACCTTATTCCGGCCGCGAAATAGATTGTCGATGTTCGTAAAATCAGCTTTGCTAGTGCTATCTTCAAACTTTTCACCTAAAGCATACTCTGCAATATTGGCAATATAGTCAGTTATCTTAACCCTTGGCGACATCCGTTGGCTATCTTCAATAAATTCCAAAGCCAAACCGGCCGCTGAAGATTTCGAAAAATAGATTTGCCTAATAGATAGCTCACAAGCCATTGCCATTTCAAGGACTGCTCTTCTATAGTTGTTTTGGAATATGGCGGATTGTGCATCCAGTAATACCTCTTCGCAAAGTTCCGTTTTTATTTCATTATCAATAGCCTTCATTAATTCTGGTTCGAGTTCGGTGGACAAAGGCTTAATTCCAAAATCTCGCCGGGTTAATCCCTCTGGAAATCTGGACGAAAAAACATAAACGCCAGGGTTTATTTTATTTTCATTCTCATCAAACCAGGAAGGAGATAAAAAGCATTGGCTATATTCAGGTAACAATTCAAGAAGTGGATTCTTCAAAACGTATTTGAAGTACTTGATGACCCTGTTTACCGCTGCCTGGGCAACGCGTTGAAAATCCTGCGTGCACTTACTAAAGTATGGTACTCTGAGTGAATAATCATTTGACTCCCCGCTTTTTATTATAGGAGGAATTTCATCCGGTAGATTCTTCGATACACTGACGTTAATTAGAGAAATGCAATAAGTTAATTCTTCTTCGTTCGAAAATTTACCCGTTGGTCCTTTTTTATATGGCAAAAGTTGAATATGGACATCAAACTCATCAATTTTAGTTTTATACTCAAATTCTTTTTCAACCTTATGCTTCGCAAATAGATACCTATCCAATGGTATGGTGAAGCATGCAGTAAGCTTACTCATGTTCCTTCTTTCCTCTTCGTGTGGAAAAAGAATTATCAATCCTTTATACTAAGTCGCTTTGACCTGCCCTCATTCACGATACTACCTCTAAAGTGAGATTTTCAAGCCTTTAGACCCGCCCAGCCTCCGTCCCTATAAGTGAGGCCTACTCCGCCCAGGGGCGTCCCGCAGCATCGGGAGCTCCGGCGTTTTCAGTCCATTTTGGCACGCCACCGGCACACGGCTGGAAGGCGGCATATTTTATTTAAGAGGGAGATCTGCAGGTTTGACCACGCAATTAACGCTAAATGTCTCAAAAAGGTTATCGTTCGTCAGAAACAGCCGCTCTTGATTCTTCTTTCTGACTTCTACCCAAATAAACCAAGAATACTCCTCGGTTTCATCAGAGATCTTTCGTCGAGCTTCGGCAGCGAGGGCATATCTGCCTGGCTTAAGTCTAAGGATAAAATTACCATCTGCGTCTGTCTTCGCTACTTGGACAGGGAGAGGCATACCCTCGATCCAATATGCCCCATGGAAAAAGCGTTGGATCCCCGCCTCAAGTAGGTTAAGTTCAACCTGTTTGGCATTTACCTTCTCATTGGCTTCATTGGATTCAGTAAAGAACCGATTATCACCATAGCCGTGACTTGCCCATAGGTCCGCAGCTTTATGAGCAGCTTCGTCAAGGGGTTTGTATTCCAAGACCAAGGCGGCATGACGAGTTTTAAGCTTTTCTATTTCGGTGCTTGCATACTCCTTCTTGTGCTCGATAAAACTGGGGATTAACGGCTCCTCGATTGCACGGATATCAACTGAGCCGAGCTTAATATTTGTCCCCCCCTGTGTGACGATGAATGCTTGACCAGCTAAATCGATCTCAGATGGACCACACTTTGCAAGAAATGCGGCCAATAGAACGATTCCAGAAAGCAATAAGGAGATTCTTTTCATTCGATACCCTCCATCCCCATCGCTTGGGATTTTTATACGCCCTGCTTTTCAATAATTATATTTGTTATAGAGGATTGAAGTCAAGGCACACAACTTATGTTTCTGCTATGGATCACTCCTGCGGCAGGGCTATCCCAAATCGGCTCCAGATGAAGCCCCTCGAGTGAGAATTTCCCCGCCCCTTCTCCGTCCCCATATGTGAGGTCCGGTCCGCCCTTAGGCGTCCCGTAAGCCCCAAGAGTTTCCTTGTTTCCCTGGCTTAGGAGAAATCAATCCCTGTCCTAATTTTATTGACGTCTAGCATCCTGTTTCTGACGCATAACGGCGCAGTTAGGAGGTTGGCGAAGGAGAGCATCGGATTTCCCAATCCCTATTCAAGCGCTCGTTATTTATTTTCATTTCCTCATTGTATTTGTAAATTGTTTATTATTACAGGATCGACCTCGTTAAACCAACCCACCTGCAATCCTCCCTTAAATAGGCTGAAAAGATTAACCGTTCCTTGTTCGTTTGCGAAAGCATAGTCAAAGCCATTAACATTTAACCGGAATAGTTTTTTCAATGTATCAATTTTGACTTCAAGATTGATGGGACCTTGAGGAAGTTGCTTTGGGCAAGCTGGTGCCACGATTTTCCAATAATGTTTCTGCTTGCACGAAAGAAGGGCGTTCGGCGTATCCGGACGGTTCCGTTTGTCGAGACGAAGCATGCTAAAATTACTATCGTTTACAAAATTAAACACGAAGTTAAAAACAGAGTTATTTTCTAATATTAATTGACAGCGGACGTCCAGGTTTGTGTTAATTTTTCGCTTTAGAGTTACGAATGAATGAGTCCTTGTATTGCAGACTTCAAGGCAATGATCTCTCGACAAATCATACCTCGGCCGCCCTGATATTATTTCAAATATTTCCTGCCCAATAAAAATGTATTTCGAAAACTGATCTATCGTTGTGTTAAGGAGCCCGATTGCCATCTGGGCCTGACCAACTCCTACCGGCCACAGTTTCTTTCGCTGACCTTGTGGGTGTATGAAGTTGCGATACTCTCTAAAAAGATCATAAAAATGATCGAAATGGTCAATTTCTTGCAAAATTCCCTGCTTAGTAAGAAGGTCATACAGTTCTTCAATCTGCAGGTCTGAAAAACGCTTCTTTTTTCCATTCTTGTAATTGGGATATGTAGGGAAGGCACAAATATCTTTTTTAAAGATTTCAGCGACATGCTTGAATATACCCTCAATACAGCTAATTGCTAAGATAATAGTGCTGAGATTTCCATTTACTTCAAAAACCCTTTCCAACTCATCGAGGCGGGACTCAAGAATAGTCTGAAATTCTTTGTCGTCAATAAAACCCAACGTTTTTTCTATCAATTTTGTTTGATATCGTATTTCCATATCACACACCAAAAGTCATAAGAAAGATTGTACGTCGTCACGCCTTTTCGGACTCGCTTGCCGATTTCTTATGCTACGGATTTCGTCTCTCATGATAATTCATTTGACGCCGTTTGGCAAGGTTTGAAGCATGGCCAATCGATTCAAGTAAGTTTTCCTTTTTCCGGTCATTCATTCCTCTTAGCTTGGTTTTGTTATTGGAAACCATAGCTTAGGACTTGCGTTTCGCAATCATAGAAGGAGAAATTAATCCCTGTCCGAATTTTGCTGACGTCAAACACTAGGATAAGTTTTAAAAGATTGAAAATCTAATATTAATAAATCATGATTCTTTAGATAATATTTCTAGATATATGAACCGCAATTTGGCCGTTTGAGGGCCACAAATCCGTATTTTTCATAAAAAATCACGAAGATCTATAGAACTTAAATCTTTAAAAAATGATTTTTTAAAAATAATTTCGCAAACCTGAGAACCTAGCTATAAATCTATAAATATTTTCAAGGTATCAACTTTTCAAGATATCAATATTGGTTGAAACTAAAATTAAACTTCTTGACGGTTGGGGGGGCGAAACCTAAATTGAGAATGGGAATGGATATTTATTTAAGATGATTCAAACGGTTTTGAGATAAAACTAATGGACGCCCTGCTGACCGTCGATGATGTCGCCGCCGTTCTTAAGGTCCATCCAAATACGGTCTATAAGAAAGTAAAGTATGGCGAAATTCCATCCGTCAGGACAAGTAACTCAAGGATACGCTTTAGTGAGAAAGATATAAAAGAATGGATAGACAAGCATTCTCAGTACTCCAATTTTGGCCCTCTGCTAGAGGAATCTTGCCGAGCTGATCTTTCCCTAGAAAAGTATGATAAACTCTTCCTGAGAGGAGGAGATAAAATGTCGCCAAAGGGAAAGATATGGAATTACCCCTTTGGCTCAGTCATTCTCAGGCTAACGAAATCAGGAAAAGAAAAGTGGCACATCTACTATCGAGTGGATAGGAGAAGAGTCCGGAAAGCCGTGAAGGGAGCCATGTCACGCACCGATGCCCTCAAGGTCCTCCAGGTGGCAGCCGCCGATGCCTTTAGGGGAATGCATGGATTCCAGAGACCCAGGAGAGTTATTACCGTAAGTGAGCTTGCCGACCTCTATGTGTCCAATTCAAGGCAGAAAAGGAGCCTCGATCAAGACAAATGCAGAATCAGGGTCCATTTGAAGCCTTTCTTCGGAAAGTTTGACCTGAATGACGTCACGCCACTCCACGTGGAAGAATACAGGAATAAACGGCTTGACGCAGGCGCCCAGAGATCCACTACTAACAGGGAGCTGGCGCTTCTCAAGGTCATGTTCTCGAAGGCTATTGACTGGGGGCTTTGCTTAACCAATCCGGTGAAGAAGGTTAAGTTTTACCCGGAAACCGATAACATCAAGGAGAGAATCCTGGCCCCAGACGAAGAAGCCGGGCTCCTCGCCTCCAGCCCGGACCACCTGCGCCCCATTCTCCTCGTCGCCCTCAATACGGGCATGAGAAGGGGAGAGATACTGAACCTTGAATGGGCCAATGTTGACTTACTGAGAAGGCAGATCCTCGTGACGGGTACAAAAAGTGGGAAAAACAGAATTGTCCCTATCAACTCCGACCTGTTTTCGCTCCTCGGCGACTTGAAGAGGCAGAACGTAAGTCACGGTTATGTTTTCGCCAACGCGAAGACCGGCAAGCCCCTGCAGGATATTAAACATGCCTTCGGAACAGCCTGCACCAAGGCCGGGATCAAGGACTTCCGCTTTCATGATTGTCGCCACACTTTTGGGACGAGGCTCGTCCACCGGGGAGTGGATTTGATAACCGTGAAGGACCTCCTCGGGCATAGTACGGTCAAGGTCACGGAGCGGTATCTCCATTCAACGCCGGATACGAAACGTGCGGCGGTTGAAGCGCTGGCCACAATGCCCCAGAACGGCGAACAGCCTGTCCACGAGCCGTCCACAAAAAAAGAGAGTGCCTACGTAACTGATTCTGTTTCTATGAATTAGGAGAGAGGGCGAGTGCTCTTCGAATCCAAAGGTCGGGTGTTCGAATCACCCCGGGCGCGTTCTCCATATTCCCCCTTTTTCCCCATATGGAGTAGATGATCGACACATCTACGAT
>Ga0315293_10006174_pt1 | contig 11238 bp, 8 predicted proteins | sample YL17G13_20_MG_FD_203071 | JGI IMG/M metagenome (GOLD analysis project Ga0315293, IMG submission 203071) | Sediment microbial communities from Yellowstone Lake, YNP, Wyoming, USA - YL17G13_20 | ecosystem: Environmental > Aquatic > Freshwater > Lake > Sediment | place: USA: Wyoming | collected... | reverse complement strand
ACTCATGGGCTTCCTCCGCTAGGCCGGTACGGCCACGGGCTTCGGCGCTCCGCCGTTGCCGCGCACCGCGTCATACAGCAGGCCCTCGATCTCGGCGTTGATCTGCTGGTTGTTGAAGTGGGCGCCGGTGATGGCCTGCGCCGGGCAGGCGGCGACGCACGTGCCGCAGCCCTTGCACAGCGCGGCGTTGATGTAGCTGACACTCTTCTCGGCCAAGAACTCGATGGCGTTGAACGGACACAGGTTGTTGCAGATACGGCAGCCGGAGCAATTCTCCTCGTGAATCGTGGCCACGACCGGCTCGATCATCACCGTGCCGCGGGCGATCATGCCCTGGATTCGCGAGGCGGCCGCCGCCCCCTGGGCCACCGAGTCGGGGATGTCCTTCGGCCCCTGGCACACGCCGGCGATAAAGATGCCGTCGGTCATGGTGGCCACCGGGTCGAGCTTCGGGTGCCGCTCGGTGAACCAGCCGTCCATCGAGCACGAAATGCCGAAGCGCAGGCCGACTTCCCTGGCGTCGGCGCGGGGCTGCAGGCCCGACATCAGGACGACCATGTCGAACGGCATACGGCGCTGCTTGCCGATCAGCGTGTCCTCCACCTGGACGATCAGCTTGCCCTCCTCGTCCGGCAGTCGGGCGGCGTCGGTCACCTCCGCCACCCGGCCGCGCACGAAGTGCATGCCCTCGTCCTGCAGGCGGTCGTAGAACTCCTCATAGTTCTTGTGTGGGGCGCGGATGTCGATGTAGAAGCTGGTCACCTCGGCCTGCGTCTTCTCCATCACCAGGTGCCCGAACTTCAGCGCCGCCATGCAGCACACCGCCGAGCACTGCGGGTTGGTCTTCTTGTCGCGGCTGCCGACGCAGTGGACCAGGGCGATCGACTTGGGCTCTGTCACACCGTCGCGCAGAACGATCCTCCCATCCGTCGGTCCGGCAGCATTGCACAGCCGCTCAAACTCCAGGTTGGTGAATACGTTCGCCAGGCGCCCGTACCCGAACTGGGAGAGCCGGCGGGCGTCGAACAGGTCCCAGCCGGTGGCCAGGATGATGTTCCCGACGTCCAGGTCGAGGAATGTGTCCTCCTGGTCGAAGCGGATGGCGTTCGTCGGGCAGAACTTCTCGCACGCCTTGCAGGTACCGCGCTCGTAGAAGGTGCAGTTGGCCCGGTCGATCACGGGGAACTTCGGCACGGCCTGCGGGAAGGGGCGGTAGATCGCCTTGCGGTAGCCCATCCCGGCCTCGAACACGTCGTCGACCACCTTGCGCGGGCACTTCTCGATGCAGATCCCGCAGCCGGTGCAGTCCACCTCGTCGACGCCGCGCGCCCGCTTGCGAATGCGCACATGGAAGTTGCCGACGAAGCCCGTGACCTCCTCGACCTCGGCATAGCTCAGCAGCGTGATCTTCTCGTGCGTCCCGACATCCGACATCTTGGGCGTCAGGATGCAGGCCGAGCAGTCCAGGGTGGGGAAGGTCTTGTCGAACTGCGCCATATGGCCGCCGATCGAAGGCTCGCGTTCGACCATGAAGACCGGGTAGCCGGCATCGGCCAGCTCGAGCGACGCCTGGATACCAGCCACGCCTGCGCCGACGACCAGCGTGTTCGGGTTGACGGGTACCGGAGTGGGCTCTAGTTCCTCCTGGAGCTGCACCCTGCGCACCCCGCCGGAGATCATGGCCTTGGCCTTGTCAAGCGCCAGCGCTTTGTCCTCGGTGACCCAGGAGACCTGCTCGCGCAGGCTGACCATCTGCATTAGATAGGGGTTCAGCCCGGCCGTGGCGCAGGCCCGGCGGAAGGTCTTCTCGTGCAGGTGGGGTGAACACGCGCCGACCACCACGCGTGTCAGTCCTTGCTTCTTGATATCCTCGGCCACCAGCTCCTGGCCTAGGGACGAGCACATGAACTTGTACTCGCGCGAGACGGTTACCCCCGGGAGCTCCCCGGCGAACTTGGCGAGCTCGACCACGTCGACCGTCCCGGCGATGTTGCTCCCGCAGTGGCAGATGTAGACGCCGACCTTCTCGCTCATGCTACGCCTCCACCCCGGCTGGGCATTGGCAAGGACTTGTCGTCCTTCTTCCGTCTGGGCGGCCCGGCAGGTTCTGGCTCGACGGCGGTGCCGATCTTGATGAGGGCCTTGGCCGACGAAACGATCTCGTCCCCGATGCCCACATTCTTCGGAGCCATTCCCATCGCCAGCCCGATCAACTGGGTGAAGTACAGGACCGGGATATGGTAGTTGGTGCTGAAGTGCCGGTTCATGGCGCCCTGGAAGCCATCCAGGTTGAGTTGGCACATCGGGCAGATCGTGGCAATCACGTCAGTCTGGTAGTCGTCCGCGCCCTTGATCAGCCGGCGGATCATCTCGAACCCCGAAGCCTCACTGATCTGCGTCATATGCCCGCCGCAGCAATGGGCTTTCATTGGGTAATCGACGACCTCGGCACCCAGCGCCTTGAGGATCTTGTCCAGGCTGGTGGGGTACTCGGGGTCGTCGTCGCCGTTGTGGAAGCTGGGGCGGACGATCATGCACCCGTAGTACGGGGCAATGCGCAGTCCGGACAGTGGCTTGGTGACGGCAGCTCCCAACGCCTCGAGTCCGATGTCCTGATAGAGCACGTCGAGCAAGTGCCGGATGTGCAGGCTTCCGGGCTTGTAGCTAAGGCCACCCGCCGCCAGCGCCTTGCCGACGCGATCGGCAAGCCTGGCATCCTGGCCGAGGACTTTGTCGGCCTTGCGCAGGTTGAGGTAGCAGGCGCTGCATGGGGCCACCACCTGATCCAGGCCGGTGTTCTTGGTCGCCTGAGCCAGGTTGCGGGCGATCAGGCTGTAGGCGGCGGTCAGATTAAGCGACACATACTCCGTTGCGCCGCAGCAGTTCCAATCCTCGACTTCGGTGAACTGCATGCCCAGCCGGGAGGCGACCGCCCTGGTTGAGACGTCGTAGGAGGCGGCATTCTTCTCGAGTGAGCAGCCGGGGAAGTAGCTGTACTTCATGCTTGCGCCTCCAGTTCCTTCGCCTTGGCCAGGATGCGCTTCAGCCCGTCCATACCCTTGATGCGCGTCGGGGCGAAGGCCATGCGTCCCTTCGTCACCATGCCGACTCCCATGTCCATGATCTTGAATGCTCCGAACGGATTGTGGCGGATCATGTGCACGCCCATCAGGCCGAGTTCAAAGGACCGCCCGTAGTCCTCCACCCAGTGGATGAAGGTCTTGGAGAAGTCCGGCGCGGTCGAGTCGTCGTACACCCCGTCGCGCACGGCCAGGCGCTTGAGCGCGTACATGATCTCGGTGATGGGGATCTCCTTGGGGCAGCGCACGGTGCAGTAGTAGCACGAGACGCAGTACCAGGGAGTGTTGCTGCGCAGCACCTGCTCGCGCATCCCGCCGTTGATCATGGCGAAGAGCATGCGCGGCGTGTGGTCCATGTCGGGGCCGGAGGGGCAGGAGCCTCCACAGGTCCCGCACTGCAGGCACGTGCGCAGGGAGTCGCCCCCCGGCGCGGCGGCGACAACCTCCTCCAGGAACGGGTTGCTGGCAGACTTACGATGCATGCGGCACCTCGGGAATCAAGAGATCTCGCACCAGAGCAACGCCAGAAGGCGCCACCGGGCGCGAGGTCCTCAGCAGCCTGTCCGGACGACAAGCCATGCTCCAAGCCTCAGAAATGTGGGTAGTGGCCTGTGGAAGTCCTGTCAACCAGGCGACCCTCGGAACGCACCAGGGCTGTGTGACACTTTTCACATACGATTGTACACCCATTCCACTTCGATTATTGCCGGGAGCGCAATCCCCGCGCAGTGATGGAATTCCCGCTTGGGCGGGAAGAAAGGCAGAGAGGTGATGGTTGGTGGCGTGTGTGGGGACGGTTGGCGCTTGTCTGCTGCGCCGACTGACGCCAAACTACGCCTAGGCCTAGAGCCAGGCCATTCGCGCCTGCTGACAAAGACGAGGAGATGAGCGACATGCCTAGCAAGCCCAAGTCCAAAGCGTCCAAACTGAAGAAGGCCGTCAAACCGAAGCCTGCACTGAAGAAGGCCAAGGCTGTCAAGCTGCCCTACAAGCCCATCAAGCTCAAGCTGCTGCGACCCGTCCCTTCGGACATCGAGATTGCGCAGGCGGTGACGCCCAAGCCGATCACGCTGATCGCCGAGGAAGTCGGGATTCGCCCGGCGGAGCTCGAGCTGCACGGCCGGAACAAGGCCAAGGTCGAGCTGAGCATCCTGGAGCGCCTCAAGAAACGCCCGAACGGCAAGTACATCGATGTGACCGCCATCACCCCGACGCCGCTGGGCGAGGGCAAGACCACAACCACGATGGGCCTGAGCCAGGCGCTGGGTGCCCACCTGGGCAAGAGGGTGATCACTTGCATCCGCCAGCCCAGCCAGGGCCCGACGTTCGGCATCAAGGGCGGCGCCGCCGGCGGCGGGTACAGCCAGGTCATCCCGATGGAGGACTTCAACCTCCACCTGACCGGCGACATCCACGCCATCACGGCCGCCAACAACCTGCTGGCGGCCGCGATCGACGCTCGCCTGTTCCATGAGAAGGAGCAGGATGACGAGAAGCTGTTCAACGCGCTGTGCCCCAAGAACAAGCAGGGCAAACGCCGCTTCTCGCCGAGCATGCTGCGGCGCATCAAGAAGCTCGGGATCAACAAGACCGATCCTGAGACGCTGACGCCCGAGGAGCGCTCGCGCTTCGCCCGGCTCGACATCGATCCGGCCGCCATCACGTGGCGACGCGTTGTCGACACGAACGACCGCTTCCTGCGCGAGATCACCATCGGCCATGGGCCTGAAGAGAAGGGCATGATCCGCTCTACCGGCTTTGACATCACCGTGGCCAGCGAGATCATGGCGATCCTGGCACTGACGACGGACCTGGCGGATCTGCGCGACCGGCTGGGCCGCATCGTGATCGGTACCAACAAGGCCGGCGAAGCGGTCACCGCCGAAGACCTTGGCGTTGCCGGCGCCCTGACCGTCCTGATGAAGGACGCCGTCAAACCGACGCTGATGCAGTCGCTTGAAGGGACCCCGGTCTTTGTCCATGCCGGCCCGTTCGCCAACATTGCCCACGGCAATTCATCGATTATCGCCGACCGAATCGCCCTCAAGCTGGGCGACTACGTTGTGACGGAGTCGGGCTTCGGCGCCGACTGCGGCATGGAAAAGTTCATGAACATCAAGTGCCGCTACTCCGGCCTGATCCCCAACTGCGTTGTCCTGGTGGCGACCGTGCGAGCGCTCAAGATGCACGGCGGTGGGCCGAGGGTCGTGGCCGGCAAGCCACTTGACCAGGCCTATACCGACGAGAACCTGGAGCTTCTCAGGAAGGGCTTGGGAAACATGCAGCACCACATCAAGAACATTCTCAAGTTTGGCGTCCCTGCCGTGGTGGCTGTCAACTCGTTTGCGGCCGACACGCCGGCGGAGGTCGCGCTGGTGCGTGAGGCTGCGGTGAAAGCAGGCGCGAGCGACGCGGTGGTCTGCACCCTGTGGGCCGATGGCGGGAAGGGAACCATTGCCCTGGCCGAAGCGGTCATCAAGGCGTGCGAGAAGCCGGCCAAGTTCCAGTTCCTCTATCCGCTGGAGTGGTCGATCAAGCAGAAGATCGAGAAGATCTGCAAGGACATCTACGGCGCCGACGGGGTGGAGTATTCGGCTGAGGCGGAAAAGAAGATCGAGCTGTACACGCGGCTTGGCTTCGACAAGCTCCCCTTGAACATGGCCAAGACGCACCTCAGCCTGAGCCACGATCCGGCGCTCAAGGGCGTGCCCAAGGGCTTCACCGTCCCCATCCGCGACATCCGGGCCTCGGTTGGTGCCGGCTTCCTGTACCCGCTGTTGGGCGAGATGCGCACAATGCCCGGCCTGCCGACGCGGCCTGTGTTCTACGACGTCGATCTCGATCTGAAGACGAAGCGCGTCGTCGGCTTGTTCTAGCCGGCGCGCCGGTTGCAGGACACAGCGGGCCTCCCACGCGGGAGGCCCGCTTCACGTACTTGGGAGTGAGCAACCCGTGTATGCGGCCGGATAGATGGAGCGGGGAGGGCGATTGCCAATTGGGCGACTTGGCGGCAAGATGGAGCTGGCTGAAGAGACGCTCCTTGCATCGAACCCCGGAGGGAGCGAGGGGGATGTCGAGCGGAACCCGACGGGATAGGTGCGGATCACACTCCGCGCATCTGGGATCCTGAGCAGTTGTGCCGCCGCCGTCGGATGGGTGCGCTGTACCGGTGGGGGCGCGAAGGGGTCGCTCGGGAGCGAGAAGCGCTTGGCAGCTTGATCTCCGACCTGGCTCTGCGATGGGGCACCTGAAGACCTGTTCACTTTGCGGGGGAGGCCGGGTAGACGGGGAGAGTCAGAGGATGTGGATCGAGCAGGAATCGGGGAACGGAGCGGGTTCTCTCGACGGACGGTGGTCGTTCCCCGGCAGAGCCAATGGGGCCTTGGACGTTCCTGGGAGGTGCGCAGTGACTCGGTTTGTCTTGGTCCGGCACGGCCAGACGGAGTGGAATCGGATCGAACGATTCCGGGGCCGGGCGGACGTTGCCTTGAATGACACCGGTTTGGCGCAGGCGGCGGCGACCGGGGAACGCATTGCCGCGGAATGGTCGCCGGTTGCCATCTACTCCAGCCCACTCTTAAGGGCCGTGAGAACAGCGGAGGCTATCGCCGCACACTTCGCCGTCTCGGTCCAGGTGGAAGCCGGTTTGACGGATATCGACTACGGCCAGTGGCAGGGGCTGACGCCCGAGGAGACGCTCGAACGCTGGCCCGTTGCGTTGGACGACTGGTACGTGCGGCCTCAAGATGCGCAGATCCCGGGGGGCGAAACACTGGCCGACCTCAGGCACCGGGCCATGTCTGCCGTGAAGGAGCTCGGAGATCGGCATCCGGAGCACACGATCGTCGTCGTCGGGCACACGGTGATCAACCGCATCATCCTGCTGGGGGTGCTGGGCATTGGGAACGACCGCTTCTGGCGCGTGCGGCAGGAGCCGTGCGCCATCAATGTCTTCGAAGCCAGCGCCGGCGACTACGTGCTGGTCTCGCTCAACGATACATGCCACCTGAGGAGCGTACTCTAGCTGCTGACTTGCGGGCGGGGGATGCGTTTGGGGATCGTGGCCCGCAAGAAGTGACCCTCGGCGGGGGGTGCTGGCCAAGGCGTAGGCGGGGAAATCGCTTCCGGGGATGGACCGGTGGCCGGACCGGCACCCGCGGATCACGGCCGGCGTAGTCGCCGCCGGACAGCCTCGAACAGCCCGAACACGAGCACGCCATCGATCGCCAGCGCCACAAGCCCGAAGACGATCCGCCCGCCCACCGGATCCTCTCCGCTGGTCGTCCAGCCGCCGATGGTGAGTTCGCTCGTGTAGCGCACGCCGGGCGCGAACGCGGTCCAGTTGCACACGGTCGCAACCAACAGCGTCACGAGCAACGCCATTCCACTGCGGACGAGCTTGGGAGCCGAGCTCGGCGTCCACAGCATCAGTCCAAAGAGCATCAGGCCCGCGCCAAGCGCCAGGATGACCCACGCCGGCGCGTTGAACGTACCACCGTCGGTTGGGACGACCCCCGCCAGCGCGCCGAGGATCACAAGCCCCATGAGGATCGGGACCAGCCCAAACACCGCTCGGGTCCAGGGAGAAACGCCGTCAGCCATGTGTGCACGCCTCCGCAGGCGGGACCCAGGGACCGGCTCCACGCCTGAAGGTCATAGGATCGACCGCTGCGCCGTGGCGCGTGTCGCACGGGCCCGGTCGGCCTGCGCGACCAGTGTCTGGTGAACCCGGCGCGTGATCGGAAACGCGGCGGCAAAGATGGACGCACCGATCAGGAGCACGACCGGCACCCAGCTCACGAGCACGCGCAGGCCGGTCAGCGTGGCGCTGTTCTGCACGGCCACGCCCGGCTGGTACCCGGTGAGTTCCAGGACCCAGCCGATAGCCAGCAAGGCGACTGACGTGCCCAGCTTCTGGATGAAGCCCATCATCCCGCCAAACACGCCCTCCTGCCGCTCGCCGCTGTCGATCTCGAGGGCTTCCATAACGTCGGCGGCCATCGACGTTGGCAGGATGTGGGCTGACGAGACGCCGAGGCCGGCGAGCACCCCGACCACGTAAACCGGGATCACGCTAGCCTGCGGCACGAACCACAGGAGAACGTGAGTGGCGGCCCAGGTACTCGTGGCAGCGACAAAAGCCCACTTCTTCTCGAGCCGCGCCGCCAGTGCATTGACGACCGGCAGGAACAGCGTGGCGCTGCCCAGGATAACCGCCAGGACAATGGCCGAGTCCTCTTCGGGAATCCTGGACCAGTACACGACGTAGTAGGCGAAGACCGCCTCGACGATGGCAATTGCCAACCAGGCCAGCCAGCCGACGATCATCGCCAGCCAGAACGGCCGGCTGCGCAGGACGATGCGGATCGACTGGCGGATGCTGAGCAGGGGAGGCGCCTGAAAGTCCGGCCGTTCGCGCAGCTTCACGCCGATGAGCAAGAAGGGCAGGGCGCTGAGGATCCCGACGCCAACGGCGGCCCACAGGAAGCCCTGACGCAGGGACGGCGCGGCGTTGAAGACCAGGGGCAGCGCCGCCGCGGCGCCCAGTCCGGCGAGGATCGACGTCGCCATGCGGTAGGTGACGATCGAAGTGCGCTCGTCGCTGTCCAGGGAGAGCTCGGGCATCAGCGCGTAGAACGGCCCCGTGACGATGGTCATGAACAGGTCGTACAGGAAGTACGCGCCTAGGTAGTAGACCACCAGCGCGGTTGGGCTGAGGCCCGCCGGGACCAACCACAACAGGACGTAGGTGGCGGCCAAGGGGAGCGCGCCGGCCAGGATGTACGGGCGCCGGCGGCCCAGGCGTGTGCGTGTACGGTCCGAGATAGCACCGATGAGGGGATCGTTGACCGCGTCCCACAACCGGGCAACAAGGAGCAGGCTTCCGGCGACAGCCGGGCGGAGGCCGGCGACATCGGTCAGGAAGAAGAGATAGTAGAACGGGATGATCGTCCCGCCGCCGACCGAAGGCCCGAACTCGCCCAGGCCGTAGATCAACTTGGTCCATCGCGATAGGCTCGGAATCGATGGCGAGGATGGGGAGGGTTGGGTCATGGTCTCCATTTCGCCGCCGCGCTCACGGGGCCTGCGGGCATATGCCCCAACCGTAGAAGGTCGGGACATACAGGACGTGGCTTCCCTGTCGTCGGGAGGACATCAGGTTCTCCCGCAGGCTGGCAAGGCCCGCCGCCGACAGCTCGCCCTCCAGGTCGCCGGCCAGAGTCTGCCATTCAAGATCGATTTCGGCATCGCTTTGTCCTTCGGTGGAAGACGGCCACTCGCCACCCAGGACGCCGGTCTGGATTCGCGAGAGTCCGGCCTGGTAGAGTAGGTAGCGAAGCCGGCGTCCCAGGCGCGTATCGGCCCCCTGGTGGCGCAAAGCGCCTTCCTGGGCCCTGCCAAGCGGCACCAAGCCATCCGGGTAGTCGATTCGCCCGCCGTAGTCGGGTTCTGCCAGACACAACACCGCGCCCCCCGGCACGGTGACGCGCCGCATCTCACGCAGGAGAGCCACAGGATCGGCGACCCACAGCAGGAGGAAGTGGCAGCAGGCCAGATCGAAAGTGGCAGGAGGGAATGCAAGCTGCTCGCCAAGCCCGGTGACGAAACAGGTGCCCGCATCCCCGCGGGCAGCGAAGGCGTTCGAGGGGTGATCCCGATCGAGACCGACGACCATGCCGCGAGTCCCCAGTCGGAGCTCGGTCGTGATGGCGCCGGTTCCTGAACCCACCTCGAGGACCCGCCGGGCGGGCCGCAAGCCCGACTCTGCGAAGGCGCGCTGACGGATGGCGGCAGTCCAACGCGCCTGTTGGGTGAAACGTCGGTGGAGACTATCCGGCGTGGGTGACATCAGGTGGAGCGGCAGGGTTCACCGCGGACCGAGGCCAAGTCCAGGCGCGCAACGGAGGATGAGGCAGGCAAGCTGCCCGGGATCACGCGCCCTTGTGCGGCAGACCCCGAAGCGTCAAGGAATGCAGGTGGCACGGGCCGGGTGGAGTGTGACGGCGTTACGCCGCGGCCCGCGACCAGAGATCGGCCCATGAATCGCGCAGCACATTGCCGAGGACCTGGTCGATGCCTTGGGTCGGCAGGACGTCTCCGTCCGGCTCCACGTACAGCCAGGCGCGGCCGCCGCCTTCCGCCGGGGCATCCAGTTCAAGCTGGATCGGGTGGCGGCTCGAATACGGTGCTGGCAAGTCCCAGATCAAGTCGATGCCCAGCGCGGCAACGGTCTGTCGGGCCTCCGCGAGTGTGCTGCGCCCTTGGGCGCCCGAGTCAGCCACGGTCAGGGAGACCGCAGAGACGCCCAGGGCCTTGAGGTCAGTCAGCAGTGTGCGGGCCTGAGCCGGAGAGCCCGAGAGCGTCATGTGGACGGCGGTGTAGATGTCGGAGGCCAGTGCAGCGCGTAACCCGGCCATGCTCGTCGAGTCGTTGGGAGCGAGGGAGAGCAGAATGTGATCCAGTCCGGCAGCCTCGAGCGACTTGAGGTAAGCAGTCTCGGCGAGCGGACGGCCCTCGGTGAGCAGGCCGGACACCTGCCCGAGCTCCTGCGCATAGCCAATCAATGCGATCAAGTCCGGCCGCCTGGTTGGCTCGCCGCCCGTGAACGTCACGTGCGGAATGCCGGCCGCCCACGCGCTTCGTAGGACGGTCTTCCATTCCTCCGTAGTCAGCTCGCGCTCGACGCGTTTTCGAGCCAGAGGGTCGGGTGTGCCGTCTGGGTCGGTGGCATAGGTCAGGGCAAGATCGATCCGGAAAGGGGCGGAGGGCCGGCTGGCATACGGCTCGCGCCGCTCCATGCCCAGAAACACCACCGGGTCCAAATCCGGTTGCGTCGCCAGACGCAGGATCTGATCGCGCAGCTGCTGGTAGTCGGCGAGCGCACGCTGCCGGCTGACGCGGAAGCGGCTACGCACCGTGCGGGCGGCCTCCGTCGGCGAGGCGTCGCGGATCAACTCGAGCGCGTACGCGGTGGCGCTGGCATTCAGGTGCAGAACCGTGGCGGCATTGACCAACAGCACGCCCGATCCATCGGCCTCGACGCGCAGGTGCAGGCGATACGGAATGGCCGCGTCGGGCTTCGGTTGGGAGGCGTACATCCCCGGCTTGATCGGCTCTGCGGGCCGGGTGAAGGGGAACCAGCGCTGCAGGATCGACG
>Ga0315293_10006171_pt1 | contig 11243 bp, 7 predicted proteins | sample YL17G13_20_MG_FD_203071 | JGI IMG/M metagenome (GOLD analysis project Ga0315293, IMG submission 203071) | Sediment microbial communities from Yellowstone Lake, YNP, Wyoming, USA - YL17G13_20 | ecosystem: Environmental > Aquatic > Freshwater > Lake > Sediment | place: USA: Wyoming | collected... | reverse complement strand
ATCGAATCATATCGGTTGCCGCATCTGCTTGGGTCTTTGGTACCAGACGGCGCGATAAAGGAATCATTCGTCAAGAAAGCCCGCAATTATGAGGCGTTTGTTAATCTGGCATTGAACAGCACGGGCCGGAAGCGCGCCACTCAGGCACTAGCGGCCAACAACGAGCTTACGACTCTCAACGAACAGTGTCGCGCCGACAGCCGATTAGCGGCGATTCCGGAGATCATGGCATATCTGGCAGACATGACCGATCGCATGCAGAAAGCGGCTCGGCGTGAAATCGGGCTGCAGTGGGACGGTAAGATCATCGTGCGTGACTCACCGGAGGGGGCGAAGTTGAAGTTCGTCGCCTCGCTCTCGGCGGACGGTCCGACTGAAATCGACCTGAACGGCATCTACTTCGAGCCGTACTGGGATACCCTGCGGGTTCCTCTGGATTCCGCGATGAAGCAAATCCAACCGCACCAGAGTTACGTTCGCGAGTACCTGATCGATGTTGATCCGGCGCGTCTGGAAGCACAACAGCCGGAATCGCTTCGCTTCTCGGCCGACATCGCCTACGGTCAATCACCATTTCAGGTAGTGTCGTCCATCCCGATCTGGGAGACGCCCAATCTGAGCGTCACATTCCAGCCGCCGTTCTTCTTCGTGCCGCCGCTTCCGCCGCTCACGGTAGACAAAGTTGTATCATCCATGACCTGGAAAGCCATTATCACCAAGCCACCATACTTCTACGGCCGAGTGAGGCTTCAACTGGAAACGCCGCGAGGCCTTTACGCGGGAGCTTACCAGACCGAACGGTCGCTCGAAAAGGGCGGGTCAATTGAAACGGTTCGGATTCCTTTCACGGTCTCCAATCTCTTTGAACTCGGCGTCCAGCAACAGACACTATCATTGTTTGTTGGGGATCGGCTGGTGGCCGCAGATACCGGTCTGATACGGATTGCCTCATGCAAGATCGAAGACACAGTGCATATCGGTTTCCTGCCTGACAGCACCGGATTGCTTGAAGATGTCCTGCGGATGGCGGGAGCCGGCTTCCAGCCGCTGACTGACCGGTCGCTTCAAACGGCCGATCTGGACATGTACAATGTCATTGTGATCGGTTCCGGTGCGTTTCGCGACTATCCGTCGCTTCGTCTCGTCAAAAGCCGATTGGAAGATTTTGCGCGGTACGGCGGCTCCATCGTTGTTTTCGGCCAGCCCGCCGACTGGCCTCGGGACATTCTGCCGATCGAATTGACTCCTGTCTTGGAGCGGCTATCCGGATCGGAAATTCTCAATCGGATTCCCGGCGCTACCGTCCTCAGCAAGCCATACAATATCTCGGACCGAATTCTCTTTGAGGCATTGGTCCAAAAGCGAATTATCTCCGCTGCCATTGTTTCTCCCGCTGAAAATGTCTATGTCACGCCAAGCGGCGGATCGCTTCTCTCGGTTTCCCGACTGGGGAGCGGCCAGATCATCTTTTGCGGTCTGCCGTTGCTCGAGTGGACGAGCAAGCTCAACATCGAAGCGATTCATCTGTTTGCAAATCTGATGAACTACTGAGTGCCTCTTGCGTTATACTCTCCTGTCCGTATACTACCGGTAGACAGAGAAGATGACACAAGAAACCGACACTCCGCCGGCAGGTCCCGGCCGATTTTCAACCATCACCCGATATCTGAAGGGGTACAAAGGCTACCTCATCTTCGGAGCGGTGGCGGTTATTCTGTCTAACGTCCTGCTCCTGATCAACCCCTATGTGCTCAAAGTGATCTTTGACCGTCTGGAGAATCACGCCCCGTCATCCGCCATACTCCTGCCGGCGCTGCTGATAGTGGGACTCGCCATCGGCTCTGGCGTGTTTCGGTTCCTCATGCGGCGCACGATCATCTGGATGTCGCGCCGCATCGAGTATGACCTGCGCGGGGCGTTGCTCGACCATCTGCTCAAAATGTCGGCGTCGTTTTATGACCGCACCCGAACCGGCGATATCATGGCACGCGCCACTAATGACCTTGAGGCCGTTCGCATGATGATCGGTCCCGGCATAATGCAGGTAGCGAACACGATCGTCACGGTTATCACCGCTCTGACGTTCATGATAGCTTTGTCCCCCAAGCTCACCCTGTACGCGATTGGTCCGATGGTAATGGTGCCGTTCATTGTCAATCGGCTGGGTAATCTCGTGCACAGGCGATTCACGAGAATTCAGGAGCATTTCTCGCTGCTCACCGCGGTGGCTCAGGAGAATCTGGCGGGAGTCCGGGTTGTAAAGGCGTATCGTCAGGAAAAGGAGGAGATAAGCCATTTTGCTGACGTCTCGTCCAAATACGTCCGTCTCAATCTCGACTTAGCGCGCGTGTACGGCGTGATGTTTCCACTCATGTTCTTTTTCGCATCCACGCTCAGCCTCACGGTGCTCTATTTCGGCGGGCTTGATGTGATGAATGGACGGATTACGCTCGGCACGATGGCGGCGTTTTTCGGATACCTGACTATTCTGTTCTGGCCGATCTTGGCCGGTGGCTGGGTAATCTCACTTTACCAGCAGGGAACCGCGTCACTGGACCGAATCAACCGCATTCTATTCACCGAACCGGAGATCAAGAACGAGCTTCCGAATCCCTACGCCGATCGGATGAAAGGTAAAATAGAATTCCGTCACCTGAGTTTCGGTTATGATCCCCAGACGCCGGTGTTGCACGATGTCTCGCTGACAATCAGCGCCGGCCAGACAGTGGGTATTGTTGGACCGGTGGGGTGCGGCAAGACGACGCTGGTATCGCTGCTGTCTCGGTTATACAAACCGCCCCGGGGGCAGGTGTTGGTCGACGATGTTGACGTCAACGACTGGGACCTTTACTCCCTGCGCCGTCAAATCGGCTTCGCCACTCAGGAGGCATTTCTGTTCTCCAATTCTCTTGCCAATAACATTCGCTTCGGTGACATGGAAGCGGACACTTCTCGCGTTCAGGCGGCGGCAGAGACGGCCGCACTCTCCAAAGATGTTTCGCTGTTTTCCGACGGATATGACACCGTGGTCGGCGAACGTGGCATTACACTTTCCGGCGGTCAGAAACAACGCACCGCCATGGCGAGGGCGCTCCTGATGGAGCCGGCCATTGTCATTCTCGATGATGCCACCTCCGCAGTGGACACCGAAACCGAGGATCAGATCAACGAACGAATCAAGGCGGCGCGGGGCAGCACGACCATAATCATATCTCATCGCGTCTCGTCGATTAGAGAGGCGGACGTTATTGTCTATCTCGAAAACGGTCGAATAGTCGAGAGCGGCAATCACCATGAACTGGTGGCGCTCGACCGCCGCTATGCCGAGCTGTATCGGTCGCAGCTGTTGGCAATGGAACTGGAGAAGATGTAGTGGCGTCCCACGGGCTGCACGAAGAGGAGGCGCTCGGCAAGGCGTATGACGCCCGCTTAATGAAGCGGCTGCTTACCTATTTGCGCCCCTACAAGAGCGCCACGGCCTTTGCTGTGCTGCTACTGCTGGTAGCGGCCTTGGCGCAGGTGGCGCTGCCGTTTCTGACTCAGTACGGTATCGACAACTATATCAAGGCCAAAGACGCGCATGGACTCGGGCTGGTTGCGCTGGCCTATCTGGGGGTCATGCTCCTCATGTTGGCCGCCACCTACGGGCAGACATACATCACGATGTGGCTCGGGCAACGCGTACAGTTCGACATTCGGATGGAGCTGTTCCGGCATCTTCAGCGGCTGCATCTCCAGTATTATGACCGCAATCCGGTTGGACGGCTGCTGACGCGGGTTACCAACGACGTCAATGTGCTTAATGACATGTTTTCCTCCGGCGTGGTTACGATTATCGGCGACGTCCTTACGCTGGTCTTCATCGTGACCGCACTGTTGTACTACAACTGGAAACTGGCGCTGGTGACTTTCACGGCGCTGCCGTTGCTGATCGCGGCGACGTTTGTATTCCGAGCTAAAGTACGGAATGTCTATCGCGAGGTCCGCCTGACGCTGGCCAAAGCGAATGCGTTCCTACAGGAACATCTTACCGGCATCAAGATCGTACAGTTGTTCACTCAGGAGAAAGCAACGAGCCACAAGTTCGATGTCATCAACGCCGAACTCCGCAACAACCATTTTAGATCGGTGCTCTATTATGCGGTATTCTTCCCGACGGTGGAAATAATCGGCGCCCTCTCGATTGGATTGCTGGTGTACTACGGCGGGTTTAGAATTAACGACGGCACGCTCACGTTCGGCGCGCTGGTCGCCTTCATCCAGTTGGTGCAGAGATTTTATCGACCGATAGCCGACCTCGCAGAGAAGTACAATATCCTTCAGGCGGCAATGGCCTCCTCCGAGCGGATATTCGGTCTGCTGGACACGGAACCGGCGATTGTTGAGGTAGCTTCGCCGCACCTGCCTTTGGCCTTCAAGGGCCGCATCGAAATCGAAAAGTTGTGGTTTGCCTACTCCGGCGAAGATTGGGTGCTGCGCGATGTGTCGTTCGACGTAGATCCGGGACAGCGAGTAGCAATCGTGGGGGCCACCGGCGCCGGGAAAACCTCGCTCATTTCTTTGCTGTATCGCTTCTACGATTATCAGAAGGGGGCGATCATGATTGACGGCGTACCGATCACTGAACTACAAATGACGGAACTCCGCAGCCATCTTGGACTGGTGTTGCAGGATGTCTTCCTTTTCAGCGGGGATTTGGCCGGCAACGTGCGGCTGAGGGAGCGCTCCATAACTGATCAACAGATTCAGCAGGCGCTGGAGCGAGTCGGCTTCAACCGCTTTCTTGCCACGATGCCGGATGGGCTTCACTCCGAGATCAAGGAGCGGGGAGCCACGCTCTCAACCGGACAGAAGCAGTTGCTCTCGTTCGCTCGGGCGCTGGCGTTCAACCCGGATATTTTGATTCTTGACGAAGCGACCAGTTCGGTTGACACTGAGACCGAGAAGTTGATTCAGAAGGCACTCGATAAATTGATGGAAGGGCGAACCTCGATAATTATCGCCCATCGGCTTTCCACTATCGAGAAGGCGGACAAGATTGTTGTGCTGCATCACGGCCAGGTGCGTGAAATCGGGCGCCACGCCGATTTGATGCAGCAAAAAGGAATTTATTACCGATTGTACCAGATGCAGTATAAGAAGCAGATGGAAAGCGAACAGCGCACCGCGCAGGTATCCGGATGAGCAAACTCTCATCGCGACATATCCTGCAGTACCTCGCCTTTATGCGCCCTTTGGCGCACCGGGCCGGAGCCTTACTCAGGCAGGGATTCAACAAACGACTCAGTATTACTTATAAGGGGAGAATCAATCCGGTCACCGATGTCGACCTCCGCTGCGAAAAATTGATCACCCGTACAATCACAAGGAAATTCGCCGGACACGCCGTACTCGGTGAAGAGGGGAGCGACTCGCGCGGCGGGTCGGAGTTTGTCTGGATTGTTGACCCGCTTGACGGCACGGTAAACTACGCTCACGGCTTTCCGGTGTACTGCGTCTCAATCGGACTTGAATATCAGGAGACAATCGTGGCCGGTGTCGTTTACGATCCGGAGCGCGATGAATTGTTCTGGAGCGGTCTTGGCGGCCCGGCGTATCTTAATAAGAGGCGGATAACAGTATCGAAAGAGACAAAACTGGAGCGGTCATTGCTCGCCACCGGTTTCGCGTACGATATCGGCTCGGCACGGAAGAATAATCTCGGCTATTTTGCGCGGATGGCCAAGCGGGCGCAGGGGATCCGGCGGCCGGGGTCGGCGGCGATTGATCTTTGCTGGCTGGCGGCAGGAAGAATCGATGGTTTCTGGGAACTGAAGCTCCATCCCTGGGACACCGCCGCAGCTTCGCTCATTTTGCGGCAGGCAGGTGGTGTAACGACAAGGGTTGACGGCTCTGCCTATAGCATATTCGATCCGGACCTCTTGGCCTCAAACGGGCGAATTCATAGAGCCATGATGGCGGCACTAACCCGCAGGCGTCGCAGGAAAAGACCTGTTTGAAGCGCCCGTAACCGCGTCTCCGGTTGGCACGTGGAAAAAGTAGGCTGATTGACTCGCAATTTCGTACGATATATGGATAAGAGATGAACAAACCTGAACTGGTAAAATCAACCTCCGGAATCCGGGGCGTTATCGGCAACGGTCTCGATCCGGTTATGATAACGGCCTATGGCGCGGCGTTTGGGACATTCCTGAAGCGAGGTCCGGTGGTGATCGGTCGTGACAGCCGACCATCGGGCGATATGGTCAGCCGCGCGGTAATCGCCGGCCTGATGTCTGTCGGAGTTGACGTTATTGACGTCGGAATTGTCCCCACCCCCACTGTCGAAATCGCGGTCACCAAGCTCAGGGCGTCGGGCGGTATTTGCGTGACAGCATCACATAATCCGTCACAATGGAACGCCCTCAAGTTCTTCAATGATCGCGGAGAGTTCATCACGCCGGACCAGTATCGGCAACTTGATGCGATCTTCTCCGCGAACGCCTTTTCATTCGTTCCACACCGGAAACTCGGTGTCGTGTCTCAGCAGAGTCACTGGATCGATGAGCATATCAGGCAAACGTTGGCGCTGAAAACAGTCAATGCGAAAGCAATCAAGTCCCGCTGCTTCAAAGTCGTTGTCGATGCCATCAACGGTGCCGGATCGATTGCCCTGCCCGCGCTGCTCGAACGCCTGGGCGTCAGAGTTGTGCGGATCAACTGTAAAGGAGATGGCGATTTCGTGCATAAACCGGAACCGATCCCGGCGCACCTGAAGCAACTGGCTGCGGCCGTACGAAAACACCGCGCCGATCTTGGCATGGCCTGTGATCCCGATGCTGACCGTCTGGTTCTGGTGGATGAAAAGGGACGCGCGATTAACGAGGAACTGACGCTGACCATCGCGGTGAAGCAAGTATTGAAAAGAGAGAGGGGGAGTACGGTCATCAATCTGTCTACATCGTCCACTACGGCGGCGGTCGCGAAGGGGATGGGCTCGGCAGTATATTACTCCAAAGTCGGCGAGTCGAATGTCGTGCAGATGATGCGTGAGAAGCGAGCTGTGATCGGGGGAGAGGGGAATGGCGGCGTGATCTATCCGACGTTTCACACCGGGCGTGACGCGCTGGTCGGCGCGGCGCTGGTCCTGAGCTGCCTGGCCGAGGAGAAGCGATCTTTGAGTGAACTTGTGGGAACTTTCCCGCGTTATTGCATTATAAAGTCGAAAGCCACGCTTCCCGAGGATTTCAAAAAGCGCCTTGAGCGCTTTGCCGGCGAGGCCGACAGACTTCTGGGAAAGACGGAAATCGACAATCGAGACGGCGTGCGGTTTGACTTCGCCGAAGGCTGGGTGCAGATACGGTCATCCAATACCGAGCCGATCTATCGGTTGATAGTTGAAACAAAGGATCGGAAGCTCACGGCTTCGCTTCATGACAAGATCATCTCATTCTTCGCGTAGGAGAGAATAGTATGTGCGGAATTGTCGGATATGTCGGCCAAAAGCAGGCGCTGCCGATTCTAATTAACGGCCTGAAGCGTCTGGAATATCGCGGCTACGATTCAGCCGGGCTGGCGCTCTTGACCGATTCCGGCCTGATGATTTCCAAATCGGTCGGCAAGATCAAGCAGCTTGAAGAGGCCGTCAGTCATCTCAAACCGCATGAGGTGAACAGCACGCGCGGTATCGCGCACACGCGCTGGGCGACCCATGGCGAGCCGAACGAACTCAACGCTCATCCGCACACGGATAATTTCGGCGAATTCGCGCTCGTGCACAACGGCATTATCGAGAACTTTCGCGCCCTAAAGGAATACCTTGTGCGGCGCGGCGTGCAAATCCGGACTGAGACCGATACCGAGATTCTCGTCCACCTTATTCGCGTTAATTACAAAGGGAACCTTACCGAAGCCGTTCGGGATGCGCTGTTACGGGTCGAAGGAACTTACGGTATCGCCGTGATATCAATGCTCCACCCGGATACCATTGTCGCCGCGCGCAAAGGTTCCCCTCTCGTCATTGGACACGGCGATACCGAAAACTTCGTCGCCTCCGACGTCTCCGCCGTGCTCGAGCATACCAACCGCGTCGTCTACCTGCAGGATGGAGAAATAGCGACCGTCACGCCGACCGAGTACTCGATCACGACTATTCAGAATGTGAAGATCACACCGACGGTCGAAGAAATAACCTGGACGCTGGAAATGATCGAAAAGGAGGGGTACGATCATTTCATGCTCAAGGAGATTCACGAGCAGCCCATAACCATTCACAATGCAATTCGTGGCCGGCTCAACTTTGAGGAAGGGATAGCCCGGCTCAACGGCCTGAATCTGCAGTACGAGGAACTTCGCCGCATCAAACGGATTATCATCACCGCTTGTGGTACATCGTGGCACTCGGCCCTCATCGGCGAGTACATTATCGAGGAACTGGCACGACTGCCGGTCGAAGTTGAATATGCTTCCGAATTCCGGTATCGCGCTCCGATTCTTGAGGAGGGGACTATTCTTCTTGCTATCAGTCAGTCCGGCGAGACCGCCGATACTCTGGCCGCCCTCCGCGAGGCCAAGCAGCACGGCGCCACGGCGCTGGGGATCGTGAATGTGGTCGGCTCGACCATCGCCCGAGAATCTGATGGCGGCGTATACAGTCACGCCGGGCCGGAAATCGGCGTGGCCTCGACCAAAGCGTTTACCTCGCAAGTGATGGTTCTCTCGCTGATCGCCAATCTGCTTGGCCGGATGCGTCAGGTCTCGGTCCAACAGGGACGGGAGTTGATCGAGTACATGCAGCGGATACCGTATCAGATCGAGTCAATTCTGCAAAACGACAGAGTCATCAAGCGTGTCGCTGAGGAATACTACCGCGTCAACAATTTCCTGTACTTGGGAAGAGGCATCAATTTCCCGGTCGCTCTGGAAGGCGCTCTAAAGCTAAAAGAAATCTCCTATATTCATGCCGAGGGCTACCCGGCCGCCGAGATGAAACACGGTCCGATCGCCCTGATTGACGACAACATGCCGGTTGTGGTTATCGCTCTCAAGGACCCGGTATACGACAAGGTAATGTCGAATATCTCCGAAGTCTGCGCCCGCAAAGGCCGGGTTATAGCCATCGCCACCGAAGGGGATACGGAAATTGCGGAACGGGTCGAGCACGTGATCTATATTCCCCAGACGCACCGTCTGCTGTCGCCGCTGCTCTCGGTGATCCCGCTGCAGTTGCTGGCGTATCACATCGCGGTCATGCGGGGTTGCCCCGTGGACCAGCCGAGAAACCTGGCGAAATCGGTGACGGTGGAATAAAGGTAGACCGTATCAAGCATGAGAAGGGCCGACCATCAGGTTGGCCCTTCTTGTTATATCCATCCGAAAATCACCGTGCAATCGGGCATATCGAAACCTCGTTGATCGCCGCCCGGCAGGCTCATTTGGAACCGTGGCTGTGCCGGTGATGCAAGTCCGGCCAGTGCGGATGTGAATGTGAGACGGGTCGGTGCAGGTGTCGATGACTGTGGCGAACGGCTTTCGGCGGTCCGGCATGAACGTGATCGTGATGCCCGTCATCGTGCCTGTGGCCGTGCTCGTGCTCAAGAGACGCATGAACGTGAGAGTGTTCGTGCCGGTCCAGAAATACCAACATGAGGGAGATGACGAGCAAGACGGCGGATATCAACTGTAATTGGCTCACCATCTCTCCAAGAATGATGGCCGACAACACCACTCCGAAAAACGGGCCGCTGGCAAAGAATATCTGACCTCTGGCAGCCCCAATGTTCTGAGCGGCTGTTATGTAAAGGACAATGCTCGCGCCATAAGCAAGAATGCCCACACCAAGAGCGCCGGCAACGGCGCCGGCAGTGCCGTTGAATTCTTGCGTGGAGAGCCCAATCGACAGGTTGATCGATCCGGCGAATAGCCCTTTCCAGAACGTACTCTGAGCGGGCGAAATGGCGTCGATCAGGGCGGTGAAGTTGTTGTCAAGGCCCCAGCACGCACATGCAAGCATCACGAGCAGGCCCGATTTGATACCGGCGGATCCCTCGCCGTAACTGAGGAGTATACCGGCGGCAACTACTCCGGCCATACCGAGCCATCCGAACTTGCCCAAATGATCCTGAAACAGGATTCTGCCGAATACAGCAGTTGCGACCAACTCCAGCGGCAACCAGAGTGAGACCGACGCCGCCGAAGCCGCCTTCAGCCCAAGCAGAAGGAACATCGGCGCTAAGACTCCACCGAACAGGATTGCGCCGCAGAGGCGGAAGATGTTTCTGAAGTCCATCTTCAGCAACTGCGATCGTCTGCTTCGCCTAAAGGCGCTGGCACTAACTCCCAGAGCCGCTCCCAAGTAGAGCAATCCAGCAAGTTGGAAGGCACTGAATGAGGGCAGCAGGGCTTTGCTGAGCGGCGTGGCGGCTCCGAATAGGGCTGCCGAAATCAGGGCATAGACGATGAATCGCATCGGACAAGTATACCCGGAGAACTCACAAATGCCAACCTTGCACTGGCCCACCACCGGGACACAATTGACGTAGGGCGCCTCCGAACGACCCGACTACATCTCCGGCGCTGCCAGCTTATTTCCCTTTTGCAACTTGCGGTACAGATAGAACGGGTAGATCACCGCTGTAAAGATCACCAGCGGGACAAGTATCGCCGGCATCGCGACCCACATCGGCACTCCCGCCAGACAAAGAACCATTATCAGCACACCCGCCAGTACAAATAGCCACCCACCCAGCACATGAGTGCGCCGCCAGACTTCCTCCGATGCCAGCGTCCAGGGCGACCGGATGCCGAAAAAGAAATTTCTCGGCAGTCTGGGCAGGTAGTTCCCCAGTAAGACGAAGAACAGACCGATACCGACACCAAACACACTCTGGTGCAAATGCTCCGTCTTTGCCGAAAGGAGAATTACGAAATAGAAGTACAGGAAGAAGAACATGGCGCAGTCACGCATGATCAGAAAGATACTGTACTTGCTCTGAATCTTCTTCCAGAACGGATCGATCAGCGGTATAAACGTCATCAGCAGATAAACGCCGACGCAAAGCGCCAAGTACACCAGAATGAAGCTCCCCTTCGAAGAATAGTCGTCAGGCGTTCCACTGAAGTTATAGTGTGACGGAATTCTCTCCGGCAAACGCGGGTAGAAATACAGCGTAATCAACACGACGGCCACCATCATCGATAGCGCCCACAGCTCACGTTTCCAATTCCACCTCATGATCGTTTTTCACTCCTCTTGAACTGCATCA
>Ga0315293_10006169_pt1 | contig 11245 bp, 14 predicted proteins | sample YL17G13_20_MG_FD_203071 | JGI IMG/M metagenome (GOLD analysis project Ga0315293, IMG submission 203071) | Sediment microbial communities from Yellowstone Lake, YNP, Wyoming, USA - YL17G13_20 | ecosystem: Environmental > Aquatic > Freshwater > Lake > Sediment | place: USA: Wyoming | collected... | reverse complement strand
ATGCGTCCGCTGCTTGACGATTATTACTATTGCTCTGAACATAGCTTTACCGTCAAGAAATCTTCTGACACAACTGGCACAGCCGTCCGGAAAGGTTACACATTCGACGAAGCTTTAGAACATGATTTTGTTTGTCCACAATGCGATAAGGAACTGGTTAACAATCTTGATGAAGAAATTCCGTTTCCAGCGTACGAATTCAGCCCCGTCGAAACGTATCTGATGTATAGCATGATGCCTTACAGTCCTGAAAGCATGAATCCCCAATGCAGACGCTTAGACATTCTAGCAGGATACGGCTGCCCATGGCACTGCTCATTTTGCTATCATCTTGGAGCTAGTTCAAGTTGTCTCAGCAAAATCTACGGGAAAAAGATTGTCGGAAAAGATTTCCGTCAGCACAGCCCACAATACGTGATCAGACTGATGCAGCATCTGCGCATGACCTACTGTATCAACTTTGCAAGTTTCATGGACGAAAACTTGACTGTGAACAGGAAATGGTTCACGAAATTCTGTGATTTGATGGAAGAGTCAGGTCTTGCTACGCTGGTGCATTGGGGCATGGTGTGCCACTCACGCACTGTTGACGCTGACATGTTGAAACGTGCTAAAGACGTCGGCTTATCCTACGTTAGCTACGGCGGAGAATCCACTTCTCAGAAGTTGTTGACGGAGATGGGTAAAGGCCAGACAAAAGAACAGATGCAAGCCGCAATCGACGCCACACACACGGCGGGAATCAACCCGATCATGAGCTTCATCATCGGTTTTCCACACACAACCATAGACGACCTGATAGGTGACGCACAGTTCTTCCTTGACAACCAAATCTACGTGAACCCATTCTTCCTAACGCCATATCCAGGCAGCAAACTGTACACTGAATATAAAGACAGAATCATCGAACAAGCCATGACCCCTGAAGAAAAAGGATTCTTCGAAACACCAACAGTAACGACGTACAAAACTCTCAGCACACACGGATACATCGGATACACCATTGCTGATGGAAAAGAAATTACTCAAAGCTCATTAAACAAGAACATCGACGTGATTAAAGGAAAAATTCGAGATGTTGCACTTGAACGTTGGATTGCATCGTTAGATGATGCTACCAAACTCTCAGTCAACCTGACAGAAGACTTTAACGATGTCGAACTAGCCGGTTTGCGGTACATGCTGAACACTTGGGACATTCCACGCCTAACAAAATTCAAGAAACAGCGTGAGTCAGAACCTCAACAGATCGAAATCGACAAAATACTCACAGACCTTGCCGCACGCGATAAATAATCTTGGAAGCAAGGATATGAAACCTAAAATCGAGAGGGTGTCCCAAGACCTGATTAAGGCTGCTCCTGAATATATCAGTGAGACCACTTTCGGTTTTCTCATAGACTTGTGGCTTGAAAGTTTCTACCAGAATCTTCCAACAATTCGTGCAAACCCTAACATAACTGAATTGCCGAAAATCAGCAAACAACCCTGCATCCTCATCGGCGGCGGTCCCAGCCTTACACAGTACAATCATCTTGAAATGATACGACAGTCAGGCTGGAAGCATCCTATTTTCTGCTGCGACAAAATGTTCCGAGAAACCATCCGAAAAGGCATAGTTCCTCAGATTGTCAGCAGCGTTGACGGCAGCCCTAAACTAGCCCAATTCTACACTGGACTCGAACATAACAAACAAGCCAGTCTGGTGAAAGCGGTTTTCAGCCTCATCGTTCACCCGAAAACTGTACACGCGTGGGGACGTAAAGCCTACTGGTTCACACCGATCATGGACGCGGTTATAGGCCCTAAAAAAGGCGCGAACAAAAAAACTGTAACATGGATTCTTCATTCGCTCTCAAGAGGCAAAGCAATGATGAGCGGAACAGGACAAGTCGGCTCTTTTCTATGGAACTTAGCTGCTGAACTCGGGGCTTCCCCGATTATTCTTGTCGGATTCGACTTCAGCGAACAAGTCCAAGACAAAGCAGACGCAGTATATTTTCAACCATTAACACACATGTTTCTACAAGAAACAAAAGGGGACGTTAAGGCGGCTCAGGACAAAGCTGCATTACTGCATCAGGTCGAAGAAAACCCTGACTTTCACAGGTTCTACCTTGTGAATCCTATCTGGAAACGGTACAGAGAAACCTTGAAAAAACATATAACATCCAGCAAGATTCACACGATCAACTGCACAGAAAACGGTTGCCTACACACTCAAGCGATAACCTGCAAAAACTTTGAAGCTATGCCTCTTGAGAAAGCGTTAAAGAAGTATTCACAGTGACCTTGATGGCACAAAAATCAGAAAAGAAAATAGATAAACATAAAGCGAAAGTTGTCCCGGCCAAAACTGTTCCGAAAACGGTCAAGGACGACAAGAAAAAATAGGTGACGGGGCAACTTGTCCCGCCGTTCCACCTTTTTCTTTCAATGATTCTTAGCCAGTTCCTCTTGAAGAGTCTTAGCTTTCTCGTATCTTTCTATCTGTTCTTCTGCTGTTAGTCCTTTCTTCAACCGGTTTATCGCCTGTTTGAGAGCAATTATTATTGGTAACGAAACTATGGCGGAAAGCGGATTGTCAGGTGAATCTAACAGTTGCCTAGGGATACTGCTGAAATCGAAAGCCTTGATTATTTCATAGACATCATTATATGCGAGAAGAACTTCTTCAAATGTTCTGCTGCAGGAGCCGAAGCCAGAGTTTCTGTTGAATTCTTCCAAAACACCTGCTGCTTTAGGACTTAGGTAAACAGAGTATGCTTTTCTAGAATCATCTTTTGGCATGACTAATACATTACTGACAATGTATATAAAACTTATGGAAATGTTTAGCACCATAGGATTGTGTCTGGCGGTTCATTCGCTGCTCTTGCTATTGTCGGGTTTTGAATTGGTTGACCATTGCGGGGCATGCTTTGCGGCGAACTTAACGTTGGAGCACCAAACGGAACACCTGGTCTTGCCTGGGATCTGCCTAGCAAGTCAGATAGGAACGCTGCTACACCTGTTAAGGCTGCACCTGTTCCCATAGCTACTGTGCCTTTGTTCTTCGTTGCTTTCCCAATGACTAACAATGCGGCTGGCAGTCCTAGGTTAAGGATGATGTTGTCAACAGGCGGTATCGCAGGATTTATCTCTGTGAACCAGATATTCGAGCGCAACTGCTTATCAGTGTACGTGCCGCTTTTCACAAGATAATTGAACGCAATATGATCTGCTGATTTGACGCCGATCTGGATTGCTCCGCCTTTTATCACATTACCTAAACCGTTAGCCACAGTGTAGTCTCCAAGTTTTTCTGTATTATGGAACCTTTAAAAGGGTTTCTAAGAGCAAAGTTTTATATTGCAACCGCTACAGAATCCTCAACCCATGCGAGCAGCCGTGGTGGGTCTAGGGAAAATAGGTTTTGAGTTTGGGCTTGAGAATCGGGTTCAGCCCGCTTCTCATGTTGCCTGTTACAGGGCGATTCCAGAAATTTCTGAATTAGCTCTCTGTGACATTGACAATGACAAGTTACATACTGCACAGTTGCTAGGTGCAACTTATGCTGACTACAAAAACATGTTAGATGTGTTTAAGCCTGAAATTGTAAGCGTCTGCACACCAACACCGACTCATAAAGAAATAGTCTGTGAAGTGGCAAAATGCGAGTCTGTCAAAGCTATTTTTCTTGAGAAGCCTATTGCGCAATCGCTGCAAGAAGCAGATGAGATGATAGCCGTCTGCAAAGACCGCAGCATCAATCTTACCGTGAATTTCACGCGACGCTGGGACCTGATGTATGAACAGCTTAGGATTCTTCATTATGAACCTGACGCAATGATAGGACTGCATCCTGGCCCATTGATGCGTTCAGGCATTCACATGCTTGACCTGTTCAACTGGCTTATGAAATCACAGCCCTACGCGGTGCAGGCGTTTGGCATGTCCAAGAACAACTATTTGACCAACGAAATAGGGGAAGATGGTGTTTGGCCTGACTATAACGTCAGCGGCATTATAGATTATGCGGACAAAAAAGAATGCGTACTGTACAGTGGCAGAAGCGTTGAGAAACTGGTTGTTTTTGAGCTTGACATTCTGATGCCAACATGGAGAATAAGAGTGATTGACAACGGCGAAAGAATGGAAGAATACGGGGTTATGCCAAGTCACAGATATTCTGGACTCAAAGAATACTATCCTGCAAGAAGCACGTCTCGAGTCGGATGGTATCCTGAAACTCCATTACTGACCGCGGTCAAAGATGTTTGTTTGAAGGCTTATGAGAAATCTCAACATAGGGTTGATCCCTGGCTTAGTGAGCTTGCAATGGTTAACCATTGTAGCGGTGAAGACGCTCGATTAGCCTTACAAGTTGCTCTCGGCATCCATTATTCAGCATTCCGAGCTAATGAACGGGTCATGCTTAAAGACGTGCCGAAAGACTTCGCAGTGAGGAGCTACTGATGCGATGAGTGACCAACCACCAGCAATAACAATACAATACTCTGCCAATTCAGTCAGACACCTGTTCAACAAAGAAAGCAAACTTGCAGACTCCGCCAAATTCTACGGCGGAACCAAATTCCGTCCGAACATGACTCTTGTTATGGAAGATGATACTTTCATCGGTTCAAACGATGTTATTCTTGTGCCGAAATTAACCATGAAAAAGGGAAGTCAAATAAACGCAAACGCTACATTAACAGGCAGAGAACCAATCACGCTCGGAGAAAACGTTGTCGTGTCATACGGCTGCACTTTAATCACCTCATCCGATACGCCGATGGGTCATCGTATGAATGATGCTAGTCCAGAAAAACAGCGTCATATCAGAACAGGCCCTATCCAGATTCATAACAACTGTTTCATCGGCGCAAACAGTATTATCATGCCACAAGTTGACATTGCAGAAGGAATTGTTGTTCGAGCAGGCTCCTACGTTGACATGTTCCTTGTTTTCCCTTATCACATCTATTCCGGCAATAAATCGTTGAAGGAAAGAAATTTTGATTCCAAGATACGACATTCGTGAAATAGAAGCCGTAACAAACGTTATCAAGAGCGGTCAGCTTAGCAGTTTCTTCAAATGTTTCAACGGTGGCATACAGGTTCAGGCTTTCGAGAAAGAGTTCGCAGAGTACATCGGTGTAAAACATGCTATCTCCGTATGTAACGGTACGGTTTCTTTGGAAATCGCGCTGAAAGCTGCAGGCATAGGACACGGCGACGAAGTGATTACGTCTCCTTTAAGTTTTATTGCGACCGCTACAGCAATCTTGGCGGTTGGCGCTGTCCCAGTGTTTGTTGATATTGACCCACACACGTTGAATATTGATGTTCCGAAAATTGTTGATGCGATCACACCGAAAACAAAAGCAGTAATTCCAGTTTCGCTTCTCGGCTATCCGGCTCCTATGCCTGACCTGCTAGACATTGAGGTTGAGCAGTCGCTTTTCATTTTGGAAGACGCTGCCCAAGCTCTAGGAGCTTCTATTTCAGGACAGAAATGCGGTTCATTCAGCACAGGCAGCTTCAGTTTCCAAGAAACAAAACAATTAACAAGTCTCGGCGAAGGCGGAGCCATCACAACAAACAACGATGAATTCGCCAATATCTGCCGTAACATTCGCAACCACGGCAACTATTATGGAGCCTTAGCGAGTTCTGTGTCAACTAACGCTAGACTGACAGAAGCAGCAGCCGCATTCGGCAGAATACAACTACAAAAACTTGACATGTTCAACTGGATGCAAACTGAAAACGCCGAATATTTCCTGTCCCACATCAAACCTCCACTACTGCCTATCTACCAGCCTGACTCATTCTATTCTCCAACTTACTCAATGATCGGTATGGTTCTTGATGAAAACGCGTCATTCGAAAGAGAAGAACTCATTGACTATCTAACGGTCAAAGGAATAAGCAAGGGTGTTCCAGGACAGAATGTCGGCTTCTACAAGACCCTAATTTACGAGACCCCCATTTTCAGGCCGTATCAACCGAGGACGCCGTGTTATTGGGCTGAACAGCTGCTTCCCAAAATCGTTCTGTTCGACGTTCACCGATGGCACACTAAAGACGAAGTAGTCGCTGCAGTTGACGTAATCAACGAAGTAACCGAGGCTCCAAAATGATTGACACCTGTCGTAATCCTCACGAGAGGATCTATCGTGGATGCACTGACGTCTGCAGATATTTTGCCCTATGCAATTCAGGTAATAAACGAGTTGAAGCAATGCTGGACGCTTTGGAGGAAGCGAAGAAATGAGTGTTCTAGGAATCATTCCTGCACGCGGGGGCTCAAGGCGGGTCAAGAAAAAGAACATCAAAATGCTTGCAGGACACGAACTTATAGCCTGGACTATTGAGGAGGCGAAGAAAGCGAAAAGCCTCGACTATTTCTTGGTAAGTACAGAAGACGATGAGATTGCGGAGGTTAGCAGACGCTACGGAGCGCCTGTTCCGTTCAAGCGGCCTGACGACATTGCTGAGGACGTAGACAGTTCCTTGGTGCTTATGCATTCTATTGAATGGTATGAGGAGCAGATGAAAAAGGAAGTTGGTTACGTTGTCTGTCTGCAACCGACAAGTCCCTTCAGAAGTGCAAGCGACATCGACCGTTGCGTGCAAGTAGCAATCAAGACTAACGCTGACACAGTCCTCAGTGTTTCTCAGGCTCACCAGCATCCGATGTGGTGCTTTGAAATGGGGCCTAACCAAGTGCTTAGCAGTTATATGAACACGAAACTGGAAGGCGACAACCTTGTCTGGCAAAAACTGCCATTACTGTTCTACCCGAACGGAGCCGTTTACGTGACGAAACGCAACGTCATCATGAACACCGGACGAATCTACGGCGACAAACTGTACGGGTACATGATGCCCAGAGAAAGAAGCATAGACTTAGAGGAGGAGCTTGACTTTATCGTCGCTTCTGCTATGATCGGCGTGTTCGGCGACGTTCGCCAAGATAGAGAATGGCTGAAGGAGAGCTGGATAAAATCATGACTGTGAGATGTGAGCGATGCGGACGTCCACTCAGAAAAGCTCAGACAGAGTGTTGTAACCTGATTTACAGATGGACTGGTGAACGTTAATGAAAGCCCATTTAATTGCGGAATGTGGCGTCAATTGGAATACTATGACTGATGCAGCACAAATGATTGTAGAAGCCAAAGCTGCTGGAAGTGATTATGTAAAATTTCAGCTTTTCAACAAAGAAACCATCAAAGATTCGCCGTTAAAAGAAAGATTGAAGCCTCTTATCTTAGATGAGACAGGAGTAAAGATTCTCAAGTCTCTTGCGGACGCTAACAAGATAGGCTTGATTCTTACGCCCATGTATCTTGAAGCTGTTGACATCGCAGCCAAATATGCTGACTTCATCAAGATCCGCTACAGAGACAATGCCAATCAGCCTTTAATTGATAAGGCTTTAGAAACGCGGAAACCGTTGCTTGTCAGCGTAGATTCTCGCCCTCTGAACGCACATCATCCACGAATCTACTATCTTTACTGTATTGCATCATATCCTCCTAGACCTGAAGACGTTACTCTCGAGTTCGCGTGCACCTGTGAAGGTTTTTCCAGCCATTTTCCACACACAACAATTGACTTAGCATACGCTGTCCGCTGTTTCCACGACGAATTTTTCATTGAAAAACATGTGATGTTGTCAACGCAACAAATCGGCATTACCGCTACATACACGGATGGGTCAACTGAAAGAGTAGCGTCTGCTGACATTGTTAACCATCCGATAGATGAAGCAGTGTCCATCACTTTCGAGCAGCTTGCAGAATTGCGGAAACAACTTGACATTATCAGCAAAATACGGAGACTAATCTTCTGACTTTGAACATGATAGACCGTTACATTCTACGAAGGTTTCATAGAAGATGGATTCAGGTGATCGGGGAAAGTTTCGAAGATTGGCTCAGCGACGTGCAGACGCGTTGTGAACGTGACGGCGTCTGTTACACGTTAAAAGAATATAAGCGGTATCTGCAAGAAAAGGTTGCAGCTGCGGAGAAGAAAATGTGACTGACGGTTTCCATGATTGTTTCAGAGACAAAGTTGTGCTTGTGACTGGCGGTGCTGGTTCATTGGGCAGACGCTTAGTCACGGAGATCGTGAAGCCTGAATACGGAACAAAAACTGTTCGTGTCTTGGACATCAGCGAAAACAGCCTTGCACAGTTAAAACTGGAACTGAACTGTCACCCGAAAGTCCGATGGTTCCTTGGCAACATCTCCGACAAAGACCGTATGGTACGAGCCATGGAGAACGTTGACATAATGCTTCATCTTGCAGCTCAGAAACATGTCGACCTCGGAGAAAGCAACCCGTTCTTCTGCATACAAACAAACGTCGTCGGCACACAGAACTGTATAGAAGCAGCGTTAGCCTGCAACGTTGACAAATTCCTTTTCGTCTCAAGTGACAAAGCTGTGCAGGCCGTAAGCACGTATGGTCGTTGTAAAGCATTATCTGAAAGCCTTACATTGGACGCTAACAGTTACAAAGGAGACCATAGAACCATATTCAGCGTTGTTCGCCCCCCGAATTACGTTGACAGCGACGGAAGCATCTTCGACATTTGGGCATATCAGAAAAAGAATGGCTTACCAATCACCGTTACAAGCGACCTCATGACAAGATACTTCATGACATTCGATGAGATCATTCTAGTAATCTCAAAATGTCTGACGTTGATGAAAGGCGGAGAAGTGTTCGTGCCTACAGGCGCAACAAAATACAGGATAATTGACCTTGCAAAGAAAATGCAAAGTGACATCAAACTCATTGGCGTACGTCCTGGCGAGAAACTGGATGAAAAACTGATTGACGAAACCGAAATAAGTCATTCTGAATTAATTGAAGGTCTTTGGGTGATCAGATGAGTTGTTACGGCCATTTACGTGAAGGCATGTCTAAGATGGAACCGCGAAAGATTCTTGTTATTTCTGCAGATCGCGCTGAAAGAGGATTACTAGAACCCGTGATGGTTGAGCTTAAGAAACTTGAAGGTGTAGAGGCTAAATGGTTTTTCTTTGATGCAGAGGTTGGAATGGTCAATTGTCTTCGAGGTGCTGCACATTATTTTGCTCTCTATCAACCTGACATAATTGTAGTTCCAGCGGACCGTTACGAAATGGTGTATATTGCCGCTTTGGCATTTCATAGTGGCTACATCGTTGCCCATTTCCATGCGGGCAATAATGAGACTCGTACTCCAGATGATTTGAACAGAAGAGCAATCTCTTGCTTCAGTCACATCATGTTCTGCAACATGCCTGAACATAAACAGAATCTTGTCAGACAAGGTGAGGAACCGTGGAGGATCCATGTTGTCGGAAGCACAGCATTCGATCATATAGTTCTGGATGATTCTGTCACTCCAAAGGAACCGTTTGATCTGGTGATACTGCATCCAAATCCTCTGTCAATTGACGAGACTAAGCAAGACTTAGTTGATACACTCGCAGAGATTTGTAACACTGAACATGTCATCTGGATTTACCCTAACCATGACAAGCACCATGAAATCATTGAGTCTAGGCTAGATAAGGAAACAGGAATAACAAGATTCAAGAATCTACCAAGAGGCCAATATTTCAGTCTCCTCAAAAACTGCAGTCGAGCAGTGGGGAATTCAAGTTCATTCCATTATGAAGGTCCGATACTTAATCCTCAATTCATTTTAGTCCAAGTAGGTGAACGGAACAAAGGATTGAAGGTTCCTAAAACCGTAACCGGCGGGTCAGCAAGAATCGCGGAAATACTTGCCACGATAACTATTGATGACCGTTTGCGGAGGAAGCGACTTACAGTTTGACCACCGTTTTCTTTCATTCACCAGACTTTTTTCCTGCGCTGCCCTTCTTTTATGGACTGGCAAACAGTGACGTCTGGGTCGTCATGGATCATGTTACGTTTCAAAGTCGGACTAGACAGAATATTTGTCGAGTGAAAACGCCGACGGGAATCCGTCTTCTTCATGTTCCAGTGAAGCTTCCCTGCAATAAACCTGTTTTTGAAACAATGGTTAACACGTACACGAACTGGCAGTTCCTCTTTCTATCTGCTTTGCGCAGCTGCTACGAAGACGCGCCGTATTACCAATATTGCATTGACGACATCAAATACTACCTGCAGGGGCCCGCCGTCATGATTGAAACTTTGAATGTCCAGACTACTCTGCTTGTGGCTAACATGCTGAAGATTCGGCCTGAAATAGTCTATTCACAGCATATCTGCTCTGGCATGGATGAAGCAGAAACGATTAGTTACGTCTGCACTAAAATGAAAGCGGACGCTTTCACAAAAGAATTTGTGCATCCGTCTTATCAGCAGTTGTGGGAGCCTTTTGAACCTAACCTTAGTGTATTAGACGCTTTGTTCTGTGTTGGTCCTGACGAAACAGCGAAACTTATCAGCCGATTTTGATTGCTATGTAAGCTTTTGCTGCAGGGGTCGCGCTTGCGGCGGTTACTCTGACTTTCACAACAACGTTTGTTGCATCTACTGTTGTTATTTTTACGAAGCCGTATGTCCAGTCGTCTACGGCTGTGTTTTCGACGACAGTAACGGCGACGTCATAGTTGTTAGGAGCATATCCTAAACCATGTGCGGTTGTTACTGTGATTGTTGCTACACCGTCAATGGCGAAAGCTGCGCTTAAGAGATTGGTTCCGACGCGTCCGCGCAGAATATCTGGCATATTTTATCCTTCAATCCACATTTCTAATGTTCCAGCTACTAGGCCCATTACGAAAAACATGTTGCATTTTTGATGATAGTGCATAGGCGTGTTTGCTGGGATACGATGTTGAACACGGCTTGGCCCGTCGAACCGGACGTAACAGGTTTGAGTGGCTAGGAACACGATGTCTTTTGCTTCGAAGCTTGGAAACTCGGCAGGTGCAGCTCCAACAAGTCCTAATGCTGCTGCCCAAGCAGGATAACTGTGTTGGTCATGTCTGAAATATCCCCATCCACTATCGATTGTTGGCACTTTACTGTCTGAAAAATACGCCATCAGTCCTACCACGTAATAGTCTTCTACGGCAGTGAACGGCATAGCGATATAGTCATTGCTGGGGTAACATCGTCTCAGAACAGACCAGTCTAATCCGCCTCTGAAATCTGCAGCCACTTCTATTCCTCCATGAAGCCGACTAATGTTTTGTCTATATCCATGTTTCTTGTTCCTTGGAACGCACGCCAGCTTCTAATGAACTTTTCCAAG